>Ga0070679_100006069_pt1 | contig 11242 bp, 8 predicted proteins | sample KBSC63BmetaG_FD_65652 | JGI IMG/M metagenome (GOLD analysis project Ga0070679, IMG submission 65652) | Corn rhizosphere microbial communities from Kellogg Biological Station, Michigan, USA - KBS C6-3B metaG | ecosystem: Host-associated > Plants > Roots > Rhizosphere | place: USA: Michigan... | reverse complement strand
GCCCGCGCCCGGGACCGCTCCGGCGAGGACGGCGGGCGTCAATGCGCCGGTGCCGGCATCGGAGACGGAGCCGGACGCAGCCCTACCGCGCAGCGCCGAGGCGAGCAGCCGACCCGCGGCGAGCGCGAGCGCCCCGGCGACCACGGCGAGCCCCGCGACCGCCGCGAGCGGCGCCCGGGCGAGCAGCAGCCCGCCGACGAGGGCGAACAGATGGCGGAGCGTGCGGTTCATTGTCGGAGTGGTTGAACGATTACGGGTTTTCCGAACGCGCGCGCCTGACGTCATCGGTCGAAACGGGGCCGCCTGAGTTGCCCCACGAATTCATGACATAGGTGAGGACGTCGGCCACTTGCGAATCGCTGAGCTGGGTTTGCGGGGGCATGACGTTGTTGTACGGCTTGCCATTGACGACGATCGGGCCGCTCAAGCCCTTGATGGGAATCCGGATCGCGCGCTCCTTATCCGCCTTGATGAAATCCGAGCCGGCCAGCGGAGGAAATATGCCGGGCAGCCCTTCGCCATTGGCCATGTGGCAGGCGAAGCACACCGAGAGGAAGACCTTTTTCCCGCGCTCCATCTGAATCTCCTTCGTGATGTGGGTGATCTCGGGATTGTTCGCGATCGCCTCGACGCGTTGGGCGACCAGCTCGCGTTCGCGCTTGCTCGACGCCGAGCCCGCATCCGAAGCCTGGCCCAGGTAGACTTCGTCGATCTCCTTGCCCGAATACAGCACCGGCGTATCTGGTCCGGTGACCTTCAGCATGCCGAGCGCGCCCTTGTTGAAGGCGCGGGTAAGGGAGTGATCGACCATCACATAGGTGCCGGGCACCTCGACCTTGAAGTCGACAATGGCGGAGCCGCCGGCCGGAACCATCGTGGTCTGCACGTTTTCCTGCACCACCTTCGTGCCACCCTCGGTGTACACGTGATCGAACATTTCTCCGATGATATGGAACGAGGAGGTCAGGTTCGGGCCGCCGTCGCCGAAATAAATCCGCACCGTCTCGCCGACCTTGGCCTGCAGCGCGTTGTCGCCGACCAGTGATCCGACCGCGCCGTTGAACACGACGTAAGTGGGGTTTTCGTCGATCGCTTTCTGGTTGTCGAAGATCTGGAGGCCGGGCTCGCCGTTGCGGCCCTGCGTATAGATATCGCCCTGCATCACGTAGTACTCCTTGTCCACGTGCGGCCAGCCCTCCTTCGGTTGGACGAAGATCAGGCCATACATGCCGTTCGAGACATGCATCGGCACGGGCGCCGTCGCGCAATGGTAGTTATATAAGCCCGGATGCAGCGCGGTGAACGTGAACTGCGACGAGTGCCCCGGCGCCGTGAACGTCGACGCCGCGCCGCCGCCAGGTCCGGTGACGGCGTGCAGGTCGATATTGTGCGGCATCTTCGAAGTCGGGTGATTGTTGAGGTGAAATTCGACGACATCGCCCTCGCGCACGCGGATGAATTCTCCGGGCACTTCGCCGCCGAAGGTCCAGAACGTGTATTCCACGCCGTCGGCGAGCCGCTTCGTGACCTCCTTGACCTCGAGATTCACGATGACCTTCGCCGGATGCATGCGCCCGATGTACGGCGGCACGTGCGGCGCATGCGTCAGCACGGCCACCTCCACCGGCAAGTCGGGGGCGAGCGTGCCGGGCGGGTGCTTGGCGGTCGCTTCCGCTTCCTGCGCGCGCAGGCCCCCGATGGCAAAGAGGAGCACGGCGAGGAGGGTAGGGATGGTTTTCATGGAAGGACGACGAGGTGAGGTTACGCGCTTTGTTCGGTATGGCCTTGATGCGAATCAAGGCGATGGCCGGCTGCCGGCCGTATTAGCCAGCTGCATCGACCTTAGAATACCGATTTTGCCGAGCGAGGGAATTGGGGCCGCTTCGGAATCTCACTAAAGGATTTCCTTACTCGCGACGAGGCGCGGAACTGGTGGTGAGTCAGGGGGTAGCGGGTAGTGGGTAGTGAGTAGTGAGTAGAGGAGCAGTAACCGCGCCTCGAAATGCCGAGATACCGAAATGCCGAAATTCTGAAATGAAGGCTGGCGAAGCGGATCTCCGGTGTCCCCGCGGAGTCACGAAATCCGCGCGCGACGCGCCAAACCGGCGGGATCAGGCGATGCCGCCCTACATCGGTCGGCGGAGCCGGCGGGCCGCCGGCGCTCCCAGGGGTGGCGCGTTGCGAAATGCCGAGAGGATGACGCGGGAGTAGCGAGTAGCGGGTAGCGAGTAGTGAGTAGAGGAGCTGAGGCGCTTCGCGGCGGGTTGGTTTGAAACGGGCGAAACTCATGCGATAACGCGCGTGCGAAGTATCGGAGAGCAGGTTCGAATCGACCTATGACTTACTGAAGCAGTTGCACCGAACAGCGGTGGTGAGCGACGGGCAGACGGGGAAGTGACCTACTCCGCAGTGCAGGAACAGCACGATGCATCATCGGTCGGTCGCCGCCGATGCCCCGGCTGGTGCAATTCCCCCTGCTTGCTCTGCTGCTCGTCGGAGTGGCACGGCTGGGCAACGCGACTGAAGACATCCCGCGCGGCTGGCTCCATATCGACGGCTACACGTACCATGTGGTCGCCCAAAATTGTAATGATCTCCTGCTCGGTTCGGGGATCACATGGTATACTCGCTACGACGACCGTCTTCAGGCCGCGTGGGAAGCGGATGCATTCGCCGATTCCGCGCGAAAGCTGAGCGCGTATGCTGGCTACTCCGTTGCGCTGCCGTTCCATGGAGTCGCAGTCGGGGCCACCGCGGCGATTATGTATCACCGAAATTTTGTCGCGGAGAATCGATATCGCACCTTGCCGGTCGCTTTCCCTTTTCTCGAAGCGGGAACCCGTAAATTCAAAGTCCGCCTGTATTACGTTCCGCCGGTGCGCCGAGCCTCCGACGAACAGTTTGCCGTCCAGTTGCTGCTCCCGATCTGGAAATGAGGAAGCCGGGGTCGGCGGCTCCCGGCTCACGGCCGCCGGCGACGCACGCGTCTCCCGTTCGCATGTCGTGAACCGGAGATCGTTTCGCTGTTCGCCGGGTGTGGTGTTCGCTTCAGGCGCTTCGCCCTGGAATCTCGCTTCGCAACCCGTTATCGGGACGTGCGTCGTCGCTTTCCGGCGGCCGGCGCGGCGGGCCGTCGCTGGCTTTGAGGCCGAGTTGCCGGCCGGACGGCTTCGGCAAGGGGAAGCGACGCGTCGGCCGGTACTTCGCTTGGTCCGATGGTGGTATTCGCGCCGGTGCGTTCGGTTTGGCCGGCGGAGCTTCTCGTTTCGTTCACGCGTGGATCGCGTGGCAGTTTTGCGAGCGGATACTTTCCCGCGCGCATTTCCGGTGGTTTATTGCGGTATGGCATTCGCCAACCTACGCCCGCTCCTGAGCCGCGGCCATCGGCTCGGATGATCGTCACGCCGTGGGAATTTGCGCAGCATCCCGCATCAGAATACGGGCAGACTCCGATTCCGAGAGGCGACCGGTCGTTGTCGGATCGCGTCGGGGGATTTCAATGACGTCCCCGATTGGCCATCGGACCACTGGGGTTTGGTGATCGCTCCGATGGTGAATGGCCGTGAGCCGGCTAAAGTCGACCCCGGTACATTAGAGTCACCCTCAATCAGGAGAAACATCACCATGCCTATAGCCGCCGAAAAAGAGATGCAGCACATCGGGGAGTCGCAAGGCGCCCGCGATCACGACCACGATATGATCCACGAGCTGGGCAAGCGGTTGGATGCCGTGTGGCGAATCGACCAATACATCGCAAACGCCGACGGCATCGATTCGCTCCAGCGCTTCTGGCGCGAGTTGAAAGATCAGGAGCAGCATAACGTCGAGGTTTTGAAGGGCCTCGTCAAAGAACACTGCGCGAACGACTGCTTCTGACGCTCGCGTCACGCTCCGTTGCTCGCGCTGCATTGGTGCCCCCCCCGCTTCGCCGCGGCAATGTCGACCGCACGCCGGGTACGGTGGTGGCAGCCCATCGTGCCCAGCAATACGATCTCCCGCGAGCGTCCTGAGTTTGGCCAAACAGCGGACGCGCGCGCGGCGCAGAACGACGCGACCACGACGATTCGCCGCGCGCCGAGCCGGAGCCGCCGGAGGAATGGCGATCGGATCGCAAAGCATCGGTCAGCATCGGCGGCCGTGTGGCCGCGTGGTGCGGTTCGATGCCGTTGGTGCGGAAACGACGAAGGCCACGCGGTCGCTTGCCCTTGGCACGGGAGGAGCGGTCGGCGCCCGGTTGGGCAAACTCGCCCAGTGGCAGATCGCGGCTGAAGTTGGCCGTGTGCTCGACCGGGCAAAGCCTCGGCTCGAGGAATGAATGAGAAGCGGAAAGCGCTCGTCTACGTCGGCGCCTTACCGGGCTCGCGATCGAATCGCGGCGGAGGTTAGTCCAAGAGCCGCCACGCCACGGGGTGAAATTCGTGCGAGCGATGCGCTCGTTCGTCATAACCCCACCACAGCTTGCCCGTCCAAGTGCCGCGGCGAACGATGCCATCCTCGAAGCGAAGCGAAACGAAATCGTAAGGCTCCGGTGGCGCTTCGACGCCGCGCCACTCGGTGCCTACCTCAGCTTCTGTCGAAATCGAGCGTGCTTTCCCTTTCATCGAGTCCGCACGCAACGCCCCTCTCGTCTTCACGTCAATGGTCGCCGATTCTAATTTCGGAGAAACAATTTGTGATGCTGCGCCGCATCTCGTGATTGCTCGGGTAATCCATTCGAACCTCGGCAGCCGATCGCCGTTAGACAGTGTGCCCGGCGATTCCAGCTCTGAGTGGGAAGCGCGGTATCGAAAGGATTTTCAAAAATAAATCCATGGGGCTGGCATCGATTTCAGTCGACGTCCGCCGCCATCAACAACGGCTCATTGGTTCGCGACTCTTCGCGTTCTGCCCGGCGCCGGCCTCGCGCGCCGCTACTCACTACTCGCTACCCGCTACTCGCTACGCTCACGTCATCATCTCGGCATTTCGCAACGCGCCGCATCCACCCCCGGGAGCGCCGGCGGCCCGCCGGCTCCGATCGATGTAGGGCGGCATCCCGATCCCGCCGGTTTGGTGCGCCGACGACGCGTTGAGCCCCCTCTGGCAACACCGGCGATCCACTCCACCAGCCTTCATTCCAGAATTTCGGTATCTCGGCATTTCGAGGCGCGGTTACCGCGCCGCTACTCACTACTCGCTACCCGCTACTCACTACGGACCATGCATCCTGCGGGGCGAAAACCGCCCGATTTTGTTGATTAAAAAAACCCAGGTTTTGACCAAAACGCGTAAAACTCGTCCGATTTCCGAGGTTTTTGGCCATCGTGAACCAACATTTTCCGAGTTTTCCGCAGAATTTCCGCAGATTTTCACGCCACGTGCACTGATTGGGCCCGATTTGACGACCGATTTTCGGGGTGCTCGTGCAGGAGCCGCGGCGGACGCGGCATGCGTTTACCACGAGTTTGGGCTGTCCAGTGGTGTCCGGCGTGTCCGATGGCGTCCAGTCGTGTCCAGTGGAGTCCAATTCTGTCCGATAGGCGTCCAGTCAGTGTCCGTTCGGAGTCCGACGATCGATTTTCACGCGGGGAAGCTGATTCCAGTCAATTCCGGCCATTCCAGTGGCGTCCTGTGGCTCCCAGCGCGTCCGGAGCACCACACCGATGCCGAGTCGCGTCGAGCGAACGCGCAGCAACGCGACCAACGCTGCGACCAAACCGTGACCACGGCGTTACCACGACACGTTTACACTCGATACCACGACGCGTCCACAATCGACACCACGCGTGGTCCACGCCCGTTACCACATTACGTCCACAATCATTACCACGCGGTGACCAAGACCTCACCCACGCCACGTCCCTCCCCGGGAGCGCCGGCGGCCCGCCGGCTCCCCCGATCGATGTTCAGCCGGGATCGCCTGATCGCGCCGGCTCGGCGCGCGTTGCGGACGAATCGTCGTCCGCAGCCGACACCAGAGACCCGCGCTGCCTGGTTTCATTTCAGCATCTCGGCATCTCGGCTTTTCGGTATTTCGCGGCGCGGCCTACCGCGCCCGTCCTACTCACTACTCGCTAGCCGCTACTCGCTACTCTTACACGGCCTTTCCGCACCGGCGACCACGCCGCGTCCACGACCGTTACCATGCCGTGTTCACGATCACTACCACACCAGTGTCGAGTTCGTGACCAATCACCGCGCATCTCAGCGACCGATGTAGATTGCGTGCTTGTCGCGCAACGTTGCGCAGCAAGGTCGCAACCCACAGCTGCAGTTCAGCCAGTGCTGATTCGACCCCTTGCCACATTGTCATACAATATATGACAAACCACGTGCGGCACGTGCGCATGTCCGGTCTCCGCCAGTGAAGGCGGGATCAAAACCCGTGACCAAAAATCGCCCGTGTTCGGGCGTACATACTAATCAAGGACGGAGCCTTCAACTTTTGCGGATAAACTGAACGAGCGTCAGCGAATGGTCGTCGGCCTCCTTACTTAGGACTTCGAACGTGAGTCTTCCCTGCTGCCCGTTCGAATACGAAACGTTGACGTGACCCTGTGACCGGTACTGTCGCTCCCAGCCCTGCATCGGTGAACAATCGTCGACCGCTACGTCAATGACTACGGCGCTGACTGACCCCATGGTGAACTGATGTTTGGTGTGGTAGTATTCATCGGCGTACTTTTGTGCGAACTCCGCGTGCTCTTTGGCTCCGGCGGACGGCTGCGCCGCGGCGGGATCGGTACTCGTGGGTTCTGGGTCACCGTGAGTTGAAGCCGGCGCCGGTCGCTTACGTCGTGGCATTTCAGACACGGCCGCCGTCGGCGCGCTGATCCGTACGGCGCTAAACATCGGGCGAACTGCGGGTGGCACAAGCTGAAGCGAAATTGTCATCGCCTTGTGATCAGCAACGACGAACAGCGTTTGAGCGTTCGGGTTAAAAGATTTCACCACCACATTGCGCAGCGAGCGCCCATCAATCAGGTCGAGCCGAGCGAACTCCAAGTCTCCGGGTTTCGCCGCGGGAAACGAATCCGCGGCGAACACGGTTAAAGCGAAGGATAGAAAAAGCAGGAACTGTCGCATGGAGTAGGAGAGTTTCGGTGTGAGTGGATTACACGACGACCTCAACATACGTCTGATCTTCTTCGTCCCGGTCGGTCGCGTCATATCCCGATTTTTTTCGAGGGCCCACGCGTCCCGGCTGCATTCGGTGAATCAGCACGTATCCGATCATTATCACTAGAACCTGCGGTAGTCTGTGTTTGTTGCGAGCCAACTCTGGAAGGAATGGAGGCGTCGACTTGCAGAGGAGCGCGCAAACCGAACAAACTTGGACTTCCCTTATTCCTCGGAGAGGTGAGCGCCAGGATTCTCGCGTGCACCCGCGATCGATTTCCCTCGCGGCCAACCATACCGCGCAATCACCGTGTCCTGAGACATCCCGATCGGAACGTCCGGCGCCGTCTCAGTCGCCCCCCACGCCAGTGCCATGGCCAAGCCGCCGATGAAGAAAACGACGAGCGATCGCACGCCAAGCACCACACAAACACGCCGCGACGACGTTAAACGCCGTGTGCTCCGCGTCCGACAGATTATTGACGGAAGAACCGTCTATGTTTCCCGTCAAAAACGAGGCGAAACCGCTACGGCCTGAGATCCAGCGCTAACCGCGACACCCACTGTGTCGGACGACTTTCCTGGCTAGGAGGTGTACGAGGTGAACGCCGCGAGAGATCGTCGGGAGTGATTGGAAGTGGCGAGTGGTGAGGAGGGGCGCTGGGCGAATAGCGGGTAGCGGGTAGGGCGCACGGCGCGCCTGACACCTGGAGGCTGAAAGGCGGATGGAAGTAGCGGGTAGTGAGTAGCGAGTAGCGAGCAGTCGGAGTAATGGCTCGCATTCAGCGGTCAGTTGTCAGTCTCAGTTTTCACTTCGACCTGCTTGCGTGCGCTTCGTGCGCCGGGCGGGGCGACCTGGAGAGCGCATATCGCAACCTATGTCTGCAGACATATGATATGCTATATCGGATGAAAACAAATGACGATAATCGGCGTGTTTTATATACAATATTATCTATCACGCATTTTCTTATTATTGTGGCTTGCCGTTTTAATCCGAGTTCTATTTGTCTTCGGCAACGCTTCTGACCGGTTCTAATTTACTCCGCGTTCAAGAGCATCTCCGCTTCAAATTCCATTCTAGTTAGACCATCGTTTGCGCACGTTGTTGGCGTCGGCCCGGTGAGAAGACCGAACGACGCTGCTCTTCGCCATCCACGGCTCCGTCATGCCGCGGTCTAGCTGTCTCTTCTCTGGTTACGCCTGTACCCATTATGAAACATCGCCTGTTTGTACTATTCGCCTGCTCCGTGACTCTGCTGGCCCCGCGGGCGGTATTTGGCGCCTCCGCAAGTCCTGCGTCGAGCGCCTCGGCGGCCGGCGATTCCGCCTGGAATACCTTGGACTCGCTCCTCCCGAGCAGTGCTCATCATTTCGCAAAAACTCAGTCGATCGACTGGGACAGTATCGTCGCGCAGGCGCGCGCATTCACGAACAAGTTCCCTGATCATCCGAACGCCGTTTTGGCTCGAAAAATCGAACTGGTCGGATTGATCCACCTCGACGACGCCAAGCCGGCTGTGGCTGCGACCACGATGGGGGAAGTGAGAGCATATCTGGCCGATTTGAGCATGCCCGTGCGCGACCGACTCGAGGTGACGATCGTGGCGGCGCAGGCCGCGTTGTCTCGCACTGCATTCAGAAGTCGCGCCGAGCAACTGGCAGCACATGAAGCGCATGCCCGGGACTTGATTCAGAAGTTTCCGTCGGAACCAGAGGGCTATGGTTACCTCTTGGCGCAAGCGAAAGCCGAGGAATCCCCCAATACACGTGCGATTCTGCGTGAACTCGCGGCGTCCGACGCCGCGATTGCCATCAAAACCGACGCGGCGCGCGTGCAGGCATGGCTGGATCTCGAAGGTAAATCGCTGCAGGTCACCGGCGCCGAGGCCGCGATTGCCGCCAGTCGCGGGCACGTGCTTGTCGTTTACGCATGGACGAACGACGACGTGGGGTACCTGCCCGTGATCAAACACATGGCGCAGCATCCAGACCTCCGGTTTGTCGGAATCAATCTCGATACTTCGCCCCCGGAGCCCGCGCTGATTTCAACCCTGCCGGGATTGCAGCTTCGCGACCCAGCGGGTCTGAACGGACCACTCGCGCAGCAGCTCCGGCTATTGATGACGCCGTCAGTGTACCTTGTTGACGGTCAAGGCATAGTTCAGGAGGTGAATGCGTTTATCGACGCCGAACCAAAGGCGCTCGCACTCGCCGCGAAAGGAGGCAATTTATGAGCACCCGACGCCACTGGTCTGGGCGCTATGTTTGCGCTTGCATTGGTCGCACCGATGGCGCGCGCCAGTTTCAGTTTCAATAACTGGCACCCGGTCTCCAACGTGCCGGCAGGACCGACCTACACGGTTTCGGTTGACGTTTACTATGGCGGGCCGGCCGGCGGTTATTCCGGGTATATCACGCGCGGCGGCAACCCGATTTACGGTTGGGGCGGTGGCGCGTATGCCTGGACGACGCCGAGCGTCCCTCAAAGCGATTCGACGCCACAAACCGTCACGTTTCTAGCCGAGGCCACGTCGTACCAGGGAGAGTACGCATCCTCTGCCTATTCGGTGACAATCACCGGCTCGTCGCCCACGGTGAACGCACTATCGGCCTCGTGCACGTATAATTCGGCGACAAGTTTCAATGCAACTGGGTCGAACGTGACGACGTGGTCAGCCTCAGGATTACCCGCCGGGCTCGCGATCAATTCATCAAGCGGCACGATTTCCGGTACTCCGACGGCCGTGCCGAATACGTATTCGGCAACCATCACCGGCACAAACAGCAGTGGCTCGGCCTCAAATACAGCCACCATCACGGTCGGTAAGGCCAATTTCAGTCCGCCGAACGGTCCGGCTGCAGCCACGGCGAACGTCGGCTCCTCGTGGAGTCCGTCCATCAATGGCGGAAGCCCGATGGCTGGAACTGCATTCTGTATCGCTGGCATCACCGCTTGGCAGCAGAGCGCCTGGACTGCCGGAACTGGCAACGCCGGCGCTAACTATAGCTACTATGTGGCGAATCTCGCATCGGCCACCTACTATAACGGTGTAACCGATCCCAATTGGCCCGGGTATGTTTTTGCCATTTCCGGACCGGCTTCCGTCTCGATTCCCAAGATAAATCAGTCGTGCGTTTCCATCTCGCCGTCGGCTCAATCTGTCGGTATTGAAGGAAGCATCACGTTTACCGCGAGCGGCGGCAATGGAGGTGGCGTATACGCGTGGGGCGGCGACGCCGCTGGCACTGGGACGAATAATACGGTCACGTTCAATACGCTAGGAGGTCACACGGTCACCGTATACCGCGCATCCGACGGCAACTACAACCAATCGAACACCGCCGGTGCGACCATAAGCGTGACAACGACTTTGGCTTCATTTAGCCTTTCCGGTGGGCCGTATACCTACGACGGGAGCACAAAGTCCGTGACGGTTATAGCGAGCCCGCCGGGTGCGACGTACACTGTCTCCGGGCCGCTCTCCGGTGTAAATGCGACCACGTATAATGTTACAGTCACGGCGACTGGCAATTACAGCGGCAGCAGTTCTCCTTCATGGACCATCAATCCTGCTGCTGTAACCTTTGCCTTCTCCGGTGGTCCGAGTTTTACGAATGACGGTACGACGAAGGCGGTTTCGGTAAGTCCGAGCTCCGGGAGCGCGACTTATTCCACGAGCGGGACGTATTCAGCCTCCGTTCAAGGTAATTATACCGCTTCTGCCGTCGCGACTGGAAACTATACGGGAAGCGGATCTTATAATTGGTCGATCACCGGGAAGATCAATCAGTCTCCGGCCGTCTCTATCTCGCCGGCCTCGCAAACCGTCACGGTTGGACAATCCGTCAACTTCACCGCGGGTGGTGGCTGTGCGGGCGCCTGGACTTGGTCGGGCGCCAGCGGCTCCGGCACATCGGCCACTGCGACTTTCAACACCGCGGGGACCTACGCGGTTACGGTCACCCGCGATGGCGACGGTACTTACAACCCGTCGGCAGCAACGGCGACGATCCTGGTGTACGGAGCGGCTCCCGCGACGAATCTCACGGCAACGTATTCCGCGACGAATCTCACCGGCAACACGAATTCCAGTTCTCCACCGGCGCTGTCGGTGCCATCGGGCCAAGTCTTCGCAATCAC
>Ga0070679_100006066_pt1 | contig 11246 bp, 11 predicted proteins | sample KBSC63BmetaG_FD_65652 | JGI IMG/M metagenome (GOLD analysis project Ga0070679, IMG submission 65652) | Corn rhizosphere microbial communities from Kellogg Biological Station, Michigan, USA - KBS C6-3B metaG | ecosystem: Host-associated > Plants > Roots > Rhizosphere | place: USA: Michigan... | reverse complement strand
GGGGGGGGGGGGGGGGGGGGGGGGGGGGGGGCGGGGGGGGGGGGGGGGGGGGGGGCGAGCGGCGGGATGAGCGGCGGGATGAGCGGCGGTGGGGGTCGCGGGGCGACGGCAGCGGGTGGTCCCTCGGGAGCCGGCGCGGAATCTGGCAACGGCAGCGGGAGCGGCACGGGCAGCGGGATGGGGACGTTGGAAGGCAGCGACGTTGGCGAGGCCTACGGTGTGGGAGGCTTGGGATTGGAGGGCGTGGGCGAAGGGGGCGGCGGCGCCGGCGACGGGACGATCGGCCTCGGGAGCATCGGGACGGTCGGGTTCGACGGCGGGTCCGGGTATGGCGTCGGCTACGGGAGTGGATGCGGGGGGCTCGGCAGCCACCGGGCGACCGTGCCGGAGATGATGCCGGGGCTGGCGAGCGTGCGCGGCGCCTGCGATGCCGACCTGATTCGCCGCGTGGTGCGCGCGCACGTGAACGAGGTGCGCTTCTGCTACGAGCAGGCGCTGCAGTCGCGGCCGGAGCTGGCCGGGCGCGTGGTGTCGCAGTTCGCGATCGGATTCGACGGGCGGGTGAGCGGCGCACGCGCTAGCGCGACCGGCGTCGGCGACGGCGTGGCCGCCTGCGTGGCGAGGGCGATCGCGCGCTGGCAGTTCACGCCGCGCTGCGTGGGCGCGGTGACCTACCCGTTCACCTTCGTGCCCGCCGACGGGGCGGTGGCTACTCGAGGCGTTCCTTGACGAACGTGCTCTTGAGCTCGCCGCGCAGGCGCTTCTGCCAGTCGACCGCGTCGGTGAGGTGGCGACCCGACGGGAAGCGCCCGGCGTACCGCGTGAGCTTCTCGCACGCCGTGGCGACATTCGTCGGCGCGGTCGTCGCCGTCGCGCGCGCAGCTCCCAGCAGCGCCGAGAAGTAGGCGTCGTCGAGCATGTCGTCGTCGAGGACCGCGCTCTCGCGATCGAGCTCCTGCGCGTGCTCGAAGGCCTCGACCGCCTCGTCGTAGCGCTCGAGCGCCGCGAGCGCCGTTGCCCGATCCAAGTGATGCTCGGAGTTGTCGGCCTCGCGCGCGATCTCCTCCGTCGACGCCTGCAGCGCCGCCTCGAACTCGCCGGCCTCGTTGTACACGGCCGCGCGCGACCTTCCGTATTGATGTCCCATGTGCTCCGTCGTCAGTCGCGAAAGTTGATGTACTGCAGGTCGAGCCCGATGTCGTCCGCGTTGGCGCGCAACAGGCCAATCGCCGCCTGCAGATCGTCGCGGTTCTTGCCGGTCACGCGCACCTGCTCGTCTTGAATCTGTCCCTGCACCTTGAGCTTCGAATCCTTGATGAGCTTGACGATCTCTTTGCCCTTCTCCGTCGAGATCCCCTGCTTGAGCTTGATGAGCTGGCGCATCGATCCCTTGGCCGCCGGCTCCGGCTCCTGCGCATCGAGCGCCTTCAGGGACACGTTGCGCTTCACGAAGCGCTCCATCAGCACCTTGTAGGCCGCCGACACGTGCTCCTTGTCCGACGAGCGCAGCACGATCCCTTCGGGCGTCTGCTCCAGCTCCGTCGCCGTGCCGCGGAAGTCGTAGCGCGTCGACAGCTCCTTCTTCGCCTGGTTCACGGCGTTGTCGACTTCCTGCATGTCGAGCTTCGACACTACGTCGAACGACGGCATCTACTTCTCCTTCGGCGCCGCGGCGCGCAGCGTCTCGGCGATCTCCTCCGCCGCCTGCCGCGCGCGCGCCAGCTCGCCCGTCGGCAGCGACACCGCGCCCACCACCGGGTGGCCGCCGCCGCCGTATTTTTCGCAGAGCTCGGCGATGTTCACGGTGCGGCGATGCGCCTGCCACGGGTTCGATCCCACCGACACCTTGGCGCGCGTCGGCGTCAGCGACACGCCGACGACGTAGTGCGTGTCGGGGAACAGGAAGTACGGGATGAACTTGTTGTAGGCGTCGAGCCCGTCATCGGCGACGTCGAAGCTGACCACGCCGCGCTCGTACTTGGCGCGCGTGCGCAGGATGTCGATGCCGCGCTTGTGCGCGGCCAGCACCGGCGCCAGCGCCGTCTTCACGTACGACTCGGCGGCGATGTCGGCGAGCGGCCGCGAGGCCAGCTCGTCGATGAAGCGCCGCTTGAGCGCCGGATCGTGGTTGTTCTCGACCCACGTCATGAGCTGCAGCGCCGGCTCGGCGAGCTCGACGGCGGCCTTGGGCGAGTCGAACTGCGCGCCGTCGATGATGTCGGCCCAGCGCACCAGCTCGTCGTGCTGCGACCAGTCCCAGCCGAACGCGCGCGCGCACTCGACGGCGAGGAACTTGGTGCACGAGCGCGCCTTGGGATCGAAGAACTTGTGCGGGCTCGGGTTGGCGCGGAAGTGCGCCTCGTCGGCGGGCGTGGGGAACGCCGAGACGTGATGATCGAACCACCACTCCAGCCGCGGATCGGCCGAATAGCGGAAGTCGACGACGGCGTTGACGTCGCCGTCGAAGCTGTCGGGCGTGTAGACGTTGCCGGTGCCGTGCGCCTTGCCGGCGAACTCGAAGGTCGCCGCCGCGTCGAACGTCTGCGCGTAGAAGCGGGCGAACAGCGACGCCGAGGCGGCGCCGTCGAAGCAGTTGTCGTGATAGAGCACCTTGACGCGAGCCGCCGGCTTCATCAACGCGTTCGTCGCACATCCATCACCGTCGTGCAAGGCCGTGATACCGTTTCCGCATGACGCGCGGCTGGCTCGTCGGGCTCCACCTCATCGGCGTGGTGTTGTGGATGGGCGGGCTGATGTCGTTTTCGCGGATCCTCGGGTACCACTCGAAGGAGCTGCCCTCGGCGCGGCCGCGGCTGACCTTCATCGAGGGGCGGCTCAATTGGCTGGTCTCGGTGCCGGGCGCGGTCCTCACCATCGTCTTCGGCGTGTGGCTGGCGTGGCAGCACGGGGCGCAGTGGTTTCGCGTCGCCGCGTGGCTGCACTACAAGCTCGTGCTCGTCGTGGGCGTGGTCATCATCCACGTGCTCTTGACGGTCAAGCACGCGCAGATCCGGCGCGCGCATCCGTCGGCGCCGATGAGCCGCGGGCTGTACGCGGCCTTGCACGGCACCATCGGGCTCCTGCTCATCGCCATCGTGCTGCTCGCGACCACTCAGCCGATGTCGCAGCAATGACGGCGCGGCCCGTCGTGGCCGGCATCGGCATCGCGCACGCCGATCGCGTCTTTTGGCCCGACGACGGCATCGCAAGCTCGACCTGGCACGCTATTACGACGCCATCGCCGACTGGATCGTGCCGCACGTGCGGCGCCGGCCGCTGACGCTCTTGCCTGGGGCCCCTCGGCGCTCGAGCGCGTGAACATCCGCGAGAAGCACAAGGTCGGCGAGTACCTCGTGGCCAACGACGCCGCCGGCGTGGTGGCGCTGGCGCAGCTCGACGTCCTCGAGATCCACACCTGGAACTCGAGCGCCGACGACGTCGAGCGTCCCGATCGGCTGGTGATCGATCTCGATCCCGGCGACGGCGTCGGCTGGCGCGACGTGGTGGCCGCGGCCCGGCGCGTGCGCGCGGCGCTCGACGCGCTCGAGCTGCCGTCGCGGGTCAAGACCACCGGCGGCGTGGGGCTGCACGTGGTGGTGCCGCTGCGTCCCGTCGCCGATTGGGCGCGCTGCCTGGAGGTGGCGCGGCAATTCTGCGCGGCCTTGGCGCGCGCCGAGCCGGCGCGCTTCACCACGCTCGTCGGCAAGCAGCACCGTCGCGGGCGCATCTACCTCGACTACCTGCGCAACAATCGGACGAACACGTCGGTGTGCGCGTTCTCGACGCGCGCGCGGCCGGGCGCGCCGGTGTCGATGCCGCTTGGCTGGAGCGAGCTCGGCCGGGTGGCGCCCGAGGCCTTCACGCTGCGCACGGTGCCCCGCCTGCTGGCGCGGCGGCGCCGCGATCCCTGGGCCGGCTACTTCGAATCCGGCGCTATACTGCCGGCGTGATCCTGCACGTCGACCTCGACGCCTTCTACGCCTCCGTCGAGCAGCGCGACAACCCCGAGCTGCGCGGCAAGCCGGTCATCGTCGGCGGCTCGCGGCGGCGCGGCGTGGTGCTGGCGGCGTCGTACGAGGCGCGGCCGTTCGGCTGCCGCAGCGCGATGCCGATGGCGGAGGCGTTGCGGCTCTGCCCGCAGGCGGTCGTCGTGTCGCCGCGCATGGAGGCCTACGTCGAGGTGTCGCACCGGTTCCGCGACGTGCTCGACGCGTTCACGCCGCTCGTCGAGCCCATCTCGATCGACGAGGCGTTCCTCGACGTGAGCGGCACCGAGCGGCTGCACGGACCGGCGCCTGTCGTTGCGGAGGCGATCCGCAAGCGCGTGCGCGACGAGCTGCAACTGACCGCGTCGGTAGGCGTGGCGGCGGTAAAGTTCGTGGCCAAGATCGCGAGCGACCTCGCCAAGCCCGACGGGCTCAAGGTGGTGCCGCGCGACGGGACGCGCGCGTTCCTCGAGCCGCTGCCGATCGAGCGGCTCTTCGGCGTCGGCCCGAAGACGGCGAAGATCTTGCGCGACGTCGGCATCGAGACGCTCGGGCAGGTCGCGCGCCATCCCATCGAAGCGCTGACGGCGCGCCTCGGCCCCCAGCACGCGGCGGAGCTGCAGGCGCTCTCGCGCGGCGAGGACGCGCGCCACGTGCAGCCCGATCGCTCGGCGGTGTCGATCGGCGCCGAGGACACGTTCGAGCACGATCTGGTCGACGGGCCGATCCTGCGCCGCCGCGTCACCGCGCAGGCCGAGCGCGTGGCCGAGCGGCTGCGCCGAAGCGCGCAGCTTTGCGGCTGCGTCGTCTTGAAGCTGAAGGACACGGAGTTCCACATCACGACGCGCCGGCGCACGCTGCCGGCCGCCACCAGCGACGGGCGCGTGATGGCCAAGGTGGCGCTCGAGCTCCTCGACGCCGCCAAGGTGCGCGCGCCCGGCGTGCGCCTGTCGGGCGTGGCGGCGACGTCGATCGTGCCCACCGATGCGCCGCGCCAGCTCACGCTCGACGAGCCGGTGCGCGCGCGCGGCGAGCGCCTCGGCGAGACGCTCGATAAGATCCGCGATCGCTTCGGACGCGACGCCGTCGCGCGCGCCGAGTCACTGACCGACGACGAATGAGGGACCATGGCTGACGAAAAGAAGCCTGACGAAAAGAAGGCGGAAGCCGAGAAGAAGCCCGAAGGCGAAGAGACCAAGCCCGACGAAGAGACCGGCAAGATCGGCCGCTTCATCATGAAGTACCACACGTTCCTCTCGAGCTTCGTGATCGGCGCGGCCGGCCTCGTGGCCACGTCGATCTGGCAGTACCGCCAGGGACAGGTGGCCAAGCACCAGGCCGAGTCGCAAGAGCGGGTCGCCGAGACGCAGGCCGAGAACCAGTGGCGCATCGAGCGCGCCGAGATCCTCGCCAAGAACCTCTCGGTGCTCTCGGCGCAGGGGCCGGGCTCCGTCGAGCAGCGCTACGGTGTGCTCCTGTCGCTGGCGCGCGGCAACATCCTCGATCCCGAGCTCGCCGTCTCGTACGCGCTCGAGCTCGGCAAGGACAACCCCGACTACATGGAGTCGGTGCTGGCCAACACCGCGGGCAAGGACTACCACCGGCTCTCGCGATCGTACGTGCTGTCGTGTGAGGAGAAGTACGGCATCGCGCGCAACGTGCCGGCGTGCTCCAACGACAAGCTGTCGAAGCGCTCCGACGCGATCGCGCAGCTCATCAGCGACGAGACGCAGGCGGCGCAGGCGCAAGGCCAGCCGGGACCGCTCGTCATGCTCAAGGACGAGCGCGAGGTGCAGCAGAACGTGGCGCGCTTCACCGGCCTGTTCGAGGACACGCTCAACGACTATTACGAGCGGCGGCTGTGGGACGAGATCGCCAAGTTCGAGAGCTACTCGACGGGCGCGCACGTGGTGGCGTCGCTGGTGCTGGCCGCGGCGCGCACCGGCGAGTTCGTCACCGCCGACGAGGCGAAGAAGCTCGACGACTTCCACAACAAGGAAGCGCAGTGGATGTCGAAGTATCTGATGGGCCCGACCTGCGATGCCGAGTGCAAGGGCAAGATCCTCGAGGTGATGGTCTCGCACTACTTCGAGTCGCAGGGCGACTACGACGCCGCGGTGCGCGCGCTCCTCGAGAGCCCGCACGCGCAGTCGGGCAACGCCATCTCGCGGCTGCACGCGCGGCTGTTGTGGTGCCAGGTCGATCCGGGCGACTACACGCCGCTGCGCGACCACGTGCTCGTGCCGGCGGTCGTCGAGCTCCTGAGCAAGCCGAAGCCGGATCCGGCGATCACCGACGATCTCGTGGGGCTGCTCGCGCTCGTGCAGGAGCCGGGGCCGAACGAGACCGAGGCGGCGGTGGCCTGGAAGAACGCGATGAACCTGATCGACAAGCCGGGCTCGAAGACCGCGCGCGTCTTCCGCGATCGCAAGGCCACGGCGCAGCGCGAGCGCGCCAATCCGCCGCCGGCGATGAAGAAGATCGCCTTCTGTGGCGTGCCCGACACGCAGACGATCCAGCAGACGGAGTAGCGACGGGCGCGGCGGCTAGAAGTCGGACGAGGCCAGCTTGGCGTCGGCGCTCGACCACGCCGTCTTCAGCCTGGCGTCGACGGCGGCGGTCGGCTTCTTCTGCGCGCGCAACGCCTCGCGCAGGCCGGTGAGCGCCCAGCCGTTGTCGGGGTTCTTCTTCAGATCTTGCTCGAGCACCATCTGCGCCTCGCGCGGCTTGTTCGCGCGCAACAGCCACGCCGCCAGCGTCTGGCGTGGCGGGTAGTACCAATCGGGCGGCTCGGCGTAGGGGAACTGGTCGTGCGCGGCCACCGCCTTTTCGAGGAGCGCGAGGCCCTCCTTCATCTTGCCGCGGCGGCACAGGATGTCGCCCTTGGCGATGTCGACGGCCACGGCCCCGTAGGCGTCGCCGGGCGTGAAGCCGGCCACCGCCGTCTTCGGCAGCGTCGCCATCACCCGCTCCATCGTCTTGACCTCGCCGTCGGCGTCGTCGAGCTTGCCGGTCGCGGCCAGCGCCCGCGCGCGCGCGTAGTGATGCAGCAGAGTCGGCATCGGCAGCTCTGCCGGCGGCGCCGGCTCGTCGAGCACCGCCGCCCAGCGGCCGAAACGCACCAGCGACAGCGCCGGCGCCGCGATCGAGAACGACACCTCGGGCATCTGCGTCCACATCGCGGCCGGCACCAGCTTCAGCATGTCGCGCGCCGCGCCGACGGACTCGTCGCCGCGCCCGGCCATGAGCGCCGCGGCCCACAAGAACTGGAAGTTGTGCGCGACGTACATGGCGTAGTAGCCGGGATCGCCGATGGTGCCCGTGTACTTCTTGTCGGCCTCGATGGCCTGGCGGTTGGCCTCGGCGGCGTCGTTGTAGCGCCCGACGCGCTCATAGACGTGCGACGGCATGTGCACGAGGTGGCCGGCGCCCGGCATCATCGCGCCGATGCGATCGGCCGACGCGAGCGCCTTCTCCGGATGCGGCGACGCCTCGACGGCGTGGATGTAGTAGTGGTTGGCGCCCGGATGCTTCGGCGAGCGCGCCAGCACCTTCTCGAGCGTCGCCACGACCTCCTCGGTGCCCGGCGCCGGCTTGCCGTCGGGCTCCCAGAGCCGCCACGGACGGAGATCCATCATCGCTTCGGCGAACAGCACCTGCACGTCGTCGTCGTCGGGGAACTGCTTCGCCACGTCGCGCATGGCGCTGGCGTAGGCTTCGTCGAGCGCGGCCTGGCCCTTCTGATCGTCGGCGGCGGGCGGCGGATCGGCATAACGCTTGGACAGCGCGGCGACGAGCGCGCGCTCGACCGGCGAGCCTTCGGACGCCGCCTTGGCCTTGGCCAGCAGCGCGACCGCCTTCTTCGTGCGATCGGCGCCGGCGGGTTGGTTGTAGTTGGGGCCGAGGATCAGCGCCGCGCCCCAGAAGCAGGCCGAGCACTGCGGATCCTTCGCCGCCGCCGCGGCGAACGAGCGGCCCGCCTCCTCGTGGTTGAAGGCGTAGGTCAGGCGCAGGCCCTGATCGAACCAGCGCTGCGCCTCGGGCGACGACGTCGTGATCGCGCGATGGTAGTCGCCGAGGTTGTCGTTCCCAACAGCACCACCCACGCTCGCCTCATGTCCCCTCCTCCCGTCGGAAAACGAAGTACCGGTTGCCCGGATAGTTCCAGACCAGGTACACGAACACCTGCGAGATGATGAATGCGATCACCGGCTCGACGTGCAAGCGGTACGAGAGCAGCGACGGGATCGCGGTGTTGAGCGCGAGGCTGCCGCCGAAGATCACCAGCTGCTTGACGTACTGATTGCGCAGCTTGCCCAGCTCGGACGCGTCGAACGCCCAGTACTTGTAGAGCAGGAAGGTCGCCGCGTTGCAGTAGAACTGCACCACCCAGAAGGCGACCCAACGCGGCACGCGCAGCGGATGGACCAGCAGCCACAAAAGGCCGATCTCGGTGGCGGTGGCGACGAGCGACGCGATCGTCGCGCGCGAGAGCGTGCGGACGTGCGACGGCTCCGGCGCGGCGCTCATGCGCCGAGCGTGGACATCGCATCCTCGAGGATGTCGACGCCCTCACGCGCTTCCGCTTCGGTGATCACGAGCGGCGGATTGATGCGCACGCGCGGCGAGTAGGCCATCGTCAGAAGCCCGCGCTCGAGGCAGGCGCGGAACAGCGCCGTGCACCGGTCCTTGGCGAGCGGCGCGCGCGTCTTCGGATCCACGAGATCGATCGCGCACAAAAGGCCCTGCCCGCGCACTTCGCCGACGAATGGGAACTTGCGCAGCCGCTGCAGCTCGCCGACGAGGATCTCGCCGATGTGCGCCGCATGTTGATCGAGGCGCTGGTCGACGACCACGCGCGTGACCGCGTCGCACGCCGCCGCGGCCAGCGGCGAGCCGCCGTACGACGACGACGAGAACGACGGCCGCGACCACGGATCGGCGTCGGCGACGATGTCGTCGCGCGTGACGATGCCGGCGACGGGGAAGCCGGCGGCCACGCCCTTGCCGAAGGTCATGATGTCGGCTTCGACGCCGTACAGCTCCTGCGCGAACATGCGGCCCGTGCGCCCCCAGCCGGTGATCATCTCGTCGGCGATGAAGAGCGCGCCGTGCTTGTGCGCGATCTCGCGCACACCGGCGAGGAAGCCGGGCGGCGGCAGGATGTTGCCCGCGGTGCCCTGAATCGGCTCGGCGATGATCGCCGCCAGCTTGCCCGAGGTCGACAGCTTGATGGTGCGCTCGAGCATCTCGAGGTCGCCCCACGGCGTGAGGTAGTTCCCCGGCGGCATCGGCCCGAGGCCGTGCTTGAAGTCCGAGCCCATGAGCGCGAGCGCGCCGGTGGTCTTGCCGTGAAAGCCGCCCCAGAAGGCGATCGCCTCGTGCTTCTTGGTGTGCGCGCGCGCCAGGCGCAGCGCCGATTCGACCGCTTCGGCGCCGCCCGAGTAGAGCATCGTGCGGGTGAGCTTGCCCGAGCCGATGCGCGAGGTCTGCGCCGCGATGCGCTCGAGCAGCGACGCGCGCGCCTCGGACGCGTAGCTGCCCGAGGTGATCTTGAGCGCCTGCGCGTGCAGCGCGTCGGCCAGCGCCGGATGGCCGTGGCCGATCGACGCCACGCCGATGCCGGCGTTGAAGTCGAGGAAGCGATTGCCGTCGGCGTCGACGGCGACGGCGCCCTGGCCGCCTTCGAGCGCGAGCCCGGCGAGCTGCGAGATCTGCTGGATCCCGGGCGCCAGGTAGGGCTGCTCGCGCGCGACGATGGCGCGCGACTTCGGCCCCGGCAGCGCCGTCGAGACTTTGGCGAATTCGCGGCTCACTGCGCGGCTCGCTTGGAAAGGCCGGCGAGCACGAAGCGCGCGCGCCAGATGGCGGTGACGTTGGCGGTGAGCGCCATCAGCGCCAGCACGGCGACGACCACGTAGTAGCGCGGGTGCTCCGCGCCGCGCTCGGTGAAGTGCGCCACGAACGGCGCCGACACGGTGCCGAGCGTCAGGTAGACGCCGCGCTCGTGACGCTGCATCCAGCCGACGTTGGGATCGATGCCGACCGATTCGCCCTTGGCGCGCGTGTACGAGGTCAGCGTCGAGCCGATGAGCGCCAGCGTGGCGAAGGCGAGCGGGATGGGATCGTTGCGGTAGTAGTACATGAGGCCGAGGAAGGCGAAGAGATCGTTGTAGCGATCGACGGTGGCGTCGAAGAACTCGCCGGCGGGCGACGAAGTGCCGGTCTTGCGCGCGACGATGCCGTCCCACGCGTCGCAGATGAAGCCGAGGACGAGCGCCCAGCCGGCCTCGAAAAAGCGGCCGGCGCCGTAGCAGGCGGCGGCGGTGATGGTAAAGAGGAGCGACAAGGTGGTGATGGCGTTGGGCGTGATGCCGAGGCGAACGAAGAGGTTGGCGGGCGCGTCCATCATCCAGTAGCCGAACTCCATGACGACGCGGGGAAGATAGGGCGAGCGGGTGACGCGATCGATGCGCGCGGTGCGGGGCATCCCGCGAACGGCGCTGATGACGAGGAAAACGCCGAACATGAGAAACCAGAAGGCGAGCGGTAGACTCCAGAACAACATTCGTCGGATGATATGCGGCCCGAGGTTGACCGCAAGCATGAAAACGCTCGCGATTACGGCGCTGTTAGGTGTGATCTCCGTCGGCGGCTGCGCGTCGCAGAAGGCGGCGGGCAAGACCGAGGCGACCCCCGCGCCGGCGCCCGCAGCGACGCCGGAGGCGAAACCGGAGGCGCAGACGGCGACGCCGGAGACGACGCCGGAAGCGGCGGAAGCCCCCGCCACCGAAGCGGCACCGGCGCCCAAAGCGGCCAGGCCGGCTGCCAAGCCGTCGGGCGTGACCGCCAAAGGCGGGCGCATCGTCGACGGACGGCCCCTCGTGCTCGTCGGTCAGGGCGCGCGCGTCAAAGACGGCGCCAAGCTCTACGACATGCAGATGTGGATCGACGACGAGGACGGCCGCCGCGCCTTCCCCGCGCTGGCGATGCGCGCCGGCGGGCGCGACAAGGCCAAGCTGACGCGCGGCGATCACGCGCCCGGCTTCCTCGTGTGGGGCCGCTTCACCAAGGTCGCCGTGTTCCGCTTCGCGCGCGACGTCAAGGGCGACGCCATGCGCGACGACGTCAAGAGCGCGCTCGAAGGCGTCAAGGGCGCCGACGACGCCGCCGCGCTGTTCGACGTCGACGCCGGCGCCGGCGACGAGTGGGTGCTGACCACGCGCGACAACGGCGAGATCGAGCTGCGCACCGGCGACG
>Ga0070679_100006065_pt1 | contig 11247 bp, 12 predicted proteins | sample KBSC63BmetaG_FD_65652 | JGI IMG/M metagenome (GOLD analysis project Ga0070679, IMG submission 65652) | Corn rhizosphere microbial communities from Kellogg Biological Station, Michigan, USA - KBS C6-3B metaG | ecosystem: Host-associated > Plants > Roots > Rhizosphere | place: USA: Michigan... | reverse complement strand
CCTGGCCGAATTGGTGGAGGAAGGGTCGAAGCGGTCCAACGCGCACGAGCGCCGCGAAAGCGAACGCCGGTATCGCCTCGCGGCCCTGCAGGCGGAACGCCGCACCGTCAACGATCTTTGGCGCCAGCGCAAAATCATGGATGAGGTCCACCGGCCCCTGCAGCACCTGCTCGACCACGAAGAACGCATGCTGCGCGCCGAAGGCCGAAGCCGCTAGCGAAGTTACGGCGTCGCGCCCTGCGCCAGCACTCGCGCCCACAACTCGCGCTCGCCGGGATGGCCGTACTGCGCGAGGGCGTCGGCAATTTCCTCCTCGGTGGGCTCGCGGACCCGGTGGCGAGGATCCGCGGGCAGCTCCGGCCGCGCGTGCCGCGCGAGCGCCCAGCACGCCCACGCGCGCGCGCTGCGCTGCTCGCGACGCGGCGCGTTCACCCGGTCGGCGTAGTGTTGAAAGTGCACGCGCGGATTGCCCAGAAACACGTCGGCGGGGGTGTGCCGAATGATCCAGGCCATCGCGGCATAAGGCAGCGGCCATTCCCGAAGGATCGGCTCATCGCCCGTCATATCGGCGCCGAACGCCCGATCGAGGCAGAGCAGCGCGCGCGCCGCCAGCCGCCGCTGCCACAGAGCCTGCCCGTACTCGAGGCAGGCGCCGTAGAACGCATCGCGGCGTTCCGCGTCGCGAAACGCGTGCAAGGTGCGCCAATCGAGACCCGCGCGGGCGGCAGGCAAAAATGGACACGCTGGCATCGACGTCGAAGGAAAGGCTGGCATGGGCAAAGCGGACACCAACATCAGCGTAAGAGAACGCACGCAAGATTCACGGCGGAAAACGCGTTGGCGCGTTGAGGCGAATTTCATCGATCAGGCCGGGCGCGGCGGGAGGCGAAAATTCAGCGCTTGGCGGCACGTGCGGTCGTATGGGACAACTGGCTCCCGCCGTGACCTCCCCTGACGCCCGCCCCCCCTCGCAGAGCCGGCCACTCGCGTCCGTCGTCCACGAGATCTCGGGCTGGCGCCGCGTCATCGTCTGGCCGGCCGCGTTGCTGTTGAAATGCTGGGGGCGGACCTTGCGCTTCGAAACATCGTCGGAGGACCTGCGTCACGTGACGAAGCGCGACGTGCCGGTCGCGTTCGTGGTCTGGCACAACCGCCTCTTCCTCACGCCGGAAATATTTCGACGTTATCGCCGCGGCCGCCCTCTCGTGGCGTTGATCAGCGCGAGCGGCGACGGAGCTTGGCTCTCGGCTTTTTTCTCGCACGTGGGGATGCGGGCCGCCCGCGGCTCGAGCAGCCGGCTGGGTCGCGAGGCCGCGACCGCGCTCGTCGACGCGCAGCGCGCCGGCCACGATATCGGGATCACCCCGGACGGGCCGCGCGGCCCGTGTTACGAGATGAAGCCGGGCGTGGTCATCGTGCCACGTCGCACCGGCTCACCGCTGCTGCTGATCGGCGGTGAGTTTTCGGCAGCGTGGCGGCTCCGAAGCTGGGATCGCTTTTATTTGCCGAAACCCTTTTCGCGGGTGCGGCTGCACTGCGAGCTCGTCGAATCCGCCGAGCTCGCGGACCGCGACCAGGCGATCTCACGGTTGGCCGAGCGGATGCGCGCCATCAATCGGGACGACGCGCGTCCTACGGCCGCCTGACCGTTTACGCGAACTCCGGCACGATCGTCACCGTACTGCCGGATGCGACGATGTGATCCGCACCGGCGTTCCAAACCTGATCGTTCACCAGCACCTTGAACGCGATCGGGCGCGCGGATTCGCCGAGCGCGAATTCCCAGTGGTCGGCGGCGAGGCATTGCATCGGCACGCCGCGGTGCCAACTGAGCCCCGGGCCATCGCCGCGCAGGAAAAGTGCGTTGCCAAAACCGACATCGAAACGAACGACGATCTTCGTCTGCACCTTCGCCGGCGACACCGCCTTCAACGGCGCGGCCAGGCTTGGCTGCAGAATCGTCGGCACCGAGTGGCTCGACTTCGCCGGCGCGGCGGGCGCGGGTGAGGCCGCGGGAGCGCCCGCGAGCGGCACCGCGGCAGGCGTCGCCTTCGCGGTGGAAGCTTTGGACGCGGTCTTTCGCGTCGGTTTCAGGGCGACAGTCGCTGGGGCGGGCGACTTGTCCTTCGTGGTCGTTTTCTTGGTCATGGTTTGAGTGTTGGAGCCGGCGAATGCTAATCCCCAATCGGGGCCGACTGTAGCAAGCGCGACGCCAACACTCCAGCCATGTTTGTTCCCTCGGCCGCGATATAACGAAACCACCACGTTGCCAGTAATTTGCCGCGAACAGTCGCCAACCGAATCACCCGAATTCGGCGGCTCGACGAAAATTTATTTGGCGAAGAGGGCGCGGAAATAAGCGACGAAATCCGTATCTCGGCCCGCGAACACATGGGCGGCGCCGGCGGCGTAGGCGCGCTCGTAAACCGCCGGATCGCTGCTGCCGGTAAACATGACGATCGGCCCCCGGACGCCCGCTTGGCGCAGCTGTGCGATCATGCCCGCACCTTCTTCCGTGCCGAGATGATGATCGGTGATGACGGCATCGATGGGCTGGCGCGCCGCCGCTGGCACCGCCGATTGGCGGTCGATTGCCTCCAGCACGGTAATGCCGGGAAACGCGCGCTCCAGGCGGATGCGCGTCAGATGACGGGTGTCATTGTCGTCATCGACGACGAGAAGAGTACGTTGGGCGTGCACGAACTGAGCCAGCATTGACCGACTTCGTTGTAAAATGCTCCGACCAATCCCCTGGACGTTGCCGTTCCCTCCCTGCGTTCGGCGCCGAAGTGCGACGCGAGTATCAAATGGTGGACCAGATCGGGATCAAACCGACGACCTCATCGTTGCGAACGATGCGCTCTATCAACTGAGCTACTGGCCCGAGAGGAGCTGACGTAATTGGGAAATCCGCGCCCGCAAGTAAACATCAATCTTTGGGGCAAATTCGCCGGCGGCTGTTTCGCTGCCCCACGGCGGCCCTTTCTCGGCGGTTCGTGCCGCGCCGACAACGGCTTCGGCTACTCGACCGGCCCCGTGTAACGCGCGAAAATCATCTTCCCGCCCGCGGTGGGCAGGATGCTGACGACCTCCGCCTCGATCCGGCGCCCCAGATACGGCCGTCCGGCGTTCACCACGACCATGGCGCCGTCTTCGTTGAAACCGACCGCCTGCCCTTCTTCTTTTCCCGCCTTTGTCAGCTCCACCGCGATGCGTTCGCCGATCATCAACTCGGTGCGCAAGGAACGGGCGAGTGAATTGAGGTTGAGCCACGGCACGCCGTGGAATTCGGCGATCTTGGCGAGATTGTAGTCTGTCGTGAGCAGTTTCGCCCGCATCGACTGGGCGATAAACACCAGCTTTGCATCCACGTCCGTCCGCTTCGACACATCGCTTTCCGTGATGCGAATATCGACGTGCTTGATTTTGCGGAGCTCGTTCAGCACCTCGAGCCCGCGCCGGCCGCGCGCTTGTCTCGCGGGGTCGCTGGAGTCCGCGATCGCGCTCAATTCGTTCAAGATGAAACGCGGGATGACGAGCGCGGCCGACAGAAAGCCCGCTTCGCACACGCGCGCCACGCGTCCGTCGATCAGCACGCTCGTGTCGACGACAACGAGCGGGACGTCCACCTCGTGCGGCACGAAGCGCACATACGGAATGATGAGGTTGAACTCATCCTTGCCGCGGAGCGCGATCACGGTCGCGAGGTAAGTGCACACCAGAAAAAGCCCCAGCCGCGCCAAGTGCAGCGTCGCCGGATCTCCGCGCGAGAGCAGAGGCGACACGCTCAAAAGATACGAAATGAGCGAACCCAGACCAAGGCCCACGGTGACCGCCGACAAGCCCCGCAACGAAAACCCTTTCAGCAGCACGTCGACCAGGACGACGAGGCAGCCGATCAAAAAGCCGATGACCACCGCCCGGGTTTGGTAGTCGTCCCAATCGCTGATGCTGTAGCAAACCAGCCAGCCGGCCGCCGCGCATAACGCGATGAAAACGATCCGAATCGGCAACAGTGTTTTGTCGATTTTCACTGGTTGCTTCACCGCAGCCGCAGCGCGTAAACCGCGAGCGGCGCGCCGATCATCAGCGCCATCAATAGCACCAGGAACACCTGCGCGCGCCGGCCTTTTAGCTTTTCAGCCTCCGAAGCTTCCATTTGCGTGCAGCGGACCAAACCCCTCGCTCCATGACAACGCAATACTGGCTGGTGAAGTCCGAACCCGAGACCTACTCCTGGGCCGATTTGGCGAAGGACCGCCGCACGGACTGGACCGGAGTGCGGAATTTCGCTTCGCGCATCCACCTCAGGGCCATGCGCCGTGGCGATCGCGTCTTGTTTTACGAGAGCGTCTCGACGAAAGCCGTCTTGGGCGTCGCGGAAGTCGCGCGCGCGGCATTCCCCGATACGACGGCGGACGAGGGCGATTGGGTCGCCGTTGAATTGAAGGCGGTCGATTCCTTGGCGCGCCCCGTTCGCCTCGAAGAAATCAAAACGGAGCCGGTGCTGGCCGCGATGGTGCTGCTGAAAAACTCGCGCCTGTCGGTGCAGCCGGTCACCCGCGCGGAATACGACCGGATCGTGAAGCTCGGTGCGATCAAGCGCCTGGCGTGATCGCGCCGGCGTCACCGCGCGCAAACCGCCGAGCGGTACGGCGGGGCCCGCCACGTGGCGGTGGTCACGCCAATCCTCGACAGCGCTGCGGCTTTTTGCGTGGCTCCCCGGTGTGCCGCCGCTCGAACAACTGACCATTCTCGCCCCCGGGCTCCTGGGCGGCTCGGTCGCGCGCGCGGCGCACGCGCGCGCCGTCGCGAAGCGGATCGTGATCTGGGCGCGGCGACCGGAGACGCGGCTGCGCTTGCGCGAACAGCCGTGGTGTAATGCCGTGGCCGATACGCCGGCGGCCGCGGCGCAGAACGCTTCGCTCGTCGTCATTGCCTCGCCGGTCGACCGCATCGTGCCGCTCGCCGCCGAGATCGCCGGCGTTCTGCCGCCGCTCGCCTGCGTCACCGACGTCGGGAGCGTCAAAGGCGAAATCTCCCGCCACGCCTCGAAGCTGATCGGACGCGGCGCGCACTTTGTCGGCGCGCATCCCATGGCAGGCTCCGAAAAGACGGGTTGGGAGCACAGTTCGGCCGAACTGTTCGAGCGGCGCACGTGTTTCGTGACGCCGCTGCCCGACACCGATGCTACCGCGGTCGATCGGGTCGCGCGGTTCTGGAGCGACCTCGGCGCGGAAGTGGTCACGGTCGACGCCGACAAGCACGACGAGATCGTCGCGCACATCAGCCATCTCCCGCAGGCGATCGCGACAACGCTTTGCTCGTTCCTGGCGAAGAAAAACCCGGCCTGGCGCAACTTCGCCGGCGGAGGCTTGCGCGATACGACGCGGATCGCCGGGAGCGATGCCCTCATCTGGCGCACCATTTTCGAACAAAATCGCGACGAGGTGCTGCGCGCGCTGCAACACTTCGAGGACGAGTTGCACGGCTTCAAAGCCGCTTTGGCCAATCGCGATTATGTCGAGATCGCCGCGCGGCTCGAACGCGGCAAGGCCTATCGGGACCAGTTCCGACCGGCGCCGTAGCGCGCTCGTCGCTTCGATGCCGTGCGGTGCGTTGTCCAGCCGTGCTGCGAAGGTCGGCTCCCGCCCGCGCCCGCGGGCGTGCGTCCCCCAAACCGCAGGTATTTTCGCCTCCCTTTCGCCGGCACTTTCACTTTCACTCGTCGTTCCGCATGGCCTTGCCCGACGTTCTTCCCATCCAACCATTCACGACCCCGGTGGCAGGGAAGATCGTGGTGCCCGGATCGAAGAGCCTGACGAATCGCGCGCTGCTCTTGGCCGCGCGGTGCGATGCACCGGTGACGCTGACCGGCGCGCTTTTCAGCGAAGACACGCATTTGATGGCCGAAGCGCTGCGCAAGCTCGGCGTGACCATCATCGCGGACGAGGCCAAACGGGAGGTCGTGGTTCGCGATCAGACCTCGGCGTTTCGCGGCGCAACGACCGACTTGTTCGTCGGCCTGGCTGGCACCGCGGCTCGATTTCTGACGGCCCTTTGCGCCGCGGCGCCGCGTGGCGTGTACCGCCTGGATGGCGTGCCGCAAATGCGCAAGCGTCCGATGAAACCGCTCCTCGATGCCTTGCGCCAGCTCGGGGCGGACATCCGCTGCACCGGCGAGGAAGGCTTCTTTCCGTTTGAGATTCACGCCCGCGGCCTGCGCGGCGGAAACGTCACGCTCGATGCGAGCGAAAGCAGCCAGTTGCTGTCGGCACTGTTGATGATCGCGCCGCTGGCCGACGGCGAGGTGACCGTGCGGCTCACGGGTCACGTCCGTCGACCATTCGTGCGCATGACGGCGCGGCTGATGGAGCAATTTGGTCAGCCGCCACTGCGAGAGATCGGGCAGGACGGGTTCACCGTCGCCGCCGGCCACCCGTACACCCTTCCGGACGTCACGTATCCGATCGAACCCGACGCGACGGCGGCGAGTTATTTCCTGGCGCTGCCGCTCGTCGTCACCGGGCACGTGACCCTCCCCACCCTGCGCGGCCCCGGCGAGGGGCTCCAAGGCGACACGGCCTTCCTGGGCGTGCTCGAGCGTGCCGGCGCGAGCGTGGTGGCGCGGCCTGACGGGCAAGGCTTGGAGGTCAGCTTCGCCGCAGATGGCGTGCGGCGGGCCATCGCACAGGACTTCAGCGAATTTTCCGACACGTTTCTCACCCTTGCCGCGGTCGCTCCGCTTTTGCCCGGCGTAACGCGCATCACGGGAATTGCGCACACGCGGAAACAGGAGACCGACCGCGTTGCTGGCATGGCGCGCGAACTGACACGCCTCGGGCAAGAGGTCATTGAAACCCACGACAGCTTGGAAATCCGTCCTCGGCCATTGCGGGCCGGCGAAACCGTCGAAACGTACGGCGATCACCGCTTCGCGATGAGTTTCGGGATTCTGGGCTGCCACGATTTAACCGGCGACGGACGGCCCTGGCTGAGCATTCGCCATCCGGCCTGCTGCGCGAAGACGTTTCCGGATTTTTTTGAGTTGCTCGAGACCGTGCGGCAAAAATCGTCGGGAGCATCATGAGGCGACGGTGTGAATCCAGATCCATCCGCGGTTATCTTGGCTGCCTCCGCTGATGGCATCCTCGTTTATCATCGTAGCCATCGACGGCGGCGCGGCGTCCGGAAAATCGTCGTCGGCGCGCGCGCTCAGCGAACGGTTCAACCTGCTGCATGTGGACACCGGCTCGTTTTACCGCGCGATCACGGCGGAACTGCTGCGCCGTGGCGTCAATGCCGACGACGGCAGTGGCGTCAAAGCGGCCGTCACGCAGTTGCGGCTGGGCACCCGCGTGACCGGGCGTTCGGCGCAAATGGAAATCGCCGGACGCGTCGCCGGTGAAGAAATCCGCAGCGGCGAGGTGAACGCCGCCGTCTCGCATTTTGCGGCAATTCCGGACGTGCGCAATGCCTTGCTCGAGTACCAGCGGAGCCAGGCGACGGTCGCGCGCAACCACGGCTTTCGCGGGCTGGTGATGGAAGGCCGCGACATCGGATCCGTGATCTTCCCCGACGCCGATCTTCGCTTCTTCCTGCACGCGGACCCCGTCGAACGCGCGCGGCGCCGCGAACGGGAGGGGCATCGCGACTCGATCGCCGAGCGTGACCGCCTCGACACCGGGCGCAAAACCGCGCCGCTGGCCTGCCCGCCCGGCGCCATTTCCCTCGACACGACCCATGTCACCCTGCCGGAAGTGGTCGACCGGATGGCGGCCGACGTCAGCCGCCGGCTGTCGCCATGAGCGAGGCCTTCCCCCAGGCGCACATGGCGCCGCTGTATGGCGTTTGCCACTACATCATCCGCGTGTCGTTCGACATGTTTTTCCGCGGCGAAGTCGCGGGAACCGAAAATTTCCCAAAGTCCGGTCCGTTCCTCATCGCCGGGAATCACGCGAGCCACCTCGACCCGCCGCTGATCGGAACGCACGTGCCCCGGCAGATGTGCTTCTTTGCGCGGAAGTCGCTGTGGCGCGGCGGGCTGGCCTCGTGGTGGCTGGATGGCGTCGGCACGATTCCCGTCGATCGGGACGGCGGCCAGGACATCGGCGCGCTCAAGCGCGTGCTCCGGGCGCTCGGCGAGGGCAAGGTGATGATCCTTTTTCCCGAAGGCACGCGGTCGCCGGATGGCCGCCTTCAACCGGCGAAGCCCGGCGTGGGATTCATCGTCTGCAAGACGCAGGTGCCGGTCGTGCCCGCACGCATCTTTGGGTCGTTCGAAGCTTTCGGCAAAGGCGCGCGCTTTCCGGCGCTCGGCACACCCACCACGGTTGTGTTCGGGAAACCGCTCCGGCCGTCGGACTACGATGCGCCGGAGGCCGGCAAGGAACGCTATCAAATCGCCAGCCAGCGCATCATGGCCGCGATTGCACGTTTGGAAGAGCCGCCGCAGCGCGTCCTCTGAGGACCCCGCCGTTCGCGGGTTAAGCTTCTTCCGGGGACGGGTGGCGGCTTTTCGCGCACGGGTGAGCGCGACGCCGTGACGCGGCGAATCGTCAAAACCTCACCGCAGACCGCAGGCTTGGCGTGCGCGCGCCAGCACGCCGTCCGCGACCGCACGCGCCCGGCCGGCGCCGTCACGCAATACCGTCTCGACGTAATCCAGGTTCGTGGCGAGCTCCGCCCGACGCGCGCGCGCGGCGGCGAAGTAGTTCCAATAGTGCTCGAACAGCGACTTCTTCAGGTCGCCGTAACCGAGGCCGCCGGCCCGCAAGCGCGCCTCGTGATCGGCGGCGACGTCGGCGGGCGCGACCAGCTTCAACAACTGCACGGCCAGATTCTTGTCGGCGTCCGGTTTCGGTTCGGCGGGCGTCCGCGAGTCCATCACGATGCCCATGATTTTCTTCCGCGTCGCCTTTTCCTCGCCGAAGATGTCGATGGTGTTGCCGTAGCTCTTGCTCATCTTTTGCCCGTCGAGGCCGGGCACCACGGCGATCTCGTCGCGGATCTCCGACTCCGGCACGACAAAGGTTTCGCCATACGTCTGGTTGAACTTGATCGCGATGTCTCGCGTCATTTCCAAATGCTGCCGTTGATCCCGGCCGACCGGCACGAGATTCGTGTCATAGAGCAGGATGTCCGCGGCCATCAGCACCGGATACGCGAACAAGCCAAAGTTGGCGGCGATGCCTTTTGCCAGCTTGTCTTTATAGCTATGCGCCCGCTCGAGCAACCCCATCGGCGTGAGCGTGCCGATCATCCACATGAGTTCGGCCACTTCCGGCACGTCGCTCTGGCGCCAGAACACGCTGGTCTGGGGGTCGAGGCCGCACGCGAGCCAGTCCAAGGCGACGGCGACCGTGTTCTTCCGGCGTTCCGCCGCGTCGTACAGCGATGTCATCGAGTGATAATCCGCGATGAAGTAGAAACAGTCGCCGCGCGCTTGCGCATCGATTGCCGGCCGCATCGCGCCGAAATAATTTCCGATGTGCAGCGTGCCGGAGGGCTGAATGCCAGTGAGGGTGCGCATGGTCGTCTGGCTAAAAAAGGTGAACCACGAGGGAGAACCAATTCGAAACCGAGAACGAGAACGATTTTCGCCGCCCGTCGCGCCGCCTGCGCCGGCGCGCGCGACCCGCGCGACCGGACCGGCTGATCGTGCCGCGAACGCTGACCCGGCGGCCGCCCGAACCGTCGCCGACGCGACGCACCGGCATCAATCCGTGCGCGGCAGCATTTTTACCTGCGGGCGCGCGTAAGCGATCGTGGCGGCCGGCAACACGCCGGAAAACGCGGTCGTCGGCGAAATGAGCGCGCGCTTACCCAGGATGGAACCGGGGTTGAGCACGGCATTGCAGCCAACCTCCGCGCCATCGCCGAGGATCGCGCCGAATTTACGCAGACCGGTGTCGTAGGTGGCGTCGCCAGTCCGCACGATGATGGGCTTTTGATCCAGGCGCAGGTTCGAACAGATCACGCCGGCCCCGAGATGCGCCTTGTTGCCGAGGACCGAGTCCCCGACATAGCTGAAATGCGGCACCTGCACCCCGTCGAGGAGCACGCAGTTCTTGAACTCGCACGCGTTCCCGAGAACGCATCCCTCGCCCACGATGACATTGCCGCGGATGAAGGCGCCGGGGCGAATCTCCGTGCGCGCCCCGATCCACGCCGGGCCGATGATCGTGGCGTATGCCGGGAGCTTCACCGTGGCGTCGATCCACACCGTTCCCTCGACGGAAACCCCCGGCGGCAGCGTCCGCGCTGCCGGCGGCGGCAACTCGGCGAACGCCGCGGCGATGTTCCTCAGCCAGTCCCAGGGTGGCGCGTCGGCCGGGAAGGAGCGGCCGAACCGGGCCAATGACCCGGGCAACGCGAAAAAGTCAGAGGCTTTCATCGAGGGGCAAGACTTAGGCGGGTTCCGCGGGGCGAATCCACACGTTTCCGCCGCCGCCCGGAGAAAGCAAAAAGCCGCTGGTGACCAGCGGCTTTTATAAAATGGAGCGGGCGAAGAGACTCGAACTCTCGACGTCCACCTTGGCAAGGTGGTGCTCTACCAACTGAGCTACGCCCGCAAAACAGGGTGCAAGGAGTAGGCGCGGTGCTGCATCCGTCAACAGCTATTTTCACAGTTTCGCCCCGTTGCGGTGCCGCGACTTAAACCGGCTTCGCGGCGGCCGCCCGGCGAGCGCCGCTGCGGTCCGACCCTACTTTTTGTCGGGTTCGCGGAGGATCAACCGGTCCGGCGACCGAGCGACCGCCGGCGCGGCGGGGTCGGATCGTTCCGATTTGCTGCCGCTCTCGTGATAATACGCGTAATTGTTAGTGTAGTAGCCGTAATCGCCACCGGCATTCGCCGGCACCTGGTTGAGCACGACTCCGATCAACGGCGTCTTCAGGGCGGACACGATCTGTTGCGCGCGCAAAACCATGCTCTGCGGATTGCGCCGGTGCTGGATCAACAGCACCACGCTGTCGACCGCACTCACGAGCACACTCGTGTCGCTGACCCCGATGATCGGCGGTGAATCGAAAATGATGCGATCGTAGCGCGTCCGCAGCGTGGCGATCAGTTCGCGCAGCCGATTGGCGTAGATCAACGACAACGTGAAGCCGACCCCGGAACCGCTGGGTATGAAATCAAGTCCCGGCGAAATCGATTTTTGAATGACCTCATCGAGCGATTTCTGGCCCGCGAGGAGATCGCTCAGCCCGGGCTCCTTGGGTCGTTGCGCAATCCGATGCTGG
>Ga0070679_100006063_pt1 | contig 11248 bp, 4 predicted proteins | sample KBSC63BmetaG_FD_65652 | JGI IMG/M metagenome (GOLD analysis project Ga0070679, IMG submission 65652) | Corn rhizosphere microbial communities from Kellogg Biological Station, Michigan, USA - KBS C6-3B metaG | ecosystem: Host-associated > Plants > Roots > Rhizosphere | place: USA: Michigan... | reverse complement strand
TATCAAAATTTTGCAGCCAGTCGATGTCTTCATTTAAGGTGATTCCACTGTCGTCCTTTTGAATCGCGGGATCAGCGGCCAAAGGATCGGGCCCTAAAAAAACAGTATCAGGAATTACATTGCCAGCCTGCTCATACACCACTTTATTGTTGCGGTAAATGGATGCTATAAATTTATCAGGCAGCGCTTGCGCCCGCGGCGCTTTTGTCCAGGCATATTCTTTAATATTTTCATATTGGGGAAATGTAAGGCTTTCGGGTGGTGCTACGGTAGTATTTTCCCAGTTTACCGGCTTGGTAGATAGAGCTACCCATAAAGCGCGCTGGGCATTGGTGATAATATCTCTTAACTGCAACCATGCATTTTTCAAATTATCTTCTCTTGTTGCAGCATTGTTTTGCTTTGCCAACTCTGCCGCTCTTTTCCAATAAGCTTCACCTGCAGAAATTTCTTCTGCTGTTAAATCTTTTTCATGAGAATCAGTATGGATGTCATCCGGGAAAATTCTAATCCATAACTCATCCGATTGTGTTGTGGGGGGCGAAACGAAACGTGTTTCAATGCGTACCGGAAATAAAATCAACGGAATATTTCCATTCAGCTCCTTCACCAAAAGCTTAAAATCCAAGGCATGTAAATTCCTGATCGCATCATTCAAGGTTTTGCCTGATGATTTATAGGGTAACTCTGCCGTCTTTAGCGCTTGTTGAATCTCTGCCTGGCTTGCGCCAGCCATCTTTTTCTGTATCGACAATTTTGTTGAATAGGCCTTTTGGTCTTCCTGGCTTTGGGCAATTCTTAATTTCTGAATCTGGTCTATTTGTTCCTGAAAAGTTGCCATGGCTGTTATTTTATTTCAAAAAAATTCAATTACGATGTAACACGTTCGTCAGGTAATTTCTATACTCTGTTATCAGTTTCGTAGTAGGAGTAACTTCGGAGTTTTCATTCGTTATTTCTTTATCCAGCATTTCCGTAGCATGCACTGCAATCATTACGGGTCTTTGCAATAAGATAGTGGCCATGTCGGCAGCGCTTCTTCCCCATATTCCCTTTTTGCCTGAACTGTCCTGGCCTTCAATAGAAAATGCGCCTCCGTTTGGCAATCCAGGAGGTTTTGTTGCGGAAATAAAATCAATTTTACCCCCATCAAAGTTTTCCCACGAAAGGTCGTTCCAGGTTACTGAATCGGGTTTGTCGGGATCAAAGGAGATATCCATTCCAAACCGTGGCTCGCCAGGCACTTCAGCAATCACAAAAAACCAACCATCGCCTTTTGGCTTTACGCCCGCAGCTTCATCAATGGTAAGGTCGAATCCCAATAACTTTATGTCTGGTGGCACATCGGCCTGGTATTGGGGAAAAAGAACTTCGGCTGCCAGTCCGGCATCATCCAGGTCTTTGTGAATGCACAATTTATTGTTTGCATCCCGTGATGCTTTTTGGGCATAAATAAGCGTATTTGGAAATTTCTTCAACAAATCGCCTCTGATCACAAAAACCAGTTGCTCTGAATCTTTATTTTTGTCGCGGGCATTATTTTGTCCCAATTCATTCGTCTTGCTCCAGGTATGAATGGGCGCAATATCCTTCAGCGATTCTGCATCTTCTGACGAGGAGGTAGGGGAAAGTATCCCTTTTACATCCCAGAACTGGCGAAAATAACTGCCCCTCATATCCGTAGGGTATTCGCGCCACAAAAGCTCTCTTCCCATTTCATAATTGAGGCCTATCAGGTAGGATTCAATAAACTTTTGATTGGTTCGCAACAGGGAGAAAGTATTCGGTTGAATAAATTCAAGGTTAGGCAGCAGTAACTCCTTATCGCGATCAATCAAAAGCTTGTACGTAGCATCGGGAAAGTCGGGATAGGCCATTGCAGGCAGCATGTCATCCACCGGTGGCACCACCACTCCTTTACCCCAATCAACGATTTTATTTAAAATACTTTTATAAGCATTCAGCGGGGTTACTGCCGTTAAAGTTTTGGATGCTATCGCCGGAATATCAGCCAGCGGTTTGTCAGGAATAGTTTCAACATAACCGGCCCTGATATTATTTTCGGTATACGCAATTTTATAATTATCATTAATTACAACAGAAACAGGAAGCTGCCCGACAGGAGTGGCCACAGGAGTATTAACAACTTTGGTTGGTGTCACCGGAACATTGCCAGCCGTTCCGCCTACAACAGGAACACTGCCCAGATGCGTTGAAGTAACCGGAACATTTGTTGGCTGAACAGGAGTAACAGGAGTTGCCCCAATATTGGTTGGCTTTACCGGGATATTAGTTCTTGTTGTTGCAGGAGATGCGCTTACAGGCGGTGTGGCAGCCTTGGGCGCAATAATACCAGTTCTGGCAACATTGGTTGCCGCTAAAGTTTTACTTACCAAAACATTTTTAAATCCGCCATTTTCTAATCGTACCGGCTGAAATTTCACAGTTTCATCCAGGTTAGATACGGTGCTCCAGATATTTAATTTGCCAATTGAGGCAGAAGGAACACCTGTGGTAATGCCCGCCACAGCAGCCACGGATTTAAATTTATCAACAGAGGCAGAAGTGATGCCCCCTGTCTTATTGATATCCCTGGCGATGGAAGTTACTGAAGCCTGCTGAGTTCCAGTTTTTTCTAATGTTCTGCTGATGGAGCTATTCACCCGCATTAATTTTTGAGTCGGAGTCATAAACAAGGCTTCCGGTATCCGGCTCTGATTGATTTGTTTTTTGACCGTAAAATTTGAAACCAAAATTTTAGACGACAACCTTCGCGTCACAGATAACAATTTCTCCTGGGGCAGATTTTTTATGTTCTTAACAAAGGAGGTATTCATTATGGCCGCCATCATTTGTGCCAGCCGCGATTTCCTGTTTGCCTCAAGCACATCAGAAAGCTGATCCCATGCCTGATCCATAAATTTTTCCTGTCCATCCTGAACCGCCTTTACGCCAAATCCCGCGGGTACCCTGTTTCGGGGATCACGATTGAGATCATTATACCAAACATTCGAATTGGGATCAAAAACCGGGATTATTTTTTCTCCGGGTTTGCTGAGGTCTTTTCGCATCGCATGATACATTCCATAAAAAGGAATAGTTACCACAGGGTCTTCATCCGTTTTTTCTACCTGCGCCCGGTTCAAATTAACCAGATCCGCAATACTGGATTGAAATTCATTGGGAACAACGGTTGTCGACTCCGCAGTGGGCGCCTTCACTGCTCCTTCAAGAAGAATAACCGGCGGATTAGGAGCGGGTATTTCCTTAGAAGAATTTAATTGGAAATATCCTGGTTTACTGCAATCCATTGGCCTTACGCCTACTCTTTTGTCCATTACCCTCGGCTCAATAAGCTTTACGAGGCTTTCAAAATCAAAATTAGCTCCTGTCCTGAAATTCCACCGGAAATACACAGGGAATTCCGTTTCGCTCAAACCCTCGTGCCACGCGGCTTGTTGCGCAGCTACCCCTTTGATAGGCTGTCCTAATGCCGCGAGCCTTCCGGTTTCAAAAGTGGGAATCAAAAATGCATAATACATTACATTGGCCTCCAGTTTTCTTGGGCATATTACCCGACTGTAAACACCATCCGGGTCGGTTTTGATGTCGTTGGCAAGACTTTCAATATATTTTTCAAAATTGGTTTCATCATTTTTTAAATTGGAATGCATGTGGGCCCATAAATGCAACTCATCGGCGGGCTGCAAGGCATTCATATTTTTTATCACAATAGATTTTAGCGGTGATTGCAAAGGAGTATCTTCAAATTCATCTTCTTTAAGGACCACCAGGCTTATCCATGGACGTAAACTCATATTGTCCGCGCCGGTTGCAGATGCCGGAGTATAGCGCCATGGAAAATCCTCATCATAAAATTCGACGTAAGGAAAGTAATTGGGCTCAAAATTAGAGATGCCGTTTCTCGGCTCACATCGAATAATCATGTCCTGCTGAATTCCAATAATATCGCCGGGACCTACTAAAGTGAAATTCTTTTGGGCGACAGCAATACTCGTATTCAAAGTGACATTTACCGGCACTATGGCCCGCTCCTTTTGCATTCCATCGCTTTTGCCAAGGGTATCCTTCTCAGCAATATTGGCCGAAATACCTTTTCGCGCCCATGAAAAAAATTTATATTCTGCAAAACTCATGAGAAAATTTTTTATGGTTAAGCTAATTCGTGAACTCCAACGATCTGAAGGTCGTCCGCCATCGCCGGTTTTGTTTTAATAATATTATTTAATGATTGCAATACTTCTGCATAGCTACCAGCCCTGAGGCTTTGATCAAACTCTTTTAAATTACTGCTGGAGGCTACTGTATAAGCCTGATCTGCCACTTTGGTTTTTACAGGAGCATTCAGTGAAGATTTGTTTACATTTTTCCAGCTAAGATTCGATTGTGAAACGGCGGCCACCCTTACCATTTTTTTAAATGCTCCATTCGGAAATTTTGCAACTGAAGGTTTCTTCCCAACAGTATCATCATAAGTGTAATCTAATTCGTAATTTAATTCAGATGCCTCCAACGTACTTGGCGCAACAGTTAATTTTCCTGAATCATTAATGACAATGCCTCCATCGAGCTTTTCGAAAGATTTGCGCGACAGCTTTTCAGCTTCAGATAACGGCTGAAAATTTCCTACAGCAAATAGTTCTTTTTCTGCAATGAATGAGAGCTCATCTTCACCAATTTTTATTTTGGTAATGCTAAAATTAGATTCGTTGGCATGCAATGGCTTTCTGGTTCCATACTTTTTGATATCGAAATTCAAAGGAAGCGTTCGCTGTGCAAAAGCAATGGCTCCAAATGGATGGATAAGCAGATCCACTTCTTCATCGTCTCTTAGTGTCCGGACGGTTACGTGTATGTTGTTGAAAGCCGGAATGATGGGTTTCCAATTGGCAGCCTTATCCAACTCAGCCTGAATAAGTGCGAGCAAATCCTGTGTCTCATCAGGAACAGCCGGAGATGGTTCGCCCCAGGTAGTACTAAAGCCAATTGTAATGGTAGCGAATAAAATTCCAAATGAAACCTCTCCCTCAACATGCCAGGGTGTGGTGCCGGATAGCGTACCGGCAAAGTGTATTCCGTAAAGAATCGAAGAATGATGGCGTAAGGCAAGAGTAGCTTCCAGCTTTACAGAAAAGCTAAACGGATCAAAAATGAATAAGGCATCAAGGCTTAACATCCCGTAGATATTAAAGCCCATGGATCCTTCAGCCAATAATTCAGCTTTGGCGCCAAACTGAACGGTGTTGGAGGTTACAGCAAAATAACATTCAATGCCTAATCTCGGATTATCGCCACTTAATAACTGGAGGCTGATTCTGTCCATATCTCTGAAAGCGCCGGGCAAGGTGGGTACTACCGGATAATCTTTGAAATCCGGGTGAAAGCCACCCACACTTAAACCAAAAGTGCTGTTGTCGCCCCACGCCACAACAAGGGCCAGGGAGCCTGTCAGGGGAAACCCGACTAAATGGGAATCAAAGAGCCTTGCTTCAAAATATAAAAACTCGTTTTGGAAATCAATAACGCCGAGGAAATTCACCTGGATTTTTACCACTGCTGTTTCTTCAGTGGGCAAAGCAAGCTTCACAACGCCCAGGATGAGTATTTTAGGATCAGGAAGCTGCAGTATAATTCCCAGCTCAATAGAAATAAGCGTGGGTGTTCCCCAGCCAATTTTTCCCATGATGCCAATCAGCAAACTATCCTGTTGGATGGGAAATATCTGTTTGATATCGCTGATGATCCGGTTTATATTTCCAACCACATCTTCCGGAAATAAGATACTTTTAATGGCATTGGTTTTCAATCCGGCCCTCAACGCTTCCACTTCTGCCCGCCTGTTTACACCCAATAATCCGCCAACACCCAACAGCGTAAAACCAAATCCCAATTGAACGGCTGAAAATTCTGCGGTAATAATAATCAGCATTGAAAATCCTTTCGAGCCATCAGGCATAATGGTATTTAAAATACCCACTGCTTTTAAATCAAAAAGCCCCTTAAAGGAAAGCTCCAGTGCGCCAAAATATTCCCCTTTATCCGGGTCGAGATAAAGGAAACCTCCTCCTTTCACTACTCCTGCATTCACCATCACGCCAGCACCTGTAGGCCACTTGATGCCGGGAGTAAGGTCGTAACCCAATATGCCGCCATTACCATCCAGTTTTTTTACATTCAGCGACATGCCCAGCCTGCTGATCGTAATTGTAATTACAGAACCGAGCTTTAGCCAAAAATCGAGTGATACTTCTAATTGAAAATTTTTAAGAGCGCTATCCGCACTCAAATTGATGGTTAGTGTATCCAGTCCGACAACATTTCCCAGGTTCTTGTGAAGCGGAATCTGTTTATGAAGCGCATTCAATAATTTGGCGATGATAGCTTCAACAGCGCCACCCTCAGCATCACTTCCTTCTGCGGTTTTTGCCATCGTTTTAGGCGCACCTGAACCGCCGTCCTGGCTGCCCGATTTACTTCCCGTTCCTATGTTGCCATCGCCATCCACAATAAAACCCTTGGTGGCACTATATCCTATGCCAAGAGGAAATTTATCTTTGATATCATCCGGCAAAAAATTAAATGGGAAGCCTGACAAGCTGCCCTTGCTAAACTCATAATGAATGTCTAAGATGCCTTTGGCCAATACATCATCCGGTGTAACCATCAGTCCCAGTTTGATAGTGCCAAAGGCAAACCGGATAGCAGGTTTATCCAACAGCGAAATCTTCTTTGGATCCTTATTTTCATAAGTATATACCAATAAAATTTTATTGCTTTTTCCTTCGTTTACTTCCGAAGGATTACCAATCCGAAACAAGCCATCCCCCGTTATTTCATAATCGATTTTATTTTTGTCATCGACTGAAATTGTATCGCCAAATGTTCCTTTTAATTCAGTTACGAACCCTATGCCCTGTTGTTCTTTTGGAACAAAAACCAGCGTATTAAAAAACTTATCTTTTTTGCGTGATTTCGATTCCAGCGAGTAAGAAAATGTGCGGTTGGTTATTTTATCTGCATTGGCTGTCGTACCTGATGTTACATTCTCAAAGCCATAGTTAGCAGAAATTACCAGGTCTTTTACACCCTTTGACCGTAGATAATGTTCAAGATAAAATAAGCCACCTGATATTGCCATGAACAAACCATCCGAAACAGACGTTGTGGAATCTTCAGTGTCGAAAGTATTTCCTATCTGTTTGAAAAACCCGCCAATATAATCTTTGATAAAATTAACGGAACCGCCTGCTGCGACTGCGCTTTCATCCAAGGTATTAAGCAATTCCACCACTGCATGCACCTCAGGATGCCTTCTTCTCAAATAATCGAGTGTGAGCAGGTTTAATAACGCGGTTACTAATTCACCGGCAACATGCTCACCCGCATCTGAGTCGTCGCCGCTTGCCAATGCCGCCTGGATGATACCTTCAATGCCCATCATTACAGAGGTTAAATCAGCAATGGCGCTGGCCAGTTTAAAAGGATCTACTTCATCATCTGCTTTATTTATGTAAGCTTCCAATCCTCCGGTGGAGGGAGTTGAAGTTCCTCCGGTTGTTCCTGTGATTCCAAGTGAGCCGAGCAATTCGGTCCGGGCCTGATCATCAGAAAACATGTTAATTGCGGGTTTCAGAATTTCATAAAACGTTTTCAACAACTTTTGAAAAAAATCCTGACTATTTGAATCGGCCATATGTAAATTTTTTCCTGTAAAAGAATTATTTATGCTGAAGGGAGAACCGGCTTGGATTTTTCGGAAGCCGGCGTAGTCAACGGAACCTCAAATAATAAATCGGACGCGCCTTTCAGCTCATGTTTCAATTTCCAGTCATCACCATCTGCTTCAAAGCTTATATATCCAATATTTGAATTCCATGCAATACGCCTCGACTTTTTGCCTTCAAATAATGATTGATGCCTTTGCACTACCTGGTAATATCCATTCTTAAGAGACGTTGCATCTGACAAATTGATCTCCGTAGTGACAAGGTCATTTTTAATCGGCCTTTCATCTTTCAATACTTTGAGCCGCCATCGCCAATCCGGCTCCGGGCTTACATGCGCTCCAGGAGTCCATCCTTCAACCGGAATAGTACCCAAACCTGCCATAGCGCCATAAAGCCTGTAGCGATTTCTCGGAGAAACGTTTCCTGTTTTAGTTATCGTTTTATTTTTCCATCCAAATTTTGAAATGCTTTCGCCAATGCATGTAAGAATGCGTTGCACCATAGCTCCTTTCAGGATTGACAAATTACCCATCCATTCATTTTTGAAAGCGCTGGCTGTAAGCTGCACAATACGGCTGGTCGGAGCTTCTGAAGTGCCCTTCCAATAGTCGAGCACAACGGTATCGCCATAGTGTACATCTCCTGAAAGAAGAATAACTTTTTTATAAGTATTCAGCCGATCCAGAAGGCGTTCGAAACCGATAGTATTAAATCCCCACGCTTCATAATCAAAACCGAGCCTGCCGGCTATGATTCCGGGATTGTTAGTATCTGATTTAAACAATGAAATAGTAGCAGCAGCGGCCGGCTGTATCAGCTCTTCAAAATTGGGAAATCCCAATACGGGGCACGGCGAAATCACAAAAACAAAATCCGGGTTATCTGTGAGTGTTTCCGGCAATTGGGAAGAAAGATTCGTTTCAGAAATTAATTGAGGAGCCGTGTTCAGGCTTTCGTAAAACCTTTGTGTACGGGTATCCAGAACAAAAGCCTTTACCGTCCCTAACTTTATATCAAAGTTCCATTTCAGCGTAGAAGGGTTTCCGCTCATTCCAAACATAGCATCTACCTTATCCGTAACATCCGACCGGACAGCGTCTAAATGCAAATTGTTGGCGTACCGGTAACAAAATTCATTGATGTAAATAAGCAGTTTGGATTTGTCGTTCGTTGCAGTTTCAATCTCTTCAAAAATCAGATCTACTCCTTGTTTATAATCGGCAGGAACATTTCCCCAATCCTGGAAAACGGCATACGCCATCATAGCGTTCCGGATAATGTCACGGCCGAAAGGTTTGGAAAGCACTTCATTATTCCAACGTTTTGTAATAAACCAATCATCGGTCACCTCGTGATCGTCCATCATCATGTAAGATGGCACGTTTGCCAATGTGCGGCTTACTTTTGGAAGCGCTTTCATGAAAGCTGTCATGTTAATTACTTCGTCGCGGACAGCGTCTTTAATATCTGCAAGCCATTTTTTATATTGATCACTGTTATCATTGCGAAATTGTTCTTTTGTAAAAGTGTCTGTACTAAAAATATAGGCATCAGTTTTTCGAATATTTTCAGTATCTCTTATTAGATTTACGAGATTGGTATCTGCATCTACTCCGGGGCCATCAACGAATTTATTTACCACTTCATCCAGCTTTGCATTCACTTCGCCATCGCCTGCATCCTGGATCTTTTTTATTTCACCAAAAAGCTCTTTGTTCCACGAGCGAATATTCCAGTAGCACAAATAAGTGGCGCAATATTCTTCGAAAGTGAGTAAATGGTTGATAGCTGCAGAGCTTGAAAAGCCCGCATATTTACCGACTAATCTCTGTCGCAATGTAGGTGGATAAGCCGTTATATCTGATTCTAAATCTTTTTCCTGGTTGTCATCGCCTTTTATTTTCATTTTTTCTGACGAGGCTGCCGAAAAAATTCCCACGCCATCAAGAGAGCACATATATCTAAGCAACATGGTAGGCACTTCATCTGCATAAATCTGATCGCCCGTCATGAAAATTGCCTGTGGGCGCTTTGAAGGATCCGCCCTGTTTTCATCTTTTTTCATATCGTCGTCCACGAGGGCCAGGGCATCATTGCCATAACCATGCATTTTGCGGCATGAACCATGAAGGATGTTCAGTTTGCCGGGAGTAGATCCCGGCAGGCAAAAGGTAGGCAACATATCCGCTTTGTAGCCAATAGCCAGTTGAGGCCTGGATTCCAGGGTGGTCCCGTCCTTCAACAAATCATCTGAATGAAAATCATTGTTCGTTCCGGGCTCATCGGAAGAACTGAATGCAATATTGTAACTGTAAATCTTTTCCGGGTTTAAGCCCGGAGTGGCGATGTCAGCCGTAACTACTCCAATCCACAAATTTTCCCCAAATTGAACCGTATGGGAATTGCCTGTTGCCAGAGGCGTAGCCGTCGTATCATACTTAATCTGGTTGCCTTCCCAGATTTTGAGAGTCAGGCTAAAATTTTCCTTAAAAGCCACCCAAACTGAAACGTGGTTATTTTCCACTCTTCGGAGAATGGGGCCACAAATTATTTTTTGCAGAGCCATAGCATTTACAATTTTAGATCTCCAGCCTTAAGAAATAATGGATTTTAAAGAAAACTAACAATCTTATTGCTTGTCCGGGAAACCCGGGATTATACAATACGTCGGAACCTGGCTGTGCGCCATTTCCATATGCAACTCAAACTGCTGGTGTAGGTTTAGGGGGTTACGATAGGAAATTGTAATTTCTCAGTTTAAAATAAAATGCTGAAATCGTTTATTAAAGCATTTATTTTTTTGGATAATTTTCTCAAAAGACAGGAGTAAATAGTGATTGAAACCAAATTTGAATTTGGAAATTCAAATATAGGGAAAATAATATATAAACCTCATGGTTTATTTTTTTCAGATGCCTTATATCCGAGTCTATCTGATTCGAAAATAAAAATCTCTTTATTTTTTCATCTGCTGCAAATTTAAAGATTAGGAATCCGGCGGTGGAAAACCACGCACTACGAACTTTGAACCATAACATATCCGCTTAATTTTGCAAAAATGAAACGCGTAGCGATACAGCGATGCAAAAGCATTCCGGGCTACTTTCAAAAAAGTAACCGGCGTATCTCCTTTACTATACCGGCAAAAATTTAAATAAAATTTTGAACAGTTTTTGTCCCTTTAGGCATTGTTCGTTTTTTCACATATTTAGGAAAACATGTATTGGATTATTTTTCTTAAAGAAAAGGATATTATCTGCAAATAGCTAATCATCATTCATCCATTTCTTAAAGGCTGGCGATACCTGCTGGCTGATAATAAGTGGCTCTTCCAAATCCGGAACTTCCATATTCACCAGCAGTTTTACTTTTTTGATAGGGTTTAAAACTTTTTATAAAATTAAAATTGATAATATACTGCCTGTTGGCTCTGAAAAATATTGAATGATCCAACTCATTTTCAGTTCCGCTATATTCGCCACTTGTTATGCGTTAAAACA
>Ga0070679_100006062_pt1 | contig 11248 bp, 12 predicted proteins | sample KBSC63BmetaG_FD_65652 | JGI IMG/M metagenome (GOLD analysis project Ga0070679, IMG submission 65652) | Corn rhizosphere microbial communities from Kellogg Biological Station, Michigan, USA - KBS C6-3B metaG | ecosystem: Host-associated > Plants > Roots > Rhizosphere | place: USA: Michigan... | reverse complement strand
GTGCACATCGACCCGGACCAGGCCGCGAAGACGCATGAGCAGGTGGGCACCGAGTTTGTCGGCTGGCTGTCGTTCCAGCCGCTGTTCGCGAAGATCACCCGCGAGCAGCCGGACCTGCTCGACTGAGCGTCATCGAGATCGGGTCGGCCGACGACGAGCGGCTGGCCGACTATCGCGACCTCACCGACGTCGCGCTGCGGACGAAGTTCGAGCCGCCGCACGGCCTGTTCATCGCCGAGAGCGAGCGGGTGATCCGTCGCGCGATCGCCGCCGGCTACCAACCGCGCTCGATGGTGATGGCGCCCGAGTGGCTCGAGCGCATGGCCGGCCTGATCGACGATGTCGGCGCCCAGGTGTACGCCGCGCCGTACGACGTCCTGCGCCGGCTCACCGGCTTCAACGTGCACCGCGGCGCCCTCGCGTCCTTTCACCGCAAGCCGCTGCCCACCCTCGACGACGTCCTCGCGAGCGCGCGCCGCGTCGTCGTGCTCGAGGACCTGGTCAGCCACACCAACCTGGGCGCGATCTTCCGCTGCGCGGCCGCCCTCGGCATTGACGCCGTCGTGCTGTCGCCGTCATGCGCGGACCCGCTCTACCGCCGGGCCGTCCGCGTCTCCATGGGCGCCGTTTTCACCATCCCCTACACCCGAGCGGAACACTGGCCCGACGCGCTCGGTCGTATTCGGGACCAGGGATTCACCACCGCTGCGCTGACACCGGCCGCTGACGCGTTGTCGCTCGACGACGTCTTCTACGACGACACCGCCCGGCTGGCCGTGCTGCTCGGCTCCGAGGGGCCGGGTTTGACGCCCGGGGCCCTGTCGCGCGCAGATGTCCGGGTGCAGATCCCGATGGCAGCGGACGTCGACTCGCTCAACGTCGCGGCAGCCGCGGCAGTCGCGTTCTGGGTGCTCGGCCGCCGATCCTAGGCTCACCCGCATGGTTGTCGTCGTGACGGGTGGGACCGGGACGCTCGGTCGCCACGTCGTCGCCGAGCTCCGTGGCGACCACGACGTACGAGTCGTGTCCCGCCAGCCAGGGCCGGGCCGCGCTCTGGCCGACCTGTCGAGCGGACAGGGCGTGCGCGAAGCCGTCGCAGGTGCGGACGTCGTCGTACACGCCGCATCGGACACCCGCCGATTCGGCAAGGCCGACGAGCAGCAGGTGCAGCACCTGCTCAGCGCGCTCGAGCCCGGGACGCACGTCGTCTACGTCTCCATCGTGGGGATCGACCGGATCCCGTTCCGCTACTACCGCCGCAAGCTCGCGTGCGAGGGGCTGATCACCGCCAGCGGGCGTCCGCACACCATCGTCCGCATCACGCAGTTCCACGAGCTGATCGCGATGGCCCTGTCATCCGTCGAACGTCTGCCCGTTGCGCCGCTGCCGACGTCGTTCCGGTTCCAGCCGATTGCTGCCGCGGACGCAGCTGACGTCGTGGTCGATGCCGTGCGCACCCGACCGGCCGGACGCGCGCCCGACGCCGGCGGCCCGCAGGTCCTCGAATTCGGCGAGATGGCGAAGGTCTGGCGCGACGTGCGGGGCCGACCGCGATTGGCGTTCGGAGTGCCGGTGCCCGGCCGCATCGGCGCGGCGTTGCGACGCGGCGAGAACACCGTGCCCGCCAACCCGATCGGGCGGCAGACCTGGCAGGACTACGTCAGGTCGCTGGGGTCGGCGCGGTAGCGCGACGTTCCGCGGCCATCCGACGGTGACCGGTGCCGGTGAGCCAGCCCGCGAGCAGCAGGATGATGATCCCGTCGAGGGCGTGCAGGCCACCCACCCACTTGTTGCTCTCACCACCGCCGGCAAGCGCTGACTGCGCCACGAACGCAAGCAAAGCGAGCACGAGTGCGCCGATCCACGTGGCCCGCGTCGCGCGGGCCAGCACCGCCAGGATGAACAGGATGACCGCAACGCCGCCGAGGATGAACCCGAGGTTGCGGTGCGCGTCGAAGCTCGACGCGTCCTCGACCTTCGCCACGTGGTCGCCGAAGACGCCGACGCCCGCGAGGAACACCTGCACCAGCACAGCGATGAAGAACAGCGTCATCAGGTAGACGAACGCGCGGTCGACGCCGCGGCGCCAGCCCGTCAGTGACGCGGTGTCCGTGGCCATACGCCGAACGGTACGTCAGGGAGTGAGCAACTGCACTGCTTCACGCGCCGACACGATCGTGTCGATGCGCGCGGCGCTGCTCCCGGCGTAGAGCGGAGTCACCTCGACCAGCCGCTCGTCGTCTCCGCGCAGGATCGCGGCTGGGCTGTACATCGGTACGCCGAGGCGCTGCCGCGCCACCATCCGGCCCGCGGCGGACATCGGCACCAGACGGGCCAGCGGCAACGTCGCCGCGGTGAGCACCCGCGGCGTCGTACGAGCCGTGCCGTCGGGCCGGCACCAGCGGCGGACCGCCGCGTTGCGCACGACCCGGTGCGGGTCCCGCCAGCCGAGCGAGAACAACGTCGTGACGACGGTGTCATGAGCGCCCAGAGCCCGCTGCTTGTACGCCGGATGTGCGTGGCACTCGTCCGTCAGCAGAAAACGGGTCCCGGCGACAACCCCGGACGCCCCCGCGTCGAGGGCAGTGCGCACGTCGGCCGCGTCGACGATGCCGCCGGCAGCCAGCACGGGATGCTTGCCGGCGACCGCGAGCACCGCGGGCAACGTGGTGGTCAGCGGCTGCGTGGCCAGCACATGGCCACCCGCCTCGACGCCCTGCACGACGACGCCGTCGGCACCGTCGGCGAGTGCGCGCTTCGCGCCCGCGACGTCGCCGACCTGGTGCAGCACCATGACACCTGCGTCGCGCAGCCGCGCGACCAGGTCGCGGTCGTAGCCGCAGAACAGCGCGACCGCCGAGGGTCGCTCGGCTACGCAGACGTCGACGTGCTCCCGGGTGAGGAACGGCATCAACAGGTTGACGGCGACCGGCTTGCCCGGCGCGCGTTCCCGCGCCGACCGAAGCTCGGCCGCGAGGAACGGCGCGGGAAGGATGCCGATCGTCCCCAGCCCGCCGGCGGCCGACACGGCCGCGGCGAGCTCGCTGCGAGCCAGCCCGCCGCCCATCCCGGCCTGGACGACGGGCGTCTCCAGCCCGAGCCGATCCTGCAGCTCCGTCATGACGCCGACGTGACGTCCCACGCCAGCGGCAGGGCGTGCAGGTCGTAGATGCCCTGCACGGTGCCGAATTCGACGTCACCGTCGAGCCGCAGTCCCGGCATCCGGGGGGCGAGGTGCAGCAACGCCTCCTCGAGCTCCGCCCGGGCAAGGTTGTGCCCAACGCAGAAGTGCACGCCGGCGCCGAAGGTCAGCAGCCGCGCGCCGGATCGGTCGGCGGTGATGTCGAACTCCGGCGGGTCGACACCTTCGCGGTTCGCGGTCACCGCGCCGACGAGGATCAGTGTGCCGGCGGGGAAGTCGACCCCGCGGTATTCCACGTCGGCGGTGAGGATGCGTGCGCCGAACGGCGTCACCGGCTCGTGCCGCAGCACCTCTTCCACGGCCGCAGCAGCAAGCTCCGGTCGCTGCGCCAGCAGCTCCCACTGGTCCGGGTGCTCCGCGAACAGCCGCAGCGCGTGCGCGAGCTGCGCGTGCGTCGTGTCGACGCCGCCGGCGATGACGTCGAGCACCAGGTTGCGCAGGTCGACGTCGGTCAGTCGCTCCGCTGCCTGGGCCTCGAGCAGTCTGCTGAGGAGGTCGTCCCGCGGGTCCTCACGTCGCGCCGCGACCAGCGCGTCGCACCAGTCGTAGAACTCCGCGACCGCGGCCTCGATCCGGTCGCGCTGGGTCAGCAACGTCACCGCGTCGAACTGGCTCTGCATCCAGTGCGACCACTCGTGCAGCCGCGGGGCGTCCGATCGAGGCGCCCCGACGATCGTCGCGATCACCTCGGCGGGATAGCGCTGGGCCACCGCCGTGACGAACTCGGCCCGGCCAGCGGGGAGCACGTCGGCGCAGATCTCCGAGATGAGGTCGCGCATGATCGCGCGCCAACGCTGCGAAGAACGCGGCGTGAAGAACGGGTTGAGCACGTTGCGCAGCCGCTGATGGCGTTCCCCGTCGATGTGCAGGATGTTGTTGTCCATCTCCTCCCGCAGCGGCCCGGGGCCGACACCGAACATGTCGGCGATCATCTGCCCCGGGAACGTCGCCGACTTCGACCGCAGGAAGAACTCGCCGGCGTCCCGGTCGAGGGTGAGGTAGCCCAGCGGGACGCGCGCGATCCAGGTCCTGGTCGCGAGGTCAGCGACAGCAGAGTGGAAGGTCTCCCCCTGCAACGACGCGTCGGCCGGGTCGAACTCCGGCAGGTCGAGCGTCGCCGCATCGGTCATGGCGGCACCGTACCGCCGATGCAGCAGGTCGCCCACGCGGCGGCCACCACTAGGCTGCCCGCATGCCGGTGCTGCCCGATCGCGTCGACCGTGACGCGCCCGAGTTCACCGCGCGCAAGGCGGCGATGCAGGAGCTGCTGGCGGAGATCGATGCGCAGCTCGCACTCGCCCGTGGCGGTGGCGGCGAGAAGTACGTCGAGCGTCATCGCAAGCGCGGCAAGCTGCTCGCGCGGGAGCGGATCGAGCTGCTGCTGGATCCGGACTCACCGTTTCTGGAGCTGTCCCCGCTGGCGGCGTGGGGGACGAGCTACACCGTCGGCGCCAGCGTCGTCACCGGGATCGGTGTGGTCGAGGGCGTCGAGGTGCTGGTCAACGCCAACGACCCGACGGTGCGCGGCGGAGCCAGCAACCCGTTCACCGCGAAGAAGGGCGGGCGGGCCGCGCAGATCGCCGAGGAGAACCGGCTGCCGGTGGTCAACCTGGTCGAGTCGGGCGGCGCGGACCTGCCGACGCAGAGCGAGATCTTCATCCCGGGCGGTCGCGGCTTCCGGGATCTGACCCGCAAGTCGGCGATGGCAATTCCGACGATCGCGCTCGTCTTCGGCAACTCCACCGCCGGTGGCGCCTACATCCCGGGCATGTGCGACTACGTCGTGATGGTCAAGGAGCGCGCGAAGGTCTTCCTCGGCGGGCCGCCGCTGGTGAAGATGGCGACCGGTGAGGAGAGCGACGACGAGGAGCTGGGCGGGGCGGAGATGCACGCCCGCACGTCGGGTCTCGCCGACTACCTCGCGGTGGACGAGGAGGACGCGATCCGCCTCGGCCGTCAGATCGTGCGCCGGCTGAACCGGCGCAAGCTGGGGCCGTCGCCGGCGGCGTCGTTCGCCGAACCGTTGTACGACGCGGACGATCTGCTCGGGATGATCCCGACGGATCTGCGTGAACCGTTCGACCCGCGTGACGTCCTGGCGCGCATTCTGGACGGCAGCGAGTTCGACGAGTTCAAGCCGCTCTACGGGTCGTCGCTGGTGACCGGGTGGGGTCAGCTGCACGGCTATCCGATCGGGGTGCTCGCCAACGCCCGCGGCGTGCTGTTCGCGGAGGAGAGCGAGAAGGCGGCGCAGTTCATCCAGCTGGCCAACCAGAGCGACACGCCGCTGCTGTTCCTGCAGAACACCACCGGCTACATGGTCGGCAAGGAGTATGAGCAGCGCGGCATCATCAAGGCCGGCGCGCAGATGATCAACGCGGTGTCGAACAGCGACGTGCCGCACTTCACGGTCAACATCGGTGCGTCGTACGGCGCGGGCAACTACGGCATGTGCGGCCGCGCCTACGACCCGCGGTTCCTGTTCACCTGGCCGAATGCGAAGTCGGCGGTGATGGGGCCCGCGCAGCTTGCCGGTGTGCTCTCGATCGTGGCGCGGCAGTCGGCGGAGGCGCGTGGGCTTCCCTTCGACGACGAGCAGGACACGCAGATGCGCGAGATGGTGGAGAACCAGATCGAGGCGGAGTCCAGGGCGTTGTTCCTGACCGCACGCGTCTACGACGACGGCATCATCGACCCGCGGGACACCCGGACAGTGCTCGGGATGGCGTTGTCGGTGGCGCACAACCAGCCGGTTCAGGGACGTCGCGGCTTCGGCGTCTTCCGGATGTAATGGCGATGCGCAAGCTGCTGGTCGCCAACCGCGGCGAGATCGCCCGCCGCATCTTCCGCACCGCGCGGGAGATGGGGATCGGCACGGTCGCGGTTCACTCCGACGCCGACGCGATGGCGCCGTTCGTCCGTGAAGCGGACGAAGCGGTGTCGCTGCCGGGCAACACGCCGGCCGAGACCTACCTGCGCATCGACGCGCTCATCGACGCTGCCCGGCGGGCCGGCGCGGACGCGGTGCATCCCGGCTACGGCTTCCTCTCGGAGAACGCCGCGTTCGCCCAGGCGGTGCTCGACGCCGGCCTGATCTGGGTGGGGCCCCCGCCGGCGGCGATCGAGGCGATGGGCTCGAAGCTCGGCGCGAAGCGGATGATGCGCGAGGCCGGCGTGCCCACGCTGCCCTGGGCCGAACACGTCGACGGCGCCGGCGACGTCGGCTACCCGTTGCTGGTGAAAGCGTCCGCCGGCGGCGGTGGACGCGGGATGCGCGTCGTGCGCAGCGCCGCCGAGCTCGCCGAGGCGGTCGAGGGTGCGCAGCGGGAGGCGGGCAGCGCGTTCGGCGACGCGACCGTGTTCCTCGAGCGCTATGTCGAGGCGCCGCGGCATGTGGAGATCCAGGTCTTCGCCGACACCCACGGCAACGTGGTCTCGCTGTTCGAACGTGAGTGCTCGATCCAGCGGCGCCACCAGAAGATCGTCGAGGAGTCGCCGTCACCCGCCGTCGACGACGGGTTGCGCACCCGGATGGGTGAAGCCGCGGTCGCGGCCGCCCGCGCTGTCGGCTACGTCGGCGCCGGCACGGTGGAGTTCGTCCTCGACGAGAAGGGTGAGTTCGCCTTCCTCGAGATGAACACCCGGCTGCAGGTCGAGCACCCTGTCACCGAGCTGGTCACCGGACTCGACCTGGTGCGGCTGCAGCTGCTTGTCGCCGACGGCCACCCGTTGCCGCCGCAGGCGCTTACTCCGAAGATGACCGGTCACGCGATCGAGGTGCGGCTCTATGCCGAGGACGCCGAGCGCGGCTTCCTCCCGGCCACAGGTGTCCTTCGGTCGTTCGATCTCGGCGGCGACGTCCGCGTCGACAGCGGGTTCGTCGCCGGTGACGCCGTCTCACCGTTCTACGACCCGATGCTCGCCAAGGTGATCGCGCACGCGCCCACCCGCGACGAAGCCGCCGGCCGGCTCGCCGCCGCGCTGCAGCACGCGCGGATCGCCGGCGTCGTGACGAACCGCGACCTGCTCGTGCGAATTCTGCGCGACCAGGAGTTCCTCGACGGGCAGACCGACACCGCCTACCTCGAGCGCAACGACCCGGCGATCCTCGGCGCGCCGCTGATCGACGACGACGCGGCACACGTCCACACGATCGCCGCCGCGCTCGCCGTGCAAGCCGCCAACCGGCAAGCCGCGGGCGTCTGGGCCCGGCTGCCGAGTGGCTGGCGCAACAACCCGTCCCAGCCGCAGTCGGTGACGTTCGAGCGACGCGGCGCCGAGACGCGCGTCGACTACGCGTTCCGCCGCGACGGCCTCGCCGTGAGCGTCGACGGCCAGGCGGTCGCGGTGACGCTGCACGACGCCGGCACCGACCACGTCGACGTGACCATCAACGGTCTGCGCCGCCGCTACGACATCACCCGCGCCGGTGACGTGGTCGACGTCGACTCCGCGCTCGGATCCTCGACCCACCGACTGCTGCCTCGTTTCGCCGACCCGTCATCCGTCGTCGCCGCCGGATCACTGACCGCACCCATGCCAGGCGCAGTCGTTCGGGTCCTGGTCGAACCCGGCGACACCGTCGTAGCCGGCCAGACGCTTGTCGTGCTCGAGGCGATGAAGATGGAGCACAGCGTCCATGCGCCGTCGGCCGGTGTTGTAGCCGAGGTGCGGGTGCAACCCGGTCAGCAGGTCGACGCCGGCAGCGTGCTCGCTGTCGTGGACGAGGGCGACACGACCGACGCCGCCTGACGCGTCACCAGATGTGTTCGGTCCAGGCGATGCCGTTCCACCAGCGCAGCCGACCTGAGCCGCCAGGGTCGGCGTACCACCCGGGCCCGACTCCTCGGCGGCGTCGGGAAGCGCCGACGAGGAGCAGCACGAGGCCGGTGACGGCGGCCAGGCCGCCGACGACCGCGGTGGCGAGCCACAACGCCGCACGGCGGAACGCGTCACCGATCGTCGAGGTGATGAGGACCTCGTCGAAGCCGCCGCTCGACCGGATGTTTATGCGGTAGGTGCCGGCATCGGACACGTGGAACCACACGGCGCCGGTGTAGGTCGCTCGGTCCCGCGACACCGTCTCGCTCATGTCGGCGATCTCGACCGCGAGCGGATTGCCGTCGGGTCCTACGACAGCGACGTCGTTCGGCCCGATGGTGATCGGCGCCTCCTCCGTCGTGGAGAAGCCCGGCACGCGGTCGTGCGTCCCGGTCCGCTGGTAGACCTCGTAGTCGCCCTTGTCGAGGTGACGCTCGATGGTCGCGGGCACCGGGTAGGCCGAAGACGTGAACAGGGTCGGCGCGAGGGCGCGCCAGGTCCCGAGCGCTCCGGCCAGCGCGACGGCGACGCCGAACGCGAGCACGCCGAGCGACAGCACGAGTGACGGGCCGGCGTCCGCGGCGGAGCGGCGTTGACCCGGCTGCCCGAGCAACCGCTCGTCCCATCCCGCCAGCTGGTCGCGCAGTGCCACGCCGACAGTTTGCCCGCCGGGCGGCGAACTCGGGCGAACCAGATCGTGGGTTGCGGAGTCTCATGTGCGTGGACGACCTCGATGTGTGGCTCAGCGCGTCCTATCCCCGTGCCTTCCGCACCGCGTGCCTGCTCCTCGGCATCCCGGCTGACGCCGAGGACGCGGTGCAGGAGGCGTTCCTGCGGGTCTGGCGGTTCCGCGATGCGATCCCCGGCGGGGAGGGCCGCGAGGCCTGGCTCTATCGCGTGGTCGTCAACGCCAGCCTGAGCCGGCGTCGTCGCGACCGCGTGTGGCGCGAACGCGCGGATGAGCAGCGGCTTCACCACCTGCCGGCGCAGTCTGCTCGCGGCGACGTCGATCCGCAACGGGTCGCGGAGGAAGACGCCCTCGGGGACTGCCTCCTCGCCGCCCTCGACCGCCTGCCCGAGCACCTGCGGGTCCCGGTCGTCCTGCGTTACTACGCCGGACTGCCCGAGAAGGCGATCGCGACCGCGATCCAGCGCCGGCCGGGAACGGTGAAGTCCCGTCTGGCCGAGGCGCGGCGGCGGCTGTCCGAGGACCCGTCGCTACTGGCCTGGGTCGAGCTGGAGGTGGCGCAATGATCGCCGAGGACGTTCTGGAACGCGGCCTGCACGCCGCCGCCGCCGGCTACGACGTGCCCGAGGGCGCGGTCGACCGCCTCCGCGAGAAGCTTGCACCGCGTGAGACCTCGTCCGTACTGGACGGTCCGCGGCGGTTGGTGCGTTCCCGTCGTGCCTGGTTGGTCGCCTCTGCGGCCGGTCTCGTCGTGCTCCTCGTGGTGGCCATCGCGATCGGCGGCGGAAGCGGGTCGCCGAGCTCGCGCAGCGAGACGCTCAGCCCCGCCTCCGCACCGAAGGCGCCCGCGACGTCCGAGAACAGCAACGGGTCCGCCGCAGCGGGCTCGACAGCGGATGGTGCCGCTGTCGGAGCTTTCGGACCGGCGCGGGCTCCCGCGGGTGGCGGGACCAACTCGGCGCGGTTGCCGGCGCCGGCAACCGGTGACTCGCAGGCGAAGGTCGTGAAGACCGGCGAGATGGACCTGCAAGTGGACAAGGGGCAGGTGCCGCACGTGCTCGACCGGCTTACCGCGCTCGCGACCCTGGAGCACGGTTACGTCGCCGACAGCCACAGCTCCGAAGGCGACGACGCGAGCGGCGCGGTCACCCTGCGCGTCCCCGCCGAGGCCTTCGAGGCGACGTTGAGCCAGGTGCGCGGACTCAAGGCCAAGGTGGTCTCTCAGCAGACGTCGGGTGAGGACGTGACATCGACGTACGTCGACCTGCAGGCACGCATCCGCGCGCTGTCGGCGACGCGCGCAACGTTCGAGCGCCTCCTCGAGAAGGCGACCACGATCAACGACATCCTTGCGGTGCAGTCGCGCATCACCGACGTGCAGACGCAGATCGAGCAGCTGCAAGGTCAGCTGCGGGTGCTGTCCGACAAGACCGACTACGCCGCACTCACGGTGACCGTCGACGAGAAAGCGGCGACCACCCCGGTCAAGCACGAGCAGTCGGGACTCAGTAAGGCGCTGCACCGATCTGTCGACCGCTTCCTGGGTGGGATCGAGGCGATCATCGGAATCCTCGGGTCGCTACTGCTCGCCGCGTTGTTGGTCGCGTTCGCCGTGGTCGTGGGTCGCCTGGGTTACCGGCGGCTGCGTCGCCAGCTGGTCTGATCCGTCAGGACGGGCTCGTCGGTCAACAGCAGCTCGCGCAGCGGCGGCAGACGGTCGGCTGCGGTGACGGCCAGATCGGCCCGGGTGGCGCCGGCGAGCATCGGCAGGTGGATCGCGTCGGCGACCACGACGAGCGCAGCGTCGTTCGCGCGTTGCCGCAGCTCGGCAAGTCGCCAGTCGTCCCGGCCGTGGTCTGAGCCGACGTTGACGACGATGGCTCGCGGTCGACGCTCGAGTGCGGAGATCGCGGCGTAGAAGCCGGTCACCCGCAGGACCTCCTCACCTGTCAGCTGCGGCCGCAGCCAGTCGGCGATCGCGGCCGTGTCGGCGTCGTTGGTCGTGATGACCAGGAGCACGGTGCCGACCACCATCAGCGCCCCCGCGTGGTGATCATGGGCAGCGGCTACCCGGGCCGATCAGGAGAAAACTCGGCTGGTCGGGTGAGACAGGTAGCTCTGACCTTCCGGTGACGTCGCCGGCGGAGCGATGTCAGGAAGACAAGCGGGTCAGGACCACCGTCAGCGCCGCGAGCAGCCCTGCCGTCACGACGGCCGTCGGCAACAGGCCGGCGACGAGCCCGGTGACCTTGGCGCCGAACCGTAGCTCCATGACCGCACCGGCCACCACAACCGCCGCCGCGACGAGGATCGGCGCCCATAGCGCGGCGGTGAGTGCCCAGGCCGCGCCGACGGCGAGGTAGGCGGCCGCAGATCCGACGGCGAACTCACCGACCTGCAGCGCCGCTCCGCGCGCCGTCGTACGCGTCATGTGGTCATGGTGACCCCGGATGACGGTCTTGGGAAGCGTTTGCCGGGCGTGTCGGTTAGATGCTGGTGTGACCGTCGCTCGCACCTCCACGCGTGCGTGGTGGGTG
>Ga0070679_100006058_pt1 | contig 11249 bp, 10 predicted proteins | sample KBSC63BmetaG_FD_65652 | JGI IMG/M metagenome (GOLD analysis project Ga0070679, IMG submission 65652) | Corn rhizosphere microbial communities from Kellogg Biological Station, Michigan, USA - KBS C6-3B metaG | ecosystem: Host-associated > Plants > Roots > Rhizosphere | place: USA: Michigan... | reverse complement strand
AGCCGGTCCTGGTCTTCGGCTCGCCGAGCTGGCTCGGGGTTCCGCTCGGGGCGACGGTGCGGGTCACCGGGCACCTGTCTCCGGCGACCGGCCATGACGTCGCTGCCGTGTTGTCGGCTCGGGGATCGCCGGACATCAGGGCCGGGCCCGACCCGTGGTGGCGGGCCTCCGGGCGCCTCCGGGCCGCCCTGCGCGACTCGGTGTCGGGTCTGCCCGACGACCGCCGAGCGCTCGTGCCGGCGCTCGTCGACGGCGACGACGCGTCGCTCGACCCGGCGCTCGCCGGCGACTTCCGGACCACCGGCCTCACCCACCTGCTGGCCGTGTCGGGCACCAACCTCACCCTGGTCGTGGGCTTCGCACTCGTCGTGGCCCGGTGGCTGCACGTGCGCGGGCGCTGGCTCTACGTCGTCGGTGCGGCGGGGATCCTCGGGTTCGTCCTGCTCGCCCGCGCCGAGCCCAGTGTGCTGAGGGCGGCCGCGATGGGCTCGGTGGCCCTGGTCGGGCTCGGCGCCAACGGCGCCGACCGCGGCACGCGAGCGCTCGGCGTCGCCACCATCGTGCTGCTGCTGGTCGACCCGGGCCTGGCCACCGCGGTGGGCTTCGGCCTGTCGGTGCTGGCCACGGCCGGCATCCTGCTCCTCGCGCCCGCGTGGCGTGACGCGATGGACCGCTGGCTGCCGCGCTGGCTCGCCGAGGCTGTCGCGGTGCCGGCCGCCGCGCAGCTGGCGTGCACCCCGCTCGTCGCCGCGATCGCCGCCCAGGTCAGCCTGGTCGCCGTCGCAGCCAACCTGCTGGCCGCCCCGGCCGTCGGTCCGGCGACCGTCCTCGGACTGGTCGGCGGGTTGCTGACGCTGGTCTCGCCGTGGGCTGGGCGGATCGTCGGCGCCGGGGCCGGCTGGTGCGTGGCCTGGATCATCCAGGTGGCCGAGCACGGGGCGAGTCTCCCGACGGCTGCGGTCTCGTGGGGGACGGGTCCGCTCGCGTTGGCAGTGCTCACGGCGGTGTGCGTGCTGCTGGCGGTCGTGGCTCCCCGTGCCCTGCGCCGTCGCGGCACGGGTCTGGCGTGCTGCGCCCTGATGGTCGCCGTCGTGCTGGTCCGGGTCCCGACTCCCGGCTGGCCCCCCAGCGGATGGCTGATGGTGGCGTGCGACGTGGGGCAGGGTGACGGCTTGGTGCTGAACACCGGCGTCGCCCACACGGCGGTCGTCGTCGATGCGGGTCCCGACCCCCGCCCGATGAAGGCCTGTCTCGACGGACTCGGCGTCCGCGAGGTGCCGCTGGTGGTGCTCACGCACTTCCACGCCGACCACGTCGACGGTCTCCCGGGAGTCCTCGACGGACGGCGGGTCGGTCAGGTCTGGGTATCCCGGCTGCGCGACCCGCCCGACGGCGTCGACCTGGTCCGCGATGCCACGAGGGGGGCGGGGGTGCCGACCGCGGTCGCGCCGTACGCCGAGACCCGGCGCATCGGCGCGGTCACCCTCGAGCCGGTGTGGCCGCTGCCCGACTCACCGACCGTCGGCCCCGGGGACGGCAGCACCGCCAACAACGCCAGCGTGGTGATGCTGGCGCGGGTCGGTGACGTGCGCTTCTTCCTCGGCGGTGACATCGAGCCCGAGGGGCAGGAGCGCCTCGCGGCCGCGCTCCCAGGACTCCGGGTCGACGTGCTCAAGGTGCCGCACCACGGCAGCCGCTACCAGGACCTCCCGTTCCTCAGGTCGCTGCACGCCCGGCTGGCGGTGATCTCGGTGGGCGCGGACAACGACTACGGACACCCGGCGCCGGAGACGGTCGACGGGCTCGCTGCGACCGGTGCGGAGGTGCTGCGCACCGACCGGGACGGAGCCGTGGCCGTGGTCGAGCGCGACGGGCGGCTCTCGGCCGTCACCCGCCACTGACCACGCCGACCGCCGTCGGTGGCGTGTGCGAGGCTTCGACCATGCGAGGACCCACTCCTGCCGACGTCCTCGGCCGGGTCACCCTGGTGACCGGCAAGGAGGAGTTCCTCTCCGAGCGCACGGTGCGCGGCGTGTGCGACGCCATCCGCCGGCACGACGGAGAGGCCGAGATCTCCGAGACGGCCGCGACCGGGCTCAGCCTGGCGGCGCTCGGGGAGCTCTCCGCGCCGTCGCTGTTCTCCTCGACACGCTGCGTGGTGGTGCGAGGGCTCGAGAACCTGCCCGAGGAGTCGGTGGCCGGTCTGCTCGACTACGCGGGCACGCCGGCCGACGACGTCGCCGTGGTGCTCGTCCACGGCGGTGGTCAGAAGGGGTCCGGCGTGCTCACCAAGCTGCGCAAGCTGGCGACCGTCACCGAGGTGAAGTCCGAGGAGCTGCGTCCGTCGGAGTACCCGGGCTTCGTCGCGGCCGAGGTCCGCGCCCGCAGCGGCACCATCGACGCCGACGCCGCGACCTCGCTGGTGCAGGCGGTCGGCCAGGACCTCCGGTCGCTGTCGGCCGCGGCCGACCAGCTCGTCAACGACTTCCCGGGCGAGATGCTCACCGAGGAGAAGGTGAAGCGCTACTTCGGCGGCCGGGCCGAGGCCAAGTCGTTCGCAGTCGCCGATGCCGCCTTCTGGGGTCGGCGCCGTCCGGCGCTCGAGGAGCTGCGCTGGGCCCTCGACGGCGGTACGGCGCCGGTGTTGGTCACCTCGGCGTTCGCGGGCTCGGCGCGCGGCATCGCCCGCTACCTCTCCGCGCCGCGCGGCCTTCGCGACGCCGACCTGGCACGCGAGGTCGGCGTACCCCCGTGGAAGGTGCGCACGATCCGCGACCAGTCCCGCGGCTGGACCGAGGCGGGCATCGCCCGCGCCATCCGCACCGTCGCCCAAGCGGACGCCGACATCAAGGGCGCCGCCAGCGACGCCAGCTACACCCTGGAGCGGTTGGTGCTGACGGTCACCGGCCTGCGCGACCGCAGCTGACACCGGGCCGGACCTGGGGCTTCGGTCCGGCAGAGGAGCGGTGAACTGGGACGGATCCGTCGGCCCCGGACCGGTCCTGTCTCACCGCCCGCTGCCACCCGGGGCTCCGGTCCGGCAGGGGAGCGGTGACCTGGGACGGTTCCGGCGGCACCGGACCGGTCCTGTCTCACCGCCCGGTCCCGCCCCTGGGGCTTCGGTTCGGCAGGGGAGCGGTGACCTGGGACGGTTCCGGGGCACGGGACCGGTCCTGTCTCACCGCCCGGTGCGGCAACCCCCGGTCCCGCTCCGCCCGCCGACCACGCTCAGGAACGAAATCGACGAAGGCGCCGATCCCGGCTGGGATCGACGCCTCGTGGGGTGAAGCCGTGCGTCAGAGGGACGCGGCGCGCTTCGCGATGGCCGACTTGCGGTTGGCGGCCTGGTTCTTGTGGATCACGCCCTTGGAGGCGGCCTTGTCGAGCTTGCGCGTCGCGACGCGGCTCGCTGCGACGGCAGCGTCCTTGTCGCCGGTCTCGGCGGCCTCACGGAACTTGCGCACGAGCGTCTTCAGCTCGGACTTGACAGCCTTGTTGCGCTGGTGACGCTTCTCGTTCTGCTTGATCCGCTTGATCTGGGACTTGATGTTCGCCACTGAAAGCCTTCGGTCGGTGGTTGCGGGGTGGAACTGATCGGGGGCGTGCCGACCTGCCCGGCCGCACACGCGAGGGACAAAGTTACCAGCGGCCCCACGGGAACCGGAAATCGTCGGCCCCCGCTTCGTCGCAGGTCAGCAGGCTGTTCACGCCCAGGATGGCATGGGTGCCGACGCCGGTGGATCTCGGCCTGATCCTGCGGCTCGGCTCCGGCGTCGGGCCGCTCGGTCCCTACTGCGCCCGACCCGCCCTGACCCCGTTCGCCCCGGTCCGGGTCGCGCGAGTCCCGGTCGTCCAGCCTCGTCGCTCGCTCAGCCAGTCCCACACGACGGCGCCCTGCCACGCCTGGGCCTGGCGGATGTGGGGCGAGGTGGCCGGCACCGGGTCGTCGGCCGACTTCAAGAAGTAGCCACACAGCACCGCGAGCACGCGGTCGAGGTGGTCCGCCGGCACGTCGCGCAGCAGGCGTCGCCGGCCGATCGCGGCCTCCACGTCGAGGCCGTCCCCGCGGGGTCCGATGAGCGCGATGAGTGAGTCGAGCCAGTCGGCGCCGACGACCGGCCAGTTCCAGTCGCAGAGCAGCGCCCGACCGTCCGGCGTCAGCAGGACGTTGTCGTCGCGCACGTCGGTGTGCACGAGCGTCTCGCCCCCGACCACGTCGGCGAACGATCCGGCGAGGGCAGCCGCCTCGTCCGCGTGAGGCAGGTCCCGGGTCGCCCGCACGTGCTCCCAGTACGCCGGCCAGCCGGCGAGCTCGTCGGCGAACGTGTCGAGCTGGAGTGCCTCGGGAGCCGGGGTGAGCCGGTCCGCCACCACCTCCAGCGTGTCGAGGACCCTCTCGAGCGCCTCGGGTCGCCACGGCCGTGCGGGCGGCGCGCACTCGACGTACTCCAGGCCGAGCACCACCCAATCGCCGTCCTCACACCAGAGCAGTCGGGGAGCCGGGGCGGAGTCGGGGAGAGCGCACAGCTTGCGTGCCTCCTCGCGGTACGACGCGGCGAACATCCGCTGCGCGGTCGACGAGGCGGCCTTCACGAAGTGACGGGTGCCGTCCTCGCACACCAGCACCGACGCGAAGCCCGGCGTGAAGCCGCCGCCCTGTGACCGCGCGCTCACGACCGGAGAGCCGCACCGCTCCTCGACCAGCGCCCGAACGGCCGGGGGCAGGTGCGGCCACTCGAGCCGACGCGCGGTCCGACCGGACGGGAAGGTCAGTGGTCTCGGGCGCACCGCGTCATCCTGACCCAGGACCGCGCAGACAAGCGAGCCGGCAGGACCTCCCCGAGAGTCCGCAGGTCCCACAACCGGGCGCAGCGGCGGGCTCAGAGGGGGCGCCGCGCGAGGGCCTCAACGTGGTTGACGGTGATCCGGCCGCGACCGAGGTCCAGCTGGCCCTCGTCGACGAGCCGGCGGAGGACCTGGTTCACCGAGGGGCGGGCGCCTCCGACGAGCTGGCTGAGCTCATCCTGGGTCAGCGGGATGGTGACCTCACCGGACGCCGTCCCGTAGACCTGCGCGAGCCCGAGCAACCGTCGCACGATCCGGCTCTCGAGACTGTCGTACATCGCCTCCACCACCTGCGCGGACAGCTCGTCGACGCGACGCGCCAGGATGCTCGACACCAGCTGCTCGAGCCTCGGGTTGCGGTCACGCAGGTCCCGGAAGACCCCGGCGGGGATGCTCAGCGTGCGCACCTTCTCCAGCGCCACGATGCTCGCCGTACGACGGGGGTCACCGCGACCCAGCAGCGACACCTCGCCGAAGTGGTCGTCGGGGCCCAGGATGTTGACGATCGCGCTCTCCCCACTCGGCGTGGTGACACGCACCGCGGCGCGGCCGTCGAGCACGATGTGGAACGAGTCGGCGACGTCGCCCTCCTGGACCAGCAGGTCGCGCCGCGCGTAGGTGTTGGTCTTCCCCGCGCGGAGCAGGACCTTCGCGTCCGGATCGGGCAAGGACTGCAGCACTGCGGGCACCCTCACCCTCGCAGTCAACCAGCAGCGGCGTCCTGACGGGCAGCGGTGAGAGGGGTCGGTAACGTTCCGCCATGTTCACCGCTCCCGGCGTCGACCCGGCCCTCGGCCGCTGCGTCGAGGCGATCCGCTCGTTGTTCGGCTCCGCGGCGGCGTCGATCGCCCTGGTCGACGACGAGGGCGGCACTCTGGAGTTCGTGGCCTCCGACGGCGCCGGCGCGGAGGAGATCGTCGGCGTCACCATCCCGGTCAGCCGGGGCATCGCCGGCTGGGCGGCCATGTCGGGCCAGCCGATCGCGGTCCGCGACGTGCAGACCGACGCGCGGTTCGCACGCGACGTCGCCGAGTCGACCCACTACGTGCCGACGGCGATCTACGCCGCGCCCATGCTCGACGCCGACGGCGAGGTCGTCGGCGTCGCGTCCGTCCTGGACCCCGTCGTCGACGAGGCGAGCGACTGGACGCTCCACGTCCTGGGCACGATCGCCGGACTCACCGCGATGGTGGTCTCGCCGACCCGGGCGTCGCCCCAGGTCTCCGACGATCCGCTGTCCCGGCTCGGCAGCGAGGTCCTGCAGGCCGTCGACGCCTGGCGCGCGACGCGCCCCGGGGACGGCACGTGACGGCGACCCCGGCCTGGTCGGGCGCCTTCGACCGCGGTTCGCTCCAGGACGTGATCGGGCTGCCGATCGACGACGTCCGGGCCTGGGCCTTCGACGGTGCCACCGGTGCCGGCGTGAAGGTCTCGGTGGTCGACAGCGGCGTCGACGTCGACCACCCGCGGGTGCGCGGGACCGCCGGCGGCGTCGCCTTCGAGCTCGACCCCACCGTCGAGCTGGGGTACGTCGAGCGCGACGGGCCCCACGAGGACCTCGTCGGTCACGGGACGGCGTGCGCCGCCATCATCAAGTCGCTCGCCCCCGAGGTCGAGCTGTACTCCGTCCGGGTGCTCGGCGCCAACCTCAAGGGCCGCGGCGCCCTGCTCCATGCCGGCGTCGACTGGAGCGTCGAGCACGGGATGCAGGTCGCCAACCTGTCCTTGTCGAGCAAGTCCGACGCGATGTTCGGTCCGCTGCACGAGGTGGCCGACCACGCCTACTTCGCCGGCACCGTGCTCGTCTGTGCGGCCAACAACCTGCCGGGGCCGACGTACCCCTCGCAGTACGCCTCGGTCGTCTCGGTGGCGGCGCGCCCGGGCGAGGAGGAGATGGCGCTCGCCTACAACGCGCGGCCGCCGGTGGAGTTCGGCGCCCGCGGGATCGACGTCGACGTCGCCTGGGCCGAGGGTGGCTCGATCACCGCCACCGGCAACAGCTTCGCCGCCCCGCACGTCACCGGCATGGTCGCGCTCATGCTCGGGAAGCACCCCTGGCTCACCCCCCTGCAGGTCAAGGCCGTGCTCCAGGCGGCGAGCGTCAACACCCGGCCGGAGTGACGCAGCGCCCGGCCCGGCGTCTCCCGCCGTTGTGTCAGCGCGCTGACAGACGGGCCGGCGCTGCCGGGTGCACTCTTGCGTCATCGCCGGCCACCGTGGCCGACCAGGACGGGAGAACGACGATGAGCGAGAACGGCCACCAGGACTTCCTGGCACCGATCGACGAGGACGTCGAGGCGCACCGGGTGCCCCACATCGACGGTCCCGACGAGGACGACGTCGAGGGTCACGTGCAGCCGCCCCGCGGCGACGACACCGACCACGTGCACAGCCTCTACCTCGCCTGACCGCCTCTGCCGGCCGACCGGGGGGATCGGCCGACGGAGGAACGGGGGGAGGCGCGCGGCGGGAAGGCCCAGGGGTGGGCCCTTCCGCCGCACGTCTGTGAGAGGCCCGGACGGCCCTCACGACCCGGTCGCCGAATCCGGTCGCCGAGCGGACGCGTGGAAGAATCCAGGTGATCCCACCCACCTGTTCCTGCGAAGGTCTGCCGTGCCCATCCCGTCCGCGCCCGCGCCCGGTCACACCGACCCCGCGGTCCTCCGGAACTTCTGCATCATCGCCCACATCGACCACGGCAAGTCGACGCTGGCCGACCGGATGCTGCAGCTGACGGGTGTCGTCGACGAGCGCAGCGCCCGAGCGCAGTACCTCGACCGGATGGACATCGAGCGCGAGCGCGGCATCACCATCAAGAGCCAGGCGGTCCGGATGCCGTGGACCGTCGAGGCGGGCAACGAGCAGGGCACCGAGGCCGGCACCTACGTGCTCAACATGATCGACACCCCGGGCCACGTCGACTTCACCTACGAGGTGTCGCGCTCCCTCGAGGCCTGCGAGGCCGCCGTACTCCTCGTGGACGCCGCGCAGGGCATCGAGGCGCAGACGCTGGCCAACCTCTACCTCGCCCTCGGCGCCGACCTCCACGTCATCCCGGTCCTGAACAAGATCGACCTGCCGAGCGCCAACCCCGACAAGTACGCCGAGGAGCTCGCCCACATCATCGGGTGCGACCCCTCGGAGGTGCTGCGGGTCAGCGCCAAGACCGGGGAGGGCGTCGCGGCGGTCCTCAACGAGATCGTCAAGCAGACCCCGCCGCCCGTCGGCGACGCCGACGCGCCGCCGCGGGCGCTGATCTTCGACTCGGTCTACGACACCTACCGCGGCGTCGTCACCTACGTGCGGGTCATGGACGGCAAGCTCAGCCACCGCGACCGGATCAAGATGATGTCGACCGGCGCCGTCCACGAGATGCTCGAGGTCGGCGTGATCAGCCCCGAGCCGGTCAAGGCCGGCGACCTCGGTGTGGGCGAGGTGGGCTACCTGATCACGGGCGTGAAGGACGTGCGCCAGTCACGTGTCGGCGACACCGTGACCAGCCAGTACCACGGCGCGACCGAGGCGCTGGGCGGCTACCAGCACCCCAACCCGATGGTCTTCGCCGGTCTCTACCCGATCGACGGCGACGACTACCCCGACCTGCGCGACGCCCTCGACAAGCTGCAGCTGAACGACGCAGCGCTGGCCTACGAGCCGGAGACGTCCGGGGCGCTGGGCTTCGGGTTCCGCTGCGGATTCCTCGGCCTGCTGCACATGGAGATCACCCGCGACCGGCTCGAGCGCGAGTTCGACCTCGACCTGATCTCGACGACGCCGAACGTCGTCTACGAGGTCACGATGGAGGACGGCACGTCGTACACCGTGACCAACCCGAGCGAGTACCCCGACGGCAAGATCGCCGAGGTCCGCGAGCCGGTGGTCAAGGCCACGATCCTCAGCCCGGCCGATTACATCGGCACGATCATGGAGCTCTGCCAGAACAAGCGCGGCTCGCTGCAGGGCATGGACTACCTGTCCGCCGACCGGGTCGAGATGCGCTACCAGCTGCCCCTGGCCGAGATCGTCTTCGACTTCTTCGACCAGCTCAAGTCCCGCACCAAGGGCTACGCCTCGCTCGACTACGAGCCCACGGGCGACCAGGCGGCCGACCTGGTGAAGGTCGACATCCTGCTCCAGGGCGAGCCGGTCGACGCGTTCTCCGCGATCGTCCACCGCGAGGCGGCGTACTCCTACGGCGTCATGCTGGCCGGCAAGCTCAAGGAGCTGATCCCCAGACAGCAGTTCGAGGTGCCCATCCAGGCGGCGGTCGGCGCGCGGGTCATCGCCCGGGAGAACATCCGCGCCCTCCGCAAGGACGTGCTCGCCAAGTGCTACGGCGGCGACATCACCCGCAAGCGGAAGCTGCTGGAGAAGCAGAAGGAGGGCAAGAAGCGGATGAAGATGGTCGGTCGGGTCGAAGTGCCCCAGGAGGCCTTCATCGCCGCGCTCTCCACCAACCCGGCGGGAGAGAAGTCGGGCAAGAAGTGACGGCTCGGGTGCCGTTGGGCGACCCCACCCCGCGGGCCGTGGCCGTGGTCGTCCGCGGTCACAAGCTGCTGGTCGTCGTACGCCGCCTCGACGGCCGGGAGTACGCCGTGCTGCCGGGCGGCGGCATCGCGCCGGACGAGACCGCGGCCGAGGCTGCGGTCCGCGAGCTGCGCGAGGAGTGCTCGCTGGAGGGCACGGTCCTCCGGCACCTGTTCGACGGTGAGCAGGGAGGCCGCCCCGCGTCGTACTTCCTGGTCGATGCCCCGGAGGGCGAGCCGGTGCCGGGCGATGACGAGGCGCGCGCCCGGTCCGACGACGACCACTTCGAGCCGCTGTGGGTGACGGCGGGCGAGCTGCCGATGCTCGGCCTCCTGCCCGAGGGGATCGCCGAGCTGGTCGTGCCCGGGGCGTGGCCGCTGCGCGTCGACGTGGTGACCGATGCCGAGTGGCCGGTGGTCGAGCGCCTGTGGCAGCTGTACTCCCACGACCTCTCGGAGTTCCGCCACAGCGCACCGGGCCCCGCCGGGGCCTTCCCCTCAGGGCGTCTGCCTCTCTACCGCAACGACGAGGGGCGTACGGCGTACCTCGCCCGGCTCGGCGACGTGCCGTGCGGCTTCGCCCTGGTGCGCCTCGGGCTACGACGCGACCGCCGGACCATGGGCGAGTTCTTCGTGACCCGGTCGACGCGAGGGCGCGGGGTGGCGGCCGCGTTCGCCACGGAGGTGTTCGCCCGTCACCCGGGCGCGTGGCTGGTCCCGTTCCAGGACGAGAACCCGCGCGCTGCCTCCTTCTGGCGACGCCTGGCGTACGACGTGCTGGTCGACGTCGCGGAGAGCAGCCGCGAGGTGCCCGGGAAGCGGCATCTCCCACCCGACGTGTGGCTCTCGGGAATGTTCCGCGCCTGAGTCCCGCCTGAGTCCCGGGGCTCAGTGGGCTGAGTACCCGGCCCCATGCGCCCGCGTGACGTGATCGGGCTCACTGGGGGCATGACGACCTCACCGCGCCGATCCGGCGACCCCCGAAGCGGCCGCAGCGACAGGCTGGTGGTGATCATCCTGATCGTGGTGACCGCCGGCCTCGCGCTCGTGGCACTGCTCCCGTGGATCTTCACCCTGCTCATGGTCTTCGTGTGGGGCCTGGGCGGCTCGGGGAGCAACAAGTGAGGCGCCGGCTGCGGCTGACGCTCCTGGTCGCCCGCCCCGCCGTGGTCTTCCTGCTCGCGATGTCCGGCCTCGTCGGGCTGGCTCTCGCCGGCCGGGCCGACGACCCGGCGGCCGTCGTACGACTGCTGGTCGAGGTCACGGCGTTCGTGGTCTACGCCGTGTGCCTCAACGACCTCGCGGACCTCGCCGTCGACCGGGTGAACCTGCCCGGTGACCGCGCACGTCCCCTGGTGACCGGAGCCGCCGCCTCTCGGGACGCGCAGCTCCTGGCCGCCGGCGCCGCCGTCGTCACGGTGTCGGCGGCCGCCACCCAGGGTCTCGCCGCGGTGGCGCTGACCCTGGGTGGCCTGGTCGTCGCCGCGGCGTACTCACTGCCGCCCTGGCGGCTCTCACGCCGCGGGGTGGTCGCGCCGCTCGTGCTGCCGGCCCTCTTCGTCGGCGTTCCGTTCTGCCTCGGGGTGCTCGCAGGGCGACCGCTGCACGTCGACGACCTGGCGCTGCTGGTCGCGCTGTACGTGGGCTTCATCGGCCGGATCGTGCTCAAGGACTTCCGCGACGTGGTGGGGGACCGGATGTTCGGCAAGCGCACCTTCCTGGTGCGACACGGGCGTGCTGTCACCTGCGCGCTCAGCGCCGGCGGCTGGACCGGTGGCACCCTGCTGCTGGTCGCCGCCACGCCGGGGGCGACGTGGTGGTACGCCGCGGTTCAGGGGCTGCTCTGTGTCTCCGCGGTCGCGCTCATCCGCCGGCTGG
>Ga0070679_100006056_pt1 | contig 11251 bp, 6 predicted proteins | sample KBSC63BmetaG_FD_65652 | JGI IMG/M metagenome (GOLD analysis project Ga0070679, IMG submission 65652) | Corn rhizosphere microbial communities from Kellogg Biological Station, Michigan, USA - KBS C6-3B metaG | ecosystem: Host-associated > Plants > Roots > Rhizosphere | place: USA: Michigan... | reverse complement strand
TGCCGCTGGCGTCGTTCTTCTGCACGTAGCCGACCTTGCCTTCGGCGAGCCCGACGAGCAGCACGAAGTCGCCCGACGCCGACAGCGTGTGCGAAAACTTCGTGGCCACGCCGTCGGCGAAGGCGACGTCGACGGCGATGCCGGCGCCCGACTCGGGCACGCGCAATTTCACCGCGACCTTGCCCGCCTTGTCGGGCACGAGCGCCTGCCCGGCGACGGTGAGCGCGCGCAAGGGCTCCGTCACCGCGCCCTCGAGCAGGAAGGTCGGCTCGGCGAGCGCGCCGGCGGGGAAGCGCAGCGTCAGGCGCGGCGCCTCTTCACGCGGGATGATGAGCGAGCCGCCCTCGGCGCGCTCGGTCCAGAAGACGTCGCGCGCGGAGACGACGACGCGGCCGTCGGGCCACTCGGTCACCTGCGCGAAGCGGTTCTGGCCGCGGCGCAAGGTGACGTCGACCGACCAGGCGCCGGTCTTGTCGACGCGCGCGGCGTGGCCGGCGACGGTGACGCGGGCGCCGACGACGACGTTGCCGGCGAGGCGGTAGATGATGCCGCCGGCGTCGCCGGGCCGCAGCTCGGGCAGCACCGTCGAGACCTGCGGGCGGGCCAGCGGCGGCTCGGGCGCCGGCACGCGCACGCCGAAGTCGATCTTGACCAGCGCGCCCGGCGTCACCGGCACGATGCGTGTGACGTCGGTGGTCAAGGTCGAGCCGGGCGGCAGCGTGTACTCGGCCACCTTGATGGCGCGATCGCCGGGCGGCACCGCGGCGAGGTGGTAGCGGCCGGCGGCGTCGGTGACCGCTTGCAGGCCGTCGTCCATGACCACGAGCGCGCCGCCGAGGCCGGGCTCGCCGCGATCGCGCTGGCCGTTGCCGTTGTCGTCGCGGTAGACCTCGCCGAGGAGGGTGCCGAGATCGAACTCGGCGTCGGCCTCGACGCGCACGCCGGCGGAGGCGGCGGCCAGCGTGGTCGCGTCTTGCGACAGCGCGGCGCGCATCGTCTCGCGGCCACCGACGGCGGCGCGGCCGTTGAGGCGCGCGCGCACGAGCACGCTGACGGTGCCGCCGGGCGCGATGGTGCCGACGGGGACGATGAGCGAGGCGCCCGCTTCGGCGGGCTTGACCGGCGTGGTGGTGCCGTCGGCGGCGGTGACGCGCGCGTCGGCGACGCGCAGGCCGTGCGACGGCGTCAGCGTCACCACCGGCGAGGCCAGCGTCGGCGCGCCGAGCGGGACGCCGGCCTGCACGAGGAAGGGCACGAGGTCGTCCTTGGCGGCGGCGAGCTTGGCGGCGGTGACGGTGATCGACGCGCCCGTCGTCGACGCGTTGAGCACCGTGAGCGGCTGCGGCGCGGTCTGCGTGGCGCCCGTCGAGTCGGTGAGGATGGCGGTGTTCTGCACCTGGGCCGACGCCGTCGGCAGCACCGTGGCGGCGAGCTCGACGACGAGCGGCGCCGTCAGCGTGCCGCCCGCGGGCAAGGCGACCGTGACCGTGCGCCCGTCGGTGCCGCACGACAGCGTGAAGTCGCCCGCCGGTGCCGGCGCCGCGCCGCACGCCACCGCCGCGCCGTTGACCTTGACGGCGCCGAGCTTGAGCGCCGGATCGATCGGATCGGCGACGGTGATGGGCCCCGGCTGCGGGCCCGACGGCGTCAGCGTAATCGTATACGTGACCGAATCGCCGATCCGCGCCTGCGTGGGGTTGACGCGCTTGGTGAGCATGAGCGGCGGCGCTTGCGACTGCACCGTCGTCGTCGCGGGCGGCGAGCTCACCGGCGCGCCGCCGAGCGGCGTCGCAGTGGCGACGTTCGAGATGCTGTTGCCGTCGCCGGCGCCGGAGTCCACGCGTGCGTCGATGGAGAAGCTGTAGGCGGCCATGCTCGCCAGCTTGCCGCCGGCGAGGTGCAGCGCCGCGCCGGCGAGCGAGGCGACCGTGCCGTCGGGCGCCGTCTTCGGGGCGGCCAGCGCGGCGGCCGAGAAGGTGGCGCCGCCGACCACGATGTCGGACAGCGACGTGCCGGCCGGGATGTTGTCGTCGACGGCGAACGAGTCGAGCGGGTAGGGGCCCGTGTTGGTGACGGTCACCGTCCAGCGCACGTTGCCGCCGGGAAGCGTCGTCGCCGGCCCGCTCTTGGCCACCGTCACCGACGGCGCGACCACGCTGGCCATCGCCGTCGAGGTCGGCGCCGGCGAGCAGCCGCCCGAGCAGGTCGCCGTCGCCGTGTTGCTGATCGACGCCGGCGTGGACGGCGCGCGATAGGTGAGCACGAGCGCCGTCGGGTTGGTGGCGAGGTCGCTGACGTGCACCTGCAGCTCGCCGCCGACGTTGCACGTCACCATCGGGTAGTCGGTGCCGAGCGCGCCCGAGCCCATCGTGGTGCAGTCGATCGACGCCGCGCCGGCGGCGACGCGCAGCAGCGTCAGCCCCGCCGGCGTCGCGTCGTGGATGACGATCCCCGTCTCGCCGCCGACGACATGGCTGACCGCGATCTGAAAGCCGAGCGTGCCGCCGGTGTACGCGCCGCCGAGCGAGCTCTTCGACAGCGTCACCACCGCCAGCGCCGGCGCCGCCGCAGCGACGGTGACGACGCCGGCGACGGCGACCACGAGCGCGCGCGCCGCCCGGCTGATGTGCGCGCGCCCGCTCACTGCACCTGCACCTCGGTGAACGCGGTCACGCGCGTCTTGGCGTCGGTGACCGAGATGAGGTAGCGGCTCCCCGGCGGCGCGTCCGCCGGCGGCACGAAGCGCAGCTCGGCGGTGCCGTTCTGTTGCTTCAGCATCTCGATGGTGCCGGCCGAGGCCTCGTAGAGCAGCTGCGAGGCCGCGCCGCCGCGCACCGCCACCTTGACGCGCACCGGCTGGCCGGGGCGCGGCCGCGGCGGCTCGACCGACAGCCGCAGGTCGAGCGGCGCCGCCGGGCGCAACGGCAGCGGCGCGTCCAGCGACGGGAAGCTCGGCGGCTCGCCGGCTTCGACGACGCCGTCGCCGGCGACGCTGCCGACGGCGTGCACCACGCCACCGACGACGAGATAGTCGAGCGCCGCCGCCACGCCCGGCAGCGCCGCCGGCTGCGCGGTGACGCGGAAGGTGCGCGCGCCCGGCGGCGCGAAGGCGATGCGCGCGGTGCCGTAGCGATCGGCGGCGACGACGGCGCTCTTGCCGGGCGCGCTCAGCTCGACCTCGGCGCCCGGCACCGGCAGGCCGAGATCGTCGTCGATCCACGCCTCGGCGACGAGCTCGCCGCCGGCGCGCGGCGCCGGATGTAGCGTCACCCGCCGCGGCGCCCCCGGGCGCACCGCCGCCACCTCGACGTGCAGCAGCGCCGTGCCGCGGCCGGCGTCGCGCGGCGGCACCAGCTCGATGGCGTAGAGGCCGCCGCCGCGATCGCTGGTGCCGAGGACGCGACCGCCCTCGAGCGCGGCGGTGAGCGTCGCGCCCGGCACCGGCGAGCCCTCGGCGTCCTTGACGCGGACGTCGACGGTGACGGCGGCGTCGAGCCCGGCCGGCAGCGGCTCCTTCGGCACCAGCTCGATCGAGCGCGGCGGCCCGGGCCGCAGCGCCACCGTCGTCGACGCGCCGCCGGCGCGCAGCGTGACGCCGCCGCTGCCGATCGCCGCCGGCGCGGTCAAGCTCCACGTCGTCGAGCCGTCCCCGCGCGCCACCGGCGGCGACAACGTGCCGGCGCTGGCCGCGAGCGGCGGCGGCGCGCGCTTCTCGGGATGGCCGCGCGCGTCGACGGCGAAGGCGACGATCTCGGCGCGCGCGGCGCCGTCGGCGGGCAGCGTCGGCGGCACCGCGCCGAGGAAGAGGCGCGGAAACGGCGGCAGCGCCAGATCGACGTCGCGCCGCTGCTCGTTGCCCAGCTTGTCGACGGAGACGCCGGTGGCGCGCCCGCCCGGCGGCACCACCAGGGGCACGCTGAAGCGGCCGTCGGCGCCCACGATCGTCGACGGAAACTCGCGCCCGTCGACGGACAGGGTCATCTTCGCGCCCGGCTCGCCCTCGCCGGTGACGGTGACGCGCGCCGCCAGCCGGATCGGCGCCGCGGTGAACGCGCCGTCGGCGATCGACAGCGCCGCCACGATCGCCACTTGCGGGTACTTGTCGTCGGGCGGCGTATAGGTGAACGCGTACTCGCCGATGCCGGCCTCGCGCAGCGCGCCGACGCGCCCGACCGACGCGGCGATGCGCAGCGCCGCGCGCGCCGGCCGCCCGGCGGCGTCGCGCACGTGCAGCTTGAGCGTCGTCGGTGCCGCGTGGCCGGCGACGAGCGGCGCCGCCGGCACGTCGATCTTGAGCGTGCCGCGCCCCGCCGGCTCGAGCGCCACCGGCAGCGTGCGCTCGCGTCCATGCAGCGACACCGTCAGCATGTCGCTCGCCGGCGCGGTCACGCGCGGCGGTCGATAGCGCAGCGCCACGCCGCCGTCGGACGTCGGCACCGGCGCGCCGACGATGGCGCCGCGCGCCGCCCGCACCGTCGGTACGCCGGCTGCGAGCGCGTCGCCCGCGAGCACGTACAGGCGCAGGAGGTGCGCGCGCTCGCCGTCGGCCGCCAGCGGCGCCGCGGGCAAGAGCACCGCGTCGAGCGGCGCGGCCAACGCCACCGGCGCCGCCGAGGCGACCAACCAGCCAACCAGCAGCGACGGGACGACGCGCATGCGCCCGGCCCGGAGCATATCGCGAACGCGCGCCGCTCCGCTACGCGGATGAGCGCCTTTGGCGCGACTTACTTGGCGACGCGGATGCTGACGGCGATGGTCGAACCGGGCTGGCCGAACAGCGCCGCCGACCACTTGTGCGCGCCGGTGGTGCCGTCGCCGTCGTCGCCGTCGTGGAAGCGGCCGTGCAGCCGATCGAGCTGCAGCGCCACCGCGACGTGCTTGGGCGGGTTCTTCTCCGGCTGGAAGTCGGCCGGCGTCAGCACGACGCCGTTGTCGACGGCGACGATGACCTGGCTGGTGCGGCGCGAGCCGTCGGCGGCGCCGTCGTCGACGCAGACGTAGTAGGTCTTGCCCGCCGTCGTCGCGAAGTTGTGGCCGCTATAGACCGGCCGCCGCGACGGCTGCGTCGACGTCACCGGGCCGTCGACGAGGTCGGTCTTGTCGGGATCGCAGCCGAACGGCAGGTCGCTGGTGACGCCGCCGGCGAAGGTGAACGCGAAGACCGCGCCGGTCGACGTCTGGTAGACGAGGCGATCGCCGTCGAGATCGCCGAGCGTCTCGTCGACGCCGGCCTGCCCGAGCACCTTCGACTCGGCGTGCGTCGTCAAATCGTAGGCGTAGATGTCGTAGTCGCCGCTGCGCTGATCGTTCCACACCACGCGGTTGCCCGAGACGCGCGGCTGCGACTTGGCGGAGGCGACGCTGGTGAGCTGCGTCGTCGTGTTGCCGCTGACGCTGTAGAGGAAGATCTGGTCGCCGCCGCCGCCGTCCTTGCCCACGTAGACGACGTTGTCGCCGTCGATGTCGGGCTGCCGTCCGACGGCGGCGACGGGGAAGGTCATGCAGCCGCTGGTGCCGATGATGCACGCGGCCACCGACGCGACGTTGGGGTTGGCGGCGTAGTCCTCGTAGACGACGACGTTGCCCGAGACGCGCGGGAAGCGCTGCGCGGCGGCGTCGAAGGTGACCTGGAAGCCCGGCGACGAGTTGGTGGTGCGGTCGACGAGATCGATGTCGTACTGCGTGGTGATGCGCTCGAACACGATCCACGAGCTGCCGATGGCCGGGTGCGCGAAGTTGACGGTGCTGCCGCCCGAGGCGATCGTCGTCGTCGCCTTGGTCGACGCGTCGATCATGAGGATGTCGGAGCTGGCGGCGCCGGGCTTGGTGTTGGTGAAGACCACCGAGCCGCGATCGATGTCCTGGAGGAATTGATCGCCGGCGAGCGACGCGGTGAGGTTCGTCGGCGTCGCGCCGGCGACGGCGACGTCCTGATAGTAGATGTCGAACTGCTTGCCGTCGAAGTTGGTCCACACGACGCCGCTGCCCGACAGCGCGGGCGCGCTCTGCGACGTGCCGGCGCCGCCGCCGAGCTGCACCGAGGTGCCGCTGTCGGCGCGCACGCTGGTGGCGAACGCGGCCATCACGCCGAGGGCGAAGGCACACGTTCGCGCAGCGCACTTCATGCGCGTCATTGTAATCACCGACGTTTTATACTTTCAATTGTATGAAATAGCTTACGAATCTTGATACTACGCGCTATGTAATATTTGTTACGTTCATTACTTCCAGTTTGGCGGGTGAACCTTGAAGTCGGTTTTCGTGTCGACCACGATTCGCGGCGATTTCTCGTCGGCAACGTGGCCCGCGAGGTCGGTGGCGCGCACGTGCAGCTCGTGCGCACCGTCGGGGAGCGGCACGTTTGCAGTGTAATGGCCATCGGCATCCAGTCTTACGTAATGTCCGGCCACTTTTACCCGCGCGCCGGGCGAGGCGGTGCCGGCAACGACGACTTCGGGGCGGTTCGACGTCGTCGCCGGCCACTGCACCTTCAGGAACAGCGACTCGGGCAGGGGGCGCGGCCCGTCGGGCGTGCCGCCGGGGCCGACGCGCGCGAACTGGCCGGTGCGGATCACCACCTCCTTGCCGCGCGCCGAGAGGATGACCTCGCCGCGACGCGTGGCCACGGCGGCGGCGCCGGCACCGTCGGCGTTGGCGGTGAATTTGGCGCCGCGCGTGCGCGCGACGGCGCCGTGGCCGTCGACCTCGACCTCGAAGACGCGGTTGGGATCGTCGCGCACGTCGGCGGACAATTCGCCGTGGCCGAGGCTCAAGCGCTTGAGCTCGCGGCGCAGCTCGTCGATGCGCGCCTCGGTGCCGGGCGATAGCTGCACCATCGAGCCGTCGGCGGCGCGCAGCTCGGCGCTGCCTTCCTCGTCGGTGCGGATGCGCTCGGGCGCGGCCAGCCGCTCGCCGGCGCGCGCCGCGCGCCACACGCCGTCGGGGCCGGCGACCTCGACGCCGCCCGAGAGCGACGCGAGAGCCAGCGTCTCGGGCGCGAGCGCCCGCGCGCGCTCGGCCGCCTGCTCGGGCCGCACGAAGAACAGCCAATACGACGCGCCGAGGAGGATCAGCGCGCCGACGACGATCGAGATCGCGGCCGAGCGGTTCACGCCGACGGCAAGTATACGGTGAAGGTGGCGCCGTGGCCGGGCTCGCTCGCGACGTCGATGCGGCCGCCGTGCTCCTCGACGATGCGGTAGCTGACCGAGAGGCCGAGGCCGACGTTGGACCAGTCGTCCTTCGTCGTGAAGAAGGGCTCGAAGATGCGCTCCTTGAGCTCGGGCGCGATGCCCTTGCCGCTGTCCTCGACGAGGAGCACCGCTTGGGCGCTCGGCGCGTCGACGGTGCGCGTGGCGATGCGCAGCCGCCCGCCCGACGGCATCGCCGTGCGCGCGTTGGCCACGAGGTTGAGGAGCACCTGCGCCACCTGACCGGCGTCGGCGCGCGCGCGCGGCTTTTGATCCGACAGATCGTAGACGAGCTCGATCTTCTGATCGCGGATGAGCGACTCGGTGAGCGACAGCGTGTCCTTGACGAGCTTATTGAGGTCGACGGCGGTGCGCACCGGCTCTTTTCGCTGCACCGAGAAGCGGAGCAGGTTCTGCACGACGGCGGAGGCGCGGCGCGCGCCCTCTTCGATGTGCTTGAGCGCCTCGTAATCGTCCGACTCGGGCGCGCGCTCGGCGAGGAGCAGCTGCACGTGGCCGATGACACCGCCGAGCGGATTGTTGATCTCGTGCGCGACGCCGGCGCCGAGCTGGCCGAGCGCGGCGAGCTTCTGCGCCTGCACCAGCTGCGCTTGCGCCTCTTTGAGCTCGCGGGTGCGCTCGTCGACGCGCGCCTCGAGCTCCTTGTTCCAGCGCTCGATCTCGGCGCGGCTCGCCGCCAGCTCGTCGCCCATCTGGTTGAAGGTGCGCGCCAGCGTGCCCACCTCGTCGTCGCTCGACAAGGCGACGCGGGTGTCGAGCTTGCCGCCGCCGACGGCGCGCACGGCCGCGGTCAGCCGCTCGAGCGCCGAGGTCAAGCGGCGCGCGAAGGCGAGCGCGACGAGGAGGGCGACCAGCGCGGCGACGGCGGTGCCGGCGAGCGTCTGCGTACGCAGCGCGCGCGCCGCGGCGAACGCCTCGCTCGTGTTCTCGGCGGCGATGAACGACCAGCCGAGCGAGCCGACCGGTGCATACGCGGCGATGATCTTGCCGCCGCCGAAGCGGCGCGCGTGGCCATCGCGCCCGGCGAGCGCGTCGGCGACGACGTCCGGCGGCGCCGGTCCCGCCTGGCCCGCGATCCAGCGGCCGGCGCCGTCGACGACGATGAGCACGACGCCGACGCTGCCGCGGTCGTCGCTCGGCGGCGGGCTCACGGAGTCGAGCTCCTTGTCGAAGCTGAGCGGGATCAGGAGCCCGATGACGCCACCGCGCACCGCCGTCGCCGCCGGCAGCATCGGCCCCGTGATGTGCCGCGGCGGCGTCGGCTCGCCGTAGACCACGGCGCCGATGCCCTCCTTGCGCGCGCGTTCGTACGGCGCCTCGAACGGCGTCTTGCCGTCGCCGTCGGCCTGGAACGTCGCCACCGCGGCGCGGGTCTGCCGCTTGATGATGGCGAGCGCGCCTTCGAGCTCGGCCGGCGACAGCTTGTCCCACTCGATCATCGCCGCCGTCTGCGCCAGCTGCCGCGCGCGCCCCTCGACGTCGCCGGCGACGACGGCGGCGCCGTGGCGCGCGGTCTGATCGAGCGTGTCGCGCACCGCCGCCTCGAGCGCGCGCTGGTTGCGCGCGATGAGGAAGAAGCCCGCCGTGGCCAGCGGCACCACGGCCGCGGCGATGAGCAGGAGCGCGACCTTGTGCGCGAGGCGCATCTTCGTCATGACTGTAGCATCATGCTGCGAGTCCTAGTGGCCGGCGCGACCGGCTATCTCGGCCGGCACGTCGTCGTCGAGCTGGCGCGCCGCGGCCACTTCGTGCGCGCGCTCGTGCGCGATCGCGCGCGCGCTCCGTCGCAGGCGACCGAGGTCGTCGTCGGACGAGTCACCGAGCCCGCGACGCTCGCCGGCGCCGCCGACGGCATCGACGTCGTCTTCTCGTCGGTGGGCATCACGCGGCAGCGCGACGGCCTGACCTTCCGCGACGTCGACTACCAGGGCAACGTGAACCTGCTCGACGTCGCGCTGGCCGCGCGCGTGCCGCGCTTCGTCTACGTCTCGATCCTCCACGCCGACCAATTGCGCGCGCTCGCCATCGTCCGCGCGCACGAGGAGTTCGTCGAGCGGCTGCGCGCGGCGCCGCTCGCCAGCGTCGTGCTGCGGCCGACCGGCTACTTCTCCGACATGGACGAGTTCCTGAAGATGGCGCGCGCCGGCCGCGCCTACCTGTTCGGCGACGGCTCGGCGCGCATGAACCCGATCGACGGCGCCGATCTCGCGGTCACCGCCGCCGACGCGATCGAGCGCGGCAGCGGCGATGTTCCCGTCGGTGGCCCCGAGATCCTGACCATTCGCCAGATCGCCGAGACGGCGTTCGCCGCCGCCGGCAAGCCGCCGCGGATCTCGTCGCTGCCGGTCGGCCTCATGCGCGGCGCGACCGCGATGCTGCGCCTCTTCAGCCGCCACACCGCCGAGTTGCTCGCCTTCCAGACGGCGGTGCTGACGCGCGACATGGTGGCGCCAGCGACGGGCGCCATCACGCTCGCCGCGCACTTCCGCCGCCAGCTCGCCGATCCGATATAGTGGAACGGATGTTGGGACCGCACGCCGCCGTCGAAAGCCCGACGTTCGACGATCCCGCGCTCGAACAGACATATCAGGCGGCGCGCACCCTCTTCGTCGCGCCGAAGTCTGCGACGAGCGGCAGCGCGTGGCTGCTGATCTCGCTCGTCACCTTCGCGGCGCTCGAGCTCGCGCAGCACGGGTCGGTGGGCAAGCTCGCGCTGCTCGTCGCCGTGCTGTTGTTCCACGAGCTCGGCCACTACGTCGGCATGGTCGCGCTCGGCTATCGCGACGTCCGCATGTTCTTCATCCCGCTCGTCGGTGCCGCCGTGTCGGGACGGCAGCGCGGCGGCTCGCAGAGCCGCGAAGCGGTCGTGCTGCTGCTCGGCCCCATTCCCGGCATCGCGTTCGGCGTGTCCGCGGCGGTGGCCGCGGTGGCGCTGCATTCGACCGCGCTCAAGACCGCCGCCGAGTACCTTCTGGCCATCAACGTCCTCAATCTTCTGCCCATCATTCCGCTCGACGGCGGGCGACTGGCCTCGGCGCTGTTGTTCTCGCGGTGGCGGCGCGCCGAGGGGCTGTTCGTCGGTGGCACGTTGGCGACGGCGCTCGTCTTCTGCCTCGCGCACGAGGCGTGGGTGTTCGCCTTCGTCAGCTTCTTCCTGCTCCTGGTCCTGCCGGTGCAGCTGCGCATGTCCCGCGTCGCCGCCGAGATGCGCGGCACGGCGCTGCCGCTGGTCAACGATCCGGCGGCGCTGCCGGACAGCGCCGCGCGCGCGATCTTTTTCGGCGTCCTCCGCGTCATGCCGAAGGCGACGCCGAAAGCGGCGGCCGACTGGATGATCCAGGTGCTCGAGATCGCCTGCCGCCGGCCGCCTTCGATGGGCCGATCGCTGGCGCTGTCGGCCGTCTGGGCCGCCGCGTTCGTCGTCGGCGTCATCGCGCTGGCGGTCGCGGGAGCCGTGAAATAGATCAGCCGGCTTTGTGAGCGGTGGCGCGCGGGTAGATGACGTTGCCGTCGCGGACGTAGGCGGAGCCGGCGATGGCCTTGGCGCGCTGCTTGAGCTCGGCCGCCGCCGCCGACAGGTCGCTGTGCGACACGATGTTGCGCCCCACGCGCGTGGCGCAGGCGATCGACACGCTCATGATGGGGAAGCGGCGCAGGACGCCGTAGCGGTCGTTGGTCTCGATGAAGCCGCGCTCGCGGTCGACCTTGTTGTAGTAGAGCGGCACCAGGCGGTCGAAGGTCTCGATGACCGTCAGGCAGACGGCGTCGGCGTGATCGCGCGTGGTGATGAAGACGAAGTCGTCGCCGGCGATGTGGCCGATGAAGTCGCCGGGCCCGCCGGCGCGCGCCACCACCTCGCGCACGATGTCGCCCGTCTGCAGGATGACGCCGTCGGCCTTGGCGTAACCGTAATAATCGTTGAACGCTTTCAGATTATCGAGGTCGAGATAACAGAAGGCGAAATCGCCGCCCGACGAGAGGCGGCGATCGATCTCGGCCTCGATGGCCTGCGATCCCGGCAGCCGCGTCGTCGGTGAGGC
>Ga0070679_100006053_pt1 | contig 11255 bp, 13 predicted proteins | sample KBSC63BmetaG_FD_65652 | JGI IMG/M metagenome (GOLD analysis project Ga0070679, IMG submission 65652) | Corn rhizosphere microbial communities from Kellogg Biological Station, Michigan, USA - KBS C6-3B metaG | ecosystem: Host-associated > Plants > Roots > Rhizosphere | place: USA: Michigan... | reverse complement strand
AGACTGCGCTGTCATGTTCGCCATCGCCGTATTCGCCGACGAGGAACGTGGTGGCCTCGCAGCTCGTGAGTGTCAACGCGAGCCGCTGCATGAACCCCGTCAGCTCCTCTTCGCCGCGCGGCCCGGCGTCGAGCGTGCTGCGCACCATGGCGCGAAACGAGTCGACGACGACGATCCCTGGACTCGATTTCTCGACCTCGGCAACGATGGCTTCGAGCACCTTCGCCATCCCTCCGTCGAGCGCCTGCTGGCCGAGGTGGATGAAACGAATCGAGCCGTCGCCCACCTTGCCCGCGTCGAAGAACTCGTACTGTTGCTGGTAGCGGAGCATCTTGATGGGAGGCTCGCCGATGATGGTGAAGTAGATCGCCTTCCGCTCTGGGCTCGCGTTGGCGAACATGATCTGATGCGCCATCGTCGTCTTGCCGCTCCCTGGGCCGCCGGCAATCAGGTTGAAGGAGAACTCGGGAAACCCGCCACCCAAGACCTCGTCGAGGCCCGGCACTCCGGACGGCAGCTTGCGGATCAGAACTCGGTCGCTCATTTTTTCGTCTCCGTAAGTGCCGTCCCTTCGATCGTGGGCCACGCGGCCCGCAGCGCTTGCAGCGTCAGCCGCTCTCCGATGAAGGTCGTGATGAGCGCGAAGAAAGTCGCGAAGAGCGCCTCGGCCGTCGCCGCGGCGACTACGGGGTCGAGTGCCTGTAGGGTGGCGCGCAGCCTGGTCGAGTCTTCGAACGCCACGGTGTCGGCCGGGAAGACGAAATCACCCTCCGCGAGCTTGGCGCTGCGCACGAACAGCGCTCGGACGCCGGCGCTGCCAATCACTGGACCAAGATGCTCGTGCAGCTTTTCGAACACCCGACCCGCCGCCGTCGCGCAGTCGTCCGGCTCGTCGACGGCGCGCTGCTGCGCCAGCAACCGCCGCGCTATCTCGAGCTGCGCCGAGCTGGGTCGAGTCAGCACGATCGCCCGTGGATCATGACGCACTCCGCCCTTCAGGCCGACACGGCCGCGCTCTCGTTTACTGTAAGACCGCTCGCCCAGCGACGGAACGTTCTCTTGTCTTAGGCTTCCAATTGGATGGCCGCTGCCAGAGTGGGCAAGGTGCCTGCACCTGTCGGATGAGCATAAGCCGCGCGACGTAGATTACAAGCACCACCTCAAAATAAGCGAAGGCCGTCGTCGTCGAAGTTCATAAACCGCGCCGCTTGGCTCGGCGAATATCACCTAGAGCAAGCAGGCGTAGAACTAGGTTGATGCTTACCCTAGATCTGCAGACGGAGCGGTCCTGCTGACGAATCGCCGCCCGTTAGAAGATGCGGAGAGGAGGAAATTTTCATGCGTCCTTACGTCGCACCGGTTGGGAACCGGTCCTTTTTTACTGGCTTCAACAACAGCACCGTTGGTGTTGTCCTGGCGACCATGGGCGCCGCCAGGAGAAGGGAATTATCGTGGCAACTCCAAACATTGGGGCGTTCGCACTCGACGCGCTGGACTCCGGCTTATGGCTTCCGGCGCTCGTGATAACCATTTTCAATATCGCGCTCTTCTGGGCTCTATTCGCTACCATCGCAGGACGTTGACTTCGCCTCCGCTCTTGAGCCGCATCCGCATGCATCCATGCGGGGCCAGATTTACCGACTTCTTGGGCGTAACCTCAGAACCGCGTCCCACGCACGCTTTGGGCTCGGCGTCTGACTGAGTCCGCGCGTCAGATCTCCCTCAACCGATCGGCGGACGGTCCGGTTTGCCGACCGGCGGTCGGCTCGCGTCCGTCATTAGGTTGGACAGCCCGCCATTGGCCCGCTCCGACTTGCTTCCGAGAGCCATCTTGCTTCGGTCAAACGGCACCATTCCCGCCAGGTCGCCGATGATATTCACCAGCTCCGTATCCGCTGGAATGACAATCTTCGCGTTCGCCGAAAGCGCGGTTTCGACGGCGATGAGCCGGCGCAGCAGCTGCGCGTTGCCGACGAAGTATTTGTCGGCGGCTTCGTTTACGAGCCGGATCGCCTGCGCCTCGCCCTCCGCTTCGAGAATCTTTGCCTGCTTGATGCCTTCGGCTCGCTTGATCTCGGCGCGGCGCGCACCGTCGGCCATCGTCTCTGTCGCGGTCGCGAAATCAATCGCTGCGACCTTCTCGTTCTCCGCCTTGACGACGCGGTTCATCGTTTCCTGGACGTCCGCAGGCGGATCGATTTCCTTCAGTTCGGTCCTGACGATATCGATTCCCCAGTGAGTCGTCTCGTTTCGCATCGTCCGCTGAAGCTCGCTGTTTATCTTGCCGCGCTCACTGTTGGCGGACTTGAGCGTGAGCGTGCCGATGATATTTCGTAGCGTCGTACGGGCGAGGTTTACGATTTGATATTGATAATTGAAGACGTTGTAGACGGCGTTTTTTACGCTTTCTTCATCGCTCTTCACCTTGAAATAGACTTGCGCGTCAACACGCGCGTTGAGCTTGTCGCTGGTAATGATCTCCTGCGGCTCCGCGTTTATCATCGTCTCGGTAATATTGACGAGAAACATCCGTTCGATCAGAGGAATGACCCAATTGAAGCCGGGCATGGCGAGGCGGCGGTATTTCCCCAGTCGCTCGACGAGCCCACGGCCGGTCGGCCTGACGATACGAATTCCCGTGAGAAAGAAGACGACGACTAAGCCGATTGCGCCATATGTCCAATACATTGGTTTTCTCCTTCCGAAGAAACAGCGCTATTTCGATGCGCACCGGGGTGGCGCCACGAGCGCCTTCATACCTCTAACGGTAGCGTGCGCTGGAATGGACCCTGCGAAAGGGCTCATCAGCTCATTCGACGGAGACGAAGAATATTCCGCAGCGCGGCGAATCACGCTTCGGGCGAGCGCGACGCCGGCGTTATCGAACTAACCAAGCAGGCGCGCTCCCCGTTGATGACCATATTGAATAGTGCGGAACGGAGGTCGGTCATGCACCAACCGCGGTTTTTCTCGAATCAGGCGGCGTTTCCAGCGTTGTTATCGACATTGGTATTTGTGGCCTTCTACGTGTTGTTGTTCGGCGGGCTCCTCGGCCGCTGAGTATTCGACGACGGGTTTCGGAATATGAATCGAATGGAAAAGAGAGTGAGCGTGTCATGTGAGCAATCGTCAGAGCGCAGTTTGGATCGACCATCAGGAGGCGCACATTTTTCGCGTGAGTGCGGAAGCCTTCGCGCAGTCGATCGTGCGTGCGCCGCAACACGTCCCGCGCCATCCGAAGCGGCAGGCCCCGGCTCACAACCACCCCGACGATGAGCAGCGCTTCTTTCACGAAGTCGCGCAATCGCTCGGCGGGTCCGACGAGGTGCTCGTTCTCGGCCCGTCGACTGCGAAGCTACATTTTCGCGACTACGTGCTGGGTCATGCCTCGACCTTGAAGTTCAGGGTCGTCGGCGTCGAGACCGTCGATCATCCGACCGACAATCAGGTCGCCGCCTACGTTCGCCATTATTTCCTTTCGGCCAATAAACCGCACGGCACGACGGATGTGGCCTCATGAACGTCCATCCGCTCCACGACCGAATCCTGGCCCAACGACTCGCCGAGGAGGACAGGACTTCCGGCGGATTGATCATTCCTGATACCGCCAAGGAGAAACCGCTGCAGGCCAAGGTCATTGCGGTCGGGAGCGGGAAGCTGCTCGACAACGGGACCACCCGGCCGCTTTCCGTAAAGCGCGGTGACACAGTGCTCATCGGCAAATACACGGGCTCGGAAGTGGAGCTCGAGGGTTCGTTACATCTCATCTTGCGCGAGAACGACGTCCTCGCGGTCGTAGAGAGCTAAGGAGTATCGGCTATGTCTGCCAAAGAGATTCTGTTCGACACCAAGAGCCGCAATCGGATGGCCAGCGGCATCAACACTCTGGCCAACGCAGTGAAGGTGACGCTCGGGCCGCGGGGGCGGAACGTCGTCATCGACAAGTCGTGGGGCGCGCCGACCATCACCAAAGACGGCGTGACCGTGGCCAAAGAGATCGAGCTCGAAGATCACTTCGCGAACATGGGCGCGCAGATGGTCAAGGAAGTGGCGTCCAAGACCTCGGACGATGCCGGCGACGGCACCACCACCGCCACGGTTCTGGCGCAAGCCATCTTCGTCGAAGGCGCGAAGCTGGTCACCGCGGGCGTCAATCCGATGGAGCTGAAGCGCGGAATCGACATCGCGGTAGAAGCCGTCGTTCAGGCGCTCAGGAAGCAATCGGTGCCGACGAAGGGCAAACACGAGATCGCCCAGGTAGGAATCATCAGCGCCAACGGCGATGAAACCGTCGGCAACCTGATCGCGGAGGCCATGGAGAAAGTGGGCAAGGACGGCGTCATCACCGTCGAAGAAGCCAAGTCGATGGAGACGACGCTCGAAGTCGTCGAAGGAATGCAGCTCGACCGCGGCTATGTGTCGCCCTATTTCGTGACCGATCCGCAGCGGATGGAGGTGACCCTCACCGATGCGTACATCCTCATCCACGAGAAGAAGATCGGCAGCATGCAAGAGCTGCTGCCGATCGTCGAGCAGGTAGCGAAGTCAGGCAAGCCGCTTCTCGTCGTCGCCGAGGATGTCGATGGTGACGCGCTCGCCATGCTCGTGGTCAACAAGCTCCGCGGCACGCTCGCCGTCTGCGCCGTCAAGGCCCCCGGATTCGGCGATCGGCGCAAGGAGATGTTGCAAGACCTCGCTCTTTTGACGGGCGGTAAGGCAGTAACCGAAGATCTCGGTCTCAAGCTCGAGAAGCTGACGCTCGGCGAGCTCGGTCGCGCCAAGACCATCACAGTCACCAAGGACGATACGACTGTGATCGCGGGAAGCGGCCACAAGAGCGAGATCGACGCGCGGGTCAAACAGCTGCGGGCGCAGATCGAAGACTCCACCTCGGACTACGATCGCGAAAAGCTGGAAGAGCGGTTGGCCAAGCTCGCCGGCGGCGTCGCCGTCATCAAGGTGGGGGCGGCGACCGAAACGGAGATGAAAGAGAAAAAGGCGCGCGTGGAGGATGCATTGCACGCGACGCGAGCCGCCGTCGAGGAGGGCATCGTTGCGGGCGGTGGTGTCGCGTTGCTGCGCGCTCTGCCCGCCTTGGAAAAGATCGAGCTCGGCGGAGATCGGCAGTTTGGCGTAAGCATCATCAAGCGCGCGATCGAGGAGCCGACGCGCCAGATCGCCGAAAACTGCGGCGTCGAGGGCGCAATCGTGGTGAACCGGGTCAAAGAGGGAACGGGCGCCTTCGGTTACAACGCCGCGACCAACGAATACGAAGATCTGGTCAAAGCAGGGGTCATTGATCCGACGAAGGTCGTGCGCGCCGCGCTGCAGAACGCCGCCTCCGTAGCTTCGCTGATGCTGACCACCGAGGCGATGATTGCCGAGCGGCCGAAGAGCGAAGCGTCGTCGGGCGCCGAGCCGAATACCGACGGGACGGGTTACTAGATTAATCAGCGAAGGAAAAGAGTCGCGCTCAAAGACGAGAAAAGGAGTGTCGCAATGACGAAGCCAGCAGACATCGGAGACTCTACCGGCGAACGGGACCGCCTTCGCGCACTCGTCGCGGCCGTCGATCACGAGCTGTCGATGCTGTCGGGGCGTTTGATGAGAGACGATCCGCACGCGAGTGGAGAACGCTTACTGTCGTCTTCGTGGGCGAAGCTCGTCGAGCATTTGGCGTTGGGACCTGCCCCGCGAGTCCGCACGTGCCCGGTCTGCGCGCATGTCGGAATGCGCGACGCCACTCGGTGCGGCTTCTGCTGGACCAAGTTGTCTCCGTTGGGAGCGGCTGTTGCTCCGGAGTAGAGGGCGCGGAGCGGTCTGCAACAGCAGCTTGGGTTGAAGCGATCGAGTTGGAGGGTTTCACGCCGATGATCACGAAGATCGTGATGGCTACGGAATCGCGTGGCTCACCGGGTCGGTCATCGAAATCAACGACGCTCGACACGCGCCGAGCTGACACGGTTTGGCGGCGGGATGGCGCCGGCTGCAACGGTCGCTACGTTATGCGACAAGCAGAAACGAAGGACGCATGCATATCAACTGGGACTCAATCGACGAGCAGCTCAAGTCTGCGAAGGCTCACGAAGATGACGCCATTCACGCCGATTTCGCGGCCAAGGCGCGCGTGCGGCGCGAGATGCGCGACGAAACCGCCGACATCGCCGCGGCGCTGGTGGGTCTCGGACAGCGGCTCGCAGCGGCCGGTTTCCAAGTGGTGGCACGCGCGATCATGCCCGACTACTGGGTCAAGGTCGGCGAGCACTCGGTCGGCATTCAAGTGATCCTCGCTGGTCCCTCGTGGCTGGTGATGAACGACGGTGTGCAGAGCGAAGAGATCATCCATGTCGTCGACGGCGAACGCAGCTTCTGGGCGCTCGCGGCGACTGCGCGCGTTCCGATCGAACTCAGTTCGTACTTTGACGCGCAATTCGTCGCGTTCGTGACGCGCGTGCAAGGCGAAGATCAGCACCAAAAAGAGGAGACTCCGTCGGCGCATTTTGATGGCCGACGCGCTCACAAGAGCATCGGAAGGTCGCGACGCATGTGCATCTCCGACGCGAACTCCGCGAAGCTGAGATGCCCCCGCCTGGCGCTGCGCGCCTCGGCGAAGTTGACGGAGCGTTCCACGTGCCCACCACGTCCAGCTTCGTCGACATTGCTGACGACGCGCCAGTAGCTGCGATCTTGGTCGAGCTCGCACACCGAACCGCGTCGTCCCGGTCGCGGCGGCCCGTAGACGTTCGAAAACTCGTACGAGAAGCGGGCTGACGGATCCCGAAATTCGTAGATCGCTTGCGCCGTAAATCCCGGCGGTAGTTGCAATGCCTTGGATTGTTGCATGGTCCTCCTTGGCCGACGGCGTCGGCAAATACGAGCAGGCTAGGGCGACGGCTGCTGCTGTAGCGTTCGCAGCGTACCGATGGGCCCGCTGAGCACGACCGCGTCGGAGACGTTGTGGATGAATGCGGTGGGCACGTCCAGCCGCGCGGCGCGAAACGCTCCGTGCGACGCGCCGATCTCTTCGGTCACGTCCTTGTGCAGCTTCACGCGCACGGCTTCGATGCGCCACGCGTCGGTATCGATGACCAGGGCGATCACCTCACCTATCGATCTTCCCGTCGAGTCGATGACCGAGCGACCGCTCAGCGTCTCTTCGTAAACCATTGTCATGGGAGTCTCCTCGCGGCTCAGCACAACACCCGCCATGCCAGCGCCGCCGGGGTCGCGGACGCTCCCGTCACGACTCAGCGACCGCTCGATCCCGCCGGCGTCCCCCGCGGTCGATGGAGCGCGATGACGGGGAGCGCGCGGACGGTCGTCGCTGGTTCGCGACGCCGGGTGCGGGGCCGGCATCCTAGCGGGGAACAGCTTGTTGACTTCCGCACCGAAGAGCACGGCGCTGGCCGACAACCACATCCACAAGAGGATCACGATCACGCCGCCGAGCGCACCGTAGGTGACCTCGTAGCTGCGCGACCAGCGCACGTACGCGGCGAGCGCGACGGAGGCGGCGACCCAGAGTCCGGCGCCGACGAGCGCGCCCGGCGTGAAGACGCGAAAGCGCGTTTTCGTGTTCGGCAGCGCCCAGTATACGAAGGCCCACAGCCCCGCGACCAGAACGCCGGCGAGCGGCAGGCGAATCCAGCGAACCGCTTGTGCGATCGGTCCGCCGATCCGTGCGGCGAGAAGCGGCGCGATGAAGGCGAGCCCGACGGCGAGGAGCATGCCGGCGCCGGCCGTCAACGTCGCTACCATCGCCAACCCCCACCTGTGCCAGAAACCGCGGGTCTCGCGCACGGCGTAGCAGCGATTCAGCGCGTCCATCAACGTGATCACCGCCGTGGTCGTGCCGACGAGCGCACCGGCGAGCCCGAGCAGCAGCAGGCGCACGCTCGAAGTCTGTTGGATCGCGACCAGACGTTCGCGCACGAGATCGGCCGCCAGTCTCGGCGACGATTCCATCACGCCGTTGACCACGCGCGCAACCGAAGCCGGGTCGACGAACAGGCCAAAGAGCGCGAGGGCAAACAGCAGGCAGGGGAACACCGAGAGGATTCCGTAGTACGTGAGGGCTGCCGCCGAATCGCCGAGCGAGTCATCGACCCAGGCGCGGCCGAGTATCGCCGGCGTGCGAAAGAACGATCGTCGTGGCGCATCGCGCATCGTCCGTGGAACATGGGGCGTCCGCGCATCAACGGAAGGACGCTCGTGCGCCTACATCCTATTTTTGTTGTCTCGCAGGCTGAAGCACACGACGGGACGATCCCTGTCGGAAGAACGCCCCGGGGTGATCGCAGGCGACCTCGTCGTCAGATGTCGGCCATACTGCCGAAGAATCCATTGCTTGCGGATGAAGGCGGTCTCTACAGTGCCTGGCCTCACGCCGATAAAGAGGCGAGCCCTCGGTGGGAGACGAGGTGTAGTGAGACGCAGCCTGAGGCGCCGTCGCTCGGTCCGGTTATCGGCTCGTTACGAGCGGTTGGGCACGTGCGCCTCCAGGGAAGTACTCGCGAACGTACGCGACTAGCTGCTTGTCCGTGGGGTGGTCGACTGTTTCGACTCCCACGATGGTGAAGTGTAGCGTCGAGGCGTGTTCGAGCACGTAGTCCCGAAAGTGCAGCTTCGCAGTCGACGGGCCGAGGACCAAGACGTTGTCCGATTCCCAAAGCGAGGCACGACCGAATCGGAATGGCCGCTGCGCGCTTCGTCCACGCTGCCCGAGAGAACATGCGAACGGAAGCAGCGTCGGCGATTAGATGCTTTCAAAGTGGCTCAGCGCTCGGCGTTCGCCAGAACCTCGAACTGCTGAGCCGACAAGTGGAGCGTCGCGCGCGAATCGAACGAAACTTGTTGAACATCCCGACGAGGACGAGGCCTCTGAAACGGGCGGTGAGTGCCGCGTTCGATGCGCTCGGGCGCGGCGCGTTCGTCAGGCTCGGGCGCGTTCTCGATCGGGTCGAGGCGCTGACGCGTAGCGACGGTCACTAGCGACGTCCGGCGCGTTTAACCGAGCTCACCAAGCAGGCGCGCTCCCGACACCGTGAGCATATTAGGCGTTATTGGAAGAACCACTGGAGGATCGAATGGGCGAGATCACGACACGCGTCGTCGTCGGACAGCTCGCAGACGTACTGCGACGCTGTCGCACGGATGCGTCTCGCAGAGCGCTACTCAATACTGCCGAGGTGCTCGGATTGAATCCTCGAGTCATTCTCGAATTGGCACGTTCGCTGCCACGGGCCGAGAGGCCATGATGCGAGGCCCGCATGTCGGAACGCTCATGACGCCGACGCCGGTCTGCTGCGATCCCTGCGAGCTCTTGATCGTCGCACGCGATCGAATGGCGCAGCACAAGGTGCGCCATCTGGCGGTGGTCGATGCGGAGAAGCTCGTCGGCGTCGTGTCGGCGCGCGACATCGACACGCTCGAGCGCTGCCCGCACACGCCATTGGCCCGGGCCACGGTCGCGGACGCCATGGAGCCGCACGTCTTCGCCGTTGCGCCGACGACGCCCGTCCGCGACGTGGCGGCGACGATGGCGGCGAAGCGGTACGGCTGCGCCATCGTCGTCGACAAGGTTGGCGCACCGCTCGGAATCTTCACGACTGTCGATGCGCTGCGCGCCGTCATCACTCTGTTGCACGTCCGCCGCGTCGAGGTTTCGAACAGGCGCGGTAGCCAAAGCGCCGCACGTCGACGCGGTCCACTCGCGCGGAAAAGATCGTGAGACCACGTGGCACTTCCGATGCAGTCCGTGGCGCCATGGACAATCGAATGAAGGCCGCCGTCTTTCACGGCGTCGGGGACATCCGCTTGGAGCGGAAGGCCGTTCCGACTGCCCACGCTGGTGAGGCGGTGATCCGCGTGACGTTGACGACCATCTGCGGGACGGACCTTCACATCCTTCGTGGCGAATATCCCGTCGAGAAGGGACTGACGATCGGCCATGAAGCCGTCGGTGTCATGGCAGAGCTCGGCGAAGGAGTGGTCGGTTTCGGCCTCGGCGAGCGCGTGCTCGTCGGAGCGATCACGCCGTGCGGACAGTGCCGCGCATGCCTCTCCGCGCAATGGTCGCAGTGCGGCAGCGGCGGCGGTTATGCAGCCCTTGGCGGCTGGCGCTTCGGCAACACGATCGACGGCGCGCAAGCCGAGTACTTGCGCGTCCCCTACGCACAGGCAAACCTGGCCGCGATCCCCGATGGCGTGACCGACGAGCAGGCGCTCATGCTCGCTGATATTGCCTCGACTGGGATCAGCGGCGCCGAATCGGCCGGAGTGCGGCCGGGCGACGCCGTGGTCGTGTTCGCCCAGGGTCCTATCGGTCTCTGCGCGACGGCGGGTGCGCGCCTCATGGGGGCGTCGTTCATCATCGGCATCGACACCGACGCAAAACGGCGCGCCACGGCGCTGCGCATGGGTGCCGACCTCGCGCTCGATCCGGCGGCGGTCGATATCGTCGCCGAGATCAAGCGCGCGACGGGTGGCGGCTCCGACGTCGCCATCGAAGCGCTCGGAACGCAGCAAACCTTCGAGCAGGCACTGCGTTGTTTACGGCCAGGCGGCATGTTGTCGAGCCTTGGTGTCTACTCGGGGAAGTTGCAGATGCCGTATGACGCATTCGCTGCCGGCCTCGGTGACTACCGGATCGTCACGACCCTCTGCCCCGGTGGCAAAGAGCGCATGCGCCGTCTATTGAGTCTCGTCAGCGGTGGCCGTTTCGATCCGACGCCGCTTTTGACGCACACGCTGCCGCTCGATCGCATCGAAGAGGCATATCGGCTGTTCGGTGAACGCCGCGACGGAGTTCTCAAGGTCGCGTTGCGGCCCTGAGGATCGACGCCACCGACGATCGCGTCGCCGTGCGATCAGCGCGTGTGCGTGAGCGGCTCGACCACTTCGACACCGGCGCGTGCAGCGCCGCCGTCGAAAATGGATGCGTCTGGGCGACCAGGGTTTGCTGCTTTCGTTTCGCCATGATCCGCTCCTTCGGTCGGGGTTACGGATTCCGCCGCGACGCCGTCGACGGCGCCGTCCACAAGATGCGTCCGTTGGTGTCGACGAATTCGAGGCCGAGCTCGAGCGGCGTGGTGACGTCGCTCGCCTGCGCTTCGGCGACGCGATTGCCGTTGCCGTCGAGAAAACGGACGCGGCTGACCGCGCCGAGGCCGCGCCAGCGCCAACGCAGCTTGATCGACGCAGGATATCGATCCTCGATCACCTGCTTCAGGCTGTCGGGCATGTCGGGCAACCGC
>Ga0070679_100006051_pt1 | contig 11255 bp, 10 predicted proteins | sample KBSC63BmetaG_FD_65652 | JGI IMG/M metagenome (GOLD analysis project Ga0070679, IMG submission 65652) | Corn rhizosphere microbial communities from Kellogg Biological Station, Michigan, USA - KBS C6-3B metaG | ecosystem: Host-associated > Plants > Roots > Rhizosphere | place: USA: Michigan... | reverse complement strand
GTCGCGGACGGATAGAGACGATCTCTCCATGCCGAGGTGTATGGGGACTGCGGCGGGCCAACCCACGTCGGGCTCGAGTCGATGATGTCCCCGAGCACTCCGTCGCGCGGACGGAATCCTGCGCCGCTGGGATATTCGTCGGTGCGCACGCCACGGAAATAAGAGACTCTCGCCGTCCCCTTCGAGTCCCCGGCATCCAGAGCCGTCTTCTCGTCGGTCGCGAGATTGGTGTACTGGAGCCCGACTCCTTTGCTGCCATCCCAGGTCACGATCTGGCGGGTACTCGGACTCTCCGCGGCAGACGGACCCGCGACACCGGTCGTCGTGCAGGTCTGGGTAGAGCCAACTCCGCTCAGCACGCACGACGCGTCCCAGTTCGCCGTGCTGGAGACGACGACGTTGTTGCTGGAGTCCAGGCCCAGGCTGTTCGCCGTCAGGCGGCCCGTCCAGTTGTTCGGGTCGTAGTACGCGAAGTAGGCCTGGATGCCCGCCTCGATCTTGGCGGACTGCTTCTCGTTGACACCCGTGGAGCTGGATGCCTCATTCACCGGTGCGGCCTTGAAGCACATGATCTCGTGGATATTGGTGCTGCCGCCGGTGGAGCCGGCAAACCCGAAGCGGAAACTCGCAGGCAGGGCTCCACTGGCATTGGACGCGGTGATCGATTGCTTGTCGATCACACTCTTGTAGGCGCCGCCGTTGATGCTGTAGGAGAAGCTCAGCAGGCCATCCTGGGTGATCTTCAGGTTGTAGAAGATCGGCGTGGCGTTCCCGCGCTTCATCGCGCTTTCCGCGGCAATCTGCACGGCGCCGGTGCCGGTTCTCTGCAGCTCCGAATAGGCGTTCGGGATCGGCGCGTAGTCCATGACGGGAATGGTGCTGCCGCTCGCCTTGGCCTGCTTGGGGCTGCTGGCGGTGGAGTAATCCCACAGGACACCGTCGCGGCAGGTTCTGTATACGGAATCCTGCTGCTGCGACGAACTGAGCGAGGACGGGTACAAGATCGGGTACTTGGTGTTCAACCACGACCAGGCAACATTGCCGGCACCGCGCAGACCGATCCGCCCGGAATAATAGCCGTAGCCCAGAGCGCTGTTGTCGCCCGTCGCGGTGTTGCTCCCGGTATAGCCGCTCATCAGCTTGGTGCCATTCAGGAAGTTGCCGTATTCATCGATTCCGAGGCCGATATACGCGCCGACCAGGCCGTCGTGCGGCGTGTTCGAATTGGAGCACGAGTAAGCGAGACTGCCGCCCCATGCGCCGATGCCCGCCGGCTGGCTGCCGTCCATGAGATAGAAGCTGATGCCATCGGCGCCGTCCTTGATCGGACTTCCCGAGTCCCCGCGGTAGGTAACGGTCTTGAACGTGATCTGCACGCCCTGGTTGGTCGGAAACGTGTAGTTGGAGACGATCGCACCGTTTTGCGCGTAGCCATATGGATAACCATTGGTGAAGCGCAGCGCGCCGCTGCCGACCGGGTCCGGCAAGGTCTGGGTCGAGCCGCTCACGCCGTTGGCGCCGCCCACCAGGTTCTGGTTGTAGTAGGAGGACCCGATGCTCAGGCACGAGGGGATCTGGCCGGGACTGACCGCCGAGGTCGTGGCTCCAGCGGTCAGGCACGCGCCGTTGAAGAAATACCAGGAGTTCGTCGTCGTCGCGCCGGTGAAATCCTCACTGACGGGGGCGGTCTGCGCCTGCAGCAGTGCCGGGGCAGCCATGGCGGCGATGACGGCAAGATAGCGTTTGAGGTCGATCACTAGCAGCTCCTGCATACGACGCCGGATTGGACGGCGAAGGTGCTCTCCACGACCGCGACGGACGAGGGGTTCGCGCCGTATCCGACCGCGTCGATCTGGTAGATCTCTCCTTGCGCATCGGCGGATACGCCGAGATCGGAAATGTAGAACGTGGGCTTCTTGTAATAGCTGTTCTGAGCCGGGCTCGAGGCACTGGCGGTCATGTCCAGCGGCAGATAGGTCACTCCCAGCTGATTCCCGGACGAGTCCTGCCATGGGAGAAGGGAGGTGATCTTTCCGGGCTGCACGGCGGTGGACAGAACGTTCGAGCAGATCTGTCCCTGGCCCAGGTTGGCATCGAGCGTCGCCGCGCAGGTAGTCGGAGGCGTTGCGGAGTTGTTCGACTGCGTCAACCACCATTCTGCGTATTGCTGGGCACTCTCGGCTGCGTGCAGCGCCCGCTCCTTCTCACGAACGTTGCCGGCGATCTTTCCCTGTATTCCGTACCCACGGAACATGGCAACCGCGAGAATCGTCACGACGAGCAGCAGGAGCAGGCTCGTGATGAGTGCGATCCCCTTCTGGTACGCAGCGACCTGGAAATGCCTGCCGATCATGTCGTCACACCCGCTCTGTTCATCACCGCGATCACACGCTCGAGCCGGATCGTGGCCGGAGTTCCGCCCGGTCCGGGGACCGGATTCGTGAAGGTCAGGGCGATCTTGACCGCGCCGACCGCCAGCCAGTCGGCGGCGCCCATGGCGTCCGCGTGCAGGTATCTGTTGATGCTGTTGTCATTGCCAACACCGCCCTGCCTGACGCCGTAGGAAACGTCGAGATTCTGGACTTTGAAATTGCCGCCGCCGCCGACCAGACCCGTGAAGGTCGTACCGCCGTCGACCGAGCATGCGAGCTGATCGTTCACAACCTTGAATATGTTCACGTATGTCTGGTTGGACGCTCCCGTATTGGTTTCGCCGATGCAATCGAGAATTCCATCGGCGGGAAACGTCGTGAACCGCACCGTGACGCTGTCCCCCGGAGCGCTCGTGCTGTGCGTCCCAGTGATCCCTTGAAGGACCTGGAACGAGCCGGCCGCAGGGAACGAGCCGACCGCGGGGAGCGACAGGTCGGCAGAGAACAGGGCCGGGTTGGGATAGTAGCCGGCCGACTGGATCACATCGGTCATGATCGTCAGCGCCAGCCGCTCGGCATCCTGCAGCTGAGAGAGCTTGTTCTCGTTGGCGTAGGCGTTACGCGTGTTCTGCAGGATCGTGAGGAGCCCTGCGAGCAGGAACAGCGCCAGTACCATGGTAATGGAGAGCTCGATGAGCGTCAGTCCGCGCTGGCGCGCGGCGGGCGTGCGGACGAAGCGACGAGGTAATGTTGGTTTCATGGCTGCACGTACAGCTGGTATGTCGGATCCAGAATGGCGCTTCCGGTCGTGAGCGCCTGCTTGTTGAGGCCGGCATTCGTCTCCAACCACTTGATCTGGATCGAGCAGACCAGCGGCGGTGTGCCGTTCGGGCAGAGGATCGTGGCCGTCGGGTTCGGCAGCACACTGTTCAGCGCAGCCACCCACGCCTGGAAGTCATAGGCTGCCATATGCTCCGCGTCGCACACCGCGGAGGCGCAGTCCGGCGCGCTCATGTTCAGTATTCCGGTCCCATCGGTGATCGTCGTCTGTGCGACACCGACGGTCGGGGGTGGGGTCTTGGCCCAGTAGTCCCGATTGACGTGCATGATCGAGGCGAGACTGGCGGCCTGGATCGCCGCGAGTGAGCGCATCCGCGCGTTGTTGGTACTCGCCAGGGCAAGTGCCTGCATGCTGGCAATACCCAGCAGGCCCACCGAGATGACGATCACTGCGACCATCACCTCCACGAGCGTGAAGCCGCGCGTGCGCGGCGGAGTCTGAATCGGTCTCATGTACATGTCGAGTCCGACGTATGTGTGGAAGTGGCCATCAGTCCGGTGCGGGTATACGACAGGCAGCGGCTGTACGCCTGGTTCTGGGTCGAATCGTGCAGCGTCAGCTTGTCAGCGCTGGCGATGCCGATCAGAAAGCCTTCGCGATTGAAGCTCAGCGTGTTGATGCTGCCGCTGAGGGTGTCCTGGGCGGTGAAGGCCGCCTGTTTGCGGAAAATCTCGCCCGAGTCCGGCGCTCCATTGCCGTTGAGATCGGAGTAGACGATCCAACCGCTGTTCCAGGAGGTCACGCCCACGGCGCACGTCAATCCGTCCGAGGAGACGCAGACATTCACAGTCTGTCCCTCGCGGATCGCTTCGGAGCGCGCGAACTGCAGATCGCCCAGCAGGCCGTTGATCTCCGAGGACATCCGGTTTGCGGTGGTCACGTATCGGTACGAGGGCACTCCGATGCCGAACAGGATCGCCACGATCCCCATGGTAATCATCAGCTCGGTGAGCGTGAATCCGGCTTCCCGTGTCGCCCGGCTTGCGCGCGGCGTGTGGCAGATGCAGTGCATTGAATGTCCCAGTTCCGCTGCCGGGACCGCGGTGTTGCGTCCTGGCCGGTGCGAAATCTACAGAAGGGAAGGCGTCCGGAACTGTGACGTGATCGATTGCAGGAGGGGCATCCGACGAACGGCACCGTTCACGCCGTGAGCGGTCGGTGCATCGACCATAATCCGCCTGAAATGCCGCGAATCGTGGGGTTCGGGCCGCAGTTTCCCGCCCGGGCGGTGTGCCGGAATGCTCCCGCGCGCCTGGCGGACGCGGTACCGTTACACCTCCCGGAAGATCCGGCAGGAGCGATCAGTGGCGGAAAAGCGGTTCATCTACAAGTGCGTCTGCGGCGAGAGCCACGAGGGTTCGCCGAATTACGGGTTCCCGGCGCCGGATGCCTTCCTGCTGCAACCGGACTCGGTCAAGGCGGCAGGCGCCCACAGCCGTGACTTCTGCGCTTACCAGGATCGGCATGGGCAGCGGCTGCATTTTGCGCGGGTGGCGCTGGCGGTTCCGATCCAGGGCAGTGACGACTCGTTTCTGTGGGGGCTTTGGGTGCAGCTCGGTCTGGATGACTATCGCCAGTACCTGGATGCGTACGAGCAGGAGAACGCGAAGTTCCGTTTCAGCGGCTGGATCCGCAACAACCTGCCGTTCTATCCGCCGACCGACGGCATTCCCGTGTCCGTGGTGCCGCGCGGCGGGCGCCAGCTCGCGAGCATCCAGGTGCCGAAGTTCGAGCATCGCCTGTCGGCGGACGTCCACGAGGGGATGGAACCGCTCTGGGCGGCGAAGCTGGCGGCGAGCTTCTGTCTGGCCGTGAACCGAAAGATCGCGCAGTCCGCATTGGCGCAGAACTGAGCGCTCGGCAGGAACGGCGACCTGCGAATCACCGGCGGGAGGTCAATCCTGCGCGCGACGCCTCGCGGGCAGGCCGATCCCGGTTGGAAGTGCGCAGAGCAAGCGTCTTCCGATAGCATGTCCCGTCAGTCCAAGGATCCTCCTCAAGTGATGTCCCTGCGAAAGCGATTGAGCCTGTGTGCACACGTGGTCCTGCTGACCTGCCTCGGGAATGCCGCCTGGGCCGATCCCGGTGCGCCGCGCGCGACAGACTTCCTGGCCCCGCAGCGCGTTCTGAGTGCCCGGGTGGACCCGGGGGCGCAGGATCCCGGCGAGGCCCAGGGGACACAGGATCCCGCGCAGACTTCCGGGTCAGACACACAGGGCGTGCCGGCAGCGTACCAGGCGCAGGAGGAAACGCCGGCGCCGCGGACCGGCTTCATCCCGGACGTGGAGGCCTATGTCGCAGCGCCCCTGCACTGGAACCAGAAGGACTGGTTCTATCTCGCCGGTAGCCTGGCCGCCATTGGCGCCGCGCATCACTACGATGAGCAGGTACGCACTCACTTCACGACCGGCCGGTATGCGGGCAACCTGGGCGCCACGAGCTCGCACGATCTTCAGGATGCGCTTCCCGGCGCCGCGGCGATCGCGGCAACCTGGTTCTACGCCTCGCTCACGCAGGACAGCAACGGGCATCGGGAAACCGGCGAGATGGTCGAGTCGGCGGTGCTCGGCAGCGCATCGGCCTTCCTGCTGCACCTGGCGGTCGGACGCATGCGGCCCGACGACACCAGCGATCCCAACCGCTGGTTTTCCGGTGGCAGCTCGTTTCCCTCGATTCACGCCACGGCCGCCTTCGCGATCGGAACCGTTCTTGCCGAGTCAGGCAACGATGACGTCCGCTGGATCCGTCGCGTGCTCGGCTATGGGATCGGAGCGGTGACGGCGTACGAGCGACTGAAGCACAACGATCACTGGCTTTCGGATACCGTCGCGGGCGCGGCGCTCGGCATCGCAACGGCCCACTTCGTGATGAACCGCCACCAGCCGGCGAACTCCTCCACCAGCTTCATGGTCATGCCGACCGAGGGCGGTGTCATGCTGACTTTCTCGGCAACCCTGCCGCAGTGAGGTCCGTCTTGCCGGCATGGGTCGCCTGGGGACTGTTGTCGGCGGGTTTTGCGGCCCTCACGGCCATCTTCGCCAAGGTCGGGGTCGAGCACGTCGATTCCAATGCGGCCACGTTGATCCGCACGGTTGTGATCCTCCTCGTGCTGTTCGCTATCGTGAGCGCCACGGGAGAGCTGCGGTCGGTCGCGAACGCCTCGCGCCGCACCTGGATTTTTCTCGCACTCTCTGGCCTGGCCACGGGGGCGTCCTGGCTCTGCTACTTCCGCGCCCTGAGCCTCGGGGATGCTTCCCGGGTAGCACCGATCGACAAGCTGAGCGTGGTTCTGGTTGCGGTTTTCGGCGTCGCCTTTCTCGGCGAGCGGCTCTCGACGCTCAACTGGCTCGGCATCGCGCTGATCGGCACCGGCGCCTGGCTGGTGACGGTCCGACTCTAGGCATTCGTTGCCGAGGGCTCATCTCTTGCGCAGCGCTTGCGCGAGCGCTTCGGCCATCACTCCGTTCGACTGCGGATCCCGGTCACCCGATCTCTTCTGATCGCGAGGCCGCCCTGCCCCCGGACGGGCCGCCGTGGTGTCGTGCGGCCGCGGCGGGGTGGATTGCTGCCGGGAAGCGGCTCGATGGGACGCTTCCGGCCGGTCCCGGGGCGCGGCTTCCCCGAGCTTCATGGTGAGTGCGATGCGGCGGCGCTGCAGGTCCACTTCCAGCACCTTCACCTTCACGACGTCGCCGGCCTTGACGACCTCTCGCGGGTCCTTGATGAACTTGTGCGACATCATCGAGATGTGCACCAGGCCATCCTGGTGAACCCCGATGTCGACGAACGCACCGAAGTTCGTGACGTTGGTGACGGCTCCCTCCAGCACCATGCCGGGCTGCAGATCCTTCAGATCCTCGATGCCCTCCTGGAAAGTGGCGGTGCGGAATTGAGGCCGCGGATCGCGGCCGGGCTTCTCCAGCTCCCGCAGGATGTCCCGGACCGTGGGAAGGCCGAAATGCTCGTCCGTGTAGCGCGCCGGATCGATCGCCTTGAGCACCGTGGCATCGCCCATGACCTGCGTGAGGGGACGCTCGAGATCGGCGAGGATCCGCTCGATCACGGGATACGCTTCGGGGTGCACCGCAGAGGCGTCCAGCGGATTTTCCCCGTCCGCGATCCGCAGGAACCCGGCAGCCTGCTCGAACGTCTTCGCACCCAGGCGGGGCACTTTCTTCAGCGCACTGCGGTTGCGGAACGGACCGTTCTCGTCGCGGTAATGCACGATCGCCTCGGCAAGCGAGGCGGACAGGCCGGAAATGCGGGCGAGCAGTGCCGGGGAGGCCGTGTTGACGTCGACTCCGACTGCGTTGACGCAGTCCTCCACGACGGCATCGAGTGATCGGGCGAGCCGGGTCTGGCTGACGTCATGCTGGTATTGCCCGACACCGATCGACTTCGGGTCGATCTTCACCAGTTCCGCCAGCGGATCCTGCAGCCGGCGCGCGATCGAAACCGCGCCGCGCAGGCTGACATCCATGTTGGGGAACTCCCTCGAGCCGAGCTCCGATGCGGAGTACACCGACGCGCCCGCCTCCGACACCACGATCCGCGTCAGCTTCGCTTCCGGGAGCTTGCGCACGAGCTCGCCGGCGAGCTTGTCGGTCTCGCGCGAGGCGGTGCCGTTGCCGATGCTGATGAGATCGACTCCGTGCTTGAGAACCAGCGCCGCCAGCTCGCGCAGCGCCCCCTGCCAGTCATTACGGGGCGCATGCGGATAGACGGCGCCGGTGTCGAGAACCTTGCCGGTGCGGTCCACGACCGCGACCTTGACTCCCGTGCGCAATCCCGGATCCAGTCCCATCGTGGCTCGAGGCCCCGCGGGCGCGGCGAGCAGCAGATCGTGCAGATTCTGTGCAAACACCCGGATCGCTTCTTCTTCGGCGCGCTCGCGCAGGGCCGAGAACAGCTCCCCCTCGAGCTGCCAGGCCAGCTTGATCTGCCATGTCCAGCGCACTGTCTGCACCAGCCAGGGGTCAGCGGGCCGTTTCCGCTCGGCAATCTCGAAGCGCGCGGCGATGAGCCGCTCGCACGAGTTCAGTGCAGCTGCTCCGGTTGTCGCTGCGGCTGGACCGGACACAGCGACAGAACGTGGTGCGGAGGCCGCGTCGGTTGCGGATGCCGCGGCGGCATTTGCGGCAGCATCCGCGACGGCCAACTCTTCCGGCAGTTTCAGCGCGAGCTGCAGGAATTCCTCCTTGCGCCCGCGAAGCAGCGCCAGCGCACGATGCGAGGGGACCGAGGCGACGGATTCGCGGTAGTCGAAGTAGTCGCGGAATTTGGCGCCCGCCTCCTCCTTGCCCGGTGCCACCCGGGACACCATCAGCGCCTGCCCCTGGAGGTGCTCGCGCAGTCGGCCCAGCAGTTCGGCGTCCTGCGCGAACTGCTCCATCAGGATCTGCCGTGCCCCCTCGAGAGCGGCCTTCACATCGGCAACGCCGGGATTTTCTGCATCGGCTCCGGTGAACGCAGGCTTCAGGTACTTCGCCGCTTCCGCCTCCGGGCGCAGCGAAGGGTTGGCGAGCAAGGCGACGGCCAGGGGCTCGAGCCCGGCTTCCCGGGCGACCTGTGCCTTCGTGCGCCGTTTCGGCCTGTACGGAAGATACAGATCTTCCAGGCGCTGCTTGGTGTCGGCTGCCTCGAGACTCGCCTGCAACTCGGGGGTGAGCTTGCCCTGCTCCCGGATGCTCGCGAGGATCGATGCGCACCGCTCCTGCAGCTCGCGCAGATAGCCCAGACGCTCCTCCAATGCCCGCAGCTGAATGTCATCGAGACCTCCGGTCGCCTCCTTCCGGTAACGGGCGATGAAGGGCACCGTGCTGCCGGAGTCCAGCAAGGTCACGGCAGAGGAAATCTGTGCGGGGCGGACCGCGAGTTCGGCGGCGAGGCGGGATTCGATGGAGAGCATCTCGGACACGAGGCAAAGGAAAGTGGGGGCGCACTATGAAGCAACGCATCCCACGGCAACAAGACTTGCCAAAGCGAGCGAGCCGCCCACCGGATATGGGCTCATGGGGTGTGCGATCTTCGGAGGTGGCGCGCGGCGGCCCTTCCGCAGCGCGCGCCGGAGCCTTCCGCTTCGCGTCTGCCGTCGCGGGACCCTCTTCCAGGGCCGTCCGCGATAGGCGGCGGTCAGATCAAAGCCGGCGCACGTGTTGCGCCATTGCATGCGGCTTGCGCCGCGACCATCGGCCAGAACCCGTCGCCCTCCCCGTCGGCGGCTACCGGAAAGTTCTTCAACCGGGAGGGAAAACTTTGCACTAAAGCGCCGGCCGCGGCGGCCTGACATGTCGTGGCCGTCTGATGGTGGGCACTTGCCCGGTTCGGGGCCGCATCCGTGCAGCCCGCGGGTCCGTTCAGCCCTCTGTCAGCTGCCGGCCTCTCCGGAAGAGCGGGCGCTTTCGGATGCGCCGCCGCCATGACTGGCCTGGCCGCCCTTGCGGCCGGCTTCCGCGGCGAGCTCCGGATTTTGCGAGAAACTGCGCTTCTCGTCCGGGACGCTCTGGCCGCCCTTGCGGCCGGCTACCGCCGCCAGCTCCCGGTTCTGCGAAAAGCTGCGTTTCGCCCCGGGAACGCTCTGGCCGCCCTTGCGGCCGGCCTCGGCGGCCAACCGCCGGTTCTGCGAAAAACTACGCTTCTCATCCGGAACCGCTTTGCCTCCCATGCTGGCAATCTGGCGCTGCCGTTCCGCATTCATCGAGGCAAAACCCCGATTCGAAGTCCGTCCGTCCTGAGTGGGTGCTTGAGCCATTACGAGTCTCCTCCGATTTCCATCACATGAGAGCTCGCGAGCAACTACAGTGGCAGCAAGCGATGTGCGACCTTCGGTAACCGCGAACGCGGACGTCGGCCCGCGAGCTACCCGCATCCAGCAAGAGCCATGCCGGGTCGGTTGGCGCCTGGGCGCCAGGGCGGTGCACTGCACCCGGCGCCGGCGTCGTTGCTTCAGGGCGTCAGGCGATCGATGACGACATTCACGAGGCCGTCGTGTCCGACCTGGTACGGGGCCTCGCCGAATGGATCGCCGCTGCCGGCAAGCGGATTGCCGGAAAGCGCGATTCTCGCTACGACCTGTACCTTCTGTCCGGAAGCGAACATGCGCCCCGGCACCATCGAGTCCGAGGAAGTGAGCTCCACGGTCTGGGGAAAGTGGCTCGTCAGGCGCTTGACGGCGAGCGGCGGTCCCGACTGGGACGGATCGCGCACGAACACGAACAAGGGAGCGCTGCCTTTCGCGGACGAGGCCACCTTGGGCGACAGGCTCACCGTCACACGGACTGCGGCGGAATTTGCGGCAACCTTGTCACCTGAGGCGCTTTCGCGGGGGTGACCGGCGGTCGCTCCCTGTGCGGAGCTCGCTCCCATGGCCTGATCGATCGCGGCGATCTGCTGCTCGATGACCGGCCTCACGTTGGCAGGAGGATTCATCGCCAGGAGACGGCTGAAACGATCGCGCGCCACGGGCAGGTTGCCGCGACGTTCGGCGGCCGCCGCACCATAGAACAGCGCCTTCCCGGATTTCGGATCCAGCGCGAGCGCCTGCTCGACGAGGCGCCCCGCCCTGCCGTCGATTTCAGCCGGGTCGGTGAGCACGAGCGCCTCGGCCTCTCCCACCAGCGCTTCGGCGCTTTTGCCGCCTGCGAGCCGGTTGGCACGCTCGAACGAGCGCGCCGCCAGGGCGTACTGCTCCATGACGTTGTAGGACTGGCCGAGCAGCATCCAGCCCTTCATGTCATCCGGGTTGCGCTCCAGTTTGCGCGCCAACCGCGCGACCATGGTCTGCGGACTGTCGGCAGCGGGAGCCTCACTCCAGTGCCAGTTGCTCCAGGTCATGTAAAGGGCCCCCGACCCGACGGCCAGCACGGCGACCGTCGCGATCGCCGCCCACGGCGCCGGAGCTGGCCCTGCGGGCGCGCGCCTGAGCAACGGGATCGCGACAGCCGCAGCCACGCCGACAGTCAGCACGGCCGCCAACACCACAAAGGTAATCATCAGGGGCGGATTTCCTCTTCGACAGGGTCGGTGTCCTGGTCGACCAGTGC
>Ga0070679_100006050_pt1 | contig 11256 bp, 11 predicted proteins | sample KBSC63BmetaG_FD_65652 | JGI IMG/M metagenome (GOLD analysis project Ga0070679, IMG submission 65652) | Corn rhizosphere microbial communities from Kellogg Biological Station, Michigan, USA - KBS C6-3B metaG | ecosystem: Host-associated > Plants > Roots > Rhizosphere | place: USA: Michigan... | reverse complement strand
CGATCCAGACTTCGCCGTGTCATCCCTGATGCCTGTGCGAGCGCGGCGACGTCTTCGAACTCCTGCGGTGCTTCGAACAGCCTCGTGATCGCGTGGACGAAGAGCACTGGTGCGTCATCGAGATGCGGCAGTACGTGTTGCAGCACCGAGTGGCTGAGTCGCGCCGCGGGGAGCTGGGCGAGCATCTGGCGAAAACGGCGGGGTTCGTCGTCGAAGCCTCGGAGCACGACGTGCTGTACACCGAGCTTTGCGAGCATGACGGTTGCCTGCAAGGAATCCGGTGCCAGGGTGGTGTAGACCACCACAGGAAGTGTCGGATGCCGAGCGAGCAGCTCACGGGCTTGCCCCAATTCGAGCCCACCGGAGGTCCGGGGATCCAGAACTACCAGATCCACGGGTTGCTCCCGCAGGGCGATCAACAGCGCACTCCAGTCTTCGACTACCGTGAGGGAGTGATCCCCCGCGAGAGCCAAATTCAGCTGGGCGGCGAGTGGGGCAGAGAGGCGGGCGAGGACTTCCACGTTGGGTGACGCATATTTGTCCTAAAACAGCACATCAATGTCCGAAAATGTGCGTTTACGACTATTTGCGCCACCGTACCTTCGGGTCAAGTGCAAGGCCAATTACAACTTGATCCCTTCGAGGTCGCCCATGCTTCGCCGCCGAATTGCCCTGATCGCCGTCGTTTTCGCCTCCTTTGCTCTTGCCGCCTGCACCTCCCCGACCGCACCGAGCCAGGACTGCGGCGTCAGCGTGGGCAGCGGCTGCCACGGCCAGTAAGCACATCTTCGTTCCGACCAGGGGTTCCGGGCTGCAACCCGGAACCCTTTGTCGTTTTATCTCCCCACGCCAGCCATAGTTCGCAACTCTGATAGCCTGTCTGCTATTCCGAGAACTTCGGGCGACCACGATGCCGACATTTCCGCAGTCGCGGCACGGCGATCTCGTACTTCATCCTTCTCCAACTCTTCGAGCAATTGTTCAGCTTTCACGAGCCACTGGCCGAGCTTACTAGCTCTTGCGAGGTCAATCGCATGCTCAATGGCTGCTCTTGCGAGTAACGGTCGATCGAAGGCTTGATGTCCCTTCGCGACAAAATAGAAGTAGTACGTCGCCAGCGATGGTGGGAGTGCCACATCCTCCAGCTCTCGCCGGTATTGTTCGAACACCGGCTCGCGCCGCTCGTCCGCTGCAAGGTCGAGCAAGTTGATCATCGCCGTCCAGCGCATGTACTGCTCTTGCGCGGTGGCGGCGACAACTAGGTACGCATCTCGCGCGGCGCTATACACTCCCAGCATCGAAAAGCTTACGCCTAAGTCATTCAGCACGCGATCGCGTGCTGCTTGATTGCGAACGCCCTGAAGTGCTTCGTACTGCATGACAACGGCTTCCTCGGGCCGACCCCTACGCAATGCCAGGTGGGCGCGATCGTGTATCGCCGTCGCGCGAATCTCCGAATGGCCGGATTCCTTCGCCCGCACAATCGTGTCGTCGAGCAGTGTCTCGGCGTACGGCAGATTACCACGATCGATCGCGATGTTCGCTTCCTGAATCCGCGCGCGCAGGATGTTCATCACGTCGTCGTTCATCGTCGCGATCTGCGACGCTGACGCGAAGCAGGAGAGCGCCTCCTCCCAGTCCGCCATCACCCGCAGGCAGCGTCCCAGCTGCATGTTCGCCGCGATCACCGTGTCAGAGTTCTCGATCGGCGTCGCGTACGCCAGCACCGTGCGATAGACATCCGCCGCCAGCGCCCACTTCGCCTCCTGCTGCAGCGTTCGCCCATACGCCATTAGCCGCGGCGCCACCGTTACGATGCGCGGCTTCTCCGCGTACGCCATCGTCTCCACGATGCTCGACAGCAGCCCGCGCGTCGTGTCGCGAACGTCCATGCCGCTGATCTGCTCTCGCACCGCCTTCAGCCCCGACGCATCGTTCGCGACCACCGATGCCCCTTCCGTCATCCAGCTATCGAACAGCCGCAGCACCACCAGCGCGGCACTCGTGCCGCGCCACTCGGCACTGTCCGTCGCCAGCTCGGCGAGCTGTTCGAAGTACGGCATGTGGGACAGCGGAATCGCGTTACTGCTCATTTACTCCTCCTTCTCGGTCGTTTCGCCTTGGGCGAGCGATCAACTTGCAAGTGAGTATCGGAAGCAACAAGCACAATTTTAGGACTTTGAGGTGACATTTTCGGACAATCTTTTGATCCGGACGGTCCGCGACCTCATTTATTGGGCATGTGTATAAAAAATAGACAGCCCGGGCACGCGAAAGCGCGCCCGGAACGCCCCCAATTGCGTCCGTCCTACTCTCTATTAGCGGAAGCGATCCCGGAAAGCGGTCAGCGAGCGGCGCGCCCCATCGAGATCTTCGCTACCCCCAGCGGCCGCGCAATCGTTGCCGGATTGCCGTCGCTCACGTATCGGGTGCCGCTCAACTCCAGCTGATCGAGCATTCGCTCGAGCGAGGTCCCGAATACCTCGACGCGAGTGAGCCGGTGCGCATCGAACGCCGGATCGTACGGACTGCGCGACGGACCGCCCGACACCTCCAGCACCGCGTCAAAATCGTAGCGCACCACCCGCCCACTCCGCGGCTCGCGCCACTCACCCGCAATCGCCAGCGCTCGATTCTTGGGCCACACGCCGAGCGGCAGCGCGAACGTCCGCACGCGATAGCCGGGGATCACGGAATCGATCGCCAGCACTCCGCGCGCGATCTGCTCCTGCACTACGGCGTCGCTGTACTTCCCCAGGTTCGCATGCCAGAGTGTGTGCCCACACAGCTCGAACCCCTGCTCCGCCAGAAAGCGAACCTTCTGGAAGCGCCATGCCGACTTCTGGCCGTCGATCCCCTTCTCGCCAAAGAAGGCGTGCCCCGCCGCGCCCGCCGGCAGCATGCAGAAGGTGGCCTTGTTTCGCCAATCCGGATGCTCGCGATGAAACGCCAGCCAGATGCCCACGGCGCTGTTGGGATCGATCACCAGCGTTCCGTTCTCTTCGATGTAGCTGAACTGCGACGGGCCCGCGTCATCGAACGTGAACACCACCGGAGATAGTCCCGCCGGCAGATCGATCTTCTTGTCGATCATCTCCGACACCGTCACCGGACGGTAGCCGCTCGCGTAGAGCCGCTCCAGGTCGCGACGGAAGTGGTTGCGGTCAACGTGCCAGCGGCTGTCGCTGTCGCCCAGCAAGTGATACTCGAGGATCGGAATGCGCCCCAGCTCGTTCGGCGTGCGCTGCTCCCGGCTCGCCATCGCCACCTCTCCGTGCGAGACGGAAGGGATGGCCGCCCCTCCCGCCGCACCGTGGCAAGCGAGGGATGCCAGGAGCAGCGAGCAGATGAGATGTGGGGCGCGAAACATTGATGTCCTCGAAAAGTTGGGTGGATTGGTACGGGAAGAAAACGATCCCGCGTCATGGTTGCACTCATGCCGGAGACGATCATCCGTGTGACGCCGAAACGCCGCGTACCGCATCGGAAAGTTACAACACTCCCGCCTGCGCGTTGCCGTCGAATCCGGGAAAAATCGCGTCCGTTCGCGTCGCGCCCAGATGCTTGCGCAACAGCTCCGCGAACACCGCGCGGAAGTCCGTCGTGAGCGCCAGATCGCGTCCCTCGTGCAGCTGCTCCGGCGCGAGCCCCGGCCATCTTCCGTGCACCCTGTGTCCCCGCACCTGCCCTCCGATCACGAACAGCGCGCCCGCGTGCCCGTGATCGGTTCCGCCTTTGCCATTCTGCTTCGCCATCCGACCGAACTCCGACATCGTCATGATCACGACGTCATCCATACGGTCGCCCAGGTCGGTGACGAGCGCCGCGATCGACTGCGAAAAATCGGCGAGCCTGTTCGCGAGCTGCCCGGTCGCGCCCCCCTGGTTCACGTGCGTGTCCCACCCGCCCACGTCCGCGAACGCGATCTCGAGTCCCACGTCCGACTTCACCAGCTGCGCGATCTGGCTGAGACTCCGCCCGAACGGCGAGCACGGATACGCCGCACCATGCTCGGCCGCGTATTTCCGAGGGTTCGCCGCCTCGAGCATTTTCATCGCGTCGTGCGCCTCCGTGCCGGCACCATGGATGAGATCCGGGCCCGCGAGAATTCGCGGCGTCTGCGACGCGAACGCCACCGCGCGGAACGGCGACTCCCTCACCTCGCGCTCGGCGCACGTGCCCCTGGCTGCGAGGAAGCGGTTGAGCCAACCATCCGTGCCCTTCACGTCCGGCGTGCCCGACTCCATGAAGTCCTGCGCGTCGAAGTGCGAGCGCGTCGCGCTCGGGCTGCCCACCGCGTGCACGGGCGCGAGCAGCCCGCGATCCCAGAGCGGCTCGAGCGGCGACATCGCGGGGTGCAGTCCGAAGAACCCGTCGAGGTCGATCGCGCCGGCGCCCGCGTAGCCAGGACGTGCGATCGCGATGTCCGGTCGCAGCGCGTAGTAGTTCGGGTCGCCGTGCGGCACCACGATGTTGAGCGCGTCCGCGGCTCCACGCTGGAAGAGACAGATGAGCACCTTACCCTTGCCCGCACGCGGCAGCGCCTGCGCGTACACCGCGCGGCGCAGGAATGATGGGCTCAGCCCCAGAGTCACGAGCGCCAGTGCGCCCGACTTGAGAAAGACGCGTCGCTGCATGGATTCCTGCCGCCGTTGAAATTCGGGTGCGCCGAGCGCGAGACCCACGATGTTCTCGAATGCGCCGGGCCGCGAGTCCGGGCTCGCGCCGTCATGCTGCCGCTAGTTTTCCTCGATGCCCTCCGCGCGCCACGGCAAGCCGCCCCGCAACCCGATCCCCGATCCCACCTGGGGCGACCGGGTGCGTGCGCTGCGGTACGTTCCCAAGCTCATTCGCCTGGTCTGGACCACGCACGCGACGTACACCGTGATCATGACGGTGCTTCGCGTGATGCGCGCGTTCGTTCCCGTCGCGTCGCTCTGGATCGGGAAGCTGATCATCGACCGGGTGGTGGAGCTGCGCGGCACGCACGGCTCCGCCACTCCGCTCTGGCATCTCGTGGCCGCGGAGATCGCGATCGTGTTCGGCGGTGATCTTCTCGGGCGGGGCTCATCGCTGGTCGAAAGTCTGCTCGGCGATCTCTTCTCGATCCACACGAGCATCCGCCTCATGGAGCACGCGGCGACGCTCGACCTCGCGCAGTTCGAGGACCCGACCTTCTACGATCAGCTCGAGCGCGCGCGACGACAGACGGTGGGGCGCATCGGTCTCCTCTCCGAGCTGCTCACCATGGGACAGGACACGCTTACGCTGGCGACGCTGGGCACCGCGCTCGCGGTGTATAGCCCGTGGCTTCTGCTGCTGCTCGCCGTGGCGGTGCTGCCGAGCTTTTTGGGGGAGACGCACTTCGCGGGACTCGAGTACTCGCTGCTCTATCGGTACACACCGGAGCGGCGGCAGCTCGACTATTTGCGCTACGTGGGGGCGAGCGATGCGACCGCGAAGGAAGTGCAGATGTTCGGCATCGCGGGATGGCTCGTGGAGCGCTATCGCGTGCTGGCGAACCGCTTCTACGAGGACAACAAGAAGCTGTCCATCCGCAAGGGGATCTTGAGCAGCGTGCTCTCGATCTTCGGTACGCTCGGCTACTACGCGGCGTACGTGGTGATTCTCGCCCGGACGATAAGCGGGAGCATCACGATCGGGTCGCTCACCTTTCTCGCGGCGTCGTTTGGGCGTAGCCGCGACATCGTCCAGCGGCTCCTGACCAATGCGAGCGACATTTCGGAGCAGAGCCTCTATCTCAAGGATCTCTTCGACTTTTTCGAGATGCGCCCGACTATCACCACGGCTGGCGGCAGCAAGCCGGTGCCGGCGGTGATCCGGGAGGGATTCGTCTTCGAGGACGTGGGTTTCAAGTATCCCGACAGCGAGCGGTGGGCGGTGCGCCACATCAGCTTCGTGCTCAAGCCGGGCGAGCGGATCGCGCTCGTGGGTGAGAACGGCGCGGGGAAGACGACGCTCACGAAGCTGCTCCCGCGACTGTACGACCCCACCGAGGGACGGATTCTGCTCGACGGCGTGGACACTCGCGAGTACGACCTTGGTGAGCTGCGCCGCGCGGTTGGAGTCATCTTCCAGGACTTCGTGCGCTTCGACATGCGCTTCGACGAGAACATCGGCGTGGGCGAGATCGAGCGCGTTCGCGGATATCTCGACCGCGAGCAGAACGGAAGCACGCCGGAGCCGGTGCCGGCGGAGCTGGCGACCGCGGCCGAGCAGTCGCTGGCCGCGTCACTGTTGCCGCGATTCGCAGAGGGCTACAAGCAGATGCTCGGCCGCCGCTTCGAGGGCGGCGTAGCGCTCTCGGGAGGTGAGTGGCAGAAGATCGCGCTGGCACGGGCGTACCTGCGCGAGGCGCAGCTATTGATTCTCGATGAGCCCACGGCGGCGCTGGACGCGCGGGCAGAGTACGAGGTGTTCATGCGCTTCTCGGAGCTGGTCGCCGGGCGGATGGCGGTGCTCATCTCGCACCGATTCTCGACGGTGCGGATGGCGGACCGGATCATCGTGCTGCAGAACGGCGGGATCGTGGAGGAGGGAACGCACGACTCGCTGGTGGAGCGGGGCGGGTTGTACGCGGAACTGTTCGCGCTCCAGGCGGCGGGGTACCGGTAACCCGCCCTTACTCCTTGATCATGTAGCCGCGGCCGCGCACGGTGTGGATGAGCGGATTCTTCCTGTCCTCGTCAAGCTTCTTGCGCAGGTAGGTGATGTAGACGTCGACCACGTTCGTGAGCGGATCGGTTTCGTGCTTCCACACGTGCTCGGTGATCATCGGCCTCGTGACGATGTGGTCCGCGTTGCGCATGAGGTATTCGAGCAGCGCGAACTCCTTCGGCGAAAGCTCGATCACCTCTCCGCCGCGCTCGACGCGACGCGTCAGCGGATCCAGCTCGAGGTCGCGCACACGCATAGTCTGGCTTCCCGCCGTGATCGTCGAGCGCCGCAGCAGCGCCTTCACCCGCGCCAGCAGCTCCGCGTACTCGAACGGCTTGGCGAGATAGTCGTCGGCGCCCGCGTCGAGGCCGCTCACCTTGTCGTCCACCGTCGTTCGCGCGGTGAGCATCAGCACTGGAAACTGGTAGCCGCGCGCACGAAATTCCCGCGCGAGCTCGTAGCCGCTGCGCTTGGGCAATCCGACATCGAGAATCGCGAGCGACGGCGCGACGTCGAGAACCTTGAGCAGTCCATCCTCGCCGTCGGACGCGGTACGCACGCTGTATCCCGCGCCGGTGAGTATGCGAGGGAGCACGGCGAGAAGATCCGGATCGTCTTCAACGACCAACACCGAGTCATTGTTCGGTACGTCTGGCATATGTCCCGGAATATATGGTGAGTACGCGATCGTCCCGAAGATATACGCTCTTGATCGATAGATGCGAGGTGTCTTTCTTTCAAGGGTGAGCGCAAATCGCATTCGGGAGGGAATTGGCATCGGCATCATCGCCGGTGCCGCCACGGCCGGCGCCCTGATGGGTTTCGGCCACGCGCGCGGCGCCACGCTGCAGCCGCTGAACGCTGTGGCCCACATGTACGCAGGCAGCCGGGCGTTCCTGACCACCGGCTTCCAGCCCGGCATCACCCTCGGCGCCATCACCATCCATCTCCTTTCGACGATCATATGGGGAGTGATTCTGGCGTACGTCGCGGCGCCGCTGAACGGCCGTGAGCGTGCCGTCGCGCCGTTTGGCGTGGGGCTGCTCGCGTATCTCGCCGACCGCTTCGTCGCGCCGAACGGCCTGCGCCCCGGATTCGAGGAGCTCCTGTCCAGCGGCGAAACGATTTTCGTCTACGTCGTGTTAGCGGTTGCTTTGGCGCTCGGATTGTGGGCTGCCGAGCGCCGCGTGTCACGCTACTGACACGAATCGTCGCACTCTGCAACATCGCTGTCACTTCGCGGCAACAGTCGGTGTTGTCCGCTCTCGGCGCGTGCGTGCGCTTCTAGAATTGAGGTGTAGTACGGGAGAACGGAACGATGAGTAAACGGGCCTCTCTCTTGCTATATTCGCACGCGGGCGATCACAGTCGCCCAGTGCACGACCATTCTTCCACAGGAGGGGAAATGGACTTCCTCGTGATGCTCGAGGAAGGTGTCGAACTGTCCCCCGTGCTCGCGCGGGTGGATTCGGTCCCGTCGGCGTTCTCGCAGGAACGCTGCGACCGGGATGTCGTGACTCTGTACGGCGTCCCCAATTCCGGATCTCTCGCACTGGCGCTCGCGGCCGCGGTGGAAAGTCACCGCACCGGCGTGGGCCCCGGCACTTTCCGCCACCTCGGCCTCATGGTCGGACGTGGAGCAGTAGGTGACGCCGCGTGGCGCGATGCCACAACCGGCGAAATCGTCACCCGGGATCTGGACATTCCGCTCGATGTCCTCACCGCCACCGCGCACCTCATCGTGTCGCGATTCGGAGCGAAGCTGCAACGGCTCGTCGCCGGTCTCTCGATGCCCGATTGGCCGGAAGGCGCACGGCGCGCCATCTCGATCACGCTCGACCCCGTCATCGAGCCCACGCTGGCCGCGATCGCCAAGATCGAAAGCGTGCTCGAACACTTCCGCGAAGCCGACGGAATGGCCTACGAACTCGAGGGAGACTAGCGAATCTTTCACGTCTGAAAGCAGGTCGAACGGGAGCGCCTCGGCGCTCCCGTTCGTGCGTACGGCGACATCGTGATCTGGAGTTGGCGTGAGCCGCGCCGTATCTTCGCCGCATGAAAAGTCATCGCACCTCTCTTCGCGCGGCCGCGCTCGCGGCCTGCGCCCTCTCGCTCTGCGCCCCTGCGCCAACGCTCCACGCACAGGCGCCCCTCGATGGCTTCGACTCATACGTCGCCCGCAGCGTGAAGGACTGGAATGTCCCAGGGCTCGCGATCGCCGTCGTCAAGGACGATTCGGTGGTATTCGCCAAGGGTTATGGCGTGCGCACGCTCGGCACGCGGGATTCCGTGGACATACACACGCTCTTCGCCAACGCGTCCACGACGAAGGCGTTCACCTCCTTCGTCGTCGAGCAGCTCGCGGACGAGGGAAAGCTCCGGATGGATGCGCCGGTGAAGCAGTACGTGCCGACCTTCCGCCTGTCCGATCCCGCTGCCTCGCGCGAGGTGACGATCGCCGACCTGCTCTCGCACCGCACCGGAGTGCCCGAGGCCGATTTCATCTGGTACGAAGACAGCTCGTCCTTCCCGGAGATCATGCGCCGGCTGAGCTACGTGCAGCTCAACGCGCCAGTGCGCTCACACTTCGAGTACCAGAACATCACCTACGCACTCGCGGGCAACATCGCCGGAGAGCGCGCCGGAACCACCTGGGAGAAGCTCGTCCAGCAGCGAATCCTCGATCCGCTTGGCATGCGCGAGACCACCACCGGCACGCCCGACGAGAAGTTGCATCCCGACCTCGCCTCGGCGCACGACTACGTGCGCGACACAGTCCGCGTCATTCCCCGCTACGCCACCGACAACATCGGACCTGCGGGCGCGATGTACTCGAGCGTCTCGGACATGTCGATCTGGATGCGCTTCCTGCTCGACAGCGCGCGCGTCAAGGGTAAGCGGCTCCTCTCGGCGCGCGGCTACGCCGATCTCTTCTCCCCGCACATTCTGGTCGACGAGAAGCAGTTCTATCCCACCGCCACGCTCACGCACCCGCGCTTCCAGGCGTACGGGCAGGGATGGTTCCTCGAGGACTATCGCGGCGAGTTCGTCGCCTTCCACACCGGAAGCATCGACGGGATGGTCGCCATCATCGGGCTCATCCCCGATCGCCGGCTGGGCGTGGTGATCTTCGCCAACCGCGATCACGCCGAGCTCCGCCACTCGCTCATGTACACCGTGTTCGACCGCTACATCGGCGGATCGAAGCACGATTGGAACCGTGAGATGCTCGCGATGTATTCGAAGCTGCGCGAGGATGGAAAGAAGGCGGAACGGCAGATCGACTCGGCTCACGTGCTCGGAACTTCGCCGTCGCTCCCGCTGGCGCGCTACGCAGGCGTGTACGCGGACAGTCTCTACGGCACCGCAACCGTGAAGATGCAGGGGAAGAAGCTCGTCGTCTCGTTCGGTCCGCTCTCGCTGGCGGAGCTCGAGCACTGGCATTACGACAGCTTCATGGCGCACTGGTACGACGCATATCGGGGCCGTCAGCTTTTCACCTTCCGCCTCGCGGACGATGGCACGGTGGCGGCGCTCGTCTCCGGCGACGTCGTGTGGCCGCGCGTGACGATCAAGGCGAAGTAGTCACCCCGCGAAGAGCTCGGCCACGTTCACCGGTACCATCAGATCCAGCCCCGGCGCCCGCCACCTGATCGTACTGGTGGCGATGACGGCGGGCACACCGCGCCGACACACCTCGACGCTTTTCTCGCGCGGGTCGATGAGCCACAGCTCGGACACACCGGCACGCAAGTACGCGTCACGCTTGAGCTCGCGGTCGTAAAAACGAGATGATCGTGAGTAGATCTCGACGACGAGCCACCGCTCCTCAATCTCCGTCCACTTGCTATCCGGAGAATACCTCGAGGGGAACACGAAGAGATCCGGCTCGAAGTAGGTGGTATCGCTGATGTACATCGCCCCAGGTCCGACGACGTGCGCGGGCGGCGGTGTGCCCATCCCCGCGAGCAACTGAACGAGAAGTCGCGCGCTGACGGATTGGTGCCGCAAGTTCGGCGACGGCGTCACGAGCACGAACCCGTCGAGAAGCTCGTACCGATTCCCGTCGTCCGGGAACTCCTCGAGGTCAGCGACCGTGTAACGCGGCGCGGTAATCGACATAGCCATAGATTGCTCGGGTTAAGGGATTTCTGGCAAGGGTTACTCGCGGAGTGCGACGATATATTTTTCCGGAGGTTCTCGCTCAACCCGCGCCGTAGCGAGCCCGACACTCAACGCTCCCGCCAATACACCATGAAATTCATGCTTCTGATCTACAACGACAGCTCGATGCTCGCCGACCTTCCGGCGGCGGAGTTCGACTCCGCCATGCGCGGATGTCTCACGCACGCCGATGAGCTCAAGAACGATGGAAAGCTGCTCGAGTCTCAGATGCTCAAGCCGGCGTCCTACGCCAAGTCGATACGAGTGCGCAATGGACGCCAGACGACTCACGACGGCCCGTTCGCGGAAGCGAAGGAAGTGCTCGGCGGTTTCAATCTCATCGAGGCCGAGGACATGGACGAGGCGCTCCGCATCGCGGCGACCTTTCCCTGGGCGCGCACCGGATGCATCGAA
>Ga0070679_100006045_pt1 | contig 11257 bp, 10 predicted proteins | sample KBSC63BmetaG_FD_65652 | JGI IMG/M metagenome (GOLD analysis project Ga0070679, IMG submission 65652) | Corn rhizosphere microbial communities from Kellogg Biological Station, Michigan, USA - KBS C6-3B metaG | ecosystem: Host-associated > Plants > Roots > Rhizosphere | place: USA: Michigan... | reverse complement strand
CGGTGTCGCTCCTGGTCATCGCGTTGGCGCGCAGCCGCGCCGGCGCGGCGCTCGTCGTCATCACGCTCATCGCCGGCGTCTTGTGGATGCTCGGCACGGCGGCCTGGTTCGGGGTGCGCACCAACTTCCTCAACTTCATCGCGCTGCCCATCACCTTCGGCATCGGCGTCGACTACGGCATCAACATCTACCTGCGCTATCGGCTCGAGGGGCGCGGGCGCGTCGGTCGCGCGGTACGCGCCACCGGCGGCGCGGTCGCGCTCTGCTCGCTGACGACGATCATCGGCTACGCGGCGCTGCTCGTCGCCGACAACCAGGCGCTGCGCTCGTTCGGCGAGATGGCCATCCTGGGCGAGGTCGCCTGCTTGTCGGCGGCCATCGTCGGCATGCCGGCGTTCCTCGTGTGGCGCGAGCGGCGCGCGCGGCTGGAGCGCGAGGCGTGAGCCGCGTCGTCGCGGCGACGGAGCTGGCGTTGGCCGCCGCCGCGTTGCGCGCCGGCGAGGTCGTCGCGTTTCCGACGGAGACGGTGTACGGCCTCGGCGCCCTTGCGCTCGATCGCGCCGCGCTCGGGCGCATCTTCGCGATGAAGGGGCGGCCGGCGACGCATCCGCTCATCGCGCACGTGCGCGACGCGACGCAGGCGGCGACGCTGACGACGGCGTGGGACGCGCGCGCCTCGGCGCTGGCGGCGCGCTTCTGGCCGGGCCCGCTGACGCTGGTGCTGCCGCGCGCGCCGTCGGTGCCGGCGGAGTTGTCGGGCGGCAAGCCGACGGTGGCGGTGCGGGCGCCGGCGCATCCGATCGCGCAAGAGCTGCTCGCGCGCGTCGGCCAGCCGCTGGCGGCGCCGAGCGCCAACCGCTACCAGTCGCTGTCGCCGACGACCGCGGCGCACGTCGCGCGCGCGTTCGCCGCCGAGGAGCTGCTCATCGTCGACGGCGGGCCGTGCGCCGCCGGCCTCGAGTCGACGGTGCTCGATCTGACGACGTCGCCGCCGTCGGTGCTGCGCCCCGGTCCGCTGGCGCTCGCCGAGCTGCGCGCGCTCGTGCCCGACGTCGTGCTCGCCGCCGCGGTCGTCGCCGACGAAGCGCATCGCCACTCGCCGGGACAAGACGCGATCCACTATGCGCCGCGTGCACAATTATTATTGTGCGATCGCACCACGGCGCTCGCGCGGCGCGACGCCGCCCTCCTCTTGCGCGGCCGCGGCGATCCGGCGCGCCCCGACGCCGTCATCTTGCCCGACGACGCCGCCGGCTACGGCCGCGCGCTCTACGCCGCCCTGCACGCGCTCGACGACGCCGGCGCCGCAATCATCGCCGTCGAGTCACCGCCCGACGACGAGGCGTGGCTCGCTGTCGGCGATCGGCTGCGCCGCGCCGCCGCGAAATAGCCGGCTCATCGCGAACAGGAGACCGAGGTAGACGGCGCCGTAGACCGCGCCGGCCGCGAGCACGCCCACGACGCCGTGCAGGCCCGCCAGGCGCACCGCATACGCCGGCACGCAGGCCACGGCCGCGGCAGCCGTCGTTCGCGCGAGCGGCGCCCAGTCGAGCATGTGCGTCCAGCTCACGCCGAGGAATCGCCGCCCGCGCGCCATCATCGCCACGCGCGCCAGCGCCTCGGACGCGATGCCGCCGCCGATCGCGCCCGGCAGGCCGAAGAAGTGGATGCCGGCCAGCACGAAGAGCGCGGTCATCGCGATGCGCGCGGCGTTGAACGCGAAGAGGAAGCGCGTCGCGCCGGCGGCGCGCAAGAGCGCATCGAGCGGCAGGATCCACAACGGGATCTCGAGCGTCGCCAGCATGAACAGCGGCACCGAGGCGTCGTACTTGTGCGTGAACAGCATCGGCAGCACCGTCGGGCCGAACAGCCACGCGCACGCCGTCGCCGGGAACAGGATCGACGACAGCTTCTGCACGGCGTCGTTCCAGGCGCGCCACGCACCGTGCGCGTCGTCGGCATGCTGCGCCTTGCCGATCTGGAAGATCATGACGTCGGACAGCGGCGAGAACACGATGTCGACGACCGGCATGTGGAACGACGCGACCGCGAACAGCGCAAAGGTCGCCGCGTCGAAGCTCGCCGACACCGCGTACTGCGAGAAGTAGCGCTGCGCGACGTACAGGTAGCACGAGCCGGCGAACGGCAGCGCGTAGGCCAGCTGCTTCTTGAACAGGCCAAAGTGCGGCCAGGCGAACGGCACCGTCTTGTTGAAGACGATGAAGAAGAGCGCGGCGACGCGCGCGGCCGCGGTGCCGGCGGCGGCCCAGAACAGCCCGGCCGGCCCGCCGTACTTGGCGCCGAGGATGAGCGCCGCGGCGCGAACGCCGTCGGTGAGCACGTAGGCGAGCGCGGCACGCGCCATGCGCCCCTCGGAGACGATGGCGCTCTCGAGCGCGGCCGCGCACAGCATGAAGCCGCCGAAGAGCACGAGCGGCACGCGCAACGTCGCGAGCGTGCCGTCGCCGAGCCAGCGCCCGATGACCGGCGTGGCGAACCACAGCGCCACGCCGAAGGCGAAGCCGAGCGCGGCGAGCGAGAAGAAGGTCTGCGAGATGTACGCGCCGCGCTCTTTTCCGCCGCGCGGCATGAAGTACAAGAGCGACTGCGTCAGACCGAGCTGCCCGGTCAGCTGCAGCGTCGAGGCGATGAGGAAGAACTGCTTGTAGGTGCCGAACTCGTCGGGCGTGAGCATGCGCGCCAGCACGAGCGGCAGCGCGAACGTGAGCGCGGCCGACACGAGCCGCCCGCCGACGAGGGGGCTCGAGGCACCGAGCACGCGGATGAAGAGCGCTTGCAACCGAGCGATCACGCCGCCCTCCGCGCGGTCGGCGCGAGCCCGGGGACGAGCGCCGCATATTCGGCCAGGATGCGCTCGACCCACACCGGCATGCCGAAGCGCTCGAGGGCGTGCGCGCGTGCGGCCTGGCCCATGCGGGCGCGCAACGCGTCGTCGTCGAGGAGGCGGCCGATGGCGCCGGCCATGGCCACTTCGTCGCCCTTCGGAACCACGACGCCGCGGCCGCCGGCGACCAGCTCCGGCATGGCGCCCGAGCGCGTGACCACGACGGGGCGCGCCGCCGCCATCGCTTCGACGACGACGAGCCCGAACGCTTCGTCCCACAACGAGGGCATGACCATGACGTCGGCGGCGGCGTAGACGCGCTCGACGTCGTCACGTAGACCGAGGAAGCGCACGTGATCGCCGAGCCCGAGCGAGGCGGCGAGCGCGCGGCAGTCGTCGACGCCGGGCCCGTCGCCGACGACGACGAGCAGCGCATCGCGGCCGACGCGCGCCATGGCGCGAATGAGGAGCTCGATGCCCTTCTCCGGCGCCACGCGCGACACGCAGCCGACCATCTTGCGTCCGGCGCCGACGCGCAGCTCGGCGCGCAATGATTCGCCCTCGGCCGCGGCGAAGCGCTGAAGCTCGATGCCGTTCTCGATCACCGTGAGCTTCTCCTGGTCGCAAAACTCGACGTCGCGCACGCTCTTGGCCACGAAGCGGCTGACGGCGATGCGACGATCGACGAACCCGTTGAGCGCCGCCGCGCGAGCGCGCTTGTAGCCGCGCGCCAAAAGCGACGGGATGGCCGCGCGCCGGCGATGCCCCGGATTGGTCGGCTGCCCGAGCGTGATGTGGTCGTGCAGGATGATGCGCGCGCCTGCTGCCTTGGCGATGGCCACGAGCGGCGAATAGGCGCGCACGAAGTGAAAGTGCACGAGCGCGGGGCGCGCGGCTTCCATCATGCGTGTAAAGGCGAGCGCCGCCGCCGCCGGACGGCGAAAGTCGAGCACGCGCACGTCGACGCCGCAGCCGTCGAGCGCCGAGCTCATCCACGCCGGCGTCGCCCTCGAGAAGACGAAGGTCGCGCGCGCGCCGGCGAGCGACAAGCGCGCGCCGAGGCTCACGAGCTCGGTTTCCATCGACCCACGCTTTTTCGGCGCAAGGTCGCATACCAACCAGATCGTCGGGCTATTTTCCGGCGCCGGGGAAATCGTTTTCCCCTGCGCATCCGCGGTGAGCATCGAATCCTCCCGCGGCGATTCAATAGCGAGCGCCGTGCCGGCTTCGCGTGATGGCGGTAGAAGCCGGCTCAGCCACTAGCGGCACTCTCACCGGAGCCGTCGACGACCTTGAGGCGACGCTCGATGGGCCTGGCGGGAATGCCGACGACGACGTCGCCGGGCGCGACGTCGTGGATGACGACCGCGTTGGCGCCGATGTATGCGCCTTCGCCGATCGTGATCGGGCCGAGCAGCTTGGCGCCCGCGCCGATCTTGACGCGATCGCCGATCGCCGGCGCGCCGGGCAGGCCGGAGCGGCCGCCGATGACGACGCCCGGCGACACCAGGACGTCACGCCCGAGACGTGCCTCGGCGTGAATGACGACGCCGATGCCGCCGTAGCCCAGGTGGGTGCCGGCGCCAATCTCGGTCCTCGGCGACAGATAGGTGCCGAACAGGTGGCGCGCGACGCGCGTCACGAGGCGCGCAACGAGCGGATGGTTTCGCCTGTGCAGCAGGTGCGCGGCGCGCTGAAACGTTAGAGCATCGAGCATGCGCGGCCTCCGCTCGGTGTTCTAGACACTCGTATCGGGCGTACAACGGCGCCGATCGTGGCTACTAAGACAACCCGAGGAACGCGCGCGCTTCTGGGTCGGGCGGACGTACGATCAATCGCGATGCCAGGCCCATGCGTGCGTACACGACATCGGACACCGACGCGTAGGCCGCCTTCTCGAACGCGCGCGTCGAGGCGACGTTGGTGCGCTCGATGAGCGCCCACGCGCGATAGACGTCGCGCCCGCGCAGCTCGCGCGCGAGAAAATCGAGCATCGCCGGCGCCACCTGACGGCCGCGCTCGTCGGGATGCACGTAGACGTCGTGGATGTAGCACTCGCCGGCGCCGGGCCGGACCTCGCGCCCGATGTCGGGGACGTAGACCGGCGTGCGCGCGCACCACAAGATCCCGGCCGGCTTGCCCGACTCCATCGCCAGGACGACGGTGTCGCCGCGATCCCACTTCTGCCGGCAGTACGCCTCCTGCAGGTCGAGCCGCGCGATGTAACGCTCGCGCTCGGGCGGCGGCAGCGCGTCGAACTCGCGCTTGGTGAACAGCGACAACGTCAGCTCGCCGGTCTCGCGCACGTTGCGCGTGAACAATTCGCCGCGGTACAGATGCAGCGTCGAGTAGCTGGCGACGCGCGCCACCGCGCGCTGCACGACGTCGGGCGTGGCCGTGCGCAGCTTGTCGAACGCGCGCCACGCGCCCGACGGCGAACGATTGCGTGCGCCGGGAGTCGCCTTATTCGGCGCCAGCGGCCCGAGATCGACCGACCGCATGGCGCCCGTGAGCGCCGCGACGCCGCGATGCAGCCGTCCCGCCGTCGTCGTGTTCCACAGGCGCAGCCGCGTCACGCGCGAACGCGTCGCGCGCCATGGCCCATCGTCGTCTGCGAGCTCGAAGCGACGCGCGCCCGCTTGCGCGGCGGCTTCGATCGATCCGAACGTCAGCTGCTCGGAGACGCCGGCCGGCTGATGCTCGGGATCGGCGCCGCGCAAGAGCTGCACCGCGCGATCGCCGTCGGTGACGACGAGATCGGCGGCGATCGCGCCCTGCCCTTCGACGCCGACGATGCCGAGCCGCAGGAGCCCGCGCGCGTGCAGCTCGGGCACCATCTCGTGCAGGAAATTGACTGCTTGCGGATCGGCGGCCGGCGAGGTCGCCTCGCGCGCCGCCCACTCCTTGCGCAACAGGCGCAAGAGCTCCTCGAGCCCGTGCACGACGTCGATCTCGGCGGTCGCGTACACGGCGCCGCCGACCGATCGCTGCGGCTGACGCGCGCGCGCAAACTCTTCCCACTCGCTGCGCGCCGGCAGGTCGATGTACGCGCGCCCCGCCTGCTCCGAGCGATCGAACTTGCCGCCCGCGATGACGATCGCGCGCTCCATCGCTTCGCCGAGCTCGCGCCGCGACGTCGGCACGTCGAGCACGTCCCAGCCGCGCGCGCCGAGCAGCGCCTCGACGAAGAGCGCGCACGTTTCGGTCTCGCGTCCGGGCATGCACAGGATCGATCGATCGGACGTCGCCGCGCCACCGAGATCGCCGACGACGCGCAGCTCGGCCACGCGCAGCGCGCCCGATCGCGGCGCGCGCAAACAGAGCGGCCATCCGGCGACGAGCGTGCCGTCATCATCCTCGGCGATGAACATCCACAGCTCGTCGACCCCGTGAAATGCGCGCCACCATGCCGACAACCAACGGTGCGACAAAAACAGCCCAGCATCCGTCGCGCTCGCCAGTGCATCCCATCGCTCTGCGAGCGCACCGAAGGCCTCCGCGGAATGGAGGATCGCCGAGCGCATGCTTCCTTATAGCAAGTTGCCCCTTCTGCCGATACGATGCCGACCGTGATCTCGCCCTTCGAGGCCAAGCTCAAGCGACTGTTCCTCCGTATCGTCGCTGCGCGCTGGCTCATCATCGCCGTCTACGCGCTGTTGTTGCCGCCGAGCGTGTACTTCGCGCTCAAGGTGCAGCAGGACAACTCGCTCGATCGGCTCGTCGTGCAGTCCGATCCGACCTACACCGCCAACAAGCGCTTCGAAGCGGTCTTCGGCCACGGCGAATACGTGCTCGTGCTCGTCGAAGCCAACGATCCGTTTGCGCCCGACGTGGTCAAGCGCTTCGACGAGCTCGAGAGCGCCGTCGGCAAGGTGCCGCACGTGACGGCGAACAGCGCGCTCTCCGTGTTCAAGCGCGCCAAGGGCGGCTTCGACGGCTCGCCCGCCGCCGCCGAGAAGTTCAAGCAATTCGTCAGCGGCACCGAGCTCTTCAAGAAGCAGGGCCTCGTCGCCGCCCACATGCTGGCGCTGCCGCTGTTCCTCGACGTCAAGACGACCGCAGAGCGCACCGCCGTCATCGACGGCATCGACCACGCGCTCGCGCCCTACGAAAAATCGCCGGCGCCGTTCACCGCCGTCCGCAAAGTCGGCCAGCCCTACGTCAACACCTACCTCGACAACGACACGCGCACGTCCGGCTACAAATATTTCCCGCTGTTCATGCTGTTCGTCATCGTCCTCAACTGGGTCCTCTATCGATCGTTCCGCGCGCTGTGCGCCGTCGTGCTCACGCTCGGCGTGTGCGCGGCGATGACCGTCGGCTTCGTCGGCGTCACCGGCGGCACCTTCACCATCGTGTCGTCGCTCGTGCCGATGACCATCCTCATCACCTGCACGGCGACGCTCGTCTACTTGCACTCGCGCTTCGTCGAGGTGCCCGACGAAGGCGTCGGCATCGACGAGCACCAGGCGATCGCGCTGGCCAACAAGTTCGTCGCCGCCACGGCGTCAATCTTCGCCACGGCGGTCGGCTTCGCGGCGCTCGCAGTATCGGAGATTCGTCCGATTCGCGAGCTCGGCCTGTGGGTCGCCGCCGGCCTCGTCATCACCTGGATCACGGTGTTCACGCTCTTCCCGGCGCTGCAGAAGGCGCTCAACACGCCGACCGAGCTCGAGCGCAAGACCGCCGGGCAGTGGTTCGTGACCTTCACGCAGTGGCTGCCGGCGTGGTCGTATCGCTGGCGTTGGCTGCTCGTGCCGGGCGCGCTCGTCTTGTGCGGCGTGGGTGCCATCGCGCTCTTCGGCATTCCGGGTCTCATCAAGCCGATGGAGCTGCAGACCAACGCCATCGAGTACATCCCGCACGACTCGGCGCTCTACAAAGATACGAAGAAGCTCGAAGAAAACATCGCCGGCCTTTCCATCACCGAGGTGTGGCTGAGCGGCAAGCCGGGCATGGTGTCGGACGCGCCGGTGCTGCGCGGGCTGCAGGATTTCTCGGACGCGCTCGAGTCGGATCCGAAGATCGGCACCGTCATCGGCCCGACGGTGATGCTGCGCTCGCTGCAATATGTCAGCGGCGGGGGCGACAAGCTGCCCACGGACCCCGACAAGCTCGAGGCGCTCGGCGGCGACCTCGAGAATCTCCTGCCCAAGACACAAATGTTGCGAAGCTTCGTCAGCGAGAATTTGGCGCAGACGCATCTGTCGGTGATCACCAAGACCGTCGACTACAAGGGCTTCGAAGCGCTCGACAAGACCATCCGTCAGAAGTGGAAGGAAGCGGTCGCCAAGGATCCGGAGCTCGGCCAATTCAAGATGGAGATCGTCGGGCTCGCGCCGCTGCAGGCGAAGATCTCGCAGCTGCTCGTACCGACGCTGACGCACAGCTTCGGGCTCACCGTCGTGATCATCTTCGCGGCGTTCCTGCTGGTGTTCCGCTCGGGACCGGCGCGCCTGATGGCGATGATTCCGTCGCTGTTCGCCATCCTCGTCATGTTCCTGCTCATGCGCCTTTTGCACATGAACCTGAACGTGGCGACGATCCTCATCGCCTCGACCGTGCTCGGCACGTCCGAGAACGATCAGATCCATTTTTTCTATCACTTCCAGGAAGCGCGCAATGCCGGCTGCACGACCGAAGAGGCGCTGCGCCACACGCTCGGCATCGCCGGGCGCGCCATCTTCTTCGCGACGATCATCAACGCCGGCGGCTTCCTCGCCTTCGCCTTCTCGACGCTGCCGCCGGTGCGTCAGTTCGGCGTCTTGTCGGCCATCGCGTTCTTGTTGTCGATGATCGCCGACTTCACGGCGCTGCCCGCGGCCTTGTGGATGGTGTTCCGCGAGTGCCCGGACGAGGTCAAAGAAGCTGTGAAAGCCGGTCGACCCAAGCCGCGCTGAGCCCCGAAGCGCGCGCGCCGCGCACCAACGTCTCGACGAAGCCGCGCGACGGCGGCAATTCGCGATCGAGCGGACGCGCCGCGCGATACGCGACTGCCTCGATCTTGTCGCCGCTGTCGACGGCCGTGAGCTCGACGCGAATCATGGTGTACAGCCCGCTGATGGCGCCCTCTTTGTGATCGACGAGCCCGCGCGCGTCGCCCGGCATCGGCAGCGCCAGGCCCTCGACCGATTCGCCCGGCGCTTCGCGCAAGCTGGCGACCGCGCCGCCCCAGAAGCGCGACTGCACGTCGAACGCGAGCCGAAACCCGTCGAGCCGCGCCGCGCGAGCGCCCGAAAAATCGGGGACGCGATAGCCGTGCTCTTTGGCCCACTCGGCAAACGCGACGCGATCGAGCGACGATCCATAGATGAACCAGACGAACGGCGCGCTCGCGCGCGCATCTTCGTGTGCCTTGCCGACGACAGGAAGTCCGGGCATGGTGCATCTCCTACCATGACCTGCGTGTTCTGCGGAATCATCGGCGGCACGATCCCGGCGTCGATCGTCATGCAAGACGACGACGTCGTCGCGTTCCTCGACACCAAGCCGCTGTTCAAGGGGCACGTGCTGGTCGTGCCGCGCGCGCACGTGGTCACGCTCGGCGACTTGCCGCCCGCGTCGCTGCCGCGCTTCTTCGGCGCCGTGCAGCGCCTCTCGCGCGCGGTGCCCGAAGCGTGCGGCGCGCAAGGAACCTTCGTCGCGATGAACAACGTCGTGTCGCAGTCGGTGCCGCATCTGCACGCGCACGTCGTGCCGCGCACCAAGGGCGACGGGCTCAAGGGCTTCTTCTGGCCGCGCACCAAATACGCGTCCGACGCCGAGCGCGACGACTACGCCGCCAAGATCGCATCGCTCTTCGCCACATGATCGGCTATCGTCGCATCGTGCGCGTCTGGTCCCTCGTCGTCGTCGCTGCGGTCGCTTGCACGCCGCACGCGCAGCCGGGCCCCGCCGACACGCTGCGCGCCTTCGCCGACGCGGTGCGCGCCGGACGCACCGACGCCGCCTACGCGCTCATGTCGAGCGACTATCGCAAGAGCCACGATCGCGACGCCTTCGCCCGCAGCCTCGGGCCCGCCGATCAGCGCGCCGCCGGCCGGCTCGCGCACGGTCGCGTCGAATTGCGCGCCGAAATCGAGCTCGCCGACGGCGAACGGCTCGCGCTCGTGCAAGAGCCCGAGGGCTGGCGCTTCGCGCGCGATCCGCTCGACGTCTATCCGCAGCGCGCTCCCGACGAGGCGTTGCGCTCGTTCGTACGCGCCGTCGAGCGCAAGCGCTGGGACGTGGTCTTGCGCTTCATCCCGCAACGCTTCCGCTCGACCATCACCGCCGACAGCCTGCGCGATCGCTGGGAAGGCGCCGGCGCCGGCGAGCTCAAGGCGCAGCTCGTCGTCGTCAAGGCGCACCTCGACGAGCCGATGGAGCTCGCCGGCGACGAAGCGCGGCTGCCGGTCGGCGAGCGCAAGCAGGTCAAGCTCGTACGCGAAGAGGGCCTGTGGCGAGTGGAGACGCTGGAATAGGCGACGTCGGCGTCGACACCGGCGGCGCGACGCTGGCGTGCCTCGTCGCCGGCGACGGGCCGCTCGTGATCTGCGCGCACGGCTTCCCCGACTGCGCGCGCTCGTTTCGCCATCAGGTGCCGGCGCTCGTCGCCGCCGGCTTCCGCGTCGTGTCGCCGTATCTGCGCGGCTACGCGCCGTCGACGCGCGCCCGCGACGGCCGCTACGACGCCGCTGCGCTCGGCAACGATCTCGTCGCGCTCGCGCGCCATTTTTCGCCCGGCGTCCCGGCGCGTCTCGTCGGTCACGATTGGGGCGCCATCGCCGCCTACGCCGCCGTTGCGCTGGCGCCGGCCGCGTTCTCGCACCTCGCGACCGTCGCCGTGCCGCATCTGCGCGTCGCCGGCACGCGCTTCGCCTCGCCGGCGCAGCTGCGTCGCAGCTGGTACATGGGCCTGTTTCAGCTGCCGCGTCTCGCCGAGCGCCGCCTCGCCGCCCACGACTTCGCGCTCGTCGATCGCCTCTGGCGCGACTGGTCGCCGTCGCTGCGCCCGCCCGCCGACGAGCTCGCCGCCGTCAAGGCGTCGCTGCGCGACCGCGAGCGCGACGTGCTCGCCTACTATCGCGCGATCGTCTCGCGCGCCACGCCGTCGACCGCGCATCTGTTGCGCCGCCGCACGCGCGTGCCGTCACTCTACGTGCACGGCATCGACGACGGCTGCATCGGCGTGGCGCTCGCCGACGATGTCGAGCGCGCCTACGCCGGCCCGATCGCCGTGCACCGTCTTGCCGGTGGTCACTTTGTGCATCAGGAAGCGATTGAACAATTCAACGGCATCCTCGTCGAATTCTTGAAGACACCGGGTTCCACCTGATGTCGCACACCGCAAAAAGTGCGGTGACGCGAGGATTTTCGACACCGCCGCCGTGGCCTGGAGCCCCAGTCCGAGCGACCGCCTACACCGGATGC
>Ga0070679_100006043_pt1 | contig 11258 bp, 8 predicted proteins | sample KBSC63BmetaG_FD_65652 | JGI IMG/M metagenome (GOLD analysis project Ga0070679, IMG submission 65652) | Corn rhizosphere microbial communities from Kellogg Biological Station, Michigan, USA - KBS C6-3B metaG | ecosystem: Host-associated > Plants > Roots > Rhizosphere | place: USA: Michigan... | reverse complement strand
CAACCATCGCTCATCCGCGCTCCCGGCATGTCGACGAGTCGTCGTGATCCGTGCCGCCAGGAGTTGATGCGCGGGTCAGGCCGTGAATCCTGCGGCGCCGGCAAGAATGTCCGGACTAGCTACCGCGCAGAAGTTGTGAACGTACCCTTCCGGCATGCTGAATGGCGTGAACACCTGCTGCATGACGGACGACAGCTGGTGCTTCTCGAGGTCAAATTCGCTGATGGGGCGAAGCGCCGGGCCATCGATGAAGTAGAGCACGTACCCGATGTCATCGATTTCCGCGAATACATCCTTGATCGGGCAGTCCAGGTGGCGCTGCTCGATTTCGATGAGCATGGTCGGAAGGTACTTGCGGAGCGTGACGGAGGCACCGCGCAGCACGGACATCTCGTGCCCTTCCACGTCGATCTTGACCAGGTCGACGTGCCGGCCGCCGACCTCGTCGTCCAGTCGCACCGTCGGGACGGTGACCTTCTCAACACGGACGCCGCGCTGTCCGTCGAAGCCATGGGCGAGGCTTGACTGCGCGGTGACATGCCGGCTGCCGAAAACAGGAACCTGCAGGTCCGCGCGGCCAGTCAGGTCTGACACGGCGACGGGGCGGAAACGGACGTTAGGCCGCGCCCTGGCCAGTTTCTCAAGCACTGGCTTGCTCACCGGATGCGGCTCGTAGCTGAACACCGCGCCGGCCCCGCCAACCAAACGGGCGAGGTGATAGCTGAACAGGCCCCAGCTTGCGCCGATATCCACGACCGTGGTGCCGTCGCCGACGAAGTGGTCGGTGAGCGCGGCGGTGAGATCACCGGATCTAACCTGGCTTCTCCAGACAAGTTCTACCAGCGTACCCATGGCGGCGTATCCGAGATAGCGGGCAACGTTCCGCGGGGTCGCGAGGATCGCGGCCGAGTTCGCCAGCGCGTTTCCGGCCTCGGTGTACCTAGAAGGCATCGATCTCCGTCCCTGCCTGAACCCTGCGTCACATGTGGTCGTTTGCACACATCCTGGAGCTTGAACCTCATCCCGTTCTGCATATTTTAGGTGAAGTATGGGTTTTATCTGGAATTTGTTTCATTTATGTCCATGTTGTGCTTCAGCTTGACTTCGCCCTCCCGGCGGCCTGCGCTCACCACCTGCGATCGTTCGGTCCCCGGGACTGACCTGGACGCGGTTCGGGGCCCAGGTCGGCGGCCGGTGCCTGCTGGACCCGCCTGGACCCAGCCGAGCGAACAGGCGGCAGCGTCTGGCCCGGCTAGTGGCTTGTGTCCCGGATCGGCCAAAACCGCGGCGGACGTCTGGCCGGATGCTCAGCGTCCCCCGCGCAGCGATGGCACGCCGTGATGCGCCGGCACCACCTCGGCGGCGACGCTGCCGTGGAGCTCAAGCTCGGCCGGCCCGCGCCCGGAGCGGGGATACTTTCTGACTTAGCCAGGCCGCGTTGAGAGCGGCGGCCGCCGCCCTGCCGATGACGGTGCCGATGCTAGTGCTGCCGTCGACCCGCACGCGCTCCGCGCCGGACATGACGCGGACCTCTCCGTCGTGATCGAGCCACAGGACCGCGACTCCCGTCCGGCGCAGCCTCCGGATGAGCTCACGGCCGCGGTGCTCCTCGCCCGGGATCACCAGGTGGCCGTCGCAGATGATGACAAGCAGTCGCCCCAGTGCCGGTGCTCAGCTGGAGAACGCCGTCCAGGGCCTGGACGGCCGCACTGGCGACAATCCAGGTGGCGCTGGCCGCAGGAAGGGATGGCGTCACCATCACCGGCGACTGCCAAAGGCTGGCATACTGCCGCAATGCAGATGGTGATTTCAGGCCGTCCTCTGGCCCCTGCGGCGTTTGTCGTCGTCCTGGCGGCGCTAGCCGGATGTGGTGCCAGCGGAAGCAGCGTTGCCGGGGCAGGCAAGGCCTCCACGGCGGCTACTGCGCCGGCCGTTGCGTCAAGGTCGGCCATGGCGTCCACCTCGCCTAAGCCGTCGGCCGCGGCCTCAACGTCGGCTAAGCCGTCAAGGGCTGCGTCAACCGCGTCCGCCCCGACGCCGACGGCGGTAGCATCCACCCCGCGCTCCGCCCAGGGGGCGTCCACCCTGCTCGACAGCGCGCTTTCCGCCATGCTGGCGCGGAAATCAGTCCACCTTGCCTGCAGCACGCCCTCCTCGGCAGGCGTCTTCGTGGAATCCATAGACGCCGGCGTCGCATCCGGGCGCAATGCCAGCACCGAAGGCGATGTCTCCATCACGAACGTTCTGGTGGACGGGATCGCCTATCTCAGCACCAACACCGCAGGAGTTTTCGCGTCTGAGGGTATTCCCGAGGCCGAGGCGGGAAAGCTGGCCGCAGGGGAGTGGCTCTCCATCGGGCCCGGTCAGTCCTATGGGCACGTGTACCTCGATTACGCGAATGCGATCGAAGGCATGACCGTTGCCGACCAGACGGAGTTTCTCCGGCTGACCGGACCGCTCAAGCGCACTGCAGCAACCTGGGCTTAGGGGGTGTCCGTCTACGGCGTCACCGGCGATGCACCTTCCTCCTTCGGCAAGGGCGCCACAGAATCCGTTTACATCGCGGCTACCGACGCCCCGCTGCCGGTGAGCGTAACGAGGCACTCGAGCAATGGCACCAGAACCTGCGACTACAGCGGTTGGGACGAGTCCTTGAACTTGACCGCCCCGGCTAACGTCGTCCCCATCACCGCTATCCCCAAGTGACGCGCGGGACGTCAGGACTCCAGATACCGTTCGATCGTCTCCACCTTTGAGGTCAGGCCGTCCGCGCTGGGTTTTCCGCCGCGTTGCGATGGGCGTACGGCTGCGCAGATGCGCGCCAGTGTCGCCAGCCAGTCGCGCTGGGGGTCGGTCACCATGATCTTCGGGAACGGGTACCGGCTGTACAAGCGGGCCGCGACGGGCTCCCATGCCTGGTACAGCCTGACCACGGCGTCTTGGCCCCGCAGGTTGCGGCGGCGCGCCCAGGGGCTGTTTTCCACGAAGGCCACGTTCCGTGACGACCACGGTTCCCCCCGGATGCGGTGGACCCGGTCGATCGCCGCGCCGATGTCGGCCGGGCGCAGATAGACCAGTAGCGGATCGGCGGGTGCGGCCTGGCGCACAATCGCGGTGAAGATCTCATCGACCGTGCGCGCGGGCGCACCGTCGATGAAGGCCGGCATCACCGAGTTCTGCAGGAAGCTCCCCTCCAAGATGATCGTCTGCCGGTCGCGCAGGCAACGCTCAGCCAGCCGGCGCCACTGATCGTCCGCGTACGCGCGGGGGCTGCTCCCGGTCCTGCCGTCCGCGGCAGTGCCCGGCCGCCCGGGCGGCTGCGGGCCGGCTGCTGCCCGCAACCGGTCCTCGGCCCTGGTCCGGATGGGGTGATCGGCGGCGCCTTCGCAGAAAACCCGCGCGTTTTCTCCCTGGCGCGCCAGCCAGTCCCCGACCCGCATCGCCGTGGTCGTCTTGCCGGAACCGATCATCCCCTCGACCAAGATCAGCTGCGCCGCGCCCACCAGCCAAGGCTACGATGCCGCGACCGGCTTATCGACCCGGTACGGGCCGCCATCCGGTACAGCGAGCCCGTCCGCGCCGGACCCTGACCGCATCCCGCAGACTGCGCGTTCGGCGAGCGCACGACGGCTGGGTGGAGGTACCCGGGAATCCGCTTGCCGGCCCTATGGGAACAGCGTGATACCGGTGGTTCCCGAGTATCGGTGGTACCCGCGCTGAGCGATCGTGTCCCTGATGTTCGTGACCCTGCAGTTCCACCCCGGACTGGCGGCCTGATCTGGGGAGACAAGACCGTCGGCGACATTTTCCCCTGGGCAGAATGGCGTGCAAAATGTCAGGCAAGGCCCCGATGGGCTCCTGGACCAGGCGGGCGCGAGATCCGGCAGGCGCAGGGGAGCGTGGGTGCAGGCGGCATGGGGTGTTTGGCGGAAAGTCACTTGAATTTGATTGCTGCTCCGGGTGACGCTTGATGGCATGACCGTGCATCTGACGCACTGGGGGACATTCGAGGCTGCCAGCGATGGTGAGCGGCTGACTGAGGTGGGTCCGTGGCGCGGGGACCCGGAGCCGATGCCGCTGATTGACAACGTCGCCTCCGCTCAGCATCACCCCGCCCGCATCACGCAGCCGCACGTGCGCAAGGGCTGGCTGGACCACGGGCCGGGTGCGCCGGGACGTGGCGACGAGCCGTTCGTTCCGGTGTCATGGGACACCGCGCTTGACCTCCTATCCGGGGAACTGCGTCGGGTCTACCGCGACCACGGGGCCGAAGCGGTGTACGGCGGCTCGTACGGCTGGGCCAGCGCGGGCCGGTTCCACCACGCGCAGAGCCAGGTGCACCGGTTCCTGAACTGCCTCGGCGGCTACGTACGGCACGTCAACAGCTACAGCCTCGGCACCTCCACCGTGCTGCTGCCCTACGTGATCGCCGACGTCAGCGTGCTGGAGAACCACGCCACGGCCAAGTCCGTGATCGCGGAGCACAGCGAACTCGTGGTCGCCTTCGGCGGGCTGTCACCGAAGAACGCGGCGGTGTCGCCAGGCGGGGTGTCCCGGCATCACGCCCGCGGCTGGATAGGCGCCGCGCGGGCCCGGGGCTGCCGGTTCGTGTCCGTGAGCCCGCTGCGCGACGACACGCCTGCCGAGGCGCGGGCCGAGTGGATCGCGCCGCGGCCCGGGACCGACGCCGCGCTGATGCTCGCGCTTGCCCAGGTCCTCGACGCCGATGGCCTGGCCGATACCGGATTCCTCGAGCGCTACACCGTCGGGTTCCCGCGGTTCGCCCGGTACCTGCGCGGCGAGGCAGACGGGGTCGTCAAGGATCCCGCGTGGGCTTCGGCGATCACCGGGGTGCCAGCGGCGCGCATCCGGGAACTCGCGCGCGAGATGGCCGCCGCCCGCACCATGGTGACGGTCAGCTGGTCGCTGCAGCGTGCCCGTCACGGGGAGCAGCCGTTGTGGCTCGGCGTGGTGCTCGCGGCCATGCTCGGCCAGATCGGGCTGCCGGGCGGCGGCTTCGGTCACGGGTACGGGTCCACGGCCCTCGTCGGCGAGCCGACGCCGCGGGTGGGGGTGCCGCGGCTGCGGCAGGGCCCGAACGCCGTCTCCACGTTCATCCCGGTGGCCCGGATCGCCGACATGCTGCTGAATCCCGGTGTCGACTATGACTACAACGGGCAGCGGCTGACCTATCCCGACATCCGGCTCGTGTACTGGTGCGGCGGCAACCCGTTCCATCACCACCAGGACCTCGCCCGGCTGCGCGAGGCCTTCACCCGCCCGGAGACGGTCGTGGTGCACGACCCGTTCTGGACGGCGACGGCCCGGCACGCCGACATCGTGCTGCCGGTGACCATGAGCATCGAGCGTGACGACTTCGGCTCCGGGCAGAACGACCGGATGTTCTTCCCGATGCCCGAGCTGACCCGGCCGCACGGCGAGGCCCGGGACGACTACGGGATCTTTTCTGACCTGGCGGACAGGCTTGGTGCGGGCAAGGACTTCACCGAGGGCCGCACCGCGATGGAGTGGCTGCGGCACCTGTATGGCGAGTGGCGGGATTCACTCGCTTCGCGGGGGCGGGATCGGGTTCCGGTTCCGGGGTTTGACGAGTTCTGGGCCGGCACTGGCATCGAGCTGCCAGTGGCCAGCGAGCCGCAGGTGGCGTTCGCTGAGTTCCGTCTTGACCCGGAGAAGCATCCGCTCACCACGCCGACCGGGAAGATCGAGATTTTCTCCTCAACCATCGACGGATACGGGTACCCGGACTGCCCGGGCCATCCGGTCTGGCTTGAGCCGGACGAGTGGCTCGGCTCGGTGGCTGCGGAGCGCTTCGGCCTGCAGCTGGTCGCCAATCAGCCGCGGTCGCGACTGCACAGCCAGCTGGATGTCGGCGCGCACAGCCAGTCGGTCAAGATCGCCGGGCGTGAGCCGGCGCGGATGCACCCCTCCGACGCGGAGGTGCGCGGACTGCGCGACGGTGACCTTGTGCGGATCTTCAACGACCGGGGTGCGTGCCTGGCCGGGCTCTCCGTGGACGACGCGGTGCGTCCCGGGGTTGTCCAGTTGTCCACCGGGGCCTGGTACGACCCGGACCCGGCCGACCCGGGGTTTTGCCGGCATGGAAATCCCAACGTGCTCACTGCCGACCTCCCGTCCTCGAGCCTCAGCCAGGGGTGTACGGGGCAGCTGGCGCTTGTGGAGGTTGAGGCGTATCGCGGGACTCCGCCGGAACTATCGGTTACTCGTCCGCCGGCGACCGTCTGAAGCCTCCGCGGTAGGCCGGACGGGACGGGAATCCCTTCTGCGCCGGGGTTGCACGCCGACTGCGAGCTGTTCCCCGAGGTTCTGGCGGACAGGCCCTCGGAGGCCTTCCTGTGCTTCCTGTTCTTCGTCCTGGGGGCCGTCTAACTGCCGCGCGGGTAAGACGACGCGGGCGAAGGAACTGCGCCGGCGGCTCCCGGACGCGGTCGTGTATGACCCGGAGGACGTCGGCCTCGTGCTGTGCAAGTGGATGCAGCCCAACGGCGACTGACCCTGCACAGATCTGTCGGTTCTGCGCGCGCGAACGGATGGCAGACGTTCCTCGGCGCGGCTACGCGAGTTCGTCGCGTGCTGAGTAAGGGCGTCCCGGCCAGTAGGGCCATTCCTCGAACCAGGTGCAGCGTCCGTCGCCGGCGAGCCGGATGACCCACAGATCGCGGTACTCCTGGCCGGGCGGATGGTGCCCGACATCAGCGCACCGGCCAAGCGCCGCCCCGGGTCGCGAGTTTCTTGTGCTCCCGCCGCCCGTCTGTTACTCATCCGAGCCTGCGCCGGACCGCGTCCAGGACGCCGGGCAGCAGGCCGGGAAGCAACCGGAACCATGTATCGAGGTCGCGCTCATCACGGTAGCGGAACCAGATGTCGTGATCAGGCTCGTAGGCCGCCGTCACCTGCCTTCCCTGCGCCAGGTACCAGTCCCGCGCACGGTCGTCGAGCATGCGAAGCACCCGCGCGGGCGCGGGCGGCAGCCTCCTGATGACCGCGTTCTGCACAGCTCGCACCCGCTCCCGGCCCTCGTCGTCCAGGAGCTGGCAGAACCGGAAACCCGGCCCGAGCACGCCGGCCCTGGGCTGGGCGCCGCGTCGGAACTCGATGATGAACCTGGACCCGTACCAGCCAAGTGCGTCAGGACTGCGCGTCGGCTGAACCCAGGCCACGACGAACTCCTGATCCGCCGGCCGCTGCCAGACGGCAGCGGCCGATGGCCCGCGGCTTTCAAAGCCCTGAGCGGCAAAGCCCGGCCCCAGCGCAGCCAGGGCCTTCCGGTGAACCACCCGGTCAGGTACTACGCCCTCCACCAGCCAACGATAGCCAAGTCCCGCTCGCTGGCAGAAGCGGCCGGCCACGGGCAGGACAGCGAGCTTGGGCACCCTCTGGGAGTCATCGCAACCTCACGACAGAACATTCGTTCCCGCACGCCCTGGGCGGCCATCCCGATCAACCGCTAAGACATGCCTTTCGGCGGTTGCGGCAGCGACCCCAGCCAGCCGGCAACCCCCAGACTCAGGGCAGCGCGACCGCCGGCGAAAAGGCTTTCTCTACGATTTCAAGGCGCGCCTCCGGCACGCCGTGCGCGGCCCGGGGCCCGCGCAAACGGATCGAGAGTTGGAGACGCGAAGTGCTGGAGAGGAATGCGTGAGGAAGGGCGGGCGTGAACGCCTGGTCCTCAGCGGGGAACGGGCGGGGGTCGGTTCGCGCCCGGGGCGACTGGCCCCGCTTCCCTGAGTATGTGGTTGCCCGCCGTTACGCGGTCTCCGGCACCGCGCTAAGCAGATCAGTGCGGGGGGCCGTCCTCCGGTGCCGGACATTGTTTCGCCGGTCAAGATCACCTCAAGAGCGCTCACTGCGTTCGCGTCCTTCGGACGGCGCAAGCGCCGCTCTTGACACTGATCTTCCCCAGCAGAAGACTCGGCGCCCGCGCGGTTGGACGGGGCGGAGCGACGCGGCCTCGAATCCAGGCCAAATCCAGACGACTACTACTGATCGAGTGATTCGACAGAAACTACCGTCAAAGAATGCTCTTCTGCTATAAGGGCAGAGCGTAAAGAACTTTATCCGCAGTTCCCAGCCAAGGGCGTAGAAATCGACTTCCTGGCTAGCGGAACCTCGCTCTCCAAACGAATCGAGTTCCCAGAGGGAGAAAGCTATGAAGATGCAATGAAGCGTGGACCTGTAGGTATAACATTCAATATATATAACAATACACGAGAGCTTTTGCAGGAATTTGAGAATCTACGGACACGGGTCGAGCTAATTTCCGACGAAGACGTTACGCGTCTAGCAAACGATTGAGAGAAATTCCTTATTCGTCAACTTATGCTGACTGAGGTTGGACATAAAAAAGAAGCCGGTGGTCCCTGTGATTCGCTCGTCCTGGCCATACGTAGCGAAATAGGTACATGAGCAAGAGGACCGAAACGCCGGTTCGCAGCCAAATGATAATGGAATTAGTCCTCACCGGCAGTGCAGTAGATGACTGCGGCCATGTGTGAGCATCATCCTTGCGGTAGGTTCATTGCCAAGCCAGACTTGACGCCTATTCGCTTTGCAATGTTTCACGCCGATCATCGGCGCAACTCTTTTCCGCATCCCCGCGTTCCTTAATGGTACGAACTCAGGCTCGATGGTGCGGCCTGTCGCAGGCTACCGCCGATACGGAACACGTCGACGTTCTCGGCCAGAACCTCCACGACGCACTCCTTTGAGACGACCACCTAGTAAAGCGGAACGAAGATCGCGTCGCGGCTCCACATGGGTCACAGGCCTGCGACCAGGCTGCTGTCACGCACGACTCCGACGGTCCGCCGGTCCGAGGAGACGTTCGCGGCCACTCAGTCGAGGTCGAACTCGTTGCCCTCGATGTCCTGCATCACGATGCACGACTCGTTGTCGTCATCGGCAGGCAGTAGCCGCACGCGTACCGCGCCGAGCGCGACCAGCCGGGCGCATTCGGCCTCAAGCGTGGCCAGGCGCTTTTCACCCACGAGCCCGGTGCCGACCCGCACGTCAAGATGCACCCGGTTCTTGACGACCTTGCCCTCGGGAACGCGCTGGAAGAACAGTCGCGGGCCCACACCCGAGGGATCAATGCAGGCGAACCATGAACCCTGATCCTCAGGCGGTAGCGAGCGATCGAAATCGTCCCAGGTAGCGAACCCCTCCGGCGGCGGCGGGATGACGTATCCCAGCACCTCGCACCAGAAACGAGCGACGCGCTGAGGTTCTGCGCAGTCGAAGGTGACCTGGAACTGCCTGACCGACGCCATCGGTCCACCCTAGAGGACGCGGCCCAGCCATCGCCGCGCGGGTCGAGGTCTCGCGTGACACGGATCGGTGACCCGACCGGGCCCGGGTGACCGTAGGGTCGGCAAGCGAGTCCGCCCCACCCCGAGCGGGGTCTAGAAACCGTACCTCCAGCGGACGTAGCACAGGGTGCAGAAGGCATGAGGCGAGGTGAGTAGCGTTGCTAACGGTCGAGGAAGCTACGCGGCAAATGCCCGAGGCTTGAGCAGTTCGAGTTACCGATGCGTTGAAAGCTGCTAGCCCCGCGGTGCGCATTCACGACGGTATCAATCCGGATTATCTCAAGTGGATCTCGGACGAGACGATGTAACCCAACACCAGGGATTTTAGGTATTAGTGCCGGATCCGCAGGTGGCCGCGGCCGTCCGGGCCATGTACGGCGGGAAGAAGCCGCTGGCAGTGACGGTGCGGGAGCGGCTGGGTGGCTGGGTGATGAGATATTCCGCTCAGGGTCTCGCGAATCTTTTCCGGCTCGGCGAGGCTCTTACTGTCACAGCCGCGCGACAGGCAGGAGGGAGTTTGTGGAGAACCGATCACTGCGAGCGATGGGTCCGGCCGACGGGGCCGGTCTGGGCCAGTGGTTCGCCGGCGCGCAGCAGGGTGATCCTGTCGCGATGGACGGGCTGTTGCGTGCCCTGCTGCCAACGGCGCGGCGATTCGCGGCCCAGAGTTGCCCGACGCACGAGGACGCTGAGGACGCCGCTCAGGAAGCGCTGACTGCGCTGGTGCGGCGCGTCGGCGCATTGCGGGCGGCGGAGACGGTCACGAGCTGGCTGTTCGTCACCATCCGCCACGCGTGTCTTCGCCGCGTGCCCGGCGTGATCCTGGTGCCGCTCGACAGCGTGCCCGAACCCGCGGGTGACGACCTGGCCGGCGCGCTGGTCGACCGGATAGTCATGGCTGAGGCCCTGGCTGACCTGCCCGCCGCGCAGCGAGACGTGATCGTGCTCATTGACCTGCTCGGGTTTCCGGCCGAGCGCGCCGGGGCACGGCTCGGGATCGGTGTCCGCGCGACCAGGAGCCGGCTGCATCGCGCGAGAAGGGCGCTCGCCGCCTCGATCGCGTCATCGCGAAGGAAGAGCGCATGAGCCCGCCAGAGGAGTCCGGGGAAGCCGCCCTGCCAGAAGACTTCAGCGGCGACGTCACCGGCGACGGGGTGTTCCTGGCCGTGCGCGACGGCTATGACGCGGTCTACGGTGCCCTCCCGCGGGGCGAGACGTTCAATCGGATCTGGCGGGAACACGCCTATGGCGGTGACTTCCCCGCGGAGTTCGCCCACATCGGCTTTCTCACTGTCAGCGAAGCGCGCCGGATGCTCGGCCTGCTGGGCGTCCGCGACGGCGATGTGCTGGTCGATCTCGCATGCGGCGCCGGTGGCCCCGGTCTGTGGGCGGCGCAGGAGTCCGGCGCGTCGCTGATCGGGATCGATCCGTCGCCGGCTGGACTGTCGGCGGCCCGCGAATGAGCGCAGCAGGTGGGCCTCGCGGAACGGTCACGCTTCGCCGACGGTACGTTCGAGCGCACCGGGCTTGTCGGCGGCGTCGCCGATGCGGTGATGAGCGCGGACGCGTTCCAGTACGCGCCCGACAAGCAGGCCGCGCTGAGCGAGGTCTTCCGGATCCTGCGCCCGGGTGGGAGGCTGGCCGTCATCGCCTTCGAGACCGAACCGGCAAAGGTTCACGGTTTGCCGGTGTTCGGCGTCGACCCGGTCTCGGACTATGCCCCTCTGCTTCAGAAGACCGGCTTCGCCATCGACGCGTACGAGGAGACCCCGGGATGGCGCGAACGGGCGTACACCGCGTTCGGCGCGATCGTCGAGGCAAGAGATGCGCTCGCGGCGGAGATGGGTGAGCGCGCGGCCAGCAGCGCGGTCGCAGAAGCAACGGTGACCGTTCAGCTGAAGCCATACG
>Ga0070679_100006041_pt1 | contig 11261 bp, 10 predicted proteins | sample KBSC63BmetaG_FD_65652 | JGI IMG/M metagenome (GOLD analysis project Ga0070679, IMG submission 65652) | Corn rhizosphere microbial communities from Kellogg Biological Station, Michigan, USA - KBS C6-3B metaG | ecosystem: Host-associated > Plants > Roots > Rhizosphere | place: USA: Michigan... | reverse complement strand
GCGCGTCCCTCGATCTGCATCAGCAGCGTGGGCACCGTCATCAGCTCGTTGAGCGCGAAATTCGCGGCGGCGATATAAACGAGCAGGCGAGTCCCCGCGCCGCCCAGCACGTGCTGGTGAATTGGCCCGGCTCCGATTGCCAGCAGCGCCGCGCCGATTGCGTTGAGCGAGAGCACCAGCAGCGCCGCCGTAACGATGATTTCGCGGCGGGCGCGGTCGGTCGTTGCCTTGAAGTAGAAGCGCATCACGCCGGCAGTCATCCCCGCGCTCATCAGGATCGACGCAACGTCGAGCGTGATGTCCAGCATTTGCAGCAAGCCGTAATCACTCGGCGTCAGCAGCCGCGTGTAGATCGGCAGCATTATCAGCGCGGCAGCGCGCCGCGCCACGATCCCGAATCCGTAGATAACGGTATCGCGGCGCAGAGGATTTGCTTTCGCGGCGCTCGGTGCTGGCGTGGCGGCTGGCGAGAGCGGAGCGGTCACCGGCTCTCCGACTGCTGTCACGAGATCGCGCGCATCGGTGGGCGCGGTGTAGCCGGGTGGTCGGCGTCGCGCCGACGCGGCCGTTTGAACGCGACTTCAGTCATGCGCGGCACCAGCAGCTCGGCTGGCAGCTTCAGCGGGAACGGATACTCGGAGTTGTAGATCGTCGCCGGGCTATGCCGCTTCAGCTCCAGGTAGATCGAGGTCGGGCACACGTACTTCGCCGGATTCCCCGCGATCACCGAGTTCGGCGCGAAACTGTCCATCACGACGGCTCCGGCGGCGACCACACAATTCTCGCCGAGCTCGACGCCCGGCATGATGATGGCGCGCAATCCGAGGAAGCAGCGGTTTCCAATGCGAATTCTTCCGTAGTGGCCATTGACGTTCGGGAACTTGTCGAGCGCCGTGAACACCGCGCCGTCGTGGGTGACGAACATCACCTCACCGGAGACGATGACCTCGTCGCCGATCTCGACCAGCTCCGCCTCGGACGCGACATTCAGCGAATAGAGGCGGCATTTATCGCCGACCTTCATCCCCATCTGCCTGGCGCGGAATACTCTCCACGCCATGACATCGGTCCGCCACAGGTCCGCGTTTTCCAGACGGCGGCTGAAGGCGCTCACTCGCGGGCTGAGCTGAATCGACTTCGGCAGCGCCGCGATTGCCGAGCGAAGCATTCTTACCACCGCCAGCCGGAACGGTTGATGAACACCGGGCGGCTGGTGGACGAGCGGTTTTGCGAACGCCGAGCGAATGCTCACCCGCCTTTCTCCGTGATGCGCGCCAGGACGTTGAGCAGCTCTTTCGCGACCAATGCCTGTCCGCGCTCGTTGAGGTGACCACCGTCGGAAGTGTATTCCGGGGCGAGGGTCTCGATTTTCTGACCCTTGGCGTCGAAGAAAACACGCTCGTGATTCGGCCCGGTTGATTCGATTCTGGCGATGTCGAAGAGTGGCTCGCGGCCGGCGAACGCGGCGCGGACGAGCGCGTTGTAGCGCTGGCGGGTGATCGCCGCCTGTCGAACGGACGGCTTACCCAGCAGCTGTTTCGCCTGCGCTTTCATCGCGGTCTCGACCGTGGTGACGGGTACCGTTGAATGAACGATGGTCACATCGGGGAAACGCGCGCGTATGTTCCGCACCGTGGCCTGGTACGCGCTGAACATCGCCTCGACATCACGGTCGTGATCGATGTCGACGTAGCAGTACTTGAGCAACACGATCGCCTGATCGGGGCGCGGTCGGGATTCCAGCATCCTGACGATCGCGGCGTTCTTCGAAGACGGATCCTGGTTCCTGCCGGCGTGGAAGTGGACGAACGCCGGATGCGAGACCGCCGAAGGTTCGTGCGTCTGAACCAGTCTCAGCCCGAGCTTCAGATCGGAATTGAGACGCTCGATTCCCGCCGCGATGTTATCGCCAACCGACTGGTGGCCGAAGTACACCGCCCTTTTTGCCACCGTGCGCCAACGCTCCGCATCGGTTGACGAGCCATCGACCCGGGAGTCGGAAAACGGAGCCCACAAGGTTGCGCCGATCATGAGAGCACGCGCTGCGCTCGGCATTTTGCCTAGCTCACTGCCGGGGACTGCCGGCTCGCCACGAATTGGGAGATGGAGCGGAGCGAGCCGAAGTTTGCCTCGCTTATTTCGCTTTCGGCCGCCACCACGCCGAACTCGGACTCGACGAACGAGATCAGCTCGGCGATCCCCATCGAATCGACGACGCCGCGCTCGAGCAGGCGGTCATCATCGCCAAGGACGAAATCGGGCATCATGTAGAGGAAATTCTCCTGCACGAACCAGCGAACGCGGCCCATGATGGCCTGTTCGGTCTCGTTCGGAGAATAGGTGTAAGCGGTCGGAGTCGTTTCTGATTCGGTGATCGGCATGGTGAGTTTGAAGTGTCAGTTCACGAGAGGACCGGAACGCTATCGCCGAATAGAGCGGTCGCGCCGGAGACTGGAAGCGGTGAAATGCGGTGCGCTGCGTCGACGAACTGTCGATGCCACAGCTGCGTGGACAACAGCCCGACGATGGCCTGATTTTCCCTGAAGCCGGTCGCCGCGCCGGAGCGGCAGCGGCGAACGAGACCCTCGACTGCCTGCGGCGAGAAAATTCCGACGCGCCTGACCGCTTCCGGCGTGAGCTCGTCGGCGATCCAATCGGGCATTCCTTCCGCGAAAAAGCTCGGGGCGTCGGGCGCGCGGTAAGGCTGCTTGCCGCGACTGTTGATCCGGGTCGGAAGCACGCGTGCGGCCCAGCGGCGAAGGATCTCTTTCTCGTGTAGCCCGAGCAGCTTCGAGCTCGTCGGAAGCGCGGCGCTGAACTCGAAGAGACGGTGGTCCAGGAACGGGAAGCGTCCTTCGACTCCGTGAGCCATCGCCATCCGGTCGCCCTGCGAGCTGAGCAGATAGGTCGAAAGCAGCGTCGTCATCTCGAGATAGGCGGCGCGATTGAGCGCGGACCATCCGAAGAATCTCGTCGGCAGCGCCGAACGAAGTTCCGACAGCACATCGAGCCCGCCCAGGGATTTCCTGAACTCAGGCGTGTAGAAGTCCTTGATTCGCGCGCTGACAAGGAACCGGGGCAGGTGCGAGAAGAGCGGATCGTTTGGCTGGCCGGCCTCGAGGAAGAACTTCCGCCAGAATTCCCCGCCCTTCCCGGGCCCGGCGAGATAAGGGTACAGACGGTCGAAGAGACGCTGGCGCGCCTGCGACTGCGGTTGACGCAGACAGAACTGCCGGACCGAGACTTCCTTGAACAGATCGTAGCCGAGGAACAGCTCGTCGGCGCCCTCGCCGGTGAGCACGACCTTGATGCCGGACTCCTTGGTGAGTTTGGCAAGGTGATACATCGGCACCGGCGCGGTGCGCAGCAGCGGCGTCTCCGCGTGCCACAACACCTTCGGGAAAGTCTCGGCGACGCAGCGCGGGCCGATCGACGCGATCTGGTGGATGCTGCCGACAGTGTCCGCGACTTCGCGCTGGAAACTGCTTTCGTCGAAGCGGGGATCGTCGAAGGTGATCGAGAACGTCCGCAGAGTCTGCGGTGACGATCTCGCAGCGAGCGTCGAGGTGATCGACGAGTCGAGTCCGCCACTCAGATAGGCACCGACCGGAACGTCGGCGCGCATCCGCATTCCGACGCTCCGCAGCATCAGCTCATCGAGCTGCTCGATCACATCGGCTGGTTCCTCGCCGGCCTCGGGATAGTCGAGCTCGTAGTAGCGATGCAGGAACAGCGCGCCGCCCTTCCAGAGACCGTAGGTGCCCGGCTCGAGCGACGCGATTCCGCTGAACGGAGTCCGCGGCGGACGGCTGCCCCACAGAGTCAGCGACTCATGCAGTCCGCGCCTGTCCATCGCGCTCTCGACCTCGCCGGTCGCAAGTATGGCTTTGATCTCGGAGCCGAAAAAGAAATCTCCGTTCTGCTGCGCGTAGAAGAGCGGGCGCACACCAAACCGATCCCTCGCCACGAACACCCGGTCGCGAATTCGATCGTAGATCGCAAACGCAAACTGACCGTTGAGGCGATGGAGCACGTCGACTCCCCACTCCTCGTAGCCGTGGACGACCACTTCGGTGTCGGTGTGGGTGCGGAAGACATGACCACGGTCCTCTAGCTCGCGACGGAGCTCGGGATGGTTGTAGACCTCGCCGTTGTAGGTGATGATGATCTGCCCATCTTCGTTGGTGAGCGGCTGAGCGCCGCCCTCAACGTCGATGATGCTGAGTCGCAGATGCGCCAGTCCCACCCGATGGCCGACGTAGAATCCGTACCCGTCGGGACCACGGTGCCGAATGGCCGCAGCCATCCGGCCCAATGAGTCGATGTTGACACCGGCCGCTGAGTGTCGGGCGATGCCCGCGATGCCGCACATTAGTGTGTACCGTTTCTTTCGAGAGCAACCGGCTCCACGAGCTGTGGGCCCAGATGCAGATACCGGGTAGTGGCGCGCTTTTGATCGATGTCGGCGTATGCGCGCTCGAGCTGCTCGACCGAAAATCCAGTTTCGGAGGCGACTTTGTCGCTCGGACGTCCTTCATTGCGCGCGTGCAGCACCACGTCCAGCATGCTGGTCGGCATGTTGTAGTAGAACTCTTCCTGCGACTGCGGCAGCGAGAAGGTGTCGGTCGTCGGCGGCCGCGAAGTGATGGCCGACGGCACGCCAAGATGCGCGGCGAGCTGATAGACCTGACTCTTATACAGGTGAGCGATCGGCTTGACGTCGGCGAGACCGTCGCCGCCCTTCACGAAAAAGCCCTGATCGTACTCGAGGCGGTTGGGAGTACCGACGACGGCGTAGTGCAGGCGATCCGCGTGGTAATACTCCAGCATCGTTCTCACGCGCTGCTTGAAATTGGACGCGGCCACGATCTGCCTGTATTCCGCGGCCGGCAGGCGAACTCGTCTCATCTCGCCTCCCGGCGGCTGTACCACCAGGTAGGTGATATTGAGGCGATCGGCGTCGAGGCGATCGGGAGGAAGAACGAGCTTGCAGCCCCAGCTGTCGCTGAACTCGGGTACGACGCGACGAATCGCATCGTTGCGTCGCTGATAGCAGCCCGCACCCTGTAGAATCGGGGCGATGTCTTCGGTAGCGGATTCGATGCCCAGTTGATCGGCGAAGGATCGCGCAATCCGAAGGCTTTGCGGATCGCTCTCGCGCTCGGGCATGAACAACCCGAAGACGCGATTTGGTCCAGCCGCCCGAACCGCCAGCGCGGCGCAAACGGAGCTGTCCACGCCACCGCTCATGCCGACTACCAGGCCGCGGCGTTTGAGCGTGGTCGCCAGCTGCGACCGAAGGGCGGCGATGATGCGCGAAACTGTGACTTCCGGATCGATTTCGAGGGCGCTGAGGGTTGCAGTCATAAAAGTTGAACTAGGTGATTCAGATGAACTCGGGTGGGCCAATGGCACGCGAACGCCGGCGCAATGTGCAAGCTTGACTCCGGCTAACAACACACTCGGTAAGGTGGGTTAAGTTGTTGGATGGTAACGAGATAAGCTTGTTGGGACGGCCGGGGCTCATTGGCACCGTTTGGCAAGGTGTTGTGCCGTCGCAACACCGCTGTTGGAGCCAAATACGTGATTGCCGTACTCTGTTTTCGGTGCTTTTTTTCACCCCTTGAACCAGCCCACTGACTTTCAGCGTCTGGACGATTCGAACTTCGCGCGTTTACTGAGTCGCGCGGCCGAATCGTTTGGAGATCGACCCGCCGTCTCCCACCGCGGGACGACAACCACCTTCACGAAGCTTGGGCTGAGGGCGGGCGGAATCGCCAAGGCCCTGATCGAGAGTGGATTGCGGCCTGGTGATGCGTGCTCGGTGCTCGCCCGATCGCCGGAAGACGCGGCCGCCGCGTTCTTTGCCGTCCTCGGCGTCGGCGCTGTCGGGACGAACCTCAACGAGCTCTATCGCCCGCGCCAGATCGAATTCGTCCTGTCTCACTCGAGAGCCAAAGTGCTCCTGATTGGCCGCGACGTTCTCAAATCTTTTCCGCGACCACTGGCGACCGATGCACAGGTCGTCGTCCTCGAGGACATCACCGAACACGTGCCCTTCGCGCCCGTGCCTCGAAGTGGAAGTGATTCCGCGCAGATCACGTACACCTCGGGATCCACGGGCCAGCCCAAAGGCGTGTTGATGGGCCACGCCAATCTGTGGGCTGGCGTGCGAGTGGTTGCCGGATACCTCGGATTGAGCAGCCAGGACAGAATCGCCAGCCTGCTGCCATTCAGCTTCGTTTACGGATTCAACCAGCTTACCACGTCGCTGTTTGTTGGCGCGACGCTGGTTGTCGAGCGTTCCACGCTGGCGCAGGAAATAGTCGGCACGCTGCGGCGAGAGAGTATCACTGTGCTCGCCGCAGTGCCGCCGCTCTGGCAGCAACTGCTCGGCGTCGCCGGATTCCGGGACGTTCCCCTCGAGTCACTTCGTGTCATGACCAACGCCGGCGGCCGTCTTCCACCCGAGAGCGTTCGTCAGCTGCGCAGGGCACAGCCCCAGGCGCGCCTCTTCCTGATGTACGGTTTGACGGAGGTGTTCCGCAGCACGTTCCTCAATCCGGAGGAAGTGGATGCGCATCCTGATTCAATGGGCCGGGCGGTCCCGGAGTCCACGGTGTATGTCGTGTCCGAGCGAGGAGAGATCGCAACGGACGGAGAAGTCGGTGAGCTCGTGCACGGTGGGCCGACCGTCGCCATCGGATACCTCGGCGACGAAGAAGCGTCGAAGCGAGTCTTTCGCGACAATCCGTTCGCTGCTCCCGGCGCGCCGACGAGAGTGGTCTACTCGGGGGATTTGGTGCGGCGGGACGCGGAAGGAAGGCTGTACTACGTGGGTCGTCGCGATCGGATGATCAAGACGATGGGTTTTCGAGTAAGCCCCGAAGAAATTTCGGATGTGATTCAGGCGTCGGGACTAGTCAGCGAAGTAGCGATCGTCACGGAGCCGGATCCGCAGCGCGGAGAGCGCATCGTCGCGTGCATCGTGCCGAAGGGCGAATCAACGCTGGAGCAGTTGCGGAGGTACTGCGGTGTTGAGCTACCGCGATACATGCAGCCGGCGCGGTTCGTCGTGCTGGACGCGATTCCGCGCAATCCCAGCGGTAAGCACGACCTTCAGCAGTTGAAGGTCACGGCCGCCTCGGGTACCGGTGCGCCGTAACGGTGATCACCCCGCCGTCAGCGCCTGAATCGCAGTAAACGAGTCAGCGTCGCCGCGCAGCGGTCGAGGCGATCGTAGCACTCCGTGAAAACATCGATCGATTCTCCCCACGGGTCCCTGATACCGCGGGTTTCCGCTCCCTGCGGATCAAGATCACCAGCGATGATGATCCGGGAGGGCGAGATCCGAAACATGCGCGTCAGCTGTCGGGCCTGATCGGCATCCATCACGATGACGAGGTCGGTGCCGCCGACGTTGGCGCGCCCGATCGGACTCGAGAGAAAACCCGTCAGATTGAATCCTCTTTGCCTGGACAGTGTCAGCGTGTGCGGCGCGGCAGGACGGCCCGGAGGACCAAATCCCGCGGAGTTTGTGGTGATCTCCGGCAGGTCGCGACGCAACACCGCCTCGAGATAGGGACTCCGGCAAATATTTCCGTAGCAAACCACCAGAATGCTGCGCACGTTGTCCAGCTTCAAAACCCGCCGACACGCCTGTGCGTGTTGGCGGCGGTGGAGAACGCGATAAGGAAGATTGCGCGCGGTGTGGTAGATCCGCTTGAGGGGACTCTTCTTCGACGTGCGTTTAGCGGGTGCGGTCAAGTTGCCCAGGCCTCCGCGGGAACAGCGAGGCGTCGCTCGCCAAGCCATTCGCTGAGGCGATTCGCGTCGGAAGCGCGGACGCGCGAGTGAGTCGGCAGGGTGAAGAGCCGGTCGCGGAGCAGCGCGGATCCGCTGCCCGAGACCTCGCCTGCGTGAAGAATGGAAGCAAGTTGTGGATGCTGATCGAGAGTCATGGGATAACCGCGAATGGCGCCAAGCGCGTCGTCGGGCTGAAGATCTCCGACACGATCGATGAGCGGCAGCCGCAGATATCCGGGGTCGCCGCCCTCTATGGAACGTATCACCGAAACACGCGGTGCGTTCCCGATGGACGACAATAATGATCCGGCGAGAACCCGTCTCCGCTTCGTCTCGCCGCTTTCCATCGCCAGAGCGGACGCGAGCATGGATGCAGCGGTATCTGAAATCGCGCGCGGCTCGGCTGCCGGACGATATACCATCTCACCAAGTCTGAGCGCGGGAATGGATGCGGGCAACCGGTAGAGCGCCGGCCTTGCCAGCGTCCACTGCGCCCCAAGTTTTATCAGCTCGGATCCTCCGCGCCGGCCGGCCTGGAGCTTTGACCTGATCTTCGTGGCGAGTCGGAAGGAGTTAGCGCCGCGAAGGAGCAGCGCTCCGCCAGATCCAGCCGTCAACCCCTTTCCTCTACCGAAGCTGAGGATCGACACGTCTCCGAGCGCCCCCAGTCGGCTGCCGTTGAGTAAGCCACCGGCGGCCTGCGCTGCATCTTCGATAACCGGAATGCCCTTCGTGGCTGCTATCTCGTTCACCGCCGGCAAATCAGCTGCGTAGCCATAGAGGTGGGTGACGACAATCGCGTCGACGCCCCGTCCGACGGTTCTCTTCACCGAATCGAGGTCAGGGCTCAGCGTCGCCGGATCGAGATCGTACAAACGCACTTTCACACCAGCGCGAATCGCTGCTGCAGTGAGATCGATGCATCCGTATCCGGGATAAGCGACAGTCCCGCCGGGTGGAACAAGAGCGCGCAACGCGGCGACGAGCGCCGACGTGCCGCTGTCCGCCAGCAGAACCTCACGAGCGTTGAAAGCCTGCGCGATCAGCTCCGCGACCCTGTCCTTGCGGTTGGAGCGATCCCCCAGCAATGCCAGCCCCGATTTTGCCAGTGCAAGCGGATCAACGGGTGAATAGACCGGAGGCTGACGCACCCAGCTCACGGGATGTACCGAACGATCGAAGGTCCGAGAGTCGTAGCGACCGATGTCGGCAGTCTGCGCCAGAGGCGCGGGCCCCAACTATAGGCGCCATCGGTCGGCGATGGCGTCGTTACCGTCGCCGATTCGGCGAGCCCGTACCACCACAGGGTCTCCTCGCGCCCGCCCCATTGCATCTTGAAGCGATGGGTTCCACTTCCCGGCGAGCACCGACCGAAGTTGAATCGCTCGACTCCCTGCTCGATCGCTCTTTCCATGCACGCCCAATAGAGCAGCATGTTGGGAGCCTGCTTGTTGTGACTCCGCAGCGACGACGCCCAGGTCATCTCGAATTCGTTGCCAAACCTGAAGCCACAGCCACCGGCGACTGGCTGGTCGTCGATGTAGGCGCACGCGAAGAGCGAGTCTTCTGGAAAGCGGTTCGGAATCTCCTCAAAGAATTTCAGCGGCAGCGCTGGAGTTCCGAGGTCGCGCATATGCCGGGCGAAGACCTTGAAAAACGGAACGGCTTGATCGGGCCCGAACCGCACTGTCGCTCCCTCCCGCTGCGGCCGACGGATCTGACTGCGCAGCTTGCCGTCGAATTTCTTGAACAACGCGTCGGCGGATTTCGGCAGATCGAGAACGACCGTGATCTTGCGATGCGAGGCGGCGAGCGAGATTTCCAGCGGAACCCGGCTGCGGAGCTCGAGGAGCTTCACGCGCTCGGCGCTGGCGAGTGCGACTGACTCGTCGACCAGAGCGCGGATAGCGGGTGCACTCCCGATCGGACCGCCGTAATTGAGGAACGGCATCGAAACGAGGTAGTGGCCGAAGACGAGACTGCGCACCCGTACCAACGGCAGCACACCGACCAGATTTCCTGTTTCATCTCGAGCGGACAGGTAGATGCACTCGTGCCCGAATACCGTCTCGATCAGCCGCCGCCAACCAAAACGATGAAAATGGGAATAACCCGCCTGTCTGCCGGCGAAGGCATCCCACTCGCTTTCGCTGCCCTCGAAGCGTGCGACACTGATGATCATGCGGCTCCCACTTTGGATCCAGTCCGCTCGAGAACGGGCAGATAATCCTCGATGGCTCCAAACCGGAACTCGTCCATCAGCTTTTCGATGCGAGAAAGAGCGCGGAACAACCCGCGATAGTGCCGGACGCGGGTCAGCGGAGAGACGGGAAGTCGCGGCTGCGCCGCATCGATCTCCCACGGATGGATGTAGAACGTCGCCGGCTCTCCCCGCTCGCTCGCTTCACGGAATGCCCGTCGAATGATGCCGAGCGGGAGCTGGCGCAGATACCCGCCGCCCGCGGCCGGCATCGACCACCCAAGGATGCGCGTTGTGGCGAGCGGAAATTCGGCGAGCCAACCACTCGGTCGGCGAATTGTGTGCACGCGCCGCGGAGAGTCAGGATACCCGTATCCCGGGCGGCGGATCGGGAACAGGCTGGAGTCGTACCGATAGCCTTCCTCGATCAGAACATCGAACGCCCATTCATATCCGGGTGTGATCGAAAAATTCGGGGCGCGGTAGCCGAGCACCTGCTTGCCACAGACATCCTCCAACGCCGCTTTTGACGAGCGCACGTCCGCGCGGAAAGCGGCGCGACTGAGTGTGGTAACCCGCTCGTGTCCAAACCCGTGTGAGGCGATTTCGTGGCCGGCGTCGGCGATGTTCCGCACCACCTGGGGACGATGCTTGGCCAGCCACCCGAGCACGAAGAAGGTGCCGCGAGCATCGTGGCGGGCGAGTGTCTCCAGAAGCTTGTTGACGCTCCTGGTGACGCGACTCGGATGCATCAGCCACTCGTTTCGCGAGACGACCGACTCGAGCGCCCTCACCTGAAAGTGTTCTTCTACATCGACGGTGAAGAAATGTGTGATGTTGCGTTGCGGCACTTGCACGAGAAGTTAGAGGACCGGCTGCCAGAACAGCGGCTGCGGTTCGCACTTCAAATGCCAGTCGGCTAACTTGGCGGACGCGTTGCTGGAAAGCTGCTATACCCTTATGCCACATGGAGAAAGCCGCCTGGCGTGATGCCCGACCCGGAACTTGATAGCGAGGGCGAAAAAGGAACTGTTGCCTCGACGCCACAGCTTCGCAGACTGGGTCGACTCCTCGTCGTGGCGGGTGTGGCGATCATCTGTGGCGCCACCCTGATTCCCCAGTCCGGCCAGCCGGAGACGACGGCGTTCTGCATCGTGTGCGGTTCGTTGGGGGGCGTCGATTTCCTGCTCAACATCCTGCTCTTCGTACCACTGGCCGTCGGGCTTGCACTCTCCGGCACGAAGCCGTCCAACGC
>Ga0070679_100006035_pt1 | contig 11271 bp, 11 predicted proteins | sample KBSC63BmetaG_FD_65652 | JGI IMG/M metagenome (GOLD analysis project Ga0070679, IMG submission 65652) | Corn rhizosphere microbial communities from Kellogg Biological Station, Michigan, USA - KBS C6-3B metaG | ecosystem: Host-associated > Plants > Roots > Rhizosphere | place: USA: Michigan... | reverse complement strand
ACGAAGCGCCCGCGGATGTCGCGACGCCCGACTGCTAGCGAATTTCTGATTCGGGACGCTAGTCCGAGGTCGCCATGTCGGGGCCGAGCTGGCAGGTCTTGCCGGTCACCGTCGCCGGCTCGTCCTTGAGCGCGCCGCGATCGATCCAGTCGCTGATCGCCTGGATCTGCGCCGACGGCAGGTGCGGATTCGTATCCGGCATGTAGTCGCCGTAGCCGGTGTTGCGATCCTGGTTCATCGGCAGCATCAGCTTCGTGATCAAGAAGCTGTCGGTCGAGTCGCACGGCTTGACGCGCAGCTTGCCCTCGCCCATCGCCTTGGCGTTCTGCGACATCACGCCGACGAGCGCGTTGTACGGATCGGTCTTGAGGTCGAGCATGTTGGCGTCGCGCGCACCGTCGGGCGAGTGGCAGACGCTGAACGCCGCGCAGCTCGGTCCGAGGATGTCGGAGTTGATCTGATCGAAGTTGTGCGGCACGGGCATGTTCATCGTCATGTCCGGCCCGCTGTTGCTCGTGGTGTCACCGCAACCGAAGGCGCAAAGGAATAAGCTCAGGCCTGCAATTTTCCACATCCATCGGCCATAACGAATTTGCGAGAGCGGCGCAAGCGCCCTTTCGTTTCCCCATTGGATATGCGCGCCAGCTTTTGCGCGCGGCTGAGCCGCTTCCACTGATGCTCTCGACGGAGAGCCGCGCTCTTGTCGGGGACGGACTCGACATGGGCGACGGCCACCGGCAAGCGCCCGCGCGTGTACTTGACCCGCCCGCGCGCGTGCGCCAGGAGGCGGCGATCGAGATCATTGGTGCAGCCGCAATAGAGGGTGTCGTCGGCGCACCGAAGAAGGTAGACGACCCAGGCCGAAAGCTTTGCAGGTCGCTGACGCATTGACGTTTTCCGCGAGAATGATAGCGTAGCGCCCGCTTACCATGCGAATTGAAAGCGAGCGGAAGCTGTTCGTCTGTTTGCGCGTCGACAACAAGATGCGCGACCAGCTGGCCCAGGCGCCGGCACGCGACAAGGTCTACTTCGATGGCTCGGATCCGCGCTACCTGACGACCATCCGCACCGTCGAGGACAACTACATCGGCAAGATCATCGACGGCGGCACGCCGGCGGCGTCGATGGACGATCTGAAGCGCAACCTCCTCAGCATCCTGACCCGCGTGGCGCCGGGGCGGCATCGCGAAGACGCCGTGAAGGTGTTCGCTCTCGACGAGGGCGAGCCGCCGCCGGTCCCGGGCAAGGACGGCGAAGGTGATGAAGGCCACGAGCGGGAGGAGCCGCGCGGCAGCTACTATTGATTTTTCGCTTGCGTTCGCCGTGCGAATAAATTACTGAAGCTGCGCTTCGAGCGCCCGTAGCTCAGTTGGATAGAGCGTCGGACTTCGAATCCGCAGGTCGGGCGTTCGAGTCGCCCCGGGCGCACCCCGACGGCGTTGAAAATCAGGGCCCATAGCTCAACTGGCAGAGCAGCGGACTCTTAATCCGTTTGTTGAAGGTTCGACTCCTTCTGGGCTCACCAAACGAAGCCTCCGAGAAATCGGAGGCTTTCGTGTTTGTGGCGCCGGTTACGGCGTGATCGGCACCCGCGCCTGGACGTCGTCCCAGGCGATCTTCAGAAGCGCCGCCTTCGGCCCGTTCGGGTCGATCGTGATGGTGAGCTGCTCGACCGGCTCCGCGCCCGAGCCGGTCTTCATCTCGGTCTTGCCGAGGTCCTCCTTGGGGTCGTACTTGAAGGCGCCCCACTGCTTGGGGTTCTTGTTGACGATGAGCTCCCACGCCTTCTTCTGGCTCGGGATCGTGAAGAGCGCATAGCTGCCCTTCGGCACCTTGAGCGTGCCGATGTGGATGTCGCCATCGGTGGTCAGCGTCGTCGCTTCGTCGGCGCCGGTACGCCAGACCTTGTCCCAGGGCACGAGACCGCCCCAGATGTCGCGCCCCTTCTTGTAGGGCCGGCCGTAGGTGATCGTGATCTTCTTGCCGGCGATGCTGCCGCTGACCTCGGCGTGCGGGCTGGCGCGATCCTTGTCGGCGCGCGACACGGCGACGGCGCCGAGAGAAACGGTGGCGATGCATGCAGCGGCGAGCACGAAACGATTCGTCGTCATGACCGACATCCTACTCCTCCGGCTCGGAATAGCGTCGCGCCGTTGGCGTTGAACCACGTGGAGGTGCACATGATTCGCCGTTTCATCCTGTCCGCTTCGCTGCTCGTCGCGTCCGCCGCCGGCGCCGCGCCGTCGACCGTCACCACGTACACACGCGTGCAGCACCGCGCCGTCTTCGATCTCGTCGGCGGCAAGACCGATCTGCGCGCCGTGTGCGGCGGCGGCCAGACGCCGATCGCGATCACCTATCGCCGCACCGCCGCCGATCTGGCGGCCGGCATCTTCTCAGGGTGGTGGTACACGCCGGTGCACCTGCGCGTGACCTGCGCCGCGCCGTAGCGCTCGCTACATCGTCGGGCGGATGCGATAGACGTAGCCCATGTCGTCGGCGACGAAGAGGCTGCCCTCCTTGCCGATGGCGATGCCGGTCGGGCGCGCGATGCGCGTGACGTTGTCGGCGAGCTGGCAGCCGCCGAGGAACTCGGTCCACTGCTTGCCGGGGTCGTTCCAATCGACCGGCGTCGCCGGCGTGTCGCCGCTCATCGTCACGAAGGCCACGCGCGGCGGCGTGTAGTAGGTGCCGTTGGTCATGTGCCACGAGCCGTGGCCGGCGAGGAACAGCCCGCGATAGGCGGCGGGGAAGGCGTGCTTGCCCTGCTGCGACGCGGGGTAGAACACGGCGCCGATGATCGTCGAGTACGCGGGCAGCTCGAGGATCGGCGCCACGGTCGCCGAGCAGTCGGCGCCCGAGCCGTAGGCGTTGTGGTTCTCCTCGCACGCCGGCCAGCCGTAATCGGCGACGCCCGCGTGCGACCCGACCGCGTCGAAGTATTCGTACGGGTGGCCGAGCGGCAGGCTGTCCTGGCCGGCGCCGCCGGCCCACAGCGTGCCGGTGTCGGGGTTGATCGCCAGGCCGATGGCGTTGCGCATGCGCGTGGCGCGCGTCGTCATGTTGCTGCCGTCGGCGCCGAGCTGCTGGATGGTCGCGCGCGTCGGATCGACTTCGGTGCAGGCGTTACACGACGAGCCGACGCCGACGTAGAGCTGGTCGCCGCCGACGGCGACCGTCGACGTGGTGTGCACGTCGCCGTCGCTGTTGGGGGCGACGCTGCCGGTGCGGACGTTGCCGATCTGGGTCGCGTGACCCGAGGTGGCGCCGTCTTGATACGCCATCGAGTAGACGCCGTGCTGCGTGGCGGCGTAGACGGTGCAGGTCGAGGTCGCGAACGCCACGCTCTGCACCGGCGCGTCGTTGATCGACGCGAACGAGACCGGCTTGCCGGCAGCGCCATCGGCCTCGGCGTTGGGAAGGAGGAACAGGTCGTTGCCGAGGGTGCCGACGAGGAGGTCGCCGTTGGGCAGCGCCGCCAGCTCGCGCGCCTGACCGATGGCGGCGATGGTTTCGATCTGGAAGCCGGCCGGCACCGTGAGCCCGGCGGTCATGACCGGCGTCATGCCCGGCATCGATTGCGTGGCGACCGAGCCGTTGCACTGCGTCGGGACGACGGTAGCCATGTCGCCGGCGCCACCGCCACCGCCACCGCCACCGCCACCGCCGCCACCGTCGCCGCCGCCATTGTTGTTCTTGTTGTCGCTGCAACCAACCGCGAGCAGCAGCCCGAGGCAAACAAGCTGTAGTCGAGCCATGCGAAGAGTGTACGCCCTTTCTCCGAGCCCGTAGAATGCGCCGATGCGCGACTGGCTTCGACGTGCGGCCTGGCTCCACTTCCTCGTGATCGGCGGCGCGCTGCTGCTCGTGTACCGCGCGGTCGCGCCGCGTCCGCCGGGGCTCACGATCACGGTGACCGGCGCCGTGCGCGACGGGCTGCGCGCCGACTGGCGGCGCCGCACCGGCAAGCTGCCGACCGCCGACGAGGAGCGCGGCCTCGAGCGCCGCTGGGTGGACAACGAGGTGCTCTACCGCGAGGCGCTCGCCGCCGGGCTCGATCGCGGCGACGTGATCGTGCGCCGGCGCCTGGTGCAGAAAGAGGAGTTCCTGCTCGACGCCGCCGCCGACGCGCGCGAGCCGAGCGACGCCGAGCTCGCCGGGCTGCTCACGCAAGAGTCGGCGCGCTTCGCCCGCCCGTCGCGGCTCGGCTTCGAGCACGTGTTCGTGGCGCGCGATCGTCACGCCGATCCCGCGGCCGAAGCCGCGCGGCTGGCGGCGCGGCTCGACGGCGGCGCGGCGCCGGAGACGCTCGGCGATCCGTTCGTGCGTGGCCGCCGCTTCGATGCGGTGAGCCCGAGCGAAGTCGCCAACGTCTTCGGGCCGGCCTTCGCGCGCGCCGTCTCCGAGCTGCCCGCCGACGGGCGCTGGTCGCCGCCGATCGTGTCGAGCTTCGGCCTGCACCTCGTACGCGTGACCACCCGCGTGCCCGGCGCCCGGCCCGCGCTCGCCGACGTGCGCGAGCCCTTGCGCGAGCTCTGGCGCGAGCGCGAGCGCTCGACGCTGCGCGCACGCGGCCTCGAGGCGCTGCGCCGCCGCTACGTGGTGCGATGAAGCGCCTCGTCCTCCTCGTCGCGCTGCTCGCGCCGATCCGCTCGGCCTCGGCGCATGCGTTCGATCCGATGCTCGTCGAAGTGCGCGAAGACGCCGCCGGCAAGGTCGACGTCCGCGTGCACGCGCCGCCTTCGCTCGCCGGCAGCGCCGAGTTCGTGGCGCCGACGGTGGCCCTCGTCCCCGACGGCGGCAGCGGCCTGCGCGGCCGCGCCATCACGCTCCACGGCCTCGACGGCGCGCACGAAGCGGTCCTGCGCGTGACGCTGCGCGACGGCACCGAGCTGACCTCGGTCCTCCACGGCGACGGCGATCGCTTCGACATCCCGCTCGTCGCCACCGCCCGCCCGCGCGCGCGCGTCCTCCGCGACTACCTCGGCCTCGGCGTCCTGCACATCCTGACCGGCTTCGATCACCTCCTGTTCCTGCTCGCGCTCGTGCTGCTGGTGCCCGCGCCGCGCCGCCTGCTCGCAGCCGCCACCGCCTTCACGCTCGCGCATTCGCTGACGCTGGCGCTGGCCACGCTCGGCGCGCTCAGCCTGCCGCAGCCGCCGGTCGAGGCGCTGATCGCGCTCAGCATCGTCTTCCTCGCCGTCGAGCTCGCCGATCCGCGCGCCGACGGCCTCACGCGGCGCCGCCCCGCCGCCACCGCCTTCGCCTTCGGCCTGGTGCACGGCCTCGGCTTCGCCGGCGCGCTCGCCGACATCGGCCTCGACCGCGGCAACACCGCGCTGGCGCTCGTCGCCTTCAACCTCGGCGTCGAGCTCGGCCAGTTCGCGTTCGTCGCCTGCGTCTTCGTGCCGCTCCGCTTCCTGCGCACGCGGCTGTCCCGCGCGCGCCTCGTCCCCGCCTACGCCATCGGCTCGGTCGCCTCGGCGTGGCTCGTCGCGCGCGTCGCCGCCTTCTTCGCGCTCGCGCTCGTCGTCGGCCTCGGCGCCGCCGGCTGCAATCCGAAGCCCTACGTCGAAGAGCACGCGCCCTGCGCCGATCACAACCCGCAGCGCAACCTCTACTTCGGCGATCTGCACGTCCACACCGCCTACTCCTTCGACGCCCACATGTTCGACGTGCGCACCACGCCCGACGAGGCCTACGCCTTCGCCCGCGGCGCCCCCGTCGCGCTGCCGCCGCTCGACGCCGACGGCAACGGCACGCGCATGCTGCAGATCGATCGCCCGCTCGACTTCGCCGCGGTCACCGATCACTCCGAGTTCCTCGGCGAGATCCAGGCCTGCACCACGCCCGGCGCCGCCCAGTACGACTCGCAGGCGTGCGCCGACTTCCGCACCGGCGGCAACACCAACGTCATCAACTTCGGCGTCAAGCTCGCGCTCGATCCCGGCATGCACGATCCCGACCTCTGCGGCCCCGACGGCAAAGGCTGCCTCGCGCCCGCCTCCGAAGCCTGGACGCGCATCCAGGACGCCGCCGAAGCCGCCTACGACCGCAGCGCCTCCTGCAGCTTCACCTCGTTCGTCGCCTACGAATACTCCGGCTCGCCCGGCTTCTCGACGATGCACCGCAACGTCATCTTCAAGAGCGATCGCGTCCCCACGCCCATCACCTACATGGACGTCGACACGCCCGACGAGCTGTGGAAGGGCCTCGACGCCGCCTGTCGCAAAGGCCTCAACGGCTGCGACGCCATCGTCATCCCGCACAACCCGAACGAATCGAACGGCCACATGTTCTTCGTCGAGTCCGCCGACTCGCCCAGCGACGAGCTCGCCTGGGCCAAACAGCGCGACGCCTGGGAGCCGCTCGTCGAGATCTACCAGCACAAGGGCGACTCCGAGTGCTACAACGGCCTCTCCGGCTACGTCGGCGATCCCGACGAAGCATGCAGCTTCGAGAAGTCGCCGCGCGATCCGTTCGAGGACTGCGGCGACGGCACCGGCCACGGCGGCGCCAGCCGCCTCGGCTGCTACTCGATGCACGACTTCGTGCGCGGCGCGCTGCTCACCGGCCTGCGCGAGTCGGAGCGCATCGGCGTCAACCCGTTCCGCCTCGGCATCATCGCCTCGACCGACACGCACAACGGCACGCCCGGCGCCGTGCGCGAAGATCGCTTCATCGGCCATCGCGGCACCGACGACGACACGCCTGCCTTGCAGCTCGGCCGCGGCTCGCTCACGCCGGGCGGCCTCGAGTTCAGCCCCGGCGGCCTCGCCGCCGTGTGGGCCGAGGAGAACTCGCGCCCCGCGATCTTCGACGCCCTCCGCCGCCGCGAGGTCTACGGCACCAGCGGCCCGCGCCTGGCGGTGCGCTTCTTCGGCGGCTGGCAGCTCCCCGACGACTTCTGCTCGCACCCCGATCTCGTCGCCGAGGCCTACACGCTCGGCGTGCCGATGGGCGGCGAGATGCCCGAGCGCGATCTGTCGGCGAGCGGCCCCGCGTTCGTGATCTCGGCGCTGCGCGATCCCGGCACCGCCGATCGCCCCGGCGTGGCGCTGCAGCACGCGCAGATCGTCAAGGGCTGGGTGGAAAACGGCGAGATGCACGAAGCCGTCTACGAGGTCGCCGGCGACCCGAGCAACGGCGCCACCGTCGACACCACGACCTGCACGACGAGCGGCCCCGGCGCCGACAGCCTGTGCGGCGTCTGGCGCGATCCCGCCTTCGATCCGTCGCAGCACGCCTTCTACTACGCGCGCGTGCTCGAGAACCCGTCGTGCCGCTGGAACGCCTACGTGTGCAACGCGCTCGCCGCCGCCGATCAGCCGCCCGCGTGCAGCGACCCGACGGTGAACCGCACCATCCAGGAGCGCGCCTGGACCTCGCCGATCTGGTACACGCCCGTCAGGCCTTGACAGTAACTCAGATCTGAGCGACGAATCGCGCATGCGCGCCTTATCGCTGGTCCCCGTCGTCTTCGGCGGCTTCTGTGCCGCCGCCTGCACCGCCGCCCCGCCCGTCGCCGAGAGCGGCAGCGCGGTCAGCGGCACCGTCGTCCACGCCCGGCTCGACTTCCAGGTCGGCTGGACCAGCGTGCAGCGCGGCGCCCTCGCCCGCGGCGGTCACGTCGACGTCAGCTACAACGCCGCGCGCATGGTCGACTGCTCGACCGCCACCATCTTCTCGTACGCGCGCTTCTCGCCCGGCGGCGAGCAGTTCTCGAGCGACGAGGCGCTCTCGTTCGACGTGCCCGCCGACGCCGACAGCGTCGCGCTCTGGTTCCACGCCGTGTCGCCGACCTGCGATCGGTGGGACTCCAACTACGGCCACAACTGGAACTTCCCCGTCGTGGCCACGCCGCCGTCCGCCGTCGGCTGGGCCGGCGACTGGGGCTCGTCGACGAACCGCGCCTGCGAGCACACCGCCGGCGTTCCCGAGCCCATCACCATCGACGAGTACATGCGCGAGCGCAGCTGCATCTTCATCGACGCCGACGTCTGGGTGCCCGGCACCACCGACGTGAGCACGCCGCACCCCGAGTGGATCCAGGCGCAGGTCGAGTGGGCCAAGGACGCGCAGGCCGCGACCGACACGTGGCTCGACTACCAGGGCATCGTCGGGCACAACGCGCGCTTCCGCTGGAGCGTGCCCTACGAGGTGCGCAACATCGCCGACTGGAACAGCGTGCGCTACTCGTTCCGCTTCACCACCGACGGCACGAATTGGACGCACATCGCGCAGCCGTCGGGCGACGACTGGACCATCGTGCGCGCCTTCACCCTGCCGCAGTAGCCCGCAGCCGGTCGACCGCGCCGCCGCTCAGCGCGACCAGCCCCACCCCGCCGACGCGAACAGCGTGAACCCGCCGGCGACGCTGCCCACGCGCACCGTCGGTGACCAGCCGCCGCGCACGTCGAGCTGCCAGGCGCCGATGCGCAGGTCCGCGAACGCGCCGATGCCGGCGAGCGCGCCCACGCGCGCGGTCGGTCCGCCGGTGCGATAGACGTCGTCGAGCACCACGCCGTCGACGAGCACGCCCACTTCGTGCTCGCCCGCCACGCGCACGTGCAGCGACACGTCGGCGGCGGCGAAGTCGTCGGCGAGATAGTCGGCCCACGGCGCGCCCACGAGCGGTATGCTGTACGGGTTGAGCCCGCCGATGCGCGCGCGCACGAGATCGTCGGCGCCCCACATCCAGCTCGCGCTCTCGTCGATCTGCAGCCGCAGCCGCGCGTGCAGCTTGGCGCCCGCGCGCAGCCACTGCCGCGCGCTGAAGATGGCGCGCGACGGATCGTTGCGCAGGTCGGTCGGCGCGAACACCGACGGATCGCGCGCGCCCCACGGCGCAACCTCGGAGCGCGCGTCGAGCCCGAGCTCCACGCCGAGCGCCACGCCGCGCAGCCGCGGGAACAGCCGCTGCGGCTCCCACAGCGAGCGATCGGGATCGAGCATCCACAGCGTGTACCGCAGCCGCACTTCGCCCACCCACGCGTCGGGCGGCAGCACGAGCGCGGCGTTGGTCGCGCCCGCGCGCGAGAAGAACCAGCGCCGCGCGCCGGCCGCGAGCTCGAGGAAGTGGGGCGCCAGGTTCAGCTTCGCCGATCCGCCGGCGGTGGCGTAGCTGGCCCAGAAGCCGCGTCCCGGATCGTTCACGCCGTTGCGGTAGTAGTCGCTGAGGATGCCGGCGATGAGCACCTCGCCGGCGGCGGCGACGCCGAGCTCGAAGCGCCCGACGCGCAACCCCCAGTACGAAACGCGCAGCGTGTCGGTGTTGAGCTCGACCGAGAGGTGCGACTCGCGCGGCAGGCCGTCGAGATCGTAGCGCACGAGGAAGAAGCCGTGGCCGTTGAAGCCGGGCGTCGCGTAGAGCTCGCCGCCGCCGGCGAGCGAGAGCCGATGATGCAGCCCGTCGGCCCGCGCGGGCGCCGGCGCGACGACGGCTCCGACGACCCCGACGACCCCGACGACCCCGACGACGATCGCCGCACGACGGAGCCTCGCCAGCCAGCGCACGCCCGATCATGGCACGAAGCCACCCGCGCGCTGAAACCGAATGATAGATTCGGGCATCCCTGGCAGGACCTTCCGGAGGTTCCCATGACCGTCAACGACGTGATTCCGCAGTACGCGAAGATGCTGCACCACCTCGAGGGCTGGCTCGACAAGGCCGAAGCCTTCGCCAAGACCAAGAAGTTCGAGGTCGACACGCTGGTGCATGCGCGGCTCGCGCCCGACATGTACTCGCTCGATCGTCAGATCCAATCGGCGTGCGACACGGCGAAGTTCTCGGCGGCCTATCTGACCGGCAAGCAGGCGCCGGCGCACCCCGACACCGAGAAGACGATCGCCGAGCTGCGCGCGCGCATCCGCAGCTGTCTCGCCTTCCTCGAGACCATCACGGCCGCCGACCTCGACGGTGCGGCCGAGCGCAAGGTGTCGCCGAAGTGGCTGCAGGGAAAGTGGGTGCGCGGCGATCAGTTCCTCGCGCAGGTGTCGCTGCCCAACTTCTACTTCCACGTGACGATGGCGTACGCGATCCTGCGCCACAACGGCGTCGAGGTCGGCAAGAGCGACTTCATCGGCAACATCCCGACGCGCGACTAGCGAGGACGACGCGCGCGCCGTCAGCGCTTGCGCGTACGTTTCAGCTTCCGCTTCGTCTTCGGCCGCGCGCCTACCTGTCGCTTCTCCAGCTTGCGACGGGCGTAGCGCTGCAGCGAGCGCCGATTCATCCCCAGCAGCTCCGCCGCCAGCGACAGGTTGTGATCGCTCGCCGCCAACACGCGCTCGATGTGCGCAGCAACCACGCTGCGCAGCCGCACCTCGTCCACGCTCACCGCCGCCAGGTATGCGAGCGCGAGCTCGCGATGCTCTTCACGTGAACGACGCAGCCGTTGTTTCATGCGAAAGAATTATACAAAAAATCTGCGACAAATCGCCGCAACCATTTGTTCAGTATCTTGTCTGACGCGCAGTTGGGGTCGCGGACCGCTCCCTTATACGCACTATTCTCTCAAGATGCGTCTGATTCTCGCGCTCGTTCTCGGCCTCGCGCTGGCCGGTTGCAAGTCCACGCAGCGCGACGACAAGCTGCTCGAGAACGCCAAGTAGCGCTCGCTGCGCCGCCGCTGCGCGCAGCCGGCGCTACTCGTACCGCAGCCCCTCGACGGGCGGCAGCCGCGCCGCCTTCACCGCCGGGTACAGCGTCGCGAGCAGACAGATGACGAGCGTGATGCACACCGTGATCACGAGCTCGTCGGGGTTCACCTTCACCGGCAGCCGATCGATCAAGTAGACGTGCGGATCGAGCTTGTAGTCGTAGCGCCGCAGGATCGCGATCGTGAGCAGCCCCGCGCCGATGCCACACACGGTGCCGATGATGCCGATGAGCAGCCCCGCCGTCTGAAACACGCGCGCCACGCCGCCGGCGCGCATCCCCATCGACTTGAGGATCGCAATCTCTTTGGCCTTGCCGATCACCAGCATGGTCATCGCCGCGATGATGTTGAACGCCGCGACGAGGATGATCATGGTGAGGATGCTCGCGATCGCCACCTTCTGCGTGCGCAGCGCGGCGAACAGGTTGTGGTTGAGCTCCTCCCAGTCGATCACGCGGTAGGGCGGCCCGCCGAGATCGTCGTACAGCTTCTTGCCGATCGCCTTGGCGTCGTCGATGTCGTCGACCCTGAGCTCGACGCCAGTGACGACGTCGCCCTGCCCGACGAAGAACTCCTGCGCCTCCTTGAGCCCGACGTAGGCGAGGCGCGA
>Ga0070679_100006034_pt1 | contig 11271 bp, 11 predicted proteins | sample KBSC63BmetaG_FD_65652 | JGI IMG/M metagenome (GOLD analysis project Ga0070679, IMG submission 65652) | Corn rhizosphere microbial communities from Kellogg Biological Station, Michigan, USA - KBS C6-3B metaG | ecosystem: Host-associated > Plants > Roots > Rhizosphere | place: USA: Michigan... | reverse complement strand
TGATCGGGTTGCTGATTAACGGCGCCGGCGCCCTGACAACGGCGATCGTGGTGCTCATAAACATCACGACGCGTTTCCTCGACGGCGCCTGGATGGTGCTGGTGCTCCTGCCGCTGATCATCATGGTGATGCTCGGCATTCGGAGGCATTACGACAGCGCCGCCGACCAGCTACGGCTTAAGGAGGGGATCAAGCGACCCCAATCGCCCGATCTCATGCGCGAGACGGCCGCCATTGTTCCGGTCAGTTCGCTCGATCGCGCCACCTTCCGCGCCATCGACTACGCCGAGCGCATCAGCCCCGATGTGACGGCCATCCACGTGACCGACGATCCGGAAGAAGCCGATCAACTGCGCCAGCAATGGACCGAATACGGGCTTTCTTTCCCGCTGGTGATTATCGAATCGCCCTATCGCGAAATCGTTGGACCGCTGGTTAATTTCATCGAGAGCATGCAACAGCAGCGAAAAGGCGTGGTGATTACCGTCGTCCTCTCGGAATTTGTGCCGGCGCATCTCTATGAACTGCTCCTGCACAACCAGACGACGCTCCGCCTCAAGCTGGCACTCTGGACCCACCCCAATGTCGTCGTCGTCAACGTGCCATATCACCTGAAGAAGCACTGAGCACGGATTTGCCTTTGCACTGTCGATTTGGTGGTTGCCGGTCGACTAGGAGGTAGCCGGCGCTCGCTGGCGCCCGATCGATTCCAATGCAAGGAGCAGCAGATGGCCCAGTCGATTACCCCGTTCCTCTGGTTCGATACACAAGCTGAAGAGGCGATGAATTACTATCTGTCGGTCTTCACCGATTCCGAACTCCTGAGTGTCGCGCGCTATGGCGAGGCTGGGCCGGGTGAACCGGGCAGCTTGATGACGGCCGAGTTCCGGCTGAATGACCAGACGTTCGTGGCGCTCAATGGTGGTCCGCATTACCAATTCACACCGGCAATCTCGTTCGTCGTCAACTGCGACACCCAGGATGAGGTCGATCACTACTGGGAGAAGCTCTCCGAAGGCGGTGAACCGAACCAGTGCGGCTGGACGACCGACAAATTCGGCGTCACCTGGCAGATCGTGCCGCGCATCCTGCTTGAACTGATGGCAGACCCCGATCGCGAGAAGGCGAACCGCGTCGTGGCCGCCATGCTCCAGATGACCAAGATCGAGATTCCTCTGCTCCAGGCGGCGTACGCCGGGGAGTAACGGGGTACGGCCCTCACCCCTGGCTTGCTCCCTCACTGACTCTCCCTCTCAAGGGAGAGAACCATCTCCCAATGCTGGGAGAGGGTGTCTTTCGGTGAGCGTTGTCGTGATCCTGCAACATTGTTCTTAGCCGCGCCTCGCCCGAGGTTGGAACCGTGGGGCTACGTAGACGAAGTCCCTGTCGGGACTGAGATCGCTCTTCCCCAATCCCGGAGGGATTTCGTTTCATAGCCCGACGGTTTCAACCTCGGGCGGCGGTCGGATGCCGATCCGCTCTAGGAACAAGGCTGTGTCCGCCCCACAATTTTCCCTCCTCTCAGAATTGGGAGATGGTTCTCTCCCTTGAGAGGGCGAGTCAGTGAGGGAGCAAGCCGGAGGTGAGGAGGGCTGCTCCGCCTAATCAAGCCCCACCTGCTGGCGGATCCAGCTGCTCATCGTTTCGAGATAGCCGGGGGCGAAGGTGGGCGGGTCGCCAACCAGGATGCGGTGATTGGCACCGGGGAAGACGGTAATCGTCAGGTTGGCGTTGCCCGATTTGGCGAAGGCGGCCTCGAAGATCGGCACACTCCGAGCGACCGGCGTCAAGACATCAAGTTCGCCGAAGAGCACCAGCGTCGGGCAACTGATCTGCTCCAGCACGCTGGCCGGATCGTAGAGATTTTGCGAAACGATCACCAGGAACTGCCAGAGTTCTGGGTAGATTTCGCCGAAATACGTTTCACCAGCCGAGCCGCGCGCAGGCTCGAGAATGGTCGAGACAGCCTCATCGTACGGCATGGCGGCAATCGTGGCTTCGTGAACGCGGCTCATGAAGGCGAGCGCGTCGGTAATCTCATCCTCACTGGCGCCATCGCGGCGCAGTGTCTGCTCGATGCCGTATAAATCTTGCTCGTGGACATCGACGGCTGGGCCGGAATTGACGATCAAGAGGGCGAGATCGTGCGCCTTCGAGGCAGCGAGCGGGCCGATCCAGCCGCCCTGGCTATGGCCCCAGATGCCAACTCTCGCCGGATCGATGCCCGGTTGCGCACGGAGCGCGGCGATCGCGTCGAGCGCTTCATTGGCGCGGTCGAAGAGATCGCGCTGGTGCCAGTCGCCGCTTGAGCCGCCGACGCCCGGCTTGTCCCAGGAATAGACCGCGATCCCATTCGCGAGAAACTCATCGCGAATCGGTGGGAAATAACCTTTGCTGTCGCGGTCTTCTTCGCCGGAGCCTTGCAGCATCACGAGCGCCGGGTGTGGGCCTGGTCCGGCAGGACGATGCAGCGTGCCGGCCAGCGTCAAGCCGCCGCTCTCGAATCGGACCTCTTCACGCTGATTCATTGTCATGCTCCCTATGCGAACTGATCGAACGTGTTCGACGTCCGCTGGGAGCTTAATAGCCTTCGCTGATCATTTGCAAGCGTAGCTGGCGCGCCTGGCGCATGTGATAGACCGCTTGCTCTTCGGCCTTCTCCGGATTGTGCTCGGCGATGGCGTCGACGATGGCGCGGTGCTCGTCGATTGAACTGGGTGCCCGGTTGGTGAAGCGATAGGTGGTGCGGCCGAAGCGACGGACGGACTGCTCGACCTGGGTGAGGAAGCGGTCGAGGTAGCGATTGGTCGAGATACGCCTCATCCTGGCGTGGAAGGTGAGATTGAGATCGGCCAACCCCTCGGAGTCGTTGGCGGCGGCGCGCTCCTCCATCTGCGTGAGAATCTGGCGCAAGTCTTCGATGTCTTCCTGAGTGGCGCGCACGGCAGCCAGGCGAGCCGAAATCCCTTCCAGCGCCTCGCGCACGATGTAGATCGCTAGAATATCGTCGCTGGTGAGCCGCGAGACGACGGCGCCCTGATGCGGCTTGAACTCGATCAGTTCGACGGCGGTCAGCTGTTGCAGCGCCTCACGCACCGGTGTGCGGCTGACGCCGAGTTCACGGGCGATCTCTTCCTCGCGAAGCCAGGTGCCGGGGGCGAGATGCCCATCGAGGATTGCTTCACGCAACGTCTCACGGACGACGTCGGTCGCCCGTTCGAGGTCCGTAAATTGCTCGCGATATTGGGTAAGTCGTGTGCTGTGATGTTCCTGTGTGATCGCCACTTGAGATTCCTTCGCTTTCCTTCAGCATGCGCAACAATGTGGAGTACAACGATGACGGTACATATTCACGAAGGCCATGAACGACCGTATACAAACGACCTTTGTACTCAAGCATAGCAGGACCGCAGACCGTTCGCAGCGGATGAACAGATTTTTAGGTTCGCTCTGCGTAACCCGACCGGTTAGCTTCAGCCGATCCGGCATCCGGATGAGCGGAAGGGGCGACAGTCCGGACTTCGTCGCGTAGTATCGCAACTGGATGAGCGAAGGGGTGTGGCCCATCGGTATCAATTTTCCGGAGGTCGCGAAGCATTTACGCGCGACACTGTGCGACAGATGGTTCGGCCTCATACGGCGGGTATGGAAGGAACGACGAGATGACACAAGAGGAATTGACGCGGCTGCGCGAGGCGGCACACGGCAAAATCGACGCGGTAGCCAATTTGGCGACGAAGATCAGTACCATTCCATCGTGGGGCGGCGGCGAGCAGGAACGTGCCGAGTTCGTCGCCCAGCAGTTTCGCGATCGCGGCTATGCGCCGGAAATCGATGAGATCAACAACGTCTATACGCGCCGCGGCAAGCGTGGTGGCAAAGCCATCATGCTGCTGGCCCACACCGATACCGTCTTCCCGGCGTCGACCGATATGTCGGTGCGCCGCGAGGGCGACCGAATCTACGGCCCGAGCATCGGTGACAATAGCGTCAACGTTTCCGCGATGATCAATCTTTTCGACCTGCTCGACGAACTGAAGATCGAGACGGCGGTCGATCTGATCGCAACCGCTAATGTCGGCGAAGAAGGGCTCGGCAACCTGCGTGGAGCGCGCGCCGCCGTCGAGCGCTATCGCGATCAGCTCGGAGCGGTGCTCGTTATCGACGGGCGGCAGGGTGATGTGCTCAATCAGGGGGTCGGCTCCAAGCGCTGGCGGCTGACCGTCACCGGACCGGGCGGGCACTCGTTCGGCGCCTTCGGTCTGCCGAGCGCCATCCACGGTCTGGGCCGGATCATCGCGGCGATCGCCGATCTGACGGTGCCGAGCGAGCCGAAGACGACGTTCAACGTCGGTATCATCGAAGGCGGCACGTCGATCAACACGATCGCACCGAGCGCCAGCGCTCTGATCGATATGCGCTCGGTCGGCGTAGCCGAACTCGATTCGCTGGCCGATCAGGTGAAGACGATCATCGAGACGAAGGCGGGCAAGGGGCTTGAGACACACATTGAGGTCGTCGGCGAGCGTCCCGCTGGTGGCCGCGACGAGAACGATCCATTGATTCAGAAGGCGATGGAGGTGCTGCGCGACCTCGGTTTCACGCCGGAACTCCGGGCGGGGAGCACCGACGCCAATATCCCCTTCAGCCAGAATATCCCGGCGGTCTGCGTCGGCGTCGCGACGGGCGAAGGGGCGCACACGATCCACGAGTACATCGAAGTCTCCTCGATCGGCGACGGTCTGGCCCAGGTTCTCCGCCTCGTCATCGAAGCGTCTGAGTTGGTGGCCAAGGGATAAAGCGGTATTCCGAAATTTTCTCCGTTCGTAGGGGAGGCGGGTACCCGCCTCCCCTACGATTGCGCACGTAACGCGCGGTTGAGGTCGCTGAGGGATTGGCGCTGGTTGCCGTCGGCGTCGACGTTGTCGGGTGAGAGCCAGGTCTCGAAGTTGGCGCGGATGGCGGACCATTCGCTGTCGAGGATCGAGAACCACGCCGTGTCGCGGTTGTGGCCTTTATAGATCATGTGCTGGTAGAAGATCCCCTCGAAGGCGAAGCCGAGTCGCGTGGCGGCCTTGCGCGAGGCAGCATTCAGCGCGTCGCACTTCCACTCCAGCCGCCGGTAGCCGAGGTCGTCCAGGGCGTTACGCATCAACAGGTAGAGCCCCTCGGTCGCTTCGCGACTGTTCCGCAGCGACTGCGCCAGCCAGATGTGGCCGATCTCGATGACACCATTCTTCGGCTCGATACGAAGGAAGCTCGCCATGCCGGCCGCCTTGCCGTCGCGCCCATCGCGAATGGCATAGAAAACCGGATCGGCCTGCGCTGCGTTGTCGCGCAACCAGCCACGAAAAGCGTCGAAACTGGTGAATGGACCGTAGCCCATGTAATCCCAGGTTCGGTCCGTGTCGACGCCGCTGCGGCAGGCGTCCCAGAGTTCTTCGGCGTGGGTGAGCGGATTGAGCGGTTCCAGTCGCGTATAGCGCCCTTCGAGCGGGCTGCGCGCCGGATAAAGCCCCGGTGGCAGTGGGGTGACATCTTTACCGGAAAGCTGGCGCGCGGCAAGTGGCTGAACCATCGGTATTACTCCTTCAACATCGATTGAGTGCGCCTGCTTGTCCGGCTTGAGCGCCGGACGCGCGATGATCGTGCAACGGAAATGGATCGATGTTGAGGACCACCTTGGCACGATTAAGGGAGCCACTTTGCAGAACTTCGGTTCAACGCATCCGCCTGGCTTAGCCAGGCGGATGGATCAGCGGTGAATGAGGGTCTGGAGAGATGTTAGCTGTGGGCTTCAATTGTGTACATCTCGGAACGGCCCGATTCTACGAATTCGTTCGCTTGCGCCATCCGCTGGCCAATCTCTGGATTTTGGAACATCTGATTGCGAAACTGCTCCCATTGGGCCATGCTCTCCAGCTCGATTTCGAGAACGACTCTGTGGAATGGACCCGAGAGATCGGTAAGGATGCGCCATGGATGGTCTTGTCCCAGTGCTTTGCCGATCTCCCGATTGCCCTCAGCCATCAGCGAAGCGAATTCTGCCGCTTTCCCCCACTTTGCTTGAAAGACTTGGCGTATGAGGATCATGCTGCGCTCCTGACTTGCGCCAATGAAAGCCAACATTTGAGTTGCCTACGATGGTGGGTTCATCGTATCACGCCAGTAGCGCCTGGCGAATCTCCTCGTCGGTTACGATTCAGACACCACGACGACTGCCAGTCGCATTCCACCGGCAGAGCATGATTCATTGTGCCGCTACAGACGAGGAAAGGTTGTCGTGACTTCGGAGCGGGCGGCGCGCATGAGCCAGATATAGCCGTCTTCCAGGCTCGGGTCGGCCGGCTGGGCGCCGGACGTGAAAGTCGCGTCGCCGACGACGCGGTACTGCGTCTCGTTCGCCAGATGCAGCGTTGAGACGACGATCAGGTCGCCGTCCGGCTTGGGCCCATCGGTTGTGATCGTCCAGACCTTGCCGCGCGCCGCGTCGATCAGATCGGCGGTCGTCCCCTCAAAGAGGAGCTTGCCTTTGCCGAGAATCGCCAGGTTACGGCACGTCTGGGCGATATCCTCGACGATGTGCGTCGAGAGGATGACGGTGCGATCGCCGCCGAGGTCGGAGAGCAGGTTGCGGAAGCGGATGCGCTCCTCCGGATCGAGTCCGGCGGTCGGCTCGTCGACGATCAGCAGCCGTGGATCGTTGAGCAGCGCCTGAGCGATGCCGACGCGGCGCTTCATACCCCCCGAGAACGTCTTGAGCTTCCGCTTGGCGACATCGTCGAGCGCAACGAGTTCCAGCAGCTCGTTGACCCGTTGCGCTCGCGCCCGCCGGTCGTTCAGCCCTTTCAGGATGCCGATGTAATCGAGGAATTCACGGGCAGTCAGATCGGGGTAGAGGCCAAGCTCCTGCGGCAGGTAGCCGAGAATCGCCTTGATTGCCTGGCGACCGGTGTCGGTCGTGGCGTCGATCTGCCCGGCGCGAATCTCGCCCGAGGTCGGGCGCAGGATGCCGGCCAGAATACGCATCAGCGTCGTCTTCCCCGCGCCGTTCGGGCCGAGTAGACCGAACATCCCGTTCGGAATCGTGAGGTCGATCCCGTCGAGCGCACGGACGTTGCGGTTATAGATTTTGGTCAGGTTCTGGATCTCGATCTGCATCGTCTCTCCTTCTTATTGCCGGGCGCGTTGCCAGTTGAGATAGCGCTGGGCGATGAACAGGGCGAGCGCGGCACTGCAGAGCAGCAGCGCGATGCTGGCGGCGCCCTCCCAGGTCGAACCGGTGCTCCCGCCCATGGTCATGATCTCGTCTGCGTGGCTGAAGAAACCGGCCGCGGCGAAGCTACCGCGCGGCGTGAGCCACGTGGTGCTGATGGTTGGAATGCCATACGACGGGCTGAGGAGATTGCCCCAGAACCAGTAGCCGACGAAGAGGAACTGATAGAGCGGCACCCAGAGAATGGCCGGCATCACAATCGAGAAGGCAGCGACAAAGAGCAAGCCGGGAAGATTGATCGCCAGGAAGGCGGACAGACCAAGGGGGATCGCCAGCGGATCGTGGCGGTCGGCCAGCATGTAGATGATGCCGGAAAAATAGATGATGAAGATCGGAGTGGCGGTCGCGACGGCGCTGCCGAAGTACTTGCCGGTGAGCCGGCTGCCGGACGGCGCCGGCAGGGCATCGAGCAGTTCGGGCAGGTGCAGGCGACGATCGCGCGGCAGCCGGTCGGCCAGCAGCACGCCGAAGACGATCGGGAGAAACGCATTGCAGACGACAGCCCACTGCGCCACGACGACCGGCAGCGCCGTATCGTGCGGGAAATTCCAGGGGTTGCCCAAGCCGGCAATAACGGTCAGGCTCGCCACAAAGGTCGCGATCCAGACCGACTTGCGCCGCAACTGCATGCGGAACTCGTAGCGTGTCGCGCCGCAGAGTGCCGGCCAGATTCCGTGGTTCATTCTTCCCCTCCCAGCAGGATCGATGGATTTCTCTTCAACCAAACGAGCGCCAGCGCAGCGAAGAGCAGCCCAACCGCGATCAATTCCAGCCGGTTCGCGAGCCAGTAGGATTGACCGGCGCTGTAGCTGGTGGCGAAGAGGAAAAAGGGATGCATCCAATCGGTCGTCTCGAACCGATCATGGAGCAACGTTTCCCCGATCCAAATACCAGCGAGTACGGCGGCCGCGCCGGCTCGGCTGCGCAGCAGCAGGGCGAGCAGCGCACCGGCTCCGGCATACCAGGCGAGCGGCGCCAGCCAGACGAGTTGTTGCGTCAGCAACGAGACCGGCGCCAGTTCGTGACCGATCACGCGTACAACGAGCGTCGTGCCGATTCCAACCAGCGTCGTCCAGCCGAGCATCAGGGCGAATCGTCGCGCGAACGTTGTGCGATAGCGCTTCACCAATGACAGGTGCAGTTCGAGCAGCGAATCGGAACTGACAAGCGTCGCGGCGATCAGCCCGACCGCCGTGGCGACGCCGATCTCCAGTCCGGTGACGACGGCGCGCGTCGAGCGGTCGGGTGAAACACCGTTCGCGCGCATCAGCAGCCCGAAGCCGCTGAAGGCGAGCATGATCACGAGCGGCGTGAGCAGCCCGACGAGGCCGACGCGCCGGAGTTCATAGTGAAGCCAGTCGAGATTCATACGATCCTTTCGTCGTATACGTTCCATTAGTGCGCCGTCGTCTGATTCAGGCCGAAACGTTCCTGATGCGGCACGTAGACGATGGCGAAGAGCAGCAGCGCCAACCCGAGAATCATCAGGTAGGGATTGAGCAATGAGAGCCCGAACGCGCGCGCCGTATCGACGGACTGTTCCGCGTTCTGGTGCAGCGTGTTGCTCATCTGCAGCAGGCGCAGCCCCCAGAGGATGAACGAGCCGACCATCGCGACCAGCGGGTTGAAGACCAGCGAAACGGCCAGTGTCAGCGCGGAGAGAAAGAGCATCGGTGCGAACCAAAGTTTAACCAGCGTCCAGAGATTGAAGCCATGAACCGTCGTTAGCAGCAGCGAGGCGATGAGCGCCAGCAGCAGGTCGTAGCCGAAGACGAGCGTCAGGCGGCTAAGCAAGACGAGGCGCGGCGAGGTTGGCGTCGAGATAGCGATCTCCAGCGACGGATCGCTCTCCGGTCCGTAGATGAAGGCCATGCCGAAAGCGGCGACGACCGGCGCGATGAGCGCTAAAGTGAACGAGCCGAACGACTGATGCAGCGTCGCGATGGCGACGATCACGCCGAGCGCGGTCGTAAGGCCGGAAGCGAGCCAGATGCCGCGTCGCACCAGCGGCGCCTGCCCGCGCAGCAGTTGCCAGAGATAGCGGATCGAGCGGACATCGACCGGATTGGTGGCTGGTTGACGCGCCACTTCGCGCTCGAGTTCGGTATGGATCCGGCCGAGCAGGTCGGGCGCCGGTACCGCGACCACGTCCATTTGCCGCGTCGCCGAGGCGATCGCGCGCCACACATCGAGTTCGGCCCGGCAGGCGGCACAGTCGCGCAGGTGCGCTTCGACGCGCGCCCAGTCACCATTGTCCAGGCGCTGATTGAGATAGGCCGGCAGCAGATCGACGACGTGAACACCATCCAACATAGTCATCGCTCCGTTTCCGCGGTTTCGAGAATGTCGCGCAACAGGCGCCGGGCGTTACTCAAGCGGCTGCGAATCGTGCCGAGCGGCACATCGAGCAGGTTGGCCATCTCGGCATACGAGAGCTCGTGGACGAAGGCGAGGAGCAGCACCTCCCGATGGACGGGGCGCAAGCGCATGATCGCCTCGCTGAGCGCCTGCCGATCAGCGTCGCGCAGCACGGCCTCCTCCGGCTCCGGTTCGTCACTCGGTGCCTGCTCGAGCGTCGTGTCGTCGGTGAGCGTGAGGTTGCGACGACGCAGGCTGTTGTGCGCCTGACGCCGGGCGATGCCAAAGAGCCAGGTCTTGACCGAGGCTCGCCCTTCGAAGCGAGCGGCCGCCCGCCAGGCGGCGACGAACGTGTCCTGCAGGATCTCTTCAGCCAGCCCGCGATCGGCGGTGAGCGTCAGAAGGTAGCCGAAGAGCGGCTGCGCGTATCGCTGGTAGAGCGTATCGAGCGCCTGCCGTTCTCCGTCCGCGATACGTGCGACGATCTCACCCTCGACGACGTCGCTCCGTTCGCGCTTCCAACTGTTCACCACGGTTATCGCGTACTCCACGTCAATCACGCCTCCATCGCCTTAGTAGCGACGAAGCGCAATAAAGTTCACGGTTCACACTAATGGTGGCAGATTACGGTATGGGGACGCCGGCAGTTCTTGCTCACGCTCGAACGCGCCGCGCGTTGTCCCTTTTTCCGGTCTTCCCCTGTCCAACCGAACAGGCTGCTTACCTTGAAGCGATTGATATACTGCGCGAGCTAACTGACCGGTTAGTTAGTTTACAGAGCGTGCGTGAAATCTGTTTTGCCCCTCGGGACGCGGAAAACAGGCCGCGAGCGCGGAGTTCACTCATTGGGACGGGGTGACCGGTTGAAAATCAGATCTCTCGATTATAAGTGGCTCGTCGCGATTGTCTTTGTTTCCGGTCTCTTCATGGACATCATGGATTCGACAATCGTCAACGTCGCCCTGCCGACTCTGGGACGCGAGTTCCACGCCTCGACGACGACGCTCGAATGGGTCATTACCGCCTATCTGCTCAGCCTGGCGGTCTGGATTCCGGCATCCGGCTGGGTCGGTGATCGCTTCGGCACGAAGCGGGTCTTCCTTTTCGCGCTGGCGATGTTTTCGCTCGGGTCGGCCCTGTGCGGTATGGCCTGGAGCATCGATTCGCTCATCTTTTTCCGGGTATTGCAGGGCGTCGGTGGCGGCATGATGACGCCGGTCGGCACGGCGATGCTCTTCCGCGCCTTCCCGCCGCACGAGCGTGCCACCGCCTCGGCGGTCCTCGTCATTCCGACCGCGATCGCACCGACCGTCGGGCCGATTCTCGGTGGCTGGCTGGTCGATCACGCGAGCTGGCGTTGGATCTTCTATATCAATCCCCCGGTCGGTATTCTCGGCTTCATCTTTGCTCTGTGGGTGCTGAAAGAACATAAAGAGGAGAGCGTCGGGCGCTTTGATAGCCCCGGCTTCTTCCTTGGTGCCATCGGTCTGCCGTTAGCCCTCTTCGCCCTGTCACAAGGGCCGACCGCGGGCTGGACCTCAACCAAAGTGTGGGGCACCGGTCTGGCCGGCGTCGCCTTTCTCATCGCGTTGATCGTGGTCGAGCTGAAGAAGCACGAGCCGATGCTGGCGCTGCGG
>Ga0070679_100006031_pt1 | contig 11275 bp, 12 predicted proteins | sample KBSC63BmetaG_FD_65652 | JGI IMG/M metagenome (GOLD analysis project Ga0070679, IMG submission 65652) | Corn rhizosphere microbial communities from Kellogg Biological Station, Michigan, USA - KBS C6-3B metaG | ecosystem: Host-associated > Plants > Roots > Rhizosphere | place: USA: Michigan... | reverse complement strand
GCGCTTCACCATGGGCTACTGACCACCGCGAACGCGGTCGCGGGCGCGTCCACGAGGAAATCCCGCCGCAATAGTTTCCAGCAGCCACCACGCCACGCCACCAGATGAGGAACTTCGCATGACTACTTACAAAGTCGGCTACATCGTCGGCAGCCTCGCCAAAGGCTCCATCAACCGGCTGCTGGCCAAGGCGCTGGTCGGGCTCGCACCGCCGCAGCTGGATATGACGGAAATTCCAATCAGGGACCTGCCGCTGTACAGCTACGACTACGACGCCGATTACCCGCCGGCGGCGCGCGCTTTCAAGCAGGCGATCGCCGAAGTCGACGCGGTGCTGTTCGTCACGCCCGAATACAACCGCTCGATCCCCGGCGCACTGAAGAATGCAATCGACTGGGCCAGCCGGCCGTGGGGCAAGAACTCGTTCGCACGCAAGGCTTCCGCCGTGATCGGTACCTCGCCCGGCGCGATCGGCACTGCGGTTGCCCAGCAACAATTGCGCGGCATGTTGTGCTTTTGCAACTCACCGCTGATGAACACACTGGAGGCGTACATCCACTTCACCCCGGGGCTGATTACCGAGGACGGCGCCGTCACCAATGACTCCACTGCCGAGTTCCTCACCAATTACATGCAGGAGCTGCACCTCTTCATCGAGCGTGTGCTGATCGCCCTGCCACGCGACGCCTGAGTCCGGCACGACCCTCGCCGGGCAGCACCCCAGCGCGGGGCGGTAACCAGCTTGGCCGAAGAACGTGTCAGAATTGCCAGCGGGAAACGAGTGAGAACTCGAAAGTCGTTGATCGTGCCTGCAGCGCGGCGCGTGTTGCCGGTGTGGAACTTGCGCGTGCTGGCGGCGGGTTTGCCGCTGCGGGCGGGTGTTGGCGGCGCTGCAGCGCTTCCCTTTTCGTCAAATCCCGCTAAAATGCCGCGTTTACCATGCACGTTGTCGTGCAGCTGCCGTTGATCCGGCAACTCTGGAGTTCTAACTATGGTCAAGATTCGTCTTTCGCGCGGTGGCGCCAAGGGCCGCCCCTTCTATCACGTCGTCGTGACCGATCAGCGCAGCAAGCGCGATGGTCGCAACATCGAGAATATCGGCTATTACAACCCGGTTGCGGCTGGCAGTGACAAACGTCTTGAATTGGATGTCGAGCGCGTCAATGCGTGGGTCGCCAAGGGCGCCCAGCTGACCGACAAGGTTGCCGCGCTGGTCAAGGAAGCGGGCAAGTTGCAGCCGGCGGCCTGAAGTGGCAGTAGCCGGTCGACACGTCCTGGTCGGGCGTATCGTCGGTTTGTACGGGGTGCGGGGCTGGCTCAAGCTCGAGTCCTGGACCGAGCCCCGGTTGCGCATCTTCGACTACCAACCGTGGCTGCTGGGTACAGCGCCAGGTGCGGCAACGCAGGTCGACGGTGCCAAGGGTCACAGCCAGGGCAGGGGCATCGTGGCGCACCTGCCCGGGGTGGATGACCGGGAACAGGCAGCGGCACTGGTTGGGCAGGATATTCACGTTGCCCGTGAACAATTGCCGGCCACCGCCGCTGGTGAGTACTACTGGGCTGACATGGAAGGCCTTGCGGTGTTCACCACGGACGGCATCGCGCTGGGTCTGGTCAGTCACCTGTTTGCCACTGGCGCGAATGATGTTTTGGTAGTGCGTGATGGTGAGCGAGAGCGGCTGATTCCGTTTGTCCAGGGGTCAGTGGTGCAGCTGGTGGATTTGGCGGCGCGGCGCATGGTGGTGGACTGGGAGCCGGACTTCTGACAGCGTGTGCAGCACGACGTCGACGGGACCGAAAGCATGCGCATTGATGTCGTTACCCTGTTTCCCGAGTTCGTGCGTGAGTGTGCTGCAGTCGGGGTGGTGGGGCGTGCACAGCAGCGCGAGTTGTTGCAGGTGCACACCTGGAATCCGCGGGATTACACGCACGATCGCCATCGCACGGTAGATGCCACCTCGTATGGTGGCGGCCCGGGCATGGTGATGATGATTGAACCGTTGCGCGCTGCGCTGGGCGCGGTACGCAACGCCGCACCGGAGCCGGTGCACGTGATTTATCTCAGTCCGCAGGGAACGCGGCTGACGCAGGGCAGGGTGGAAGCGCTGGCAGCGATGCCGCGAATTGCCCTGTTGTGCGGGCGTTACGAAGGCGTGGATCAGCGGTTGCTGGCGCATGCGGTCGACGAGGAGCTGTCCATTGGTGATTACGTGCTATCCGGCGGTGAGCTGGCCGCAGCAGTGATCATCGATGCGGTGGGACGCTTGCAGGACGGCGCATTGAACGATGCGCAGTCGGCAGAGCAGGATTCGTTTGTTGCCGGCTTGCTGGATTGTCCGCACTATGCAAAACCGGTGCACGATGTACTGGGTGCGGTGCCGGAGGTGTTGTTGTCGGGTGACCATGCAGCGATTGCGCGCTGGCGCCGGCAGCAGGCACTGGGACGCACCTGGTTGCGGCGGCCGGATTTGCTCGCGCGATGTGAGCTGGATGATGAGTCGCGAGAGTTGCTGGAAGCATTTCGCCGTGAGCATGTTCGACATGCCCAGGCGCGACAAAATGAAGCGGCCGAGGCTGGCCGCAGTGATTGAAAACAAACAGGTGTTGCCATGAACAAGATCATTGAACAGTTCGAAGCCGAGCAGATCACCCGCCAGCTGCCGGAGTTTGCTCCTGGCGACACCGTGGTGGTCAACGTCAAGGTGAAGGAAGGCACACGCGAGCGCGTGCAGGCGTTCGAAGGCATCTGCATTGCCAAGCGCAGCCGCGGCCTGCATTCGGCGTTCACCGTGCGCAAGATGTCGCATGGCACCGGTGTGGAGCGCGTGTTCCAGGCGCACAGCCCGGCCATTGACTCGCTGACCGTCAAGCGCAAGGGCAAGGTGCGCGGCGCCAAGCTGTATTACCTGCGTGGTCTGGAAGGCAAGGCCGCCCGCATCAAGGAAGACGTGGCCGCTGCTGCAGCGGCCAAGGTCAGGGCCAAGACCAGGGCCAAAGCCAAAGCGGACACGACTGCCGCCGAGTAAGTGGCTTGCTGATTGCGCCGGCGCGCACCTGCGGAGCTTTGGCGCGGTGGCATCGTGCGGTCCACCGTTTCGTCAGGTGGACCGGCGCCATACAGGGCCGGCGACCCGCGCGTGTCGCCGCGGTGAGCGGGTCAGACAGCTTCCCGTCGCGGCTGCCTGTCGCGCGCGTGTCCGGGATTGGTGCGATCGGCCGCGTGATCGCGGTCATCACTGCGCAGCCGGTTACTCCAGCCGCTGTGGTTCCTGCAGAAAGTTGCCCTGCACAAAATCGACACCGCAGGCAAACAACAATGACGTGCTGGTGGCGTCCTCGACCCATTCGGCGATGGTGATGCGCTTCAGCTCGTGGGCCTGTTTGCAGATCTCGGTGACTTTTCGCTGGTTCTCCGGGTGGAGCGGCAGGTCGGCCACGTAACTGCGATCGATTTTCAGGTAGTCCGCATCGACGTGGTTGAGCAACTGGAACGAGTTGAGACCCGAGCCGAACTGTTCCAGCGCAAACTGGCCGCCCAGCTTTTTCCAGCCGTTGACGAATTCCTGCGCTGGACGCAGCAGCGTCATCACCTTGCTCTCGGTCATTTCCAGCACGATGCGACCATGCTTGAGCGCGAGCTTGCCGAGGCGTGCGGCCAGCCAGGGCAACAGCGTGGCATCCTGCAGTGATGGGGCAGTGAGCTTGACGAAGAAAGTGGTCTGCTGCCCTTGACCGTCGCGCGCGTGCAGCGCGGCCATGGCATGCTCGAGCACCCAGCGGTCGACTGCCGTTTCCAGGCCGTGCTTTTCCGCCAGCGGCATAAAGAACCCCGGCAGCACTTCGCCCTGGGGACCGTTCATGCGCAACAGGACTTCCGAATAATCGCCCTCGATGTCCTGCAAGCTGATGGTCTGCTGGTGATAAAGCATCAAGCCGTCGCCAGCCAGTGCCTTGCGCAGCAACCCCAGCCAGTGCCGTTCACGTTCTTCGTCAGCTTTTTCCCGCGCCGCGGGATCGTGCAGCTCAATCTTGCTGCCGCCAAGGTTTTGCGCGTTGCGCAGTGCCTGGCTGGCCTGGTTGAGTAGCAGCTCGGTGTTTGCGTTCTTTTCGCCCAGAAGGCTGCCGCCGATGCTGGCCGTGACCGTGATGGAGCGCTCGCCGGCGTCGAAAATGTCGCTGCTGATCTTGCCTTGCAGTTTATCGATCCACTCCTTGATGGCTTCGTCCTGGCGCGAGTCGAGCACGATGCCGAGGGTGTGATCGGCGAGCATGCCAGCCACATCGTCAGTACCCAGCAGGATGCGTACGTGGTCTGCGAAGCTGGCAATCAGCTGGTCGGTCTTGCCCATGCCGATACCAGCCACGACCGACGCCCAGTTGTCCGGTTCGACGAGCAGCAGCGCTTGCCCTTTCTTGCCCTTGGCGGCCGCGCCGACGGCATCGTCAATGCATTCGAGCATGCGTGCGCGATTGAACAGTCCGGTCACGGGGTCGCGCTGCAACTGCTGCAACAGTGCCGGGTCAACGGTCTGCAGGCGGAACACGATCTGCAGGCACGGCTCGCCTTCGAACGTGGCCGGGGCAAACTCGACCGTGGCGTCGAAATGGCTGCCGTCGGCGCGCCGTGCACGCAGCGATAGATTTGGTGGCAGCTTTTCCTGCCGCGCCTGGCTGCGCAGCAACGCCTTGAACTCGTCGGCGTTCCCCTGTTCGATCATGTCCAGCACCGGCAGGCCCATCAAGTCGTCGAAGCTGGCGTAGCCGAAGGTGCTCAGATACGCCTGGTTGGCGCGCACGTGCATACCTTCGTGCACATAGGCAATGGCGTCGGTGGAGGAGTCGAGCAGCGCGTCGCAGCGGCGCTCCGATTCACGCAGGGATGCTTCCAGGCTGCGCACCCGGCGCCGGGTCTGCAAGGCATCGAATTCACGCAGCAGTACGGCAAGCAACTGCTTGGGGTTGGCACGGGAGGCGACCCCACGCACGCCTTGCACGAACAGATCGGCGATCGTGTCGTTGTCCATCTGGCTGACGAGGCCGAGCAGCGAGTAGTCACGCCCAGACGCGTCCATCAGGCGCAGCGCGTCGGCCAGTTGCAGTGTCCCCACGCCCGGGTCAAACATGACAATGTCCGGTTCGAGCTCGGTAATGGCGGTTTGCATCTGTTCGGCGTTGGTGGCCCGCGCCGGACGCACGGCGATGCCCGAATTGCGCAGCAGGCTGATGATCTGCTCTGCTTCCTCCAGGGAGTGCTCAATGAAAAGAATCTTGATGACGTAGTCTTTTTTCATGGTCCGTCGCGCTGTCCGTTGGTCATCCCTGATCACGCCGGTGCTGCCGCGTGATCGGTTGCCGCATCCGATTTGTAGCGGATTCAACCCGACTCTGCCAGCGGCACACTTGGTGCCGGCGCATCGCGGCCGGTCAGACCGGGCGTTTGGAGGGTTCTCCGGCGAGCTCGCGGACCAAGCGTGGCACCAGATAGCCCGGCAAGCGCACGCGCAAGGCTTCCATCAGGGCGAGCGCCACAGCGTCGGGCACCTCGAAGTGTGCCGTACCTTGCACGCGATCAAGTTGGTGCAGGTAGTACGGCAGCACGCCGGCAGCAAACATGCGCTCGGACAGGTCGGCCAGGGCGTCGGCACTGTCGTTGATCCCACGCAGCAGCACTGACTGGTTGAGCAGGATGGCACCGCTGGCGCGCAAGCGGGCACATGCCGCATCCACGTTGGCGTCAAATTCATTGGCGTGATTGGCGTGCAGCACCACTACCTTCTGCTGCGGCAACGAGTCGAGCCAGGCCAGGAACGATGCGTCGATGCGCTCGGGCAGCACGATGGGCAAGCGCGAGTGGATGCGGATGCGGGTGACGTGCGCAATGTCTGCCAGGCCGTGGCTCAGTTCGGCGAGTTTCGAGGTCGCCAGTGACAGCGGATCACCACCAGAGAGAATCAGCTCGTTGACTGAACTGTTGCTGCGCAGGTAGTCCAGAGCCTGCCGCCACTGTCCCGCGGCGGCCATTTCCGCACCATAGGGAAAGTGCCGGCGGAAGCAGTAGCGGCAGTTGACGGCACAACTGCCGCTGGCAATCAGCAGCGCGCGGCCGGCGTATTTGTGCAGCACGCCGTGGGCCGCGCGCGCATCCAGGTCGCCGACGGCGTCGACGACAAAGCCGGCTACCTGATCCAGTTCCGCCAGTTGCGGCAACACTTGCAGCAACAACGGATCATGTCGATCGCCGTGGCGCATGCGGGCCACAAAACCACGCGGCACACGCATGGGGAATCCGGCATCGGCCGGCGGGAGTTCCCCGGCAAGCTGTTCGAGACCCACCAGCGCCAGCAACTCCTGCGCGTCGGTGACGGCTTCACGCCACAGTTGACGCCAGTCGACCGACGGCTGTGGCGAGGCGGGCATAATGCGCGCGCCGGGACTAGCGGTTATCATGTGCGACCTGTTTATCGGGCGTACGCCCAGCAATTGTCCATCTTAACTGCTGATCGCTCGCCACACGGCTGACGCAAATCATTTCATCTGGAGCTTCTGTGTATGGCGACCTACGGCCTCAACGACGTCAAGAACGGGGTGAAGATCATCGTTGACGGTGATCCCTGCACCATCGTCGAGGCGGAGTTCATCAAGCCCGGCAAGGGCCAGGCATTCACGCGCATCCGTATCCGCAACCTGCTCAATGGGCGCACGGTGGAGAAGACGCTGAAGGCCAGCGAGTCGTTTGAAGGCGCCGATGTGGTCGATACCAACATGCAGTACCTCTATACCGACGGGGAATTCTGGCATTTCATGCAGCCCGATACATTCGAGCAGCACCAGGCGGACAAGACCGCTGCCGGTGAAGCCGCGAAGTGGATGAAAGGCGAGGAGGATTGCGTGGTGACGCTGTGGAACGGCCGACCGATCGCCGTGCAGCCGCCCAATTTTGTCGAGTTGAAAATCGTGGAAACCGACCCGGGCGTACGTGGCGACACCTCCGGTGGCGGCGGCAAGCCGGCCAAGCTGGAAACCGGGGCGGTGGTGCGGGTACCGCTGTTTGTCGGTCAGGACGAGGTAATCCGCGTCGATACCCGTTCCGGTGAGTACGTCGGTCGCGTGAAGTGACGCATTGGCGCCCGGGCGATGCCCGCACTGGCGTCTTCCAACCCCGGCGCGGGCCGGGACCGGCCCGCGGTCGGTAACGTGGACCATCAAGTACGGTGCCCGTCTGCAGTCCACGGCGGAGCGCCGCGTTTGGTGCGCACGGCGTTGCATGCGCGTCGGCAGTCGGGACGTATTGGTCAGAATCGGTGGGTGGCCAGCGCAAGCTGCCGCCCACTGGAGTTGTATCCAGCACACCACAGGTGCATTGCATGAACCAGCCCTCGCCACAGCCCATCGACCTGTTGCTCGAAGCGCGTTGGGTGGTACCGGTGGAACCGCATGCCGTGGTGCTGGAACAACATGCAGTCGCCGTGCACGCTGGCCGCATCGTGGCCATCATGCCGATTGCCGACGCGCGTGCGGCATTCGCGCCGCGGGAACGCGTCGAGTTGCCCGAACATGCGTTGCTCCCGGGCCTGGTCAACAGCCACGCTCACAATCCGATGACCCTGCTGCGCGGGCTGGCGGATGACCTGCCGTTGATGGTGTGGCTGCAGCAGCACATCTGGCCAGCCGAGGCCAAAGTGCTCGGCCCGGAGTTCGTGCGCGATGGCACCGAGCTGGCAGTGGCGGAAATGCTGCGTGGTGGCACCACCTGCGCCAACGAGAATTATTTCTTTCCGGACGTAAGCGGGGCGACGTATCGGCGCATGGGTTTTCGCGCCGTGATTGGCCTGCCGGTAATCGACTTTCCCACGGCGTGGGCCAGCAGCCAGGACGAGTATTTTGCACGCGCCGCCGAGGTGCACGGCAGTTTCCATGGTGGTGACCTGATCACCACAGCATTTGCTCCGCATGCCCCGTACACCGTTGCCGACGCAAGCTTCGAGCGCATTCGCGTGCTCTCTGACCAGCTGGATATCCCGGTGCATCTGCACCTGCACGAGACGGCACACGAAGTCGAGGATGAAAAGGCCAAGAGTGGCCTGCGTCCGTTTCAGCGGCTGCAGCAACTCGGCCTGGTCAACGACCGCCTGATTGCCGTGCACATGACCCAGGTGACGGCGGGGGAGATTGCGGCTTGCGCAGCGGCCGGCGTATCCGTCGTGCATTGCCCGGAATCCAATTTGAAACTGGCCTCGGGATTCTGCCCGGCGGAGCAGTTGCGGCTGGCCGACGTCAACGTCGCGCTGGGCACTGATGGCTGTGCCTCCAACAACGATCTGGACATGTTTGGCGAAATGCGCACGGCTGCCTTGCTGGCCAAGGCCGTGGCCGGCGACGCGGCGGCATTCGATGCGGCGTATACGCTGCGCGCCGCCACGTTAAATGGTGCTAGGGCGCTTGGCCTGGAGACGCAGATTGGTTCCATCGAGATAGGCAAACAGGCTGATTTGACTGCCGTGCGGCTGTCCGATCTGGAAACCCAGCCGCTGTATCACGTGGTGTCGCAGCTGGTGTATGCCGCCGGCCGCCGCCAGGTGAGCGATGTCTGGATTGCCGGCCAGCGCAAGCTGGCCAATCGTGAGTTGGTGGACGTGGATGTCGCGGCCATTCTGCTCAAGGCCCGCGCGTGGCGCGAGCGCATCGCCGCCGCCAGCTGACGTCGGACAGGGCCCTGCAAGCCAGGCACTGACTGCAGTGGTCGGCACTGATCCGGCGCCCAGCAACGGTGGCCGCAAGATTACGGTACGCGAATGGTGTGCGCGATAAACTACGCGGGTTGCTCGGAGGATGCAGGTGATACCCACCACTGCCAATGTGAATCCGCAGGAGATTGCCCGCTTTGACGCATTGGCGTCGCGCTGGTGGGATCCGGATGGCGAATCGCGACCATTGCACGATCTCAATCCGGTGCGCCTGGCATACATTGCCGAGCGGGTTGAACTGCGTGGCGCGCAAGTGGCCGATGTCGGCTGCGGCGGTGGCCTGCTGAGCGAGGCACTGGCGCGCGCTGGCGCGCTGGTCACCGGGGTGGATCTCGGTACCCAGGTCATCGAGGTCGCGCAACTGCATCTGCACGAATCGCAATTGACGGTGGATTACCGCGTGCAGTCATCCGCCGACCTGGCCGCCGCCGAACCGGCAGCATTTGCCGTCGTGTGTTGCATGGAACTGGTCGAACACGTCCCCGATCCAGCGGCGCTGGTGGCCGATCTGGCGGCCATGCTCAAGCCCGGCGGCTGGCTGTTCATGTCGACCCTGAATCGCACGCCGGCAGCGTTTGCCGCCGCCATTCTGGGGGCGGAATACGTCCTGCGCTGGTTGCCGCGTGGCACGCATCACTACGCGCAGTTCCTGAAACCGTCGGAGTTGTCGCGGTTGCTGCGCGCGCAGGGCCTGGAAGTGGAAAACGTGTGTGGCCTGGGCTACAACCCGCTACTGCGCAAGGCCTGGCAAAGTCGTTTCACCGGGGTCAACTATCTGCTCAGCGCGCGCAAGCCGGCATGAAGACGCGGCCTACCGAGATCCGTGGTGTGTTCTTCGATCTGGATGGCACGCTGCTCGACAGCGCGCCGGATTTGTACCTGGCGCTGCAGACGCAGTGCGCCGAGGAGGGCGTACCGGTGCCACCCTATGCGACCGTGCGCAGGGTCGTTTCGCGTGGGGCGACGGCGGTATTGCGTTGTGCCTTTGGCACCCGTGGCGAGGCCGCGTTGGCGCGGCTGGTCCCGCGCTATCTGGCGTTGTATCAGGCGGTAATGGCGCAGCAGACGCGCGCCTTCACCGGCGTCGACGAGTTGCTCGCCCGCATCGAAGCGCGCGGGTGGGCCTGGGGCATCGTCACCAACAAGGCGGGTTTCCTGGCGCACGAACTGGTGCGTTGCCTGGGCTGGGCCGAACGTGCCGGCGCGGTCGTGGCCGGCGATACGCTGGCCGTGAAAAAGCCCGACCCGGCACCGGTGGCGCTGGCGTGCGCGCGCGCCGGGGTCGCCGTGGATCAAGCCGTGTTTGTCGGTGACGACAGCCGGGACATCCAGGCTGGAGCGGCGGCCGGGTTGGTTACCGTCGCGGCCGCCTGGGGCTACCTCGATGGGGGCGATCCGCACACGTGGGGCGCTGACGTCGTCATCGATACGCCAACGCAATTGACCACCTGGCTCGGTCTTGCAACGGTTCCGGCATGATCGACACGGTCGAAAAACCATCGCCGTTGCAGGGTTACATCGACAAGTGGCTGGCTGCACAACCGCAACAGCACGTGGCGTTGATGTTCGTCGATGGCCGGCGGTATCCGGGTCATCTGGCGCTCGCCGCGTTCGAGCAGGAGATGCTGGATGCTGCCTATGGCCTGCGTGAGCCCCAGGCCACCATCGGCAAGCTCAACTGGTGGATGGCGGAGCTGACGGCGGCGCCGACGACTGGCGGGCAGCACCCGTTGACCAAGGTGCTGTTTGACGACGACCGCGCGCTCGCCATACCCAACGCGGTATGGCTGGCACCGGCACGGGCCGCGATCGCGCAGCTGGAGCAGGGCACGGCGGCGGATTTTCCGGCACAGCTTGCCGCTGCCCGGCCCTTGCACGGAGCGTTGGCCGCACTGGAAACAGTGTGGTGGTACGGCGCCCAAGCCAGCGCGGAGCGCGCAACGCAAGTGGCCATACTCGGCCATTTGCTGCATGCGCTGCGCCGGCTGCAACAGGACGTGGATCGCGATCGCTTGCCGGTGCCGATGGCGCGTCTCGCCCAGCACGGGTTGAATCGTGAGCAGTTGCGCCAATCTGGCGCGGCGCGCACGCAAGCGGTCAAAGCGCAGTTGCACGACTTGTTGCGGAGCTGGCAGGAAGCCGGGAGGCAGCCGGGTCCGCTCAGCGTGTTCCGGGCGGTGGAATCGCGCCATGGGCGCAGGCTGGCCCGGCGCGCGGCCGGTGCGGCTGACGCCATGGCGGTGCTCGGGGTGGAACAGGTGCGGCCCAGCATGCTGTCCACCCTGCATGCCTGGCACGCCGCCCGGGTCTGGCTGCGTGCCTGTCCGCCGGCAGCCCGGCAACCGGTGGCGGACGGTGCCGCGCCGGATTGACTGGTGTCCATTGGGTGGCACCGTGGCAACCGACGCCCATTGTGAGTGGCGGGATTTGCCCCAAAATCGAATGTTTCGCGGCGGCCGGCGCCACCACCGGTGCCACTACGGGATTGCGACATGAAACAGGAAAACCTCGTGCGACTATTGCCTGACGTT
>Ga0070679_100006028_pt1 | contig 11278 bp, 10 predicted proteins | sample KBSC63BmetaG_FD_65652 | JGI IMG/M metagenome (GOLD analysis project Ga0070679, IMG submission 65652) | Corn rhizosphere microbial communities from Kellogg Biological Station, Michigan, USA - KBS C6-3B metaG | ecosystem: Host-associated > Plants > Roots > Rhizosphere | place: USA: Michigan... | reverse complement strand
GCCACAGAAAACAAACCGCCTCGCAAGAGGTAAGGGTGAAATGGTGCGGTAAGAGCGCACCGCGTCGACGGTAACGCCGACGGCATGGCAAACCCCACCCGGAGCAAGACCAAGCAGGGGACTCCGCGAAAGCGGACGAGGCGGCCCGCCTCGCCGTCTCCGGGTTGGTCGCTCGAGCGCCGTAGCAATGCGGCGCCTAGATGAATGACCGCCACCACGCAAGTGGAACAGGACCCGGCTTACTGCTCTCTCCGACGAGCTCCCTCTTTTCTACTGTTCGCAGGTGCCGCCGGCCGACGGCGTGCCGCCGGCGGGGATCACGCAGGTCAGGCCGTCGGCGCACTCGGCCGGACGATGGCACAGCCCACCGACGGCAGATGGGTGCTGGCACGTGCCCTCCGCGGGCGGCTGGTTCGGGTCGCGGTAGGGCGCGTTGCATACGAGCGGTTGGCATTCGGCGTCGGCGTGACACGTCTGTCCGACGCTCGCGCCGCCGCAGCCGGCGATCGCCATGGACACGATGAAGAGGAGTCGCATGTCACCTGAGACGGCCGGCGCAGCACGAGCGTTGCCCCGCGTCGAGCCGCCGATCTATGTTCGCGAGCGATGAAGCTGGTCACGTGGAACGTGAATTCGATCCGGGCGCGCACCGAGCGCGTGCTGCCGTGGCTCGAGGCCAACAAGCCCGACGTCATCTGCATGCAGGAGCTCAAGGTCGAGGAGGACAAGTTCCCGTTCCTCGAGTTCCGCGCCCTCGGCTACCACATCGAGATCGCCGCGCAGAAGACGTACAACGGCGTGGCCATCGCCTCGCGCACGCCCATCACCGACGTGCGCCGTGGCCTCGACGACGGCGTCGAGGATCCGCAGGCGCGCCTCATCAGCGGCGTCGTCGACGGCGTGCGCATCATGAGCGTCTACGTGCCCAACGGCCAGGCCGTCGGCACCGACAAGTTCGAATACAAGATGCAGTGGATGGATCGCTTCGTGCGCGATCTCGAGGCGCACTACGATCGCGCGCAACCGATGGCCATCTGCGGCGACTTCAACGTCGCGCCCGAGGCCAAGGACGTGCACGACCCGACGGCGTGGGAGGGCGAGACGCTGTTCCACATCGACGCGCGCAAGGCGCTCGATCGCATCCGCGCCTGGGGCCTCGTCGATCTGTTCCGGCTGCACCACTGGGAAGCCGGTTACTACTCGTGGTGGGACTACCAGATGCTCGGGTTCCCCAAGAACCGCGGGCTGCGCATCGACCACATCTTCGCCACCGAGCCGTTCGCGCGGCGCTGCGACGCGTGCTGGATCGATCGCGAGGCGCGCAAGGGGCAGAAGCCGTCGGACCACGCGCCGGTGATCGCGACCTTCACCTGATGAGCTCGATCTCCTGCTGCGGCGTCTCGGGCGTGGTGTGCAGCCCGTCGGCGCCGAGGTACAGGTCGGCGGCGACGCGCACGCCGAAGGCGCCGGCGACGTAGAGCCCGGGCTCGACGACGTAGCCGGTGCGCGGGAGCAGCTGGCGGTCGTCGTGGGTCGTGGCGTCGTCGAACGTCGGGCCCTCGCCGAAGCGGCGCGTGTCGAGCGCGTGGCCGGTCGGGCGCAGCACGCGATCGCCGAAGCCGGCCTTGGCGGCGACGGCGCGCGCGGCGTCGTCGAGCTCGAAGCCGCGCACCGCCTGCTTCTTCTTCAGGCGCGCAGCGACGAGCGCGAGCACGGCCGAGCGCGCGTCGCGGGCGATGGCGTAGAGGTGCTGCATCTCGTCGGGCACGTGGTCGCCGACGAAGCCGACCCACGTCAGATCGGCGTAGACGGCGTCGCGCACGCCGCGTACGCGCGCGGCGGCCGAGAAGAGCACGAGGTCGCCCGGCGCGATGCGCTCGGAGCGCTCGGGCGAGGGCGCGAAGCCGGGATCGGCCGTGTGCACGCCGGCGGCGACGATGGGCGGATCGGCGGCCTCGAGGCCGTGCGCGGCGAGCGCCTTCCACGCGCGCTGCTGCGCGTCGTACTCGGTGAGGCGGCCCCCGCCGTGCGCGATCGCTGCGAACACCTCGTCCTTCACCGCGGCGAGCGCGGCGGCGGCGGCGCGGTGCGTGGCGAGCTGCGCGTCGGTCCAGCGCGCGCGCATCATGGTCACGAGATCGCCCGACGACACCGGCACGGCGCCGGCGGCGCGCACGAGATCGATGGTGCCGCCGTCGACGCGCGAGAGCGCCGGATCGCGCGGCGACCACTCCATGGCCACGCGCCGCCGCCCGCGCAAGAGCACCTTGAGCTGCGCCTCGAGCTCGCGCCAGGTGCGATAGACGAGCGGCTTGCGCACGTCGAAGGCGGCGGCGTCGTCGGCGTGACAGAGCAGCTGCGGCTCGCCCGTCGCGGTCACCAGGTAGAACCAGCGGTGCGACGGCCCGCGCGGGCGCACCACGTCGCCGGCGACGGGGTTTTCGCCCTGCCAGTCGGCGAGCAGCCAGCCGTCGAGCTTGTCGGCGGCGAGGCGCGCGCGCGCGTCGTCGAGCCACGAGGTGACGAGCGGCTCCGGCTCGCCCTTCGGCGTCGTGCGCGGCGCGTGCGGCGCGATACCGACGGGCGGATGCGCCGCCGCCGTGGCCGCGATCGCCGTCGCCGCGACCGATGCGATCGCGGCCAGCAGCACACGCCTCATGGCGGAAGCGTACTACGTCCGCGGCGGCGCGAGCGCGGCGATGAGGGCGTCGTGCAGCCGGCCGTTCGTGGCGAGGATCTCGCCGCCGTCGCTGCGGAAGGCGCCGCCGCGATAGTCGGTGACGCGCCCGCCCGCCTCGGTGACGAAGAGCGCGCCGGCGGCGACGTCCCACGGCTTGATCTTCAGCTCCCAGTAGCCGTCCATCCAGCCGGCGGCGACGAAGCACAGGTCGAGCGCGGCGGCGCCGACGCGACGCAGCCCCTGCGTCTTTGGGTAGATGCGCGACCACTCGGCGAGGTTGTTGTTCGCGCTCGCCGCGGTGTCGTAGGGAAAGCCGGTGGCGAGGAGCGACGACGCCAGCGCGTCGGTGTCGCTGACCGCGAGCCGCCGCCCTTCGTCGCCGGCCGAGCTGCTGCGCGCGCGCTCGACGAGGAACGCGCCCGCGCCGCGCGCCGCGAAGAACTGCCAGCCGAGCGCCGGGGCCTCGACGACACCGGCGAGCGAGCCGTCCGCGTCCTCGACGGCGATCGACACGCAGAAGAACGGCAGGCCGTGCGAAAAGTTGGTGGTGCCGTCGAGCGGATCGACGAGCCAGCGCCGTCCCGAGCCGCCGGCGGCGCCGCCGCCCTCCTCCGCCACGATGGCGTCGTCGGGGAAGGCCTTCTGCAGCTCGGCGACCACGTGCGCCTCGGCGCGCCGATCGTACTCGGTGACCAGGTCGACCGCGGTGCGCTTCTGATCGGAGACGTGCCGCCGCCCCGCGCCTTCGCGCAAGATCGCGCCCGCCTCGACGGCGATGCGCCGCGCGACCGCGAGCTCGCGCAGCGTCACGCGATGCTCACGAGCCGTCGATGGGGAGGTCGAGCACCATCGCCGTCGCGCTCGACGACGCCGTGCGGAACACCGTCGACTCGGCGACGGCGGCGTCGACCATCGACAGCTGCACGGCGCGGAAGCCGAACTTCTCGGCGAAGAAGTCGCTCGCGCTCTCGGTGATGAGGTACACGCGACGGCAGCCGCGGTTGCGCGCGCGCCCGAGCGCGGCGTCGGCGAGCATCCAGCCCAGGCCCTCGCCGCGCCGCTCCGGCGCCGTCGCCAGCGCGCGCAGGAGGCCCGCTTCGTCGTACAGCTCCATCGCCACGCAGGCGACGACCTCGTGGCTCTCGTCGCGCACGATCAACAGATCGTCGACGTGATCGTCGAGCTCCGGATAGGCGAGCTCGGTGCGCTGCAAGAGCGCGCGTACACGCTCGACGTCCTCCTGGCGCGCCGGCACCACCGCGTCGCCGAGCCGCTGCAGGAGCTTGTCGTGGATGCCCTCGAAGCCGCCCGAGGTCATGATGACCACGGTGTCGCCGGCGGCGGCGTTCGACGCCACCTGCTCGATGATCTGATCCACCGACGGCACGTGGCGCGCGGCCACGCCCTTGCCGCGCAGATCCGCCGCCAGCCGCTCGGCGTCGAAGCGATCGCCCGCCGGCGCCTTCTCGGGATGGCTGACCGCGCCGACGATGGTCTCGTCGGCCTCGGCGAACGCGTCGGCGAAGTCCTTTTGGAACACCGCGCGCCGCGACGTCGCCGAGCGCGGCTCGAAGATGGCGATGAGCCGCCCGCCGCCGTGACGCCGGCGCAGCGCGCGCAGCGTCTGGCGCACCGCCGTCGGGTGATGCGCGAAGTCGTCGACGACGGTGACGCCCTGAGCGACGCCGCGCACCTCCTGGCGGCGCCGCACGCCGGCGAAGCGGCGCAGGCCGCGGCCGATCTGCTCGGCGGTCATGCCGACCGACGCGCAGGCCGCGATCACCGACAGCGCGTTGGCCAGGTTGTACCCGCCCGGCAGCATCGTATCGAACACGCCGAAGGACCGCCCGCCACGCGTGACCTCGAACAGCGTGCGCCCGCCGGGGCGCGTCGCGATCGCCTTGCCGACCCAGTCGGCCTGCGCGTCGGGATGCTCGGCGTCGCGCACGATGTACGTCTCGACCTTGCACGTCGCGTCCTTGGCCACGTCGACGGCGCCGGGCGAATCGGCGGCGACGATGCACAGCCCGTCGGGCGGGATGAGCGCCACGAACTTCTTGAACGCCGCCTTGATGGCGTCGAGCGACGAGAAGATGTCGACGTGGTCGAGCTCGACCGACGTGATGATCGCGGTCTTGGGCCGGTAGTGAAGGAACTTCGATCCCTTGTCGAAGAACGCCGTGTCGTACTCGTCGCCTTCGACCACGAACAGGTCGCCCTTGCCCAGGCGCCACGAGCGGCCGAAGTTCACCGGCACGCCGCCGACGAGGAAGCTCGGATCCTTGCCCGCGTCGGTGAGCACGAACGACGCCAGCGACGACGTCGTCGTCTTGCCGTGGGTGCCAGCGACGACGAGCGCGTGCATGCGCGAGAGGAACAGCTCCTCGAGCAGCGCGGGGAACGAGGTCAGCTTGAGGCCGCGCTCCTGCGCCGCCTTGACCTCGATCTGGTCCTTGGTCTGGACGTTGCCGACGACGACCACATCCGGCGTCCAGTCGAGGTTGTGCGGCCCGTAGCCGTTCATGACCTCGATCCCCTGCTCGGCAAGCTGAGTCGACATCGGGGGATAGACGTCGCTGTCCGAGCCACGCACGTCGTGGCCGGCGGCCTTGAGCAGGCCGGCGAGCGACCCCATTCCGGTGCCGCAGATGCCGATGAGGTGGATCTTCACGGGAACGAGACGATGCCAAGGGTGGCCTCGACAGTCAACGTTGAACTGCTTGACACCTATCGCATATCCACGGGACCATGGGGTCGTGGCGGAGTCCAAACGCGAGCGACGCGGCCACTTCCGCGGCAAGGCGCGTCCAGGCCGTCGCGTGGAAGTGCGCTACCGGTTGATCGAGCACGGCCAGCTCTCCGAAGAGCAGCGGGCGTACACCAAGAACATCGGCATCGGCGGGGCGTTCATCATCACGCCCGATCCGGCGACGCCGGGCACGTCGCTGCAGATCGCGCTGCAGGTGCCGGCGGCGTCGCGCGCCATCGAGGTGCGCGGCGAAGTGCGCTGGATCGTCGACGGCAAGCACGACGAGCCCGAGAGCGAGCACGGCATGGGCGTGAAGTTCGGCGGGCTCGACGTCGAGCAGCTGATGGCGCTCAACGAGTACTTCGCGTCGCTCACGTCCACGATGGATCACGACGAGGCCTAGTGGACCGGCGACCGGTGGTGCTGGCGTGTGAGGACGAGGAGCGGATCGTCGAGCTCTTGCGCACGCTCACCGAGCCGCTCGGCGTCGATCTCGTCGCCGCGCGTGACGGCGCCACCGCGCTGGCGCAGCTGGCGGCGCGGCGCCCGGCGCTCATGACGCTCGACCTGGTGCTGCCCAACCTCGACGGGTTCGCCGTGCTCGAGCGCATCCGGCAGCGGCGCGATCTCGACGACATGCCGATCGTGGTGATCTCGGCGATCGCCGACGCGGTGACGATCAAGCGCGCCTACGGCCTCGGCGTCGTCGACTTCGTGGCCAAGCCGTTCAACGTCGACCTGCTCGACGCCAAGCTCAAAGTGTTCCTGAAGATGCAGAAGCTGGCCGACGAGGTGCGCGTGCGCCAGGCGTTCCTCGAGGACGTCGTCGACCACCTGTCGTCGGGGCTCATCGTCGTCGACGGGCGCGGCCTCATCGTCAAGGCCAACGCGGCGGCGTGCAACGTGCTGTCGCGCGCGGCCGAGACGCTCGTCGGGCGCAGCATCTCCGAGGCGCTGCCCGGCGCCGAGCCGCTCTTCCTCGTCTCGGGCGACGCGGCGCAGCGGCGCGTGACCATCAAGACCTCGCACGGCGAGCGCAACCTCGGCTTCACCAACGCCTCGGTCGAGGTCAACGGCAGCGTCGGCGCGGTCGCCGTGTTCCGCGAGCTGTCGGAGGTCGAGGCGGCGCGGCGCGAGCAGGAGGAGCGGGCGCGGCGCGAAGAGCTGGCCTCGTCGGCGCGCAGCTTCGCGCACGAGGTGCGCAATCCGCTCGCGGCGATCGGCGCCGCGGCGCAGGTGGTGGCGCGCGAGGACTGCGAGAAGCCGCAGCGCATGCGGCTGGCGCGCGCGATCGTGAGCGAGGCCGATCGCGTGGCCGGGCTGGTGCAGGAGTACGTCGAGCGGCGCGAGGTGCGCCAGACGGTGACGAACGTCGACGTGCCGACGCTCTTGACCGAGGTGGTCGAGGTGAACCTGTTGACCTCGCCGGCGCGCGCGCGCATCACCGTCGCCACCGAGGCGACGCTGCCGACGGTCAAAGGCGACGCCGCGCGCCTCAAGCAGGTGGTGCTCAACCTCGTGCTCAACGCGGTCAAGGCCACCGACGGCGGCGGCACCATCGCGCTCGAGGCGCGGCCCGACGCCGGCGGCGTGTCGCTGCGCGTGACCGACACCGGCTGCGGCATCGCGGCGGCCGATCTGCCGCGCATCTTCGACGAGAGCTTCTCGACGCGTCAGGGCGGCGGGCTCGGCCTGCCGATCGCGCGGCGGATCATCGAGCAGCACGGCGGCGCCATCCGCGTGGAGTCCACGGAAGGCAGCGGCACGACGTTTACGGTGTGGCTACCCGCCGCCTGAGCGCGGCAGCTCGCGAATCTCGATGGTGCCGCCGGCTTCGTAGACCGGATTGCCTTCGACGAGCCGGCGCGCCTCGTCGAGGCTCGCCGCCTGCACGCGGAGGTAGCCGGTCAGCTGCGCGGCGATCGGCGGCGTCGCCCCGCCCTTTCTGATGCAGACGCCGTCGCCGATGGCGCTGCCGCCTTCGAAGTGACCGCCGGCGCGCAGCTTGGCGAAGTACGCCGGCCAGGCGGAGTCGTCCCCGCCGGCCGGCGCGTCGCCGTGCATGAAGAGGATGAAGTCGGCCATGAGCCGCTACTGGTCTTCCCAGTTGTGCGTCTTCTGACGCTTGAGCAGCTCTTCCCAGGCGATCTGCAGGCCGAACGACAGGATCATGTTCTGCGCGTGGTACAGGCCGTTGTTGACGACCGGCGTCGGGCCCTCGGTGGTCATCGTCGAGCCGTTGGCCACGCCGTTGATCGACTGGATGTCGCCGTTGGTGACGTTGCGATCGGGCTCGTACATGTACGCGTAGGCGACGTTGAGCGAGACGCCACGCACGCTGTAGCCGAGGCCGGCGGTGCCGCCGAAGCGCGCCATGGTGTCGAAGTCGACGCGCGTGTCCTTGTACTTCGTCGCCGCCGAGTCGAAGAAGCCGCCGAGGCGCAGCGTGAACACGCCCGCGGGCAGGCGGATGTTGTAGGCGCCGCCGAGGCGCACCGAGTAGGTGTCCTGGTAGTGGTGCGTGAGCGTCGGGTGGATGTCGCTGAAGGGTCCGAGCGACGGGATGTCGATCTTGTCGCCGTCACCCTCGGCCCAGCTCTGCCCTTCCCAGGTGCCGTCGACCTCGACGTCGCCGTGCTCGAAACGATCGAGCCCCAGGAACTTGTAGCGGAGGCCGAGGCGCACGACCGGCGGCAGGCGCGTGTCGAAGGTGGCCCTGTCCTGCGGGATCGGGATCTGCGCCGCCGCCGGCGGCGTGGCGTCGACGGTGCCCGAGGTGTTGAGCACGATCGGCATGCGCGCGTTGAAGCCGATGTCGATGCTGCGATGCGGGTGGAACATCATGGCGACGGAGCCCGTCGCCGAGAAGCCGGTGGTGCGCAGACGCGTGCCCGAGTCGCAGTTGGCCGACTCGAGGTTCGGACAGAGCGTCGCGCCGAGGTCGGTGATCGAGACGTTCTGCAGATCGAAGATGCCGACGACGAGGTGGAGCGCCAGCCCGATGTCGAGCCAATGCGTGGCGCGCACCGCGGCGGCGAAGGTCGGGAAGAAGGTGAGCAGGTTGGCCTGCACCACGTCGTAGCGCTGCGGCGCCGGCGCGCTCTGGCCGTTCACCGTCGTGGTCGTGCCCCAGACCTTGTTGCCGAACGCCGAGGGGCCGTACACGCCGAACGCGAACGTCCAGCGATCGAAGCGGTTGAAGTCGGTGCTGAGGCCGAGGAACGGCGCGTAGAACGGCCCCGACGTGTTCGACATCTTCGGGAACGGCTGACCGCTGTAGGGCAGCGGCGTCATCGTGCCCGGCGCGTTCTCGACGGGGTAGTTGCCGGCGCGCTGGAACGTGAAGTCCTGCATCACGAGGTTGGAGTCGAAGAGCAGGTGTGTGCCGCGCTGCTTGGCCAGGCCGGCGACGTTGTAGTCGAGGGCGAGCGGGCTGTCGGCCTTGGCCGTGAACGCGCCGCCGCGGCCGAGCGCTTCGGTGCCGTTGTCGGGGAACGTGAAGCCGCCGGCGAACGCCGCCGTCGGCAAGGCAGTCAAGGCTAGGACGATCGCGATACGCTTCATTCTCGCTCCTGGATCACGCGTTTGTTCACGCGCTGTGGGCTCGTCGCAGGTGGACCATCAAAATCGAAACCGCCGCCGGGGTCACGCCGGCGATGCGGCTCGCCTGACCGATCGAACGCGGCCGCACGCGGCCGAGCTTCTCCTTCACTTCGCGCGACAGGCCGGCGAGGCGCTCGTAGTCGAGCGAAGGCGGCAGCGCCAGCGCCTCGAGCTCGCGCATGCGCGACGCTTCGTCGGTCTGGCGCGCCACGTAGCCTTCGTATTTGACGCGGATCTCGACGCGCTCGGCGACGCACGCATCGACCTCGCAACCCGCCCCGGCCTGCGGGCGGGGGCCCAGGCCGCCGAACGCCGCGCGCAGCGACGCGTAGTCGACCTCGGGCCGGCGCAACAGCTCGAGCAGCGTCACCGGCTTGCGCAAGGGCGCCAGGCCGAACGCGGCCAGGCGATCGTTCGTCGACGGGGTCGGCGACAGCGTCGTCGACCCGAGGCGCGCCATCTCGCCGTCGAGCGCGGCCTTGCGCGAAGAGAACGCGGCCCAGCGCGCATCGTCGACGAGCCCGAGGCGGCGGCCGAGCGGCGTCAGGCGCTCGTCGGCGTTGTCCTCGCGCAAGAGCAGGCGATGCTCGGCGCGCGAGGTCATCATGCGGTAGGGCTCGTCGGTGCCCTGGGTCGTCAGGTCGTCGACGAGCACGCCGGCGTAGGCCTGATCGCGCCCGAGCACGAGCTCGCCGCGCGCCTCGCCCTCGTCCGCGAGCTGCGCGAGCGCGGCGTTGGCGCCGGCGAGGAGCCCCTGCGCCGCCGCCTCTTCGTAGCCCGAGGTGCCGTTGATCTGCCCGGCCAGATAGAGCCCGCCGACGCGCTTGGTCTCGAGCGTCGCGTAGAGCTCGCGCGGATCGCAGAAGTCGTACTCGACGGCGTAGCCGGGGCGCATCATCTCGGCGCGCTCGAGACCCGGGATGGTGCGCACGAGCGCGAGCTGCACGTCGATGGGCAGCGAGGTCGAGATGCCGTTGGGGTAGACCTCGTGCGTGTCGAGGCCTTCGGGCTCGAGGAAGATCTGATGGCGCGGCTTGTCGGCGAAGCGCACCACCTTGTCCTCGATCGACGGGCAGTAGCGCGGCCCGATGCCGGTGAGCGAGCGCTGCAGGCCGTAGAGCGGCGAGCGATGCAGGTTCGCGCGAATGAGCGCGTGCGTGGCGTCGGTCGTGTACGTGATGTAGCAGGCGCGCTGCTGAAGCGGCGGCGCCGGCCCGTCGTCGGCGAAGCGCGGCAGCGGCTCGTCGCCGGGCTGGGCCTCGAGGCTGCGCCAGTCGATGGTGCGCCCGTCGAGGCGGCAGGGCGTGCCGGTCTTGAGGCGCGCCAGCGGAAAGCCGAGCGACTCGAGCGACGCCGACAGCCCGCGCGACGGTGCCTCGCCCGCGCGCCCGCCGTCGGCCTGCGCGTCGCCGACGTGGATGCGCCCGCGGAGGAACGTGCCGGTGGTGATGACCACGGCGCGCGCGCGGAAGACGAGGCCGAGCGTCGTCTCGACGCCGGCGATGCGCCGGCCCGACACGCCATCCTCGACGAGGAGGCGCGCCACTTCGTATTGCTTCAGGTCGAGCCCGGGCTGCGCCTCGACCACCCGCCGCATCTCGCTGCGGTAGCGCGCCTTGTCGCACTGCACGCGCGTGGCGCGCACCGCCGGCCCCTTCGACAGGTTGAGCCGGCGGAACTGAATGCCGACGGCGTCGGTCACGCGCGCCATCGCGCCGCCGAGCGCCTCCACCTCCTTGACGAGGTGTCCCTTGCCGACGCCACCGACGGCGGGGTTGCACGACATCTGCGCGACCTTGTCGAGATCGCCGGTCAGAAGGAGCGTGCGCCGGCCGAGGCGGGCCGCCGCCAACGCCGCCTCGCAGCCCGCGTGTCCGGCGCCGACGACGACGACGTCCCAGGCGTCGTCAGGCATTGTACGTAGCCGGCATCGCAATCATTTACACTTTCCCGTCGCTGAGTCGCAACCGGAATCGCAGTGGATCGGCTCCCAGCCGCACGCGTTCAAACTTTTTGGGAGCGGCTGGAGCGCGGTCAGGTCGTCGAGGCACTGCGCGGGATTGTCGCAGGTGACCGGCTCGCACGCGGTCAGCGAGCTCCCGCCGATACACACCCGTACACCCGCGGTCGACAGGATCAGGGCGCAAGTGCCGACGTCGCAGTTGGCGGTGACGGTGCACGCCGGCAGGCAGACGGGGTTGTACGGCGCGCCCACGCACAGCGACTGCGGCGGACACTTGTCGCAG
>Ga0070679_100006027_pt1 | contig 11278 bp, 12 predicted proteins | sample KBSC63BmetaG_FD_65652 | JGI IMG/M metagenome (GOLD analysis project Ga0070679, IMG submission 65652) | Corn rhizosphere microbial communities from Kellogg Biological Station, Michigan, USA - KBS C6-3B metaG | ecosystem: Host-associated > Plants > Roots > Rhizosphere | place: USA: Michigan... | reverse complement strand
GGCCTGACGGATCCACCACGTCGCGTAGGTCGAGAACTTGTAGCCGCGCTTGTACTCGAACTTGTCGACCGCCTTCATGAGGCCGATGTTGCCCTCCTGAATCAGGTCGAGGAACTGCAGGCCGCGGTTCGTGTACTTCTTGGCGATCGAAACCACGAGGCGCAGGTTGGCCTCGACGAGCTCCGACTTGGCGCGCTCGGCCATGCGCTCGCCTTCGTGGATGTCATGGTAGGTGACGCGCAGCGAGTCCTCGGTGAGCCGCGACTCTTCCTCGACGCGCTTGATCTTGCGCTGCGCGTTCTGGATCGAGCCCGACGACTCGGTGAGCTCCTCGGGGTTGAGGCCGAGCTTCTTCTCGAGCGCCTTGCGCTTCTGCGGCGACGAGTTCATCTCCTTCAGGGTCTTGCGCAGATCCTTCTGCGACAGACCGATCTTGGACTCGACTTCCTTGATCTCGTTCTCCGCCTTCTCGATGCGGACGACGAGCTCCTTCAGCTTCTGGACGATCTTCTCGATCTGCTTCTTGTTGATGCGAAGCTCGGAGAGCTGCTCGAACATCTCCTGCTTGTTCTCGTTGATCTCGTCCTTGAGCTTCTTCTTCTTGGCCTCGGGGACCTTGCCCGCGATCTGCTCGTTGCACGCCTCGTTCTTGGCGTGCAGGCGGCGGACCTTGTCGATCAGCTTGACCACGCGGTCGGTGTGCCACTCCTCGTCGAACTCGGCGTCTTCCTCGTCGACGTCGCGGATGACTTCCTTGACGCGGATCTTGGCCTGCTTGAGCTTGTTGCCGAGCTCGAGGATCTCTTCGACGGCGATCGAGCTGTTGAGCACGACCTGCAGCACGCGCCGCTCGCCCTCTTCGATGCGCTTGGCGATCTCGACTTCGCCTTCGCGCGTGAGCAGCGAGACCGACCCCATCTTGCGCAGGTACATGCGCACCGGGTCGTTCGTCTTGGAGTAGCCCTCGTAATCCTCCTCGGTCTCTTCCTTCTCGCTGTCCTTCTCTTCGCTCTCCGCCGCGACTTCCTCGCTCTCGTCGCCCTCGCTGTAGGGCGCGGCCTCGGGCGCCTTCGGCGTGGGGCGCGTGGTCGGCACCTTCACGCCGCCCGAGGCGCTGCCGCCCTCGACGACCTCGATGCCTTCGTCGCCGAGCGTCGAAAGCCAATCGTCGATCTGATCGGAGGACACGATTTCGTCGGGCATGGCGTCGTTGACCTCGTCGTAGGTCACGTAGCCCTTCTGCTTGCCCATCGAGATGAGCTTCTGCTTGGAACGCTCGGTGTCGCGATCACGGTTCATCGAGAGCTTCTCCTTACTGCGTTAATTCGTGCGTTCAAGGTCTGGGTCAATTCGAAGTCGCCACGTTCAATCGCCGCGGAGCGCTCGGACATGAGCGACGGCAGATCGGACGGAAGACGCATCGCGGTGACGATCGACTCGAAGGCCTTCTCGGGGTCGGCGTCCTTGGGGAACTCTTCGGACGCCAGCGCCTTGGCCACCGCGTCGCGGATCTCGAGGGCACAGGTGTTGAGCAGCCATGGCGCGTCGAAGGTACGGCTCTCGAGCGCGGAGGCAACCAACGTTTTCACTGTCTCGTCCTTCAAAAGGGAGGCGTCTACGCGCGCCCAGTACGTGGGGTGCTGCGCGAGGAACGCGAGCAGCGTGGAGTGGGTGAGCGGAATGCGCCGCTGCGCCACTTCGCGTACCGGCTCGGCGACCGGCGCCGGCTCGACGTCGCGGGGCTTCGGCTGATGCGCGGGCGCGGCGCGCAGAGCACGCTGCACGAGCCCGGCGTCGACCTTGAGCAGCGTCGCCAGCTTGTCGCAATAGAGATCGCGCGCCAGCGGATCGCGCAGCGAGCGCAAGAGCGGCGCGACCTCCTCGATCGCCGCCACGCGCCCCGGCACCGTCGGCGCCGACGTCGACGCCACCTGCTCGAAGTAGAACTCGACCGCGTCCTGCGCGTTGTCGATGAGCGCCTGGAGCTTGGGCAGATCCTTGCGCGCCAGCTCGTCGGGATCCTGCTTCTTGCCGTCGCGCGCGCGCAGCTGCGCGATGCGGCAGGGCAGCTCCGCCTCGACGAACAGGTGCACGACCTTCATCGTCGCCGCGCGCCCGGCCGGATCGGCGTCGAGCATGAGCACCACTTCTTTGGCGAAGCGGCCGAGCAGCTTGACCTGCTCGGCGGTCATCGCCGTGCCCTGCGGCGCCACCGCGTAGTCGACGCCGACCTGGTGCAGCGTCATGACGTCGAAGTTGCCCTCGACGACGAGCGCGCGCCCGCCGCGACGGATGGCGTGCTTGGCCAGGTGCAGGCCGAAGAGGTTCTCGCCCTTCTTGAACAGCATCGTCTCGGGCGAGTTCTTGTACTTCGGCTGGTCCTCGGGATTGATGACGCGCCCGCCGAAGCCGATGACCTCGCCCATCGGCGACGTCAGCGCATAGACCACGCGGTTCACGAAGGTGTCGAAGTGCGAGCCGTTCTCGCGACGGCGGATGAGCCCCGCGCGCTCGGCGAGCTCGACGGGAACCTTCTTCGTCTCGAGGTGGCGCGCCAGCGCCTCCCAGCCCGCGGGCGCGAAGCCGACGTGGAACTTCTCGCTGGTCGGCTCGTCGAGGCCGCGCGACTCGAGGTAGGCGCGCGCCGCCTGGCCCGCCGGCGAGGCCAGCTGCTCGCGATAGAACCTGGCGACGAGGTCGTGCAGGCGCACCATCTTGGCGCGCTCGCTCTCGGCGGCGCGGGCGCGCTCTTCGTCGCGCGGCGAGCGCGTCTGCTCGGGGAGCTCGACGCCGCTCTTCTTGGCCAGCTCGCGCAGCGTCTCCATGAACGACTTGCCTTCGAGCTCGCTCACGAAGCTGATGACGTCGCCCGACTTGCCGCAGCCGAAGCAGTGGAAGAACTGCTTCTGCGCGTTGACGTTGAACGACGGCGATTTTTCGTTGTGAAACGGGCACAGACCCTTGTGGTTCACGCCCGTGCGCTTGAGCGACACGTATTCGCCGATGACCGCAACGATGTCTGTGCGATCCCGGATTTCGGCGATCTTGTCCTCTGGGATCAAGCCCAAGCAAAAGTCCGCATAAAGTGCTCGGAAACGCGCGATCCTATGGGCCAAACGAGCCCAGTCAAGGGAAAAGCGCCTGCCAGCCGGCCGAGCACGCAATACTATGGTCGGCACCTGGGGGGGTGTCAAATCTGGTTTGCGCTTTTCTGGAATAAAATCGCCAGCCCCCGCGTTACCCCAAAAATTTTGACAGGGGCGTAATCCGGGCTGAAGGTTAGACATGCTGCCCGAACGCCGCTCGACTCCGCGCCGCCGTGTCCGCGACCGCCTGCCGGACCGCGAAACCACCAATCCGGCGCTGTCCCACGCCGATCTCAAGAACCTGCTGCTGTTCCTGGACGACGACGTGCGCGAGTCGGCCAAGTCGCTCGCTCGTGTCGAGCGATACCTCGGGCGGGCGCTGGCGCTGCTCGACGACGGCGAGGTCTCCGCTGCCGAGCTGGAGTCGCTGGCCGGCGAGCAGGCCATCTTCGACGACCTGCATACCCTCGTCGATACTCTGGGTAGCTTGCGCGGCCGCATGGGCAAGGTCGCCTCCACCCTCCGTCGAACGTAGGCCACGGTGTAGCAGCCTCTTGCACCTACGCCAGCCTTTGTACGAGGCTAGGCAATCATGAAAGTTTGGTTGAGCCTATTGGTGTGTGTCGCCGGCTGCGGCTCGGGGACGTCGACGAACAGCGATCAGCCGCCGGTGTTCGTGCAGCCGACGCCGAGCGACCCGATGAATGCGGCCGTGCTCGGCTGCCTCGGCGGCCACGGTGATCCCGCGGCACCGACGGTGCCGACGCCGGTCGACATCACGGTCAAGGACTTCGAGAAGTCGACGCCGGTCATGGGCGCGACGGTCGAGGTCTACCTGTCGCTCGACCACGTCAACGCCATGATGCCCGACGCCACCGCCGCGGCGCCGACGGACGCCGACGGCAACACGACGATCATGGTGCCGCCGGGGTCGTATCGCGTCATCTTTCGGACCGTGGGCGCGCCCAACACCATCGAGACGCTCGAGTTCAACCGCGTCTACAACGACGGCGCGCGCGTGAGCGTTTCGCAGGCGACCAAGAGCGAGATCCCGGCGCTCCTCAACCTGCAGCCCGACGACACCAAGGGCGTCGTCGCCGGCAGCCAGCGTGACTGCCTCGAGGCGGAGCTCGGCGGCGTCACGGTGAGCATGATGTCGACGGGCGGCGCCTACGACAACTCGATGAACGTTTTCTACTTTCAGGATTTCGGGACGTCGCGCGTGCCGGCGCTGGCGCAGAAGTGGACCTCGGGCGACGGCGCGTTCGCCGGGCTCAACGTGCCGCCGGGCAACGTCACCGTGACCGCGTTCGGCAAGGACGGGCCGTCGTCGCCGCAGTTCCGGCTGGGGACGGGCCTGGTGCCGGTGCGCGCCGGCTCGATCACCATCGTGCAGCTCGAGCCGCTGGGCCCCGGGCAATGAAGCGGCAGACGATCGTCGAAGTCGCGATCGTGTTCGCGATCGCGACGGCGGCGGCGTCGCTCCTGTACAACGTCGGGCAGTCGATCGGCTTCGTGCATCGCAACCTGCACGCGCTGGTCGCGTTGGTGTTTCTGGCGCTGCCGCAGATCGCGCTCCGGCGGCGCGGGAACATCGAGCGCTACGGCTTCACCGCGCAGCCGCTCGGGCTGAACCTCCTCATCGCGGCGCTGGCGATCGTGGTGGTGCTGCCGCTGTTCTCGGCCGGCTTCGTGCTGGTGGCGCGCGCGGCGTGCGCGCATGCGCCGTCGCTGGTGCCGGGATCGTGCTGGCGCGTGCTGCATCCGGCGTGGCACCTGCCGAGCGACTTTGCGATGAACGCGGCGGGGCAGCTGGTGGTGATCGCGCTGCCCGAGGAGCTGCTCTTCCGCGGCTACATCCAGGGGCGGCTCGAGGAGGCGCTGCCGCCGACGCGCTCGCTGTTCGGCGCCAAGGTGGGCGTGGCGTGGATCCTGACGGCGGTGCTGTTCGGGCTCGGCCACTTCCTGGTGACGTTCGAGCCGCAGATGCTGTCGCGCTTCTTTCCGGGCCTGGTGTTCGGCTGGATGTACGCGCGCACGCGCTCGATCATGCCGGGCACCATCTTTCACGCCGCGTGCAACTTGCTCATGGCGGTGCTCGGAGCCAGCCTATTGTCGTGAAGTCGGCCGCGTTCTTCGACATGGATCGCACGCTCATCCGCGTGAACTCTGGTGACCTGTGGATCCGCTGGCTGCGCGAGCGCGGCGAGATCTCGAGGTACGAGCTGTTGCGCGGGCTCGCCTGGATCGCGCAGTACAAGCTGGCGCTGCTCGACATGGAGTCGGTGGCCACGCGGCTGATCGCCTCGATGCGCGGGCAGTCGGAGGAGGAGCTGGTCGGCAAGACGCGCATCTTCTTCGAGACGCTGATCGCGTCGGAGGTGGCGCCCAAGGCGCTGGAGGCGATCGCGCGCCATCGCGCGGACGGGCACGTGATGGCGATCCTGTCGTCGTCGACGCCGTACGTGGTCGAGCCGCTGGCGGCGCAGCTCGGCATCGAGCACGCGATCTGCACGCGCATCAACGTCGCCGGCGGGCGCTTCGACGGCACGCACCAGGCGCCGATGTGCTACGGCGCCGGCAAGGTGCACTGGGCCGAGGCGTTCGCGCGCGAGCACGACGTCGATCTCGCAGCGAGCTTCTTCTACACCGACAGCTACACCGACCTGCCGATGCTCGAGCGCGTGGGCATGGCGCGGGTGGTCAATCCCGACACGCGCCTTCGGCGCCACGCCAAGCGCGTTGGCTGGGCGGTCGACGAGTGGTAAACACGTAGCATCATGTTGAGTCCGGCAGTGGAGGCGCTGGTGGCGCTGGCGCTCGAGGAGGATCTCGGGCGCGGCGACGTGACGTCGGAGGCCATCTTCGCGGCGGGCGACACGTCGTCGGGGCAGATCGTGGCCAAGGAGCCGCTCGTCGTCGCCGGCGTGGCGGTGGTGGCGGCGGTGTTCGCGCGCGTGGATCGCGAGACGCGCTTCGTGCCGCGGCTCGAGGATGGGGCGCACGCGGACAAGGGCGCCATCGTCGCCGTCGTCGAGGGGCGCACGCGCGGGCTGTTGTCGGCGGAGCGGACGGCGCTCAATTTTCTGCAGCGGCTGTCGGGCGTGGCGACGCTGACGCGGCGGTTCGTCGACGCCGTGGCGGGGACGCGCGCCAAGATCGTCGACACGCGCAAGACGACGCCGGGCTGGCGGCTCCTCGAGAAAGAGGCGGTGCGCGCGGGCGGGGGCGCGAATCATCGCGTGGATCTCGCGGCCGGCGTGCTCATCAAGGACAACCACGTGGCCGCGTGCGGCGGGGTCAAGCAGGCGGTCGAGCGGGCGCGGGCGCGGGCGCCGCATTCGCTGCGCATCGAGGTCGAGGTCACCGCTCTCGCGCAGATCGAGGAGGCGCTGGCGGCGGGCGCCGACATCGTGCTCGTCGACAACTTCGTGCCGGCGGACGTGGCCAGGGCGGTGAAGCAGATCGCGGGGCGCGCGCTCGTCGAGGTGTCGGGCGGCGTGAACCTCGAGACGGTGCGCGCGTACGCGGAGGCGGGGCCCGATCTCATCTCGATCGGCGCGCTGACCCATTCGGCGCGCGCGGTCGATCTGTCGCTCGAACTCTAATCATGGACTCCGACGAGCGCTTGCTGGCGCTGTTGCGCGCGGGCGAGTTCGTCTCGGGCGAGGCCATCGCGGAGACGCTCGGGATCTCGCGCGCGGCCGTGGGCAAGCGCGTCGACAACCTGCGACGGCGCGGCTTTGCCATCGCGGCGGCGCCGCGGCGCGGCTATCGGCTCGACGGTGAGCCCGACGCGCTGACGGCCGACGTGGTCGCGACGCGCCTGACGACGGCGTGGCTCGGGCGCGCCTGGCGGCATCACGCGCGCGTCGGCTCGACCAACGACGAGGCGGCGGCCTGGGCGCGCGCGCCGGAGCCGGCGCCGCACGGCGCGGTCGTGGTCGCCGATGCGCAGGACGCGGGGCGCGGGCGGCTCGGACGCAAATGGCACTCGCCGCCGGGCGAGAGCCTCTACCTGTCGGTGGTGCTGCGGCCGCCGCTGCCGCCGCATCGCGTGCCGCCGATGACGCTGGCGGCCGGCGTCGCCGTCGCCGAGGCGATGGTCGCGTTCGACGTCACGCCGGCGCTCAAGTGGCCGAACGACGTACAACTCGACGGCAAGAAGGTCGCCGGCATCCTGACCGAGATGAGCGCCGATCTCGATCGCGTGCACCACCTCGTCGTCGGCATCGGCGTCAACCTCAACACCCAGGCGTTTCCCGACGAGCTGGCGGCGATCGCCACGTCGGTCGCGGCGGCACGCGGCGCCGCCGTCGCGCGCGCGGAGTTCGCGGCGGCCTTGTGCGCGCGGCTCGAGCATTGGGTGGACACCTTCGTCGCCGACGGAGCGGCGGCGGTGGTGACGGCGTGGAAGCAGCACGCCCGCTTCTTCGGCACGCGCGTGCGCGTGACGGCGGGACGCGATCGGGTCGAAGGCGTGGCCGAGGATCTCGACGACGACGGCGCGCTACGCCTGCGACTCGACGACGGCAGCGCCTATCGCGTCGTCGCAGGCGAGGTCAGCGCCTAGTTACAGCGTCAGGCGGATGCGCTGGCCGCCGACCGAGGCGTTGACCATCGCGCCGTGGATCGGCTCCTGGAACACCGCGACGCCGTTTTCGAAGGTCGCGGTGGCCGCGGCGCCGGTTCGCACGATCACTGCGGACGCGTGGGCGCCGAAGTCGAAGCGTCCCGACTTCATCGCGTTGAGCGCGCTCGGATCCTTGATCACGACCACCTGCGAGTATCGCTGCCCGCCGGCGATCGCGCCCGCCGCCAGGTGCTCGACCGTGGCGAAGTGCGAGACCTGACCATGCTCGAACAGCACGCCATCGCCGGCGCCGGCGCCGATGATGAACCCGCCCGAGCCGACCGCCGGGAAGACGATGTAGCCGACGGAGTTGTCGATGAGCGGACGCAGGCTCGGATCCTTGGCTTCCATCTTCGCCAGCGTCGCCTGGGCATTCCGCACCAGATCGGCGCGCTCGCCCGGCTGGGTGGGCGCGTGGGCGCAGGCGAGCAGGCACAAGCTCGCCCCCGCAATCAGCACAATCGCTCTCTTCATGGCCATCATGGCTTCGCTCCTTTGCAATCCGAACAGGAGCGATGCACCGTCGGGGCCAGCCTCGGGGCGATCGGGGAGCTACCGGAAGGCGTCGGCGGGCAGCTTGACGTTGCGCTGCAGCTTGCCGAAGTCGATCTCCTTCTCGTCACCGTTCTTTTCGACGAGCAGGATCGAGCGCATCAGCCACGTCTTGCCGTCGAGCCGCAGCTCGATGCGCGAAAAGGCCTTGGCGATGGGGCTGGCGAGCTTCGGCGTCAGCGTGAGCAGCGGCGCGCTCGACGAGCCGCCGGCCGCCAGGTCGTAGTCGTCGCGGGCGGCCGCCAGCGAGCCGGGGCCGAGCCAGACGAGCAGCTGATCGAAGATGGCGCGCATGGTCGCGTCTTTGTCGAGATCGAAGACCTGCGGCGCGGCGCCCGGTGTGGTGAGCGTCGCCTTGTTGCCGTCGAGGATCATCACCGACGGATCGGGCGAGGTGTACTCCCAACGGATCTGGCGCGGCTTGCGGAAATAGAGCCGCCCCTTGGCGGTGAGCTCCGACTTGAAGAGCTTGACCCGGCTCTTCTGCGTGAACTCGCCCGACAGGGTCTCGACCTTCGCCTTGGCGGCGTCGATCTTGTCGACGACGATGGCGAGCGGCGGCGCCTCGGCGCGCGCCAGCGCCGGCAGGAGCACGAGCGCGACGAGAGCGAGCCTCACGCTGGCGGTCGATTCTCGCTGACGTACGCGGCGAGCGCGCTGACCGACGAGAAGACCTTCTTGCCCACGGCCTCGTCGGGGATGGTGACGCGATATTTGCGCTCGATGGCCACGGCCAGCTCGAGCGCGTCGATGCTGTCGAGCCCGAGCCCTTCCTGGAACAGCGGCGCGTCGTCGACGATTTCGTCGGGCGACATCTCGCCGAGGTTCAGGCTCGAGATGATCAGCTCCTTGATGTCCTTCTTTAGATCGCTCATTCGCCCCTTTCAGTTTGCGGCTCAGGTGAGCCCGCCGTCAACTCCGAGCACCGTCCCGGTGACGTAGCTCGCGCCGTCGCTGCACAGCCAGTCGACGGCGGCGGCAATCTCTTCCGGACGGCCGGCGCGTCCGAGCGGCACCGCGGCCACCAGCTCGGCGCGTGCCTTCTCCGACAATCCGGCGGTCATGGCAGTTTCGACGAAGCCGGCGCACACGCAATTCACGGTGATACGGAAGCGCGCGACCTCTCTCGCCAACGAGCGGGTCAGGCCGATGAGCCCGGCCTTGGCGGCGCCGTAGTTGGTCTGGCCGATACGGCCGAGGATCGCCGTCGGCGAGACGATGAAGACGACGCGGCCGGACTTCTTGGCGATCATGGCCTTGAGCGCTTGTTTTGCGATCAGGAAGCCGCCTTTCAAGTGGGCGGCCACCACGTCGTCGAAGTCGCGCTCGGGCATCATGAGCATGAGCTTGTCGCGCGTGAAGCCGGCGGCGTGGATGCACAGGTCGAAGCCGCGCTCGCCTTCGATGGCGAAGAGGGCGTCGACGTCGGCGGCGGAGGCGACGTCGCACTTGCGCGCTTTGTAGACGTGGCCGTCGGCGGCGAAGGCGGCTTCGGCGGCCTCGGCGGCGGCGTGATCGCTGGCGTAGAGGGCGACGATCTCGTGGCCGCGCGCGCCGAGCGTGCGCGCGATGGCGAGGCCGAGCCCTTTGGTTCCGCCGCTGACGAGCGCGCGCATGGGCCGCATGTATACAATGGTTCAACCATTTCGGATATCGTGGGGCATGCACGAGCGGAGCGAGTGCGATCGATCGACTTCTTCGCGTGGCCCGTGGGGCCGCGCTCGGAACGAGCGAAGCGAGTGATCCGGCCGTGGCCCTGGGCACGCGTGATCTTCGTCGCTGCGGTGGCGTCCGCGGCGGGCGTCGTCGCGGCCACGCTGGCGGGCGTCGCCGTGCCGTGGGCGGCGATCGTGGCGACGGTGGTGGCGCTGTTCGCCGCCATCGGCGCCGGCGTGTTCCTGCAGTCGAGTGGCCTGTTCGCGCGGCCGATCCTCGGCGTCGATTCGGCGCGCGCCGGCGATCGCGTGGCCATCACGTTCGACGATGGGCCCGATGCGACGCACACGCCGGCGATCCTCGAGCTGCTCGAGCGGGGCGGGCATCGCGCGACCTTCTTCGTGATCGGGCGGCGCGCCGAGGCGGAGCCGGAGCTGCTCGCCGAGATGGTGCGGCGCGGGCATGGGCTCGGCAACCACTCGTACGCGCACTCGCACGCCACGCCGTTTCTGCATCCGACGCGGCTGGCGGCGGATCTGGCGCGCGCGCAGGAGGTGATGGCGCAGGCGGGGGCGCGCGTGCGCTTCTTTCGCCCGCCGATCGGCCTGTTGTCGCCGCGCGTGGCGGCGGCGGCGCGGCGCACGCATCTTTCGATCGTCGGCTGGACCGCGACGGCGCGCGACGGCCGCGCCTCGACGACGGCGGACGAGGCCGCGGCGCGGCTGATCGCGGCGGCGCGCCCGGGGGCGATCCTGGTGTTGCACGACGCCGTCGAGCGCGGCGGGCGCGAGCCGGTGGCGCTGGCGGCGCTGACGTCGTTGTTGTCGGCGCTGCAGGCGCGCGGCTTGCGCAGCGTGACGCTCGACGAGCTCATTGGCGACGAGGAGAAGAGCTGATGCCCGTACGTGTGGAGAAACAAGGGCCGGTCACCACCGTGATCCTGGATCGTCCCGAGGTGCGCAACGCGGTCGACCGCACGCACGCCGAGGCGCTGGCGGAGGCGTTTCGCGGCTTCGAGGCCGACGACGGCGCGCACGTGGCCGTGCTCTTCGGCGACGGCGGGAACTTTTGCGCCGGCGCGGACCTCAAGGCGCTGGCCGCGGGCGCGCCCAATCGCGTGGAGCCGACGGGCGACGGGCCGATGGGCCCGACGCGCTTCCTCCTGCGCAAGCCAGTGATCGCGGCGGTGGCCGGGTTCGCCGTCGCCGGCGGGCTGGAGCTGGCGTGCTGGTGCGACTTGCGCGTGGTCGAGCAGGACGCCACGTTCGGCGTGTTCTGCCGTCGCTGGGGCGTGCCGCTCATCGACGGCGGCACGGTGCGCCTGCCGCGCCTCATCGGGCTGTCGCGCGCG
>Ga0070679_100006025_pt1 | contig 11281 bp, 13 predicted proteins | sample KBSC63BmetaG_FD_65652 | JGI IMG/M metagenome (GOLD analysis project Ga0070679, IMG submission 65652) | Corn rhizosphere microbial communities from Kellogg Biological Station, Michigan, USA - KBS C6-3B metaG | ecosystem: Host-associated > Plants > Roots > Rhizosphere | place: USA: Michigan... | reverse complement strand
GATGTTTTTCAATAACCCTTTAAGTAAAAAAGACTGATAAGGCATTGGCTGATTTGGGCCGCTATCTGTATTAACATTCATTTGCTGTAACAACTTGCCAAAGATTTGATCTAAGGTAAGCGCCTTACACATGGTAGCAGGAGTAATTGTTTGGTAAGATAAATCTAACTGTGACGCGGTTACAACAATGCCCACGCCATCTAATTCGGCATCAAATATCCTGGAATAAATAAATAAACTTTCGCCTTTTGGTACATTCAGCACAATATTAGTGTCTACAGTTACAGAACTTGGGGTAAAATCTTGTGGTACGCTATCATCAAAGAACTGATATTGAACTACCCCGGCTGAATTGACTATAGATAGCGACAGATGTTTATTACCGCCGCTTAAGCTCGTATTAAAAGGTATTAGTGTAGTTGAACCTTTAATATATAGTTTTATGTCGACAGTAGCTTTAAAGAATTGCGTTCCAGATGTAGAATAATCAGGATCGCGTAACTGTTCATAGTTTACATTGTAAACCGACTGGTTTATCGAATTAATTTTGTTATTAACGACTTGTATAGGTACGAAATAATCGGCGTGTATATTGCCATCAGGTGGCCTTGACATTAATATAGATGCCGTTTCGTTTAGGATTATTGGGGTCAACTCAACATACACACCATCTTCTAATGACAGGCTATATTTCTGATCGGCATAAGCATCTATATTACCGCTAAAATCAGATGATTTACTACTAACAGCAAAGCCGTTTTGGCTGTCTATTTTGGTAGAAAAGTCTATTTTACCCCGATATATTTCGCTGTAATTGTTTAATCCATCACCTAAAAGTATTTTTCTTACAATTCGGCTCATTAATGAATACTTAGCGTATTCCCTTCGGCATAAATAAGCTGCTTTTCCTATCTCTCTGAATGGTATAGTAAGATTACGTAAAACACCGTTATAAGTTTTAGAGCGATCATATTCAACTACGGTATTTAACCAACCGTCTGGAGCTTGGTCTATTTCATGGGTTTCAACACCCCGAATTTCGTAGATATACTTAAACTTTTTGAATATGTTAAGTGGGTTCATTGATGGTAAAGATAATAAAAAAACCTATCGCTTGTGACAATAGGTTTTTACAAAAGCAAAACCAATTATGAATAACACTTCAATAAATGTACTACAGGTAGCCTTATGCTGTAATTATTATATAGCATCTATCTGCGCCAGCGTTTCGGGTCTTTCACCTTTATCATCATTTAAGATGGCTGCCCGCTTCTATTTATTGTGACTGCTAATTTACCTATTTAAAATAACTTTTCCTATATCTATCAAAATCACCATTGATATTTATTTTGATAGGAGCTTTAGATTGTTTTTTAGGTTCATTTTTCTTTAGTTGCTCTAATATTTGCGTCCACGGCACTTCCTGTCCACCAACAAATCCAACTTTATCCGGCTTGATTTGCCTCATCAAATCATTATGCGGCGTTATTTTAGTTCCACGCGGGAATGCTTGCACTGTTGGGCCGGTTGATATTTGTTGCGATCCATCCGGCAATGTAGCCAACTCTGTACCAGCTTCGCCCCAAAGTACATGACCGCCCGGTGTTGTACCGCCATCTTTAAATGATGGTAGTGGAGTTGCCAATACAGTAGCTATTTGTACCGCGCCAATGGCTGCAATAACAGCAGACAAAGCAAATCCAACAATAGGGATAGTTAACGCCTGCACCACACCAATAGCAGTTTCTTCAATTATACGTGCAATAGATACAGCCCTGTCAAATTCTGCCTGTTTACGCCTGATATCTTTTTCCTGTTGGGCTATTTGTTGCTTTTGCTGTAAGGCTTTAGCATCAATTATGGCGTTTTTATCAGCCTTATCCTTGGTAGATTGAAGCGTTGCGTTATTTGCATCCTTTTCTTTAGTAGCATTATCATCAACCTGTTTAGATAAATCTTCTAAAGCCTGTAATTGTTTTGCGTAACCGGCATCAACTACAGTTTGTATTAACCCCAATGAAGCATCGCCTAATTGCTTTTCTTTATCATGCAGTTGTTGTCTTGCCTGGGCTTCTTCCTGTATGCCATCTAAAACAGCTTTTGTACCTGCCTTTACACGTTCTAATTTTTGTTTTGCAAGTTTATCTTCAGCGGTTTGCAGTTCTTTACCAGAACCTATTCCGAATAACAACAACCCTTTGCGTAACTCAATTATGGCGTTGGTGGTTATTATTTCCTGATCTAACCTATCAATATCTGCCTGATCCTGAATGGCAGTTAGTTGTTTTTGATATTGTTTTTGCGTAATAAGACCAGCAGCATATTGATTAGCTAACGCCGCTTGTGCATCAGCAGAATTTTGCTCAATAACTAATACTCGGTCATCCCCGGCTTTTTGTACCTGCTCAATGCTAGCGCGTTCTGCATCTTCCTGATCCTTTAGGCCGTCTTTGATAAGTTTTGCTAACTCTTTTTGCGCATCTTCCTGTATTTTTTTACGGTCTTTAGCGGTGTCAATATCAAATTCAGTTAACTTGTTATTAGTTTTCTGTTGAGTTAATACACCTAACCTACTGTATTTAGTGGTTAAATCATAGGCATCATTGTAATAATCATTGACTGCCTTTAGCCTATCCTCATAGCTTGACTTATCAGATTGCAATATGGCATCTTCAGCAAGTTTCAGGGCTTTTAGTTGTTCTTCGTATTGTGATTTAAGGTCGGTTTTCTTGTCCTTTTCTTGTCCGGTTTGATCTGAACTTAGGGCTTTTGCTATTTTATTATTTCCACCTGCGATCTTAAGCAAGAATTTTTCATTTTCATCTAATTGTTTTGCTCTTTCTTGTTGTAGTCTTTGCGCATCGTTAGCCCTGGCACGTATTTCATTAAGTTCAGTATTTGCGCCTCTGGGATCGGAGGCGGATACCTTTGTTGCCAAAACAGAATTCCTAACCTGCTTTTCATATTTAGCCTGTTCAAATGTTGCTTTAGATGCTGCTACTCTGGCTTGTTCCAGCGTCATATTTTGACCCTTTAATGCTTTAGTATAAGTATCAATTGATCTTTTTTCTTCATTCGCCTGTGCATTTCTTATTTTTTGTTGTTGTACTTCAACATCAAATTTCTGCCCCTGTATCTCACCTAATTTATCAGCTATAGCCCTTGCTTTTGCTAAGTCATACAAACTACTTGACAAATCTTTTGTTTTATCCGATAATTCACCGGTTATAATAGCGAGATCGCTATCATTTTTGTAAGCTCCGGGAAATTCTTTTTTCAATTCCTGTGCTGCCCTAATCCTATCTTGATAAGAATTATTTACATCAGTAGCAGCTTGGTAAAGTATTTTCAGATTGCTTGATTGCTTTCCGGCTTCCTCACTTGCAGTTTTAGCAACATCATTGAAGTTCTTTAGATTAATGGCTGCTGTGGTTATTTTATCATTAAACAGGCCTAAATATTCTACAGCTTTTAATAACCCTTCGCCGATTAAACTAAAAATACCAGCGATACCTATACCTGGTAATATATAAGCTAATGTTCTAACATATCCAAATAATTTACCAAATATGTTACCTATTGAATTAAGCCTTCCTATAGGCTCATTAATGGCATCTAATTGCGTTCTTAAGGAATTTACACTTTGAGCGGCTTGGATATATTGTTGCGAACTTGTACCAAATTGCGCACCAGCATTTCTTGCAGCTAATGTAGCGGCATTATAGGCAGCTACAAGTTTGGCATATTCGCCAGATTGCTTTTGAGTCGCTGCTGTAGCTCTTTCTTGTTGAGCCTGTAATCTTTGAGTAGATGCAGCTAATTGATTAGCAGTTATAGCAGTTCGGTTTTGCGCTTGTTGCACTCTTTCCTGTGCCACAGCCGCTCTTTCTGCATTTTGCTGGTATTCTCTATATGTTCTACTGTTTCCAACTGCTACGTTTAACGCATTAGCCGATTTAGCAGTATCAATAAACTGCTTATCAAGATCCGAAAGTTGCGCTTGTAAATCTGAAATCTGTTTTTTTACCGCCGGACTTACTACTTCATCAATTATTTGCTCATTGGCCATAAAACAAATATAATAAAAAACCCTGCAATACTTGGGAATGTATTATCAGGGCCATCTTAAATTTAATTGAAAAATGTTTAGTCTTTATTTATAATATATCCTAAATGAAACATAGTTTTAGCTCCGTGTTTGGCTCTTATTGATTTTAACATCTTTTCAATGCTGCTTAAACTATTGGGTTCTACATGTTCCTTTTTAAATATATCTGATATTTCTTTTTGAGTTTTACCTGCCGAAAGATGGTTTATTATCATTTGTTCTATTTTCATAAAACAAATATAAGAACTGATTAATATTAATTACTACGGTTTTCCGTATTTTTCATTTTAACATACCTTTTATATCGATTGTCTATCGCTATATACTGCAATATAGTGGTGTTTTCTGTAATTGGATAGCCCTGGAATTTACCCAATTCACTAAAATACTCTTCCCATTGTATCAATGTGGCATTAGTATCATCTTTGGCTAACTCTAAATACTCAGCCTCTCGTTGCCTTAATCGCATCAGATCGCCTTTTGATTTAGTAATAACCATTTCTATATAACGCTCACCATAAGGGAAAACAAAGCCCATTTCTGTCAATAAATCGAATAATTCCTGATTAAACCTCAAAGATAACCTATTAATAATGGAATTTACTAAATTTAATCTGTTCGTAAGGTAGGTAATATCAATGGATAAATCGAGTATTGCAGAGCTTGCCGAGCTATTAGTTAACTCACTATATTCGGTATATATGGCTTCCCAGTCGGGTATTAATGAGGTGTCACCGGTAGTAACTACCTTAACGAACGTATAAATAGGGATATCGGCACAGGTTTTAGCTATTGGTAGCTTCTTTGATGCGCCGAATGATAATTGGTTTAAGTATTTGAATGTATTCGTCTTTATACTTGTTAGGAAGTCCATATATTAATTTGCTATATTTGGTTTCTAATTTTAGGGCTTTTGTATCTATGCTGAATGTCGTGAAACTCTTTTTATTAACCCTAACAGTAATTGCATTCGCCCAATCCCCTGATAAAAATAAATCTATATTTCCAAATCCGGCAGCGCTATTCTGAGCGAATTTTTTTGCTGCGTACGACAATGATGCATAAGTACCTATTCTTGTTCCATCTATTTTAAAACCTTGCTTTAGATTTTCTTTATTAAACCCTATTATTATAGTTTTAGTTTCTTCTATAGACTCGGCTATTATGGTATCAATATCAATGCCCGTACCTTCAGAATAGGCTTTAAACGTTGATCTTATAGTTCCCATAATATAAAGTTAAACAATAAACCCCGCTTTTATACGGGGTTTATATTACTTTTCCTCTTTGGCCTGCTTACCAACTATCTCATCATACTTTTTTTCCAACCATTTCGGATCTAAGTGTGAATGATCTTTGATAAACTGCTCTTTCTTTTGGTTCTTAACGGCCTTGACGTTAAAACCTACTATTGGATCACCTTTCATTATACAACAATACTTACTGGCGCACTTTCATAGCCGGTTAATAATACAGGATAAGTTTCAGTTGGGCCAGCCAACGATACCCAAATAGGCGCTCCTGCTACATAATCAGGATCTGATGTATCAATAGTGATCACAAAAGATTTACTGTTTGCATTGTAGGTTACTGAAGTAATCGTTAATGCGTTACCTGGTGCACCGTTCAAGTCAGCAAATGCGTTCCATTGGTTGGCCGCAGCTAATTGAGTTGGGTAAAGTTCTGCCAAATTGCTTGATCCGCAATTGGTAAATGCAGAAACCGTTAACACGTTAGCAGCCCTGGTTACTTTAGCGATATCCACATCTTGTAAACCTGACAGGCTTTTCAAGAATGCATACCCACCATTTTTAGAGAAGTCAATAAATGCTGGGTAGTCAGCTAACAATGTAGCATCATAGTTTACGTTAAATAAATACTCGGTAGGCGCTGCCCCTGTGTTTAACTTAGGTACATTAGCCCAGGTTAGGTTGGGTTTGATAGCTGTTATCATTCCATCGCCTGTATCCGTACCCCAAAGAACACCGTTCTTATCAAAGAAAAAGAACGATTTGTTTTGGTAGTTCAACAAGGCGCGTAAACGATAGTTCAGGCAGAACCTGCCACCGCCATTCTGGAACGTCCAGTCAAAGAACACATCGCGCGGAACGGCTTTAGAGCCATCGGCATAGGTTACAACCGGCAACGTTTCGGTGTTGTCTGTTGGTGCAACAATGCCCGGAACAGGGAATAAACGTAGTTCAAAAACATCGTTTATGATATCTGTCTGTATTTTTGTGATCGCGGCCGCCACTGTTGTAGTTGGTATCTTATAATTATCGGGTGCCCATATAAAGCCAGCGATAAATGCAAGATCAACTGTACAATTGCCGTAGCCTGTGTTGGCTCTGCGATTTTTGCAGTTAATTACATTTTTTACACTCATCTTCTTAACAATTTGAAGTTAATATTTTTAATTTTAAATTACTCAACTCTATGACGTCAACAAAATCGGGGAATGGGTTTGTTTCTTTCCCGTCATCATAGTATGGCCAGTCAGTTTGTGTATGCGGTACCAATCCCTGTACGGTTTCAAACCTTTTATCATTATCTAACTGCTCAAAAAATTCAAGCATAATAGGATATAATATAGGTTCAAAATTAACATGGTATCTTGCCGGTGTTCTATCGGTTTCATTATTGTTTTTAGCTATAATGATACGCAATGTTGCTTCACCGTCAACACCTATCTGCAAACCTTTTTGTATGGTATAGGGCATTATCACCGCGAATAAAGGATACCTTGCATTTTCTGTTGCCGGATTTGACCCCATTAACTCCAAAATCTTATGTATCTCTAACCACGGCGCACATTCAAAGTGAACTTTCTGAATATACGGATTTGCTAATTGTAACTCTGCTATCACAGCATCGCTAACCTTTTCTACCACTTCGCGCAGTATTTTTCTAAGATATACTGGTTTAGCCCTCATATACCCAAGCCATTTTGCAGTCGGTATATTTTAGGCAGCTCATAACAGCCATACCATGAATACCAGTTCCAGTCAAAGAACGGATAAAGTCCGCCACAAAAGTACCAGGTTGGCAAAACTATTGTGTATTCAGGGTAAATAGTAGCATTGTCTTTCAAAAACTTATTTGTCTTTTTATTCAGATCTACCATTTCATTCCAAGCCCTAACCATTAAAGGCCATGGGCTTGCTGTTACTGCGTTTTGTTTTTTGCTTTGCCCTGCTCCTGTACCTAAGTTAACTATTGACTGCCCTTGTAACCAATACCAATACACATAATCGACAATTGCTGGCTTTAGATATGGAATAAGGTTAGTAAACCTTTCTGCATGATCCTCTGCCTCTAAATCGTCTTTTAACAAACCATACAATGTCGCACCTAATAACTCTGTCAGAAAAATAGGCTCGTACTTTTCAATATAATTAAATTGCAGGTCTGTGCCCACAATATCCTTATCCGGTACGTTATTCTGCCCGACAAAGTCAGTAGATGCGATTATTGTTATCATAAAATTATCTCCCGGTTACGCTAAGTACCTGGCCTTTTACCGTATACGTGCTTGTGCCTGATCCTACAACATTCACCCTATAGTATTGAAAGGGTTTGCCAGTCAATATCCATGAGGTTGTTGCTGAAGCAACGTCAGTTACTGTATACGATGTGCCTGATGCGCTTGTCCAATCTATTCCGTTTAAGCTACCCAGTAACGTGGCTGTACCAGCAACTGTGCCGGTTAGCTTTGTAAAGGTTGCTGTAACAGTTATATTTTGGGCTGCACCTGACACTAAAGCAGAACTCATTATTACCGTACCCGTATTTGTTACGGTATCGGTTAAATGTAGCCCTGATGCCGGTGGGCTAATCAGGTTTTGCACAATTGCCTGGCCATGTGATACAAGACCGGAAAAGCACAACGCGATTATTAATAATCCTTTTTTCATTTTTTCTTTGCTTTTTTAGGCGCATCTTCTTCTGATCCGTCTAATAATTCAACCTTACCGTGTTTCGCCACGGCTTTAGCGGTGCTTTCGTGCATCTCTATTTCGTCACCCTCTTTATAAGAGCCGAATATTGGTACAATTACTTTCACTTTCATAGCTTTATTGATTAAGCAGCCGGTGCTTCTATTGCAGCTAAAATAGTTGCATAGTCATCATAAATAAATGCTTGCTGATCAAGTTTTTTCACATAAGCGTGGAAACGGCTTTCACCTAAGATAACAAACTGGTTTTTGATGAAATCATCATTTATCCAGCCAATCTTAACGCGATAGCCTAAGTAGTCAGAAACATTGTATTTGCTCATGTCCGCAACGAAGATTTTACCAGCCGGTATCATTTCTTCAGGCAGAATGGTTACACCACCTATTTCAACGCGGTTGAATAATGACGCATTTGGATACAATGGTAAACCGCGCTCGTCTTTGGCAGCAACCAAATGCAGGTAAAAGTCGATAGGGTTAACTAAAGCCAAAGACGGCATGTATGGCATTTCGTCCTGATAGTTGTGTGTAGTGTATACGTTGGTTATAGCAGCGTTCACAACGTCCATGAAGTTAGGAAATCTAACTTGATTAGCCATTGATCCGGCAACAAATAAACGTCCGTATTCAGTAGCGCCTACTAAAGCTGCTAAAGCAGGGTCACCAAATAGTATAGCACGTTGTTTTTTAATGTCATGCTTATCTTTAAGGAAACCGGTAGCTATCGACTGCAAGCCTGGTATATCCTGTACTGATTGCTCAGATAGATGTTCCCATGCTGCCAAAGTAAACGGTTGTGCATACCGGGTTTCGATTTTAAAGTCGATTTGTGCTTTAGCGTCACCTTCTAACAATTGGAACGCAAAATCGCCATCTTTAGGTATGCTTTCAGTATACGGATAAGCTGCCAATGATGTAGTAAAGTTATTTACCATACCGTTAATTAGGTTGGTACGTAAATTTACACGTGATGGCGGAGCCATTTGTACACCTACTAAAGCAGGTATACCATCAGGGTTTGTTGCACTACCAACTGTTCCTGTAACTCCTGCTGCTGTAACTACAGCATTACCGGCTATTAATGAACCTACTGCCTTTACTTCAAACTCAATAAAACCACGGCCTTTTGTTTTTAAGGTTTTGATCTCGTCGAAGTTTTCAGTAATAAAGTCATGAACCTGGGCCTCGATACTTTTTAAAGAAATACCCTTACCTGCTTCAACAGCTTGATTAGCTTTTTCTTTAGCTTCGTTAACTTCGGTTTTAAGACCAGCAATAGTTGTTTCCTGTGCCTCCAGTTTATCTGTTAGCGTTTTGTTTTCCGTTTTAAATGCGTCTACCTTTTCGCCTATCGACTTAATGGTTGCAATAGTAGCGTCATTACCGCCGCCAACACCATCAGCGTCTGCATTTAGTTTAGCACGGAAAAATCTTGAACCTGCCGCAGATCCCGGGCCTGTTAAAAATACTTTTTTCATGTTAATTTTATTTGTAAATTATTTAATGCTTCAAGCAACGCCTTGTTGCTCTGTTTGGCTGCTTGAGTGCTTAATTGCGGCTCTGGCATATTATTAGGCGAAGTGCTTTTTGGCGGCTGCGCATTTTTTACGTATAATGTTGGGGTTAATGGGTTGCTGGCAAACACAACCGGGCTGCCTTCCCTTTTTTTAGCTTCTCTGACTAACCAAAGATAGCCGTATTCTTTTCCTACCTCTGGATTAATGCACTGTTTTAGACATTCATCAAAGAAATCCATTTCTTTTTGGCTATCCTCGTCATAGTATGCGATATCGTAATCAACATACATCATTCCCACAGAGTGTTGTGTCACCTCACCGTTAGCATACTTTTCAAACATTAATGGCTGATTGGATTTATTAACCAAAAATGTATTACAATTGGCTTGAGTGACAAAATCTATATCAACCCCGATATCCTTGAAGTTCATGTTTTGATTGTAGTTTTTACCCTTGGTGGCAATAACGCTTTCAAACATCCGCTCATGTTGTTTAAGCACGGGGTTAAATGGATTATCCTTAACGGTTTTATTCCATATTCCTGGAATATGCAAATCCATACAACTATCAATAACTCCGGTGGTATTGATAATGGCTTTAACTTCTATCCAGTCCCCGGTTATCTCTTCAATCTCAGGAACAAAAGACGACGTATCAAAACCATCCTTTAAAACAACGTCCGAAAAAGTTTTGTATTCCATTTTTTTAATGGCGTTCAATTCTTTTATATGCTCTTTAATAAAACGGGTCTGATCCATTTTATCGGTGAACTTTTTTTCAGGAAATTGTTTAATTATATAGTTCATTTTTTCACTTCTTTAGTTTTTAGCCGTTCCTCAATAGCTGCCTTTAACTTACTGTTGCTGGTTTGATCCTTGATCTGTTGCAGACGAATTTGTTTGTCCTGCTGATGCGTTTGCTGTGTCATAATTCAGTTCTGTAAATTCGGTATCTAAGATATGATTAATTTCTTCAACTTTTACCCCTGCTTTCATAAAGTTAATTAAAGCCTGTGATACAAATAAGTCTGCTTGCGCTTTAAGTTTAGCCCCTGCGTTAGTAAATGGTAGGTGATCCCATGATATAACAATACTTTTGGTAGTATACCCAAACCGTTTAGTAAGCGCGTTCATAAACTGATCGCCTGCTGGTTGCAAGGTATAGTCAACATGCGCACCCCTGGCAATCTCTTGGTTCTCATAGGTTGAACCACTCAATGAGGCTTCTAACACATCACGCGGAATGCCGAACAATGATCCAACCTTAAAGTAATCATCCCAGTATGATTTATCTAAGTCACCAATAACAGCAGAACTTTCAACGAAACGTTTAATATCAATCATTGATTTGACAGCATGAACGTTCTTAATGCCGTTCATTTTACTTTCAATACTTTGTTGCTCTTCTGATGATAAGGGTAATTGCTGTACATTATTTGGGTCTTGTTGACCTGCAACCATGTATTTACCGGCATATCTAACCGTAATGTTCTTGCTCTTAGCAGACGCTTTAGAGTTAGCTATGATTTGATATAGTGCATCTATGGTAGAATTACCCCGGAACCAATTACCATTTCCATTACTTAGGTCGGGTATATGTGTGATACGTCCCCATTTGAAGCTGTCAAAAGTTCCATTTGAGTAATTATAGGCAATTGGTATATCATTTATAGCTAACTCTGTAGCTTTGGATAATACAATA
>Ga0070679_100006024_pt1 | contig 11281 bp, 11 predicted proteins | sample KBSC63BmetaG_FD_65652 | JGI IMG/M metagenome (GOLD analysis project Ga0070679, IMG submission 65652) | Corn rhizosphere microbial communities from Kellogg Biological Station, Michigan, USA - KBS C6-3B metaG | ecosystem: Host-associated > Plants > Roots > Rhizosphere | place: USA: Michigan... | reverse complement strand
AGAAACAAACCTTGGTCCTTAACGTGCACCAAACCGTCCAACAGCGTTTGAAAAATATCCGCGAGCACTCTGCCGCCGCGCGCTTCGGCGATCACTCGCGCGGCAAGCTGATCTGCGGTAGCGTCGACATGATTCACTTTAATGCCGGGAAAACGTTTCTCGAAGGCGGGAAGAATGGTTTCCGCGTTGATCTGCGCAAGAGTCCCGTAGAGATTGAGCGTGCCGCCTTCGCTCAATGTTTTTTTATATACTTCATCGATCGTCTGCCCTCGTCCCTCGCTCACTACTGTAAGCATCATCACGGCGACCCCGAGGAGTTTAATTGCTCTCATCATTCCTCCCATCGGCTATCCGAAGGCGCGAAACCGCTAAATTAGCCGTTGTCATCGGAAACCCTTGCTGATAGAGTCCGGCCTCGTTTGGCAGGGGTTTACCGCGAGATCAGTCCGAAATCAATTCGAAAGGAGATAAAGCCATGGGTTTATTGGATGGTTTGCTCGGCAATTTAATGGGCTCGTACCTGGGAGGAAACCAGGAGCGAACCTTCGGCAGCGGCAATCAAATGCAAGGCGGGAACATGCTCCTGCAACTTGCGTTGACAATGCTGCAGCAAAATGGCGGCCTCGAGGGAGTGCTCGGCAAATTTCGTCAAGGCGGGCTTGCACAACAGGCTGATTCCTGGGTCGGCACCGGACAAAATATGGAAGTTTCAGGAGATCAGCTTCAACAGGTCTTCGGTCCGTCCACCATGGGCGATCTCGCATCCAAGCTAGGGATGCCAACGGGACAGACAGGCTCGGTGATGGCGCAGTTATTACCGGAGTTGATCAACCAACTTACGCCCCAAGGGCAAGTTACCGAAAATAGCGATCAAAACATCTCGGATGAATTATCGAAGCTGGCTAACAGTGCCCGTGGAATGGCTGGTTAATTCTTTGTAAGCATCGCGAGGCTCAGAGATCTACCTAAAACGCTAAACCTGAGTTTAGTACGGAGGTATATATGTTTGGCCTTCTGATGACGATTATCGTCGGTTTTATTGTCGGTGTGATTGCGAAACTTATCATGCCGGGCAAAGAAAACATGGGATTTGTGATCACCACGTTGCTCGGCATTGCCGGATCGCTTGTAGCGACTTACGCCGGTCAAGCAGTCGGTTGGTACGAAGCTGGACAGGGAGCGGGTTGGATCGGGTCGATTGTCGGCGCTTTTGTGTTGCTCTGGATCTACGAGAAATTTCAATCTCGCAGGGCGGCGGCTTAGGTATTATTTGCCAGCTTCGCTTCAGTACCACTAGTCCACTGGGAACCACGGCGGAAAAGCGACCGCTTGTCCTAGGACCGGAAGATATCCGCTTCAGAGATTCCCTGCCATAATAATCCGGCTTCTATCTCCCTGGGTAGCGCTTCGCCATCTCGTTGAAAAAGCCTTCTTTGTCGAGTTCCTGTAAAAAACTCATGTCGACGAACTGCTCGGGCTTGGCCGTCTTTGCCTGCGGCATGGTTGGCACGAGCCGATCTAAAAGAAATTGCAACCCTTTCAGTGTCGGATAGGGTCGTTTCGGCGTCGTGCCGACGTACGCCTGATACGAGTTTTCCAGCACGTCGCTATCGTTGGTGCGCATATATTTCGCGAAAATTTTTTGCGCCGCTTGCTTATTGCTAAAAATAAAGTTGATTCCTTCGATGTAGCCCTTTAGCGCTGACTTCACGACGTCGCGATTTGTCTTGATGTATGCACGCGTTGTCGCCATGCCGTTGCCTTGCACTTCGACCTTCAGGTCGGGAATTTTGACGAGCTCGATCAAGCCCATCCGCTTGGCGATCGGTACCGTCGATGAATTGAAAATCGCCGCATCAATCTTCCCGGCTGACATCGCGGCCAAGCGCTCGGCGTCGGGCCCGCCCGGCACCAGAACCATGTCCTTGTCAGGATCGAGATTAAGATGTTGCGCGAGAATAATAGCGGCAAAATGAGTCGCCGCGCCGAAACCGCTGATGCCGATCCGCTTGCCCTTCAGTTGCTCCAATCGCGTAATTCCCGGACGAGCAAAAACCGTCGAGTCGTAATAACTCTCGACGCCGGCGATCAGCACCAGGTCGAAGCCCGCTAGCCCAGCCTGAACGACCTGACCGATACTCATCAACGGCGGATCGCCGCCGGCCAAGGCCTGAATCGCCAGTTGCCCGCCGCGTAAAAAAATCGGCTCCACATCAAGACCATATTTTTGGAACAGGCCTTCATCCTTCGCGACCCAGATATGACCCTGGCGAAATCCAAGGGACGGATAGCCAAACCGGACTTTCTTCAGTTCCTGGGTAGCAACGCTATCGGCGAGAACAAGTTGCAGGCCGAGAAGAAAAACCAACGAGAAATAGATGGGCGAGTATCTCGACATGGTTGGCTCCTGTACTGCATCGACTTGGAAATAGGTCTCGTGGGCGTTGTAGCCGATTTCAATCAGTCGTCATTCCCGCACGCTTTTAGCCGGAATCCAGACGGAATCGGACTGGACCCCCGACGAAAGCATTCGGGGGCGACGTTTCGAGCCTTTCTGTTCACCCGCATCTTTTCAAACGAGCACGGAAGTTAGCTACGAATTCTGCGACATAATTTTTTGCTTCGTGCTCTTCGTGTCTTCGTGGTGAAAGTATAGCCTTTATTTAGTACTCCGCGCACTCAGTGTCTCGCTGGTGAGTCTTCACATCTATAGTCCGAAAAATTCCCGGAACTTTTGGCGCCTTCCACCAGCCTGGCCTGCTCATCCGTTTGGCCCCAAACCGACAGCGTGCTCAATGAAAAGAAAAAAGCCCACGAGCTCAACAATGCCGCAATTCTTGGAACTGAACTCATCGCGCGAGCCCCCCCGCCACAAATTCGTTCAGGTACAAAGCTGCGTGAGTATAGGAAACAATAGGTTTAAGTCAATTAGCTCGGCCGAACAGAACAGAGAACCGAGGGCGAAGGCCATTCGCCCCTACATTCGGTTTTGTCTTTACTTCTTTGCGCCACTCCGGCTCGTTTTACCTTCGGGGCCGTCGTGGCCTCTGTGCTGTAATCTTAGGTAGTCTTTATGGCAAGTAGCCGCGATCGCGCCAGAAGCGCTCGGCGGCGGGATGGAGCGGCACTTCGAGGTGCCCTTCCGGAGTGTCGTGTACCATCGTTGTCAGCGGCAGCGGCTCGTCCTGAGCCCAAGGAATGTGTTCTTTGCTTTCTTCCAGCGCTCGGCAAAAATCCCAGACGATCCCGTCGGACGTATTTGCATTCGTGTAAATCGGCCAGCCGCTAAAATCGAGCGTCGGCACGTCAGCATCGAGTTTGGGAAAATTCGCTCTTATGATTGTCCCGCGCCGCAGACCGGACGCTTCTATCTCTTGCAGAATATCTTCATCGAGCGACAGAAACTTCATCCCAAGCTCGAGCGCCATATTACCCCACGCGCTCGCCCCTTCATCGAAAATGGCATCAATCTCGCCGCGCATGATTGCGCCGATGCGGTTCGGTCCGTACGCCATGCCGGCGTCGTAGCGCACGTTGCCCCCCCACGAAATAATATCCGCGAGAGTGAATCCGGCAGCCCTCAGCACATGATCAATGATCAGATGGAGCGAATGATCGGGTTGCGCGCGCAGCGATACGCGTAAAGGAAATCGCTGCCTGCCAATGTCACTGAATGAAGTCAAGCCGGTTTCGCGCTTCACGGCAAAAACCATCTGATCCAAAGACGGCAGCACCGCAATGGCACGTAGCGACATCGGCTCTGTGAAGGGCGCGCTTCCGAGCGCGGCGATTTTGAGGATCATCGATGGATTGATGATCGCAAACTGCACGTTGCCGGCGGCGACTTCGTGAATCGTCGCGGGGCTATCGCTTGCGAACAGAGTCAGCGGCCATTCTACCGAACCCTGTTCGCGCAGCTGAATGCGCGCTTGAAGGTAAGGAAAATCCTTTCGATTGACGAGCTGCGAGGCGACTTCGAGCATTAGTCGCGATCGCGTCGTGTGCGGATGCGTACGCAACCGGGTCGGTTTGAGAGGGATTTCGTCGTCGCTCATATTGACGGAGAATTGCTCACCACGAAGCGCACGAAGGACATGAACCGAAGCGTTCGATTTCCGTGAACTTCGCGCTCTCCTTTACTTGCGGCGGTGGTTACAACAGTTCTGGGCTCAGTTCTGTCATTCCCGCATGCTTCTAGCGGGAATCCAGGCGGAATTCAGACTGGACCCCCGATTAAAGCATTCGGGGGTGACGGTTTTTGGGCACATCCAACTCAGCGTCATTTTCAAAAAGAGAACGAATGCGTGAAGACCAGAATCTTTTTCTTGAAAACTTTGTGCAATTCGTGTCCTTCGTGGTGAAAGGCATCTAAATTATTTCTTATTCAGCTCGCGATATACTTCACGTGCAAGCGTAAAATCGGCGACCTGCGAGAGTGCCACCGATTGCTTCGAATTGGAAATTTTCAAACTTTCGTCGATGCCGGCCTGCAACGTGGCATCCGACGATACGCCGGTCTCCGTCCAGGTCTTGATCATCATGTCGAACGCTTTTTCGGCAACTTCACGCTCGAGCTTCCATTTTGCCATGATCAGTCCGATAGAATCCTGTCGTTGCGTGCGCGCCTGCGCCATGCCGCGAAACGCGACAGCGATCATCTTTTTGATCTGGTCCGGCCGTTGCTGCAGCCAGCGGTCTGAAACCCCATAGCCGCCGTTAATGCTTTCCAGCGTGTCGCCCATGAACGCGAGTCTCCGTAGGCCCAAACGCTCGGCATAAATATCTGCGGGAAGCGTCAGTGTGGTGGCATCCACCGCGCCGGCTCTAAGCGCTTGCAATCGGTCCGGAGTGTTGCCGATGACGCGTAAAGTCATTTCCTTGTCAGCATCGATGCCGACGTCTTTGAGCAGGCGTCTCGACAAAAAAGACTCGCCCGAAGTCAGCGTCGCCACGCCCAAGATCTTTCCCTTGAGCTCTTTGATCGAGCGAATCTCTGGCCGGGACATCAACGAAAATAATGGGCGATCGTTGTAAACCATTACCAGCTTTACGGGCAGGCCACGCACTGCCGCGTTGAGCGTCGTCCCGGCGAATATCACGTACTGAATATCGCCCGAGACAAGCGCGGTAACCGCAATCGTCGGCGGGATGTTGATCAGTTCGACCTCGAAACCCGCCTGCTCGAACAAACGATGTTCCTTTGCGACAATGATCGGAAACGGAATCAGGCCGCCCACCGAGTAGCCGATTCGTACCCTTTCAAGGTCTTTGCTTGCCGCCTCGGCAAACCGTGTGAAAACGCATACTGCAGCCAAAGCAAGGATAGAAACGCAGATCATGCACTGCGCTTACCGCCTTCTTTTCGTTTGTGTACTGGTGTTCCTCATGGCCAGCGATTTCTATGCTGTGGGCGCTTGGCCCAGTAGTCTTTGAATGCTTTGACACCGGCGCGCTCGTAAACGCGGTGATGCGTGGCTTGGTCGGCTTCGTGTGGCAATACGCGCTCGGAGTATTGCAGATGCGTTACCTGGCCTTGCTCGCGCGCACTCTCGGCATCTAGCAGGTCGTTTAAAAAATCGCGCAGCTCGCGGTGGTTCGCCATGTTGCTGCGAAAAATCAAACGGCCGTCTTTGTGAATGACGAAGAGTGCGTTCGGCCAAACACCGTAGGCGCGATGAATTCTCCCATCGAGGTGATCGACAAGGATCGGGAACTTGACGTTTTCCAGACGCTGAAGATCGCGTGCGTAGGCGAGTTTTTGCTCGAACGACTGATGCGCCGAATAGTTTTCCGCCGGATGGGATTCGCGCGTGTAAAGCAGAAAGAATGAAACGCCTTTGCTGTCGAATTCCGACTGGAGCCGGTTGAATTCGGGAATTTCGAACGCGCACATAGGGCTCGTCACTGCGCCGGTCATCATGACCACGTGCCGCTTGTCACGAAAATCTGCAAGGCACACGAAACCGCCGTCTAACACTTGGGCTTGAAAATCAGGCGCGGTAAGACCGATTTTAGCCGCCATTGTCGCACCGGGATTCGTTGGTGCGGGAGCGGCGCTGGAAAAGTCTTCCAGATTGTAAGCGCATTCTTCGTCGGTCATCGAGAGCTCAACAGAATCTAAAGCTAAATTGTTCTGCCCTTCTGAGGCGTAGCCGAAGAATCTTTCGCTCGGTGAGATGCTTCGCTTTGCTCAGCATGACAGCGGCCGATAACGGCTGAAACAAATCAAAATCGGGTTCCGTTGTTCCGCGCCTCTTCTCGATACACGCCGATCGCTTCCTGGAGTGGCCGATCGGTCGTTGAGAAAAGCACGGCGGGAATGTTCGGCGATGAATTCCGATGCCGGTGCCAACTCCAGTTCGGCACGACGAAGAAGTCACCCGCTTCCCATTCAAGTTTCTCTCCCGCGACTTCGCTGGCGCCGCTGCCCTCGACGACATAATAGAGCTGGTTAGACGTGTGCCGATGCTCCTTCGTTTGTTTGTCGCCATCAAGCATCTGGATCCAACAGGAGAACGTCGGAAACGTCGAACCGCCGGTGACCGGATTGCGATATTCCAGACACTTGCCGTCGAAGGCGTTTTCGCTCTCCGAAAGTGTCTCCGCCAGAGCCTTTCGCGTCTCGCGCCATTTATAAACCAGCGACTTGAGCGCTTGGCCGGGCGGCGCGAGCAGACCGGGATTGCGCACTGCTGTATCGACCGGACTATTGTAAAGCCGCACATCCTCCGCCGGATGCGGTTCCTGAAACATCGTGCGCAGCATGCGCATCAAGCCGGAGTCGAGACAATCGATCCAGATCGCATCCTGATCGGTCTCGTTGATGTGATTATGCCAGCCCCAACTTGGCTGAATCACTAAGTCTCCGCGCTCCATGACGCACTTCTCGCCGTTGGTGATCGTGTAAACGCCCTCGCCGCCTTGGATGACGAAACGCATTGCCGCGTTCGTATGCCGATGCGAATAGACTGCCTCTCCGGCTTTGACCAGTTGCACCGCCATATTCAACGTATGGCTCGTGCTGTCGGCCATGTTTGGGTGAACCAGGCTGATGGCGCGCCGCGCGCCTTTGTAGTTGGTTGTAATCAACTGGCCGGCCGCTTCGAGGCCGGCACGAATCTTCGCCCACTTCCAGAGCATCGGCTTGCCGAACGGCGTCGGTTCACGGCGTATGGCTTCCTCACGCGCCCAAAGGCCGCGCATGGAATCTTTTGCCAATTCGGCGTCGAGCGATTTTAGGTCGCTGCCATTATCTGCAACCATAATCTTGCGCTACTCCGTCCAAATTGGGCGACCGCCGGTCACCCTTACGGAATTCGATTTGATTCCGAATTGCTATTGTCGATCATCCAGATGGAAATATTCCACGGCGTTGCCGACGGTCATTTTCCAGATTTCGTCTTCGCTGGAGCCGGCGAAATTTTCCGCGATGACTTTGCGTGAGTTGGGCCAATCTGATTCGAGATGCGGAAAATCGCTCGCCCACATCAGTTTGTCGACGTCCATCTCGTGGCGCGCGATTCGCACGCCGACGGGATTGCGGTTAAACCCCCAGTAGCAATGCTCCCGGGCGTATTCGCTCGGCATGCGTTTCAGGCGCGCCAGGCCCAGCACGCGTTCGGCCCAGTATTGCTGACGGCCATACTCGTTGTCCATTTGATCGATCCAGTTGGGAATCCAACCGATTTGCACCTCGGCAACGTAAATTTTCAGTTTCGGAAAGCGCTCGAACGCGCCGCCCCAGATCATCTGCACCACTTGCTTGCTGCCGCGAAAGCCGTATTTGTTGAACCGTTCAATCACGTCAGGCACGTGATGCTCGGGATCGGGCTGGCGCGCATATTTGAATGACGGAACCGCCGCGGCTGCGGGCTGGCCGCGTCCGCGCCGCGGAAACCCGAATTCCACATGAATGGTCAATGGCATTTCGAGATCGACCGCAGCCGCCCAGAAAGGATCGTCAGCCGGCGTCGGATAGCGATAACCCGCGGGGAAGTTATCGATGGCGACGGCTTTAAGGCCAATCTCTTTGCAGTGATTCAGCTCGGTCATCGCGTCATTAATATGGGTGATCGGAATGACACCGATGCCGATCAGCCGTTCGGGAGCGTATGAGCAATATTCATCGGCGAGCCAATCGTTGTAGGCGCGCACGACGGCTTTGTAAGCGTCGTCGTTGCGGATGCCACGCCAAAAACCCGGCCCGACGTTGCCGGGAAATAACACTTCGGCATCGACACCGTCCTTGTCTTGTTCACGCAGGCGTTGCTCAGGCGAGCCGGTTCCCGGCGATTTCTCATAGTGCTCCCCCGGAAGCGGATCGAAAGGACGCCGCTCCTCATAGGGAACGCCGCAGGAAATATTCGAGATCAGCCGTTCCAGCGGCTGCCCTTCCTGTAGCACCGCCAGTGTGCCGTCTTCGAGAGTGATCACTTTCGGCGCGCGGTCGCGAAATTTTTGCGGCACGCGTACACTATAGCGATCCGGACGGATCTCCAGGTGCGAATCTGCGGAAATACATTTGTACTTCATACGACCTCGATACTTGAACCAGGGCCCGATTTATACCCGCAGAAAAATCTTGTCAACGCCGCGCTGGCGCGTAATTGTCATTTCGAGCGCAGCGAGAAATCTTTCTCTAAAGCCTTTCTGCACTGCATTTGACCCAGAACAAATCCCGATGCTATGAACTCAACCACTGGACGTTTTGGGACGTCGTGCTGTTGCATTCAGGTATTCCTCTCCTTTGGAAGGGGAGGTAAAGGAGAAATTTTTGACGGAATCCCTTCGAGAATCGCTTATGAAAAGATTTCACTCTAGCGGTATCGCCATCGCCGTTACTCTGGTTCCCGTCATCTTGTTCTCCGCTGATCTATTCGGTGCCGAATATGGCAAAGGCACACCGCTGCGGCTGGCCTACAGCGCGATCACCGTCAATCAGGCAATTCCATGGATTGCACACGACGCCGGCCATTTCAAAAAACACGGCCTTGATGTCGAGCTCGTTCACGCCAGTAGCACGCTGGCGCTTCAGGCACTGCTCGCCGGAGAAGTCTCGATTGCTCAGTCGGTCACAGACGCGTGCGTCAGCTCCAATTTGAACGGCGCGGATACTCTGTTCATGGGAGCGATCCTCGATAAGCCGCTCTACAGCTTCATCGTCAACCCGAAAATCAAATCGCCGCAGGAGCTCAAAGGCAAACGGGTTGGGGTCACGCGCATCGGCTCCACACCCGACGCGCTCGCGCGGGCAATGCTCAAGATGTGGAATCTCGATCCCGCCACCGACGTGACCATTGTGCAATTGAACGAAATGGGACTTTTGGTTCAAGGTTTGGTCAATGGCGTGATCGACGCCGCGCCGATCTCGATCCCCAGCAATATTCGCGCAAAAAATCTCGGCTACACCGAGCTCTTCGATATGACGAAAATCGGCAAGACTTACATCACCGGAACCGTAGTCACGCGCAAGCGCTTTATTGATGCCCAGCACGATACGGCCAAGCGCTTCATGCGCGGCTTTCTCGAAGGCATGAAGACTTATCTGGAAGACGAAGACTTCAGCATCAAGGTGATTCAAAAATGGACTCGCACAAAGAATCGCGACGAAGTGAGAGAAGCCTACGCGCTCCAGGCGAAAAACATGCTGCGCATTCCACGCACCTCCATCGAGGGAGTGAAAACCATTCTCGAAGGAATGGAAAAGCTCCCCGGTGCCAAGACGGCAGATCCCAGACGATTCATCGATTTCACGATTCTCGACGAGTTGGATAAAGAAGGTTTTTTAAAAACGTTGTATAAGAACTGAGCGTATATGACGCTGATGACCGACGATGATGAAGCCGCGCACTGGCGATAGCAGCAGGCCTGTCATTATGAACGAAGTAAAGAATCTAGAGCGTAAGGATTGCAAAGCGGGATTCTTCGGCGTTGCCTCAGAATGACACTATGGCATCCTACCGTATGACCCGATCGATTGTTCTTCTTATTGGAGTGTTGCCGCTTTTATTTTTTTCCCAACAATCATCGGCCGAGACCCTGCGCATCCCCTACGTCTCGATCTCCGGCTTTCAAGCGCCGCTTTATCTCGGCGAGCGCGCCGGCTTGTTCAAAAAAAACCAGCTCGAGGCGCAGCTCATCTATATGCCGGGAGGGTCTTTGATCGTCCAGACGCTTCTTTCCGGTGAGGTTGGCGTAGCGAGCCTCGCGCCGCCTTCAGCGGTGGCGGCATGGGTCAAGGGCGCCGAGCTCGCCGTGGTGGCAGGCGGCATCGAGCGCGCGCTCAACGTGCTGATGGTCAATCCGAAAATCAAAACGCCTGAAGATTTGAAGGGTAAGCGCGTGGCGATCAGCCGCTTCGGCTCGCTCTCGGATGTGTCGCTTCGAGATGCGCTCGCTTTTTACAAGCTCAAACCGAGTCAAGACGTTTCGATCGCGCAAATGGGCGGCCTCGGCGAGCGCATGGTCGCGCTGACGTCGGGAGTGGTCGACGGCGCGATTCTGAACGTTGACCAAGTCTTTCAGGCAGAAAAATTGGGCTTTCAGATTCTCATCGACCTGCGCAAGCTACCGTTGACTTATTCGACTCAGGGAATCGTCGTCAGCCGGGAATTTTTGCGCGCTCAGCGGAATATCGTTAAACGGTTTTTGAAGGTTTACATCGAGGGCATCAAGATTTTCAAAACCGACAAGGAATTCTCGATGGATACTTTGTCCCGCTACATCAAAACCAGCGATCGGGAAATTCTTTCAAAGACGTATGATGTTTACCGCGACGCATGGGAGACGGTTCCACTGGTTAGACGCGACGGCATTCAACAAGCCCTGGACAGCATTCCGGACGCAAAAAATAACAAGCTTAATCTCGACAGCCTGATCGACAACTCGCTCATTCAAGAACTCGAAAAGGAAGGTTTCATTCGCGAACTCTATTCCGAAAGACCGCGGTGATCCGGTTGCAGACGCGTACTTTAGCAGCCACGGCGATTTTAACACGCATCGGAAAGATTTCTCCCGATGGTCGAAATGACAATTCCCATTTTCCTCCATGTCATTTTGCTTCTGCTCATATAGCTCTTGTGGCGGACAATCGTGATAAGTAGTTTATGATCATAAGCGCGTCCCCTGCAGGAGCGAAAACATGCTAAAAACCACCGGTCTCATCGCCGGCCACTATGAATGCCGCTCGCTTGCTGAAACACTGCCCGTCTTCACCGACCTGTTGGCGATGGAAATTGTCGAAAAAAAATCCGCTGCAGCCATACTGAAACATCCAAACACC
>Ga0070679_100006023_pt1 | contig 11281 bp, 11 predicted proteins | sample KBSC63BmetaG_FD_65652 | JGI IMG/M metagenome (GOLD analysis project Ga0070679, IMG submission 65652) | Corn rhizosphere microbial communities from Kellogg Biological Station, Michigan, USA - KBS C6-3B metaG | ecosystem: Host-associated > Plants > Roots > Rhizosphere | place: USA: Michigan... | reverse complement strand
GAGCTACGTCTCGTGCACCAAGACCTTCGAGGGGCGTCGCCCCCTCACGACGTACCGCCTCGCGCCCGCCGGAAGGCGAGCGCTGCAGCGTTACCTCGCGCACATGGAAAGCATCATCCAGGTGACTCGCGACACACTGGAGCGTTGAATAGTGTACACCCTTCGCACGTTCGCCGGCCGGGCCAACTTCGCACACTGACCTAATGTCGCAACGATCTTTCTCCGACGGGCAGCCAATGCACGTCGCGGTAATCATGGATGGCAACGGACGATGGGCGACTCAGCGCGCGATGCCGCGCGTCGCCGGGCATCGCGTGGGCGTCGACGTCGTGCGCAAGGTCGTCGAGGCCGCACCGTCGCTCGGCATCAACACGCTCACGCTCTACGCCTTCAGCAGCGACAACTGGCGCCGACCTCCCGCGGAAGTCTCGACGCTGATGCGCCTCTTTCGCTCGCGCCTGGTGTCCGAGGTTCCGCGACTGCTCGCGAACAACGTTCGGCTCACCGCAATCGGCCGGCGCGACCGGCTCCCGCTTGCGCTCGGCGACGCGCTCGGCGACGCGGAAGAGGCGACGGCTGGCGGCACGACGCTTCACCTCCGGCTCGCGATCGACTACTCGGCGCGCGACGAGATTCTGCGCGCCGCGCAGCGCCTCGCCGCCGCGTCGGGCGAGGTCACGCGCGAGGAGTTCGGCCGCGCACTCGGCAGTGAGCACGACTCGCGTCCCGCGCCTGACGTCGATCTCGTGATTCGCACGGGCGGCGAGCGGCGGCTCAGCGACTTTCTGTTGTGGGAGTGCGCGTACGCCGAGCTGTATTTCACGGACGTCATGTGGCCGGAGTTCGGGCCCAAGGATCTGGAAGAGGCGGTGGAGTATTTCCAGAAGCGCGATCGCCGCTTCGGCGCTCTGAGCGCAGCGGGATAGGGCGCTGCAGTCCGAGCGTCCAAGCCGCACCGCGCAGCGCGTGGCAGAACGGCGCGCGGCGCACCAGTTGATGGATCGCCCGCTCGTGCTGAACGACCCGCTCGCGGTGCGCATCATCGGCGAGCGCGCGGCGGCCAATCTCCCCGAACAGCCGCGCAACTTCGTCGCCGCGCGATTCCGCGCGTTCATGGCGGCCCGCAGCAGATTCGCCGAGGACGAGCTGGCGGACGCGTTCGCGCGCGGCACGCGGCAATACGTGGTATTGGGCGCGGGGCTCGACACCTTCGCGTATCGCAATCCGTACACGGATTTGCGTGTGTTCGAGGTGGACCATCCGGCTACGCAGGCATGGAAGAAGAAACGGCTTGCGCAAACGGGAATCGACATTCCCGCATCGATGACTTTTGCGCCGGTGGACTTCGATCGCGAAACCTTCGACGAGGGACTCCGCGCCGCGGGCTTCGACGAAACCGCGCCCGCGTTCTTCTCGTGGCTCGGCGTCACGATGTACCTCGACCCACCAATCGTGCTCGCGACGCTGCGTGCCATCGTTGAGCTCAATCACGCGAACGGAGTGGCGTTCGACTACGCGATGCCGCGCGCATCGCTCGGGCTCATCGGAAAGCTCGCGCTCGACCGGCTGTCGCGCCGCGTGGAGCGAGCGGGCGAGCCATTTCGCGGATTCTTCGAGCCAGCGGCGCTGGTGAAGTCGATGAGCGAGATGGGGTACTCGCACGTAGTGGATCTCGGTGCCGATGAGATCAACGCGCGCTACTTCGCCGGACGCAGTGACGGGCTGCGTGTGAGCGGAAGAGTTGGTCGGATGCTCAGCGCTCGGGGGAGCTAGTCGCGCTCGCCACACCCGCTCGCAATTCCGTAGATTGCGTGCATGAACGACACGCCGAAAATCCATCCGCCGGAGACCCTCGAGGGTTGGTATGCCCTCCACCAGATCGTGGCGCATCCAGCGGGGCTCCACCCCAGCGAGGACGAGCAGCGCAACACCGCCGCGACGCTGACGAGGCTCGCGAAGCCTGATGGTGGAGGATGGAGCTGCGTTGCGCGATTGATCGGTTCGCTGTCCGACACGATGTTCGTGCACTTCCGCCCCACGCTCGACGCGATTGGCGAAGTGCAGCGCGCACTCGAGAAGGATCCGTACATCCAGCGGCTCGTGCCCACGTACAGCTTCCTGAGCATCACGGAGGCGGGGCTCTACCACATCACGGCGGAGCTCGCGCGCGATGCGGCGGCGCGTGGCGGTGCGGTGGGCGACGAGGAGTATCGCAAGACCGTCGGCGCGCGCGTGCAAGCCGAGCGTGCGAGCCCGATGGTCGCGCGTCGCCTGGAGCCGCCGCTCCCGGCGGAGATGCCGTATGTCTGCTTCTACCCGATGTCGAAGAAGCGTGAGGCGGGGCAGAACTGGTACACGCTCTCGCTCGACGAGCGAAGCCGGTTGATGTACGAGCACGCGACCACCGGGCGGCGCTATCACGGACGGGTGCAGCAGATCATCACGGGCGCGATCGGCTTCGATGCGTGGGAGTGGGGAGTAACGCTGTTCGCGAAAGACCCTCTCGATTTCAAGAAGCTCGTGAGCGAGATGCGGTTCGATGAAGCGTCAGCGCGCTACGTGGACTTCGGCGAGTTCAGTGTTGGAAAGGTGATGACGCCGGCGGAGTGGGTGCGCTCTTAACCATCGATGGCATTCACACGGAGATGATGTCATGGCAATAAGGCAAACGATGAAGGAGCCGCAGTCGCTGGCGGGGCAGATGATGGGCGTGAAGCTGCGCTGGCTCGGCCACGCTGCATTCGAGCTCATCTCGCCGGGTGGCACGCGGCTCCTCATCGATCCATTCATCACGAGCAATCCGGTAACTCCGCCGGAGCTCAAGGATCTCTCGCGCTACAAGAGCACGGACAAGCCGGCGGCGATTCTCGTGTCGCACTCGCACGGCGATCACCTTGGCGACGCGAAGGCCATCGCGCAGAGCAGCGGCGCGCCGGTGATCGGCATGGTCGAGCTCGTGGCGTCGCTCGCGCTTCCGGACGAGCAGGGGAAGGGCGGGAACATCGGCGGCGCGATCAGGGCCGGCGACGTGACCGTGCATCTCGTGCCGGCCACGCACTCCAGCGGGAGCGGATCGCCAATCGGCTTCGTGATCGAGCTAGCGGATGGCAAGACGATCTATCACACCGGCGACACATGGATCATGAGCGACATGGCGCTCATCGAAGAAGTGCATCACCCGGCGCTCATTCTCATCTGTTGCGGCGGCGGTCCGTACACGCAGAATCCGCGGGTGGCCGCGCTCGCGATCAGGAAATTCTTCAAGCCAGTGGCGTTCGTGCCGATGCACTTCGGGACGTTTCCCGTGCTCGAGGGCGAAGCGGAGGTGAAAAAGGCGTTCGCCGGTGACTCGCGGCTGGTGCTGATGAAGCCGGGGGACAGCCGCGTCATCTGAGGGCGCCGCCCTCCGCATCGCCCCATTGTGCAACCGCACGGTCGTCGACCATGATTGTGCGGTGTTCAAACCTTGAGCAACGGAGCGACGCATGACTCACATGACTGCGCTGTGGCTGCCGATCGTGGTGTCGTCGGTAATCGTGTTCGTCGTGAGCTCGATCATTCACATGGCGTCGCCCTGGCACAAGAGCGACTTCCCGAAGTTGGCGAACGAGGATCAAGTGATGGACGCGATGCGGCCGCTCGCGCTCCCGCCGGGTGACTACATGGTGCCGCGGCCGGCGAACATGGCCGAAATGAAGTCCGCCGAATTCAAGGCGAAGCACGCGCGCGGACCGGTGGTGCTGATGACGGTGATGCCGAGCGGAGAGATGTCGATGACGGGGAGCATGGTGATGTGGTTCATCTTCAGTCTCGTGATCAGCATCTTCGCGGCGTACATCTGCGCGCACGCGCTCCTCCCCGGCGCGCCGTATCGTGCGGTGTTCCGTTTCGCCGGGCTCACGGCGTTCATCGGCTATACCGCCGCGCTCTGGCCGATGTCCATCTGGTACCGACGTGGATGGAACATCACGATCAAGGCGACGGTGGACGGGTTGATTTACGGAGCGCTTACCGCGGGAACGTTCGGCTGGCTCTGGCCGCGCTAGCGTTCTCGTCGTTTTCACACTTTCGGATTCGTGATGACTCGATCAGTAGCCGTTGTTCGCCGCGCCGCCGCTGCGTGCGCGTGCCTTCTAGCTGTGGCACTCGCGGCGGCCGCGCCCGCACGGCCGAAGGTTGGGCACGTGTTCATCATCGTGCTCGAGAACGAGTCGTATGCGCGCACCTTCGGCCCCAACTCGCAGGCACCGTATCTCGCGAAGACGCTTCCCGCGCGGGGGGCGCTGCTTCGGCAGTACTATGGTGTGGGCCACTTCAGCCTCGACAACTACATCGCGATGATCAGCGGGCAGGCGCCCAACGATGCGACGCAGCTCGACTGCCCCAAGTTCACGGACTTCGTTCTCTCGAGTCCATCGCTCGACGCGAATGGCCAGGCGCTCGGCAAGGGGTGCGTCTATCCCGCGATGGTGCTGATGATCGGCGATCAGCTCGACAAGGTTGGGAAGAGCTGGAAGGGGTACATGCAGGATCTCGGCAACGACTCCGCGCGGGAGGTGGAAGCGTGCGGTCATCCTGTCATCGGCGAAGATGATCCCACGCGAAACAAGAAGCCGGGCGATCAATACGCGACGAAGCACAACCCGTTTTACTACTTCCACTCGTTCATCGATAAGAAGGAGCGCTGCGCCGCGCACGTCGTGAATCTCAGGCATCTCACCGATGATCTCGCGAAAATCGAGAGCACGCCGAATTATTCGTTTATCACGCCGAATCTCTGCGACGACGGACACGACTCGCCGTGCGTCGATCACGCGCCCGGTGGACTCGTGCAAGCCGACGGATTTCTGAAGAAGTGGGTGCCGATCATCACGGCGTCGCCCGCATTCAAAAAGGACGGCGTGTTGATCATCACCTTCGACGAGGCGAGCGCGCCGGGGAGCGCAGATTCGTCCGCGTGTTGCGGCGAGCAGGGGCTCCCCGGTCAGTCGAGGCAACCCGGAGGCAACGGCCCGGGCGGGGGACTCGTAGGCGCCGTCGTGCTGTCGCCCTTTGTCAAACCGGGCACCGTATCGGATGTGCCGTACAACCACTATTCGCTGCTGCGCTGGACGGAAGACGTATTCGGTGTGCCGCATCTCGGCTACGCCGCCGCGCCGGGGCTCGTGACGTTCGGCGAGGATGTCTTCGGCAAATAGTTGGTTTTGCGCTGTTCCGGAGCCCTACTAATTCACCGAATATCGGCGCCGGAACGAAATGCGGGAACGCAGCCTGCAGCCCAAATCGTTGGGCATCGTGCGGAAGAATGCGCGCATTCACACGACGCAGGTGGGCACTCATGACTGACAAGACCAGCAGCAACACGACGGCCACAGCATTGCCCGTCATTCAGCTCGGCACTACCGACATGCATATCACCCGCGTCGGATTCGGCGCGTGGGCGATTGGCGGCGGTGGATGGCAGTTCGCGTGGGGAGAGCAGGACGACGACGAGTCGATCACGGCGATTCGCCACGCGATCGAGCGCGGAGTGAACTGGATCGACACCGCGGCCGTGTACGGACTCGGCCATTCGGAGGAAATCGTTGCGCGCGCGCTCCGGGACATTCCTCGCGGCGAGCGGCCCTACGTCTTCACGAAATGCGGACTCGTGTGGAACGAGAAGGACCGCACAGCTCCCACGCAGCGCATCGGAAATCCGAAGAGCATTCGTCGTGAGCTCGAGGGCTCCCTGAAACGGCTCGACGTCGAGCGGATCGACCTCTATCAGATGCATTGGCCTGCCGCCGATGGCACGCCACTCGAGGAGTACTGGGGCACGCTCCTCGAGCTCAAGCGCGAGGGCAAGGTGCGCGCGGTTGGATTATCCAACCACAACGCCGGCCAGCTCGAGATCGCCGAGCGAATCGGGCACGTCGACACGCTACAGCCTCACTTCTCGGCCATCGAGCGTGATGCGGCGGAGAACGAGTTGCCGTGGTGCGCGTCGCACCACACAGGAGTGATCGTTTACAGTCCGATGCAGTCAGGTCTGCTCACGGGAAAATTCACCGCCGAGCGTGCGGAGGAGCTGACGTCCGACGACTGGCGCTCGCGTGCGGCAGACTTTCAGAGCCCGGCGCTTGCGCGCAATCTCGCGCTGGCAGCGGCGCTCGAGCCAACCGCGCGACGACACGAGACGACGGTCGCGACGATCGCCGTTTCGTGGACGCTCGCGTGGCCGGGAGTGAGCGGCGCGATCGTCGGAGCGCGCAGCCCGCAGCAGGTGGATGGATGGCTTTCGGCGGCCATCGTGGAGCTCACGCGCGCGGATCTGGATGAGATCGCGGCGGCCATCGGGCGCACTGGTGCGGGGAGCGGGCCGGTGCGCCCGCGTGGATGACTCGACGTCACGCCTTCTTCGACAAATCGCAGTTGAACATCCAGCCGATGCCGAACTTGTCGGTGAGCATGCCGAAGCGCGCACCCCAGAACGTGTTCGCTAGCGGCATGGTCATCGTGCCGTCTTCGCCGAATGACTTGAACAGCCGCTCGATTTCCGGAACGTCATCGCACTGCACACATATGCCGACGTTGGTGCCCCGCGCGGGGGCGGGAGTTCCTGGGGGAGTATCCGATGCGAGAATGAGCATGTCACCCTTCGACACCGTCGCGTGGAGGACACGATCGCCGAAGTCGGGCGCGTTCGGAAACTTCGGCTCCTTGTACTCGGCACCGAGTGCCTTGGCATAGAAGGTCATGGCCTTGCGCGCAGTGCCGTCGAAGTTGAGATAGGCGTCGATCGCTTTCATGGTTCCGTGCCTCTGGTGAGATGAATGCGCGGCGCGGGGCCGCGCGCAAGTGAGTCCTCGGCGGTAGCGGATGTCGGGGAGGAGTTCTGGTTTACGTGCCGGATTTTATTCCGTTCGCGATCGCAGCTGCAAATTCCTTGCGCCGAGTAAGGCGTAGCCCAAAGCCCGCTTGCCGTTATCCTGATTGGGACGAGCGCGCGGGCTGGTGGGGGGCCAGTGCAGCGGATTAGATTCACGTCCTGTCCGTGTGAGCGGACGGGACGTAGCGCAGCCCGGTAGCGCACCTGAATGGGGTTCAGGGGGTCGCGGGTTCAAATCCCGCCGTCCCGATTGAGGAAAGTCTTGGCATCACGATGCAATAGCCATGTTTATGAACCCCGACCACTTCGAGAAGTGGTCGGGGTTGTGGCATGAGGTGGGGTATGAGTCGCCGCATTTTCCGACATCGGAGGGTGCGGCGCTTCAGTCCGCGTCGGCATTGCGCGGCCGGTCGGGCGCGGATATGGTGTGACGATCCACGGCGCGTCCGCGCCGCCCCGTGCTGCCTCCCGCGTCCCGATCCGCCGCCGATCCATGCCATCCCGCCCGTACTCCCTCCCCGCGTCCGTTCCCGCCTTGCGCGACGCGGCGGATGCGCGCGACCGCGAGTGCGTCGCGCGCATCCGGCAGGGCGACAGCGGGGCATTCGAGCAGATCTTCCGCACGCACTACGCTGGGCTGTGCTCGAGCGTGCATCGGCTGTTGGGCTCGCGCGTGGACGCAGAGGAGGTGGTGCAGGAGGTGCTGCGCCGTATCTGGGAGCGCCGGGTGCAGTGGACGCCGCAGGGCACGATCGAGAACTATCTCCATCGCGCGGCGCGGAACGAGGCCGTGAGCCGCTTGCGGCAGCGGCACCGGGAGCGGGCCTGGTACGAACAGGCGGCGGCCGCACCGGAGAACGAAATCCACACCGGCGCGATGCAGCCGGCGCGTCCCATCGACGAACGACTCGAAGACGAAGAACAATTGGCCGCCGTGCGGCGCGCGGTTGACGCACTTCCGGAGCGCTGCCGTCTGATTTTCGAGCTCAAGTGGGAGCACGAGCTCCGGTACGCCGAGATCGCGGACGCCCTCGGCATCTCCGTGAAGACGGTCGAGAACCAGCTCCTCAAGGCGCTCAAGGCAGTGCGCTTGAGTCTCGGCCGGTCGCTCGACCTGTAAGTCCGGCCCTACCTCTCGCCCACCGCAGATCGCGCCGGAGGTCGCGGGCGCGTGGGGGGAAATCACGCGCCGAGCGTACGGAGGAGTAGAGGCACCCCAATCGGGGGCGGCCCGCGGACTCTTCCGGATGCGCCATGCTCGACGACACCGATCTTGCGCGGCTCGTGCGCTACATCTTGGGCGAATGTTCGCCCGAGGAGCATGCCGACACGCAACGATGGATCGCACAGGACCCAACGCGGGCGCGGGCTGCGGCATCGCTCGAGCAACTCTGGCGTGAGCGCCGGGCGGCACCTGCGCCGCCGGTCGACCCGTCTGCATGGGATGTGGACGCGGCGTGGCACCGATTCACGAGTGCATCCCCTGGCGTGGAGGACGCACACGTGGGCGATGCGCCGAGCCGGAGCACGCGCGAGCGCCGGCCGCTTCAGCTCATCCCGCATGCGGAACGTGCCACCGCCGCGCGACGCTGGGCGCAGCGTGCTGGTGCGATTGCCGCAGCACTCGTGCTTACGGTTGCGGGATCATTCCTCTGGCATCACGCGACCTCGGGGCGCGACCATGCCGCCAGCGTTGCGGCGGTCGGCCACGATACCACGGACATGCGCGAGTTCCGCACCACGCGGGCGCAGCGGGCTGAGATCCGACTCACGGATGGCACACTCGCCACGCTCGCTCCGACCAGCCGCCTTCGCATCTCCCGCGACTACGCTACCGGAGCGCGCGAGCTGTATCTCGAAGGAGAAGCGTACTTCGAAGTGCGGCATGATGCCGCGCACCCGTTCCGGGTCTACACGCGCCACGGGGTAACCGAGGACCTCGGCACCAAGTTCGCCGTGCGCGCGTACCGCGAAGACTCGGTCGTGCGCGTTGCCGTGGCCGAGGGCGCGGTGCGGCTCCATGCGCGCGAGGTAGGGCCGAGCGGACCGCGGTCAGATTCGGTGGCCGGAGCAGCCCAAGCGAACCAATCGACCCGCGCGACGATCGAACCGACCAACCGCATCGACACGGCAGCAGCGGGCGTGATTATGGCCGGACACGTCGGCGTGCTGTCGCTCGCTGGAATGCCACGTGTGCGGGCAGTGGCTGACCTGACCCCCTATCTCGCGTGGACGGACGGGCGCCTCGTCTTCCACGATACACCACTCCGCGACGTCGTCACGCAACTCAGTCGCTGGTACGGGCTCGACATTCGGCTCGCTGATGCGCGTCTCGGGGCGCGTGTCTACACGGCGTCCTTCCGTGACGAGCCCATGTCGGAAGTGTTACGGGCGCTCGAGATCGCGCTCGATGTCCACGCAGCGCACGATGGTGATGTCATCGTCCTCACGGCTCGTCACGGCGCTGCACGGCGGTAGGTCACATCCTATGTCGTTTGATCCAACCCTGCTCAGGAGGTATTGCGTGCGCCGGACCGTGTTTACGGTTTTCCTCGTTGTCGTTGCTGCGGTGGGCAGCGCCTTCGGTGCTCCGCGTGGGGCTGCTGCGCAGCAGGAAGTGGTCTCGAGCGAGACGCTCGGTCGGGGGCCGCAATTCTTCTACGCACCGCCCGGGAGCGGCGCCGTGGTGCGGGTGGATGCGAGTGTGGTGGTCGTGCTGCGTCGGCGCGTGTCGCTCGACGTCGATAGCATGCAACTCGGGACCGTGCTGGAGAAGATCGGCCAGCAGGCGGGCATCCATCTCAACTACAGCCGATCGCTCGTGCGGCTTGACACGCCGGTGTCGATTCACGCGCGCGATCTGACCGTTGCCGCAGCGCTCACGGAAGTGTTGCTCAACGACGGCGTGGATGTGGTGGTGCTGCCGAGTGGGCAGGTGAGTTTGAGAAAGCGCGGACGGCGGCAGGTGGGGATGATCGTCGGGCGGGTGACGGATGCGAAGACGCGCGAGCCGATTATTGCGGCTACGGTCGATCTGGACGGCACACGGTTCGGCGCCGTCACCAACGATAGTGGCGGGTACCGCATTTCCAACGTGCCGCCCGGCGCCTACACGCTCACGGCGCGGCGGCTCGGGTACACGAAGACGTCGCAGTCGGTAATGATTCCGGATACGGGGACCATCGCGGTCGACGTCGCGCTCGCGCCAGCGGCCACGGCGCTCGATCAGGTGGTGGTAACCGGAACACTCGTGCCGACAGCGGTCAAGGCGCTCCCGACACCAGTCAGTGTACTCAGCGACAGCCTCATCGCGCAGCAACATCCCCACACCGTGCAGGAACTCTTCCGGCAGACCGTCCCCACCGCCGTGAGCTGGGACTTCCCGTCAAATCCCTCCCAAACCGCCTTCTCGGTGCGCGGGGCGAGCACTCTGGCAACGGGCAGCGGGCAGATGAAGGTCTTCGTCGACGGGATCGAGGCCGCCAACTTCAGCTTTGCCGGCGTCGATCCGGCGAGCATTGCGCGGATCGAGGTGATCCGCGGACCCGAGGCGGCGGCGATCTACGGCTCGGACGCCATCGACGGCGTCATCCAGATCTTCACCAAGCGTGGGGATCCGACAGTCACGCGCCCTCAGGTCAGCGCCACGGCGAGCGCTGGGGTGATTCAGACGCCCTACGCTGGTTACAGCGGCGTGATGCGCCAGAGCTACGATGCGGCAGTGCGGGGCGCCGGGCCGGACGTGAGCTACAATTTCGGCGCCGGGTACACCCACACGGGCGACTACTCGATGCCGGTGAGCGCCCAGTCCAGCCCGAGCGTCTACGGCGGAGTGCACCTCAATCGCGGAATCGTGACGGCCGATGTCACCGGGCGCTACTACATCCAGAACAACCCGCAGGTCTTCAATCCCGACGTGCTGCAGAGTGGCTATCCTTATCTTGCAAAGCCGCTCTACGAGCCTGTTCAGTTTCAGAACCAGACGCTTGGGGCGCGCCTCAGTGTGGCGGCCACCCCGTGGTGGCAGCACACGGTGACGGTGGGTTACGACCGCTTTGCCGAGGACGAGGCGCAGAGCCAGCCGCGTCGGACGACCCCGGCTGACTCGCTTCTTTCCATCTACCAGTCCAGTTCCAGCAAAGCCTCGATCGGCTACACGACCGCGATTACAGGCGCGCTGGGCGCCGGTCTCTCGGGCTCGCTCACGGCCGGGGTGGACCACTACAGCTTGCCGGTAAGCTCGGTCTACACCAGCGGCGCGCTGAAGACGACGGGCGCCATCACCACGGCGCCCGGCCGGTCGCCCGTTCTCAGCCAGACGGTCACGACCAACACCGGCTACTTCGCTCAGGCGCAGCTCGGCGTCCGCGAGGCGCTCTTCCTGACGGCCGGCCTCCGCGCGGAGCAGAA
>Ga0070679_100006020_pt1 | contig 11284 bp, 11 predicted proteins | sample KBSC63BmetaG_FD_65652 | JGI IMG/M metagenome (GOLD analysis project Ga0070679, IMG submission 65652) | Corn rhizosphere microbial communities from Kellogg Biological Station, Michigan, USA - KBS C6-3B metaG | ecosystem: Host-associated > Plants > Roots > Rhizosphere | place: USA: Michigan... | reverse complement strand
CAGGAACGGCGGCGAAGAGCTGGCCGAAACAGCGCGCGCGTCCAGAGTGGACGCCGTCGCGATCGGGATCCCCCGCCACCGTTTCCGGCATTGGACCCCGATCGACATGAAGGCGCTGATTCGGGGCGCAACGGTTCCGGTGTTCTGCATTCCCGAAGGGGCTCAGCCGGCCGAGCGGCGCATCCCGCACTATCGGACTGTTCTCGTCGCATCGGATCTGTCCGAGCTGTCGCAGGAGAGCATCCTGCCGGCTTACGGCCTCCTGGCGGGAGGCGGGTGCGTCGAGCTCTGTTACATTCACCCCAAGCCGGACGCGCCGCTCATCGACCACACCGAGACGGCGGCGCCCCTGTCGGAGGCGCAGCGCACGGCCCTCGTGACTCGGCTGCAGAAACAGATCCCGGCCGAGGCCGCCGAGCACGGCATCGCGACGCATGTGTCGGTCCTGGAGGGACCCTCGATCCCCACGGCGATCTTGCAGGCCGCCGAGCGAATCGATGCGGACGCGATCGCACTCGCCTCCCATGGGCGGAGTGGCGTCGGCCGATGGCTCCTGGGATCGGTGGCCGAAGAGGTGGCCCGCCGTTCCTCGCGCCCGATCCTGCTGATCCACGCCAAGCTCGGCGACGGCCGCGCCTAGCGCGCCGCAATCCCGCCTCGGCAGTGCAAGCCTTGCGCATCCAGGCGGCCCCCGTTCCCAAGAATCAGCCGACTTGCCCTGGCATCCGGCGTGCACATCACACGGGCATGGACAAGCACGACACGCCCCGAGCACAACCGCCATCGGCGTATGACCCCACCGAAGGCGCGCAGCAAGAGCGATGGGTCATCGATCCGGTGCGCTCGCCGCTCACGTTCTCGCTGCGCCACATCGTCGTCCAGCGCATCAACGGTCGATTCGGGCGCTGGGGCGGAACGCTGTACATCGATCGGGGCCAACCGTCGCTTTCGTCCGCCGAGGTCTGGATCGATCTGGCAAGCATCACGACGGGCGATCCGCAGCGAGACGAGCATGTCCGGTCTGCCGAATTCCTGGACGTCGAGCAGTTTCCACGCGCGGTATTCCGGAGCGAGCTGGTGCAGGTCCGGGATCACCACGTGACGATCGACGGCCGATTGGCCCTGCACGGGCTGTCGCGGGACGTCCGGGTGGAGGTCGACATCGGACGGACGGAGAAGGCCGCTGGCGGGCAGATGCGCGGCCATTACACGGCGCGCGCGACCCTGGACCGGCAAGCGTTCGGCCTGCACTGGAACCAGGACCTGGATGTGGGCGGCATCGTGGTGGCCGACCAGGTGGATATCCGCGCCGAAATCGAGGTCGTCCGTGTCGCTGACGACGACGGCCACGGCTTGCCGCGGCGAGGATGAGCCAGGCGGCCTTCGCGCCGCCCGACCTGCCGGTCGGGCTCGAGTCCCTGGTCGACCTGGCGCTGGACCTGCGCTGGACGTGGAGCCACCACGCCGACCACCTGTGGCGCGCGCTGGCCCCCCAGATCTGGGAGGCCACACAGAACCCGTGGTTGTTGCTCCAGGAGGTCTCGCGTACCCGCCTGTCGGCCTGCGCCGCCGACCCGGTGTTCCGCCGCGACCTGGACCGCGTCCTCGAGGATCGCCGCGCGCGGCCTGACGGGGCCGAACCGGCCCACGCCCTCTCACGCCCGGTCGCCTATTTCAGCCTCGAGTTCGGCCTGGGCGTCGCCATTCCGCTTTACGCGGGCGGTCTGGGGGTGCTGGCCGGCGACCATCTCAAGACGGCCAGCGACCTCGGCGTCCCTCTGATCGCGGTCGGTCTGCTGTACCAGGAGGGCTATTTCCGGCAGCGGATCGATGCGCTCGGCCGGCAAGAAGAGCTGTACCCCTACAACGACCCGGTCACCCTGCCCATCCAGCCGTCACTCGCGCCGTCCGGCGAGTGGCTGACGGTCCCGGTCGAGCTGCCGGGCCGAACATTGCAGGTCCGGGCCTGGCGCGCGACGGTCGGGAACGTCACGTTGCACCTCCTCGACAGCAACGTGCCGCTGAACGACGCCGCCGATCGCGGCATCACGGGCAAATTGTACGGCGATGGCCCGGAGACACGGCTGCGCCAAGAGATGGTGCTGGGAATCGGCGGATGGCGGCTGCTGGCGGCGCTGGGGATCGAGCCCGGGGCCGCCCATCTGAACGAGGGGCATGCGGCCTTCGCGGTCCTCGAGCGCGCCCGCAGCGCCATGAACCAGAGCGGGTTGACCTTCTGGGAGGCGCTGGCGGGCACGCGAGCCGGAAACGTCTTCACGACCCACACCTCCGTGGCCGCCGGGTTCGACACCTTCTCGCCCGACATTCTGGGCAAGTACTTCCCGAGCGACCGCGGGTACCTCGCGTCGCTCGGGATCTCGTTCTCCGACCTGCTGGCGCTTGGCCGCGCTCCGGGCTGCCACCGTGACGAACCGTTCCGGCCCAGCTATCTCGCCATGCGCGGGTGCGCCAGGGTCAACGCGGTCAGCGCCCTCCACGCCGAGACGAGTCGGGACATCTTCGCGCCGCTCTTCCCACGCTGGCCAGCGGCCGAGATCCCGATCGGCCACGTCACAAACGGCGTTCACGTCCCCTCGTGGGATTCGGCGGTGGCGGATGCCTTGTGGACCGACGCGTGCGGTCCCAACCGCTGGCGCGGCCTGCCAGCGTCGATCGGCAACGCGATCGCGAGCACCGACGACCGCGCCGTCTGGACGATGCGCGGGAAAGCCCGTGCCGAGCTGGTCGGACGGGTCCGGACCCGGCTGGCCGAGCAGATCGCCCGGCGGGGCGCTCCACCCGACGCGGTCGGGCGGGGCGAACGCGTGCTCGATCCCGACGTGCTGACGGTCGGCTTTGCGCGCCGATTCGCCGAGTACAAGCGGCCCAACCTCCTGCTGCGCGATCCAGCCGCCTTGCGGCGTCTGCTCACGGATCGCGATCGGCCGATGCAACTTCTGGTCGCCGGCAAGGCCCATCCCGCCGACGAAGATGGCAAGCGGCTCGTCGAGCAGTGGGCCGCCTTCGCTGCCGATCCGGCGATCGGCACACGGTGCGTGTTCCTGGAGGACTACGACCTGTCGCTGGCCCAGGAACTGGTTCAGGGCGTGGACGTCTGGCTCAACACGCCGCGCCGCCCCTGGGAGGCCTGCGGGACCAGCGGGATGAAGGTGCTGGTGAACGGCGGCCTCAACGCCTCGGTCCGAGACGGGTGGTGGGCGGAGGCATTCGATGCCGACGTCGGCTGGGCAGTCGGCGAGCCCGACGGGCCCAGCGACGACCGGCACGACGCCCAGTCCTTGATCTCCGTGCTGCGCGACGAGGTCCTGCCCGCCTTCTACGACCGAGACGCGGAGGGCCTGCCGCGCGGTTGGCTGCGCCGGGTGCGCGCCAGTCTGAGCCGCTTGACGCCCCGGTTCTCGTCGAACCGGATGGTCCGCGAGTACGTGGCCGCATACTACCGGCCCGCCGAGATCGCGCTGGATGAGCGGCTCTCGAACGGCGGCGCCGCCGCGCGCGCGATCGCCTGCTGCGTCACGCGCCTCCGGGCGGCGTGGGACGGACTGCGGTTCGGCGCGCTCACCGTCGAGCCCATTGAAGCCGGGTGGCAAGTCTCCGCCGAGCTGTTCCTGAACGACGTGCCGGCCGAGAACGTCCGGGTCGAGCTCTATGCCGACCCGCCGACGCGAAGGGAGGCACCGTCATGTGTCGCGATGCGCCCGGTCGGCCCCCTGGCGGGAACGGCTCACGGATTCCTGTTCCGGGCGGCCGTCGCCAATGGCCGGCCGGCCGCGGACTGGACGCCCCGCGCCCTGCCGTCCCTGGACGGCCTGGCGATCCCCGGCGAGCTCCCCCTCATCACCTGGCAGCGCTGACACGCCCGAACCCTTTTTCGCGCCGGCGGTTCCAACCACGCGAGGAGATTGGCGATGAAGGCTGTGGTCGAGCCGATTGGAAGAGTCGGGACCGCGTCAGTGGGTGCGCATCATCTCGTGCATCCCGTTCTCGATGAACAGTCCGACCACCTCGGCGTGGCGCCGGATGAGCGCGACGACGGCCGGGTCGTCCGACGTCTCCGTGACGATCAGGCCCTTCGGCGTGTTCTCGATCTTCACGCGGATCTTGTCGGCGTTGTCGAAGATCGCCGCGAACAGTGGGTCGCGCGCGTTGATCGGCCGTCCGTCCTGGAGCCGCGCGTACATCGCTTGCACGTGTTCGCGGAGCTGCGCAGCGACCGCGGGGTCGGCGGCTTCAGTCGTCGTCCGCACGCCGCCCTGAATCTGGGTCACCGTCCTGTGGATCTGGTCCCGATTCGCGAACAGGGCGTGGATGCCGCGCATGTCACCGCCGTGACCAGCGCCCATCCCCATCCCGCCCCCGCACATCCCGTGCTGGCCGGCGGGTGCCCCTCGCCCCTGCGCGAAGACGGCCGTGCCGACGCCGGCCAAGGCGGCGATCGCCAGTCCAATGCTCACGGCCACGACTCTGGTGTTGCGCTTCATCGGGTTCCTCCCCCGCCGTGGGAGCCAGACCGCACGAAAAGGGTTCAAAAAGAAGATGCGATCGGCGAGCTGGTCGCAAGGGTGCAGGATTTGGACATCGACGACCCAGGCAGGCCCCTGCAGGCATTGCCGGCCACGCAGCGCGAGGTGCAGGAATTGCGTCGTCCCGGCCGCCATGAACGACCCTGCTCGACCTGGCACAGCGTCTGCTGTCACTGGACGTCGTGTTCCCGTGGATCGTATCGCTGTTGTCCTTGATCGCGCCGCCGGCGGAGGCGCCCGGCGGGTCAACGTCTGTCGAGCTGGACCTATCGGACGACTGGGTCCCTCGCATGCTGGCGGACGACCCCGGACTGGGTGAGGCCGGCCGCCAGCCGTATCGCGCCGAGTTCATCCGGCTGGCGAACCGCCCGAACGCCGACGAGCGGTTCCTCGAACTCTACGGAATCCCGCCCAGCTTCACCGTGGTGCGCGACCGGCTGCTGGACCAGGAGCGCCACCGTTGTCACCGGGCGGTCGACAGCTCACCCCTGCGTACGGAGGACCAGGCGACGACGGCATCGGTCGTGTACGCCGCGCAATCCCACCTGCGGTGCGACGCGCTCTTCGACCGCGACCCGGACGGCACCCTCGACGCTGTGACCGTCGCTGGGCTTCGGGCGTTCCAGCGCGAGCAAGCGATCATCGGCAGCGCGCCGCTGGACGGCGAGACGCGCGCCGCGCTGGCAGCTGATTCACGCGAGCTGGACTTTCGCGCCTTGCTGCGGGTCCTCCGCGAGCGCGTGGTCGACGGCACCGGCGTCATGGAAGACGGGTCCGCCGTTGGACAGCGCGGAACGGTTCTGGGCCGGACGCTTGATTGTCGTGAAATGCGCTGGATGGACAGGCTCCCTGCCCTGTCGAACGGAGCGCCGGACCTGGTCTCCGGTCTGACCGAGGCGGCGGCGCGCGCTCTCGGCTGGAGGGACCCGGACTCGGCTGCCGCCTATTTTCAATCGACGTGGCCGACTGCGTCCCGGCGAGTCCCCGTCGCGCTGCCGCCTCCACCGCCGTATCACGGCTCCGACATGCCGCTCCGGGCCGAGATCATCACCGGCGGGAAGCGGCCCGAGCTGCGTCTGGTCGCGCGGGTCGCCGGCCCTGGAGGGGGAAACGGCGAGCTGGTCCTGGTCCGCTGGCCGACGACCAAAGGGGGCTGGCAGCCCGAGAAGACCGGCCCTTCTTCAGTCCGCTTGACGTTCAAGCGGTCGGCGATGGGGTCATTCATCTGGCGCGACCTCATCACCGCGCCGGCCTGGTTCCCGCCCGAAACGACGCCGGACGACGAGCTGGTTCACAAGGCGAGCGGCCCTCTCCGGCTGAACCGGGAGGCCGTCGGGCCGGGATATCGGTCGGCTTACGGGCTCGTCATGCTGATCCACCATCGCCCGCCGCTCGTCTGGACCGACAGCGAGGGGCCCCAGGCGCTCTATGACGCCCAGACGCGGACCCACGGGACAGCGAACTTCCGGTCGGTCACGCGGGGGGCCAGCCATGGCTGCCACCGCCTGTACAGTGGCCTGGCCGTCCGCCTCGCATCGTTTCTGTTGGCGCACCGGCGGTCCGTGCGCCACGGCCCCATCGTCGCGCACTACCGCCGAACGGTGGAGTGGCACGGAGACCGCGGCGTGCTTCGTGCGGATTCCCGCGGCTACCTGTTCGAGCTGACGCCGCCCGTGCCCGTCCGTGTCGTCGCGAAAGCGGACGGGGCGCCCTGAGCCGCAGCCGCCTGGGCTCAGCCCCGGTCGAGGACCGGCGTGTACATCTCGGCGATGATCCGGCCCAGCAGATCGCCTCGCGTCACCATCCCAACCAATCCCCGGCCGACGACCACCGGCATGCAGCCGACACGCCTGGAGATCATCCGGGCCGCGACTTCGCCAATGTCCTCGTCCGGCGAGCTGACGACGGCGGGAGAGGTCATCGCGGCGCCGACGATTGCCTCTGGAGCATCCAGACGCCGCCCATCGGCGGCCCAGGCGAGAACGTCGCGGTCGGAGATCACGCCGATCACCTCTCGACCGCGCACCACGGGCAGGTGCCGACACTTCTTCCAGGTCATCCGATGGGCAGCCGTGGCCAGGGTGTCCTGCTCCGTCGTCGTCAACAGCTCTTCGCCCGTCATCAGCTCTCGAACTTTCATCCGTCACCTCCGAACCTGATCCCAGCAACCCGCATGCCGCGATGAGCCCGAGCGCGCTGGCATTCGGTCTGCAAGAGCGGGGCACGAAAGGACCGGTGCCCGATGTTGAACGTGCTGCTGACTTGGTTTGCGTTGTGGGGTGCAGCCGTCCCGGCGCCGGCGGGGCGCGTCACGTACGCGATCGACGGGGCCCGGAGCCGAATCGTCGTTCAGACGCGGACCGACGGACCGGAACCATCGGCTCGACACGACCACTTTCTGGAGACGCAGGCGATGACCGGCACGATCAGCTTCGTCCCGTACACGCCCGACACGGCCACGCTGGAGTTGAAAGTGCGTGCGGATCAGTTGCGCCTGACCGATACCGGCATCAGCGACAAGGATCGGCGGGCGATCGAGAGCTGGATTCGCCGCGCACTGGGTGCGGACAGGCACCGGGAGATCGTCTTTCGCAGCACGGCCGTGACCGCATCGCCCCTCGGCGACGGACTCTTCGACGTGGCCTTGACCGGCGACCTGCGCATCCGCGGGCGGACCCGCTCGCTGACGATCGGCGGGCAGCTCTTCGCTCGGCCGGACGAGCTGTCCGTCGAGGGCAATGCGCCCATCATTCAGTCGCAGTTCGACGTTCCACTGGCCGCGCTCGAGGGGAGCGCGACCACGGTTCGCGATGAAGTCACGGTCACTTTCGAGATCCACGCCGCCCGGCACGACTGACCGCTGGGCGACCGCGCAGGCTTTGCCGGGCGGCGGGCGGGGCGCGCGGCAATTGCGCCAGAAGCTCACTGGAATCTGCCAAGCCGGGTGGCACGCGTGTCGCAGGTCCTGCCCCTCGACGGCCATGAACAATCATCCGGTTCAACTCGAAGCTCAGATCCCTTCCCGGACCGCGCGCATCCAGGTCCTGATCCGCCTGGTCCTGCTGATCGCGGTCGGCAGCTTGGGCCTCTCGGCGTTGTATGGCGCGCTCTACCTTGCGCTGCCCGCCCTGGTGTCGCTGCTGGTGGCCCAGAAGGGAGCGGACGCCTGCCGGACGCAGTACCTGCCGAGAGTCATCCGGGTGTTGCGCTGGCTGGCCGGGGCGTATGGGTTCATGTGGATGATCACGGACGTGCCGCCGACTGCCGCCCGAAGCCCGGTCGACCTGCAGATCGAGCCTTCGGGCCAACCGACGGCCAGCTCGGCGCTGCTGCGGTTGATCACCAGCTTGCCGGCCTTATTGGTTTTCGCCGTGTTGTCGGTGGTCGCGACCCTGCTCTGGATCGTCGCGGCCCTGTTCGTGCTCGTGCGCGAGCGGATGCCCGACGGAGTCGCCCGGTTCATCGTTGCGACCCTTCGCTATCAGTTCCGCCTGGTCGCGTACCACCTGTCGCTGGTCGATCGCTATCCGTCGTTGCACGACGGCAGCGTCACGCACGCAACAGCGTGAGGTCCCGTCCCGCTCACGGCGCCGAGCCGCTCAGGTAGGCCGCATGGCACGTGACGCAGGTCCGCGTGGCCTCGCCGAACGCGTTCGCCAGTCGGGCCGGGTCGTGCTCCGCAGCAGCCACGACGACCTGCCGAAGATGCGCACGCAGACCGTCCTGGAGCTGAAAGAAGGCCTCCGGCAACAGGCCGTTCAGCTCGTCGCCGGCGATCGGTCGCGCTAAGGCCGGCTCGTCGAACATCTCGCCGGCGGTGCGTCCCACCCCGTCATAGTCCAGCACCACCACGTTCATGATGAGCGCCGCCATCTGCTCGCGGTGGCGCCGCATCTTGCTCGCGATCACCGCCCGCGCCGCTGGCGGGATGCGGCCAGCCACGGCCATCTCGGCGGTCTGCCGGACCGTCCGCGAAGGGCGCAGCAGCAAAGCCACCGCGAGGAACACGGCGACGGTGGTCGACGAAAGGACAACGATACGTGTCTTCATTCGGTTACCCAGCCCATACGGCGATTCCGTGCAATGCCCGCGCCACCTCCGCGCGTGACCGAACCGGCACGATTCGTGATCACGTTCCGGGTATGCCCACAGTCAGCGCCCCAGGTGTTCTCGTCGATGAAGTGATGTGGCGCGGCGGCGTCCGCGACCGCTCGCAGGCCGAAGCCGCGATTGCCGCCGTACTCGACGCCGTCGCGTACCACCTCACATCGCAGGACAGAGCGTTCATCGCCGAGCGATTGCCGAGCTCATTGGCTGTCGCCGCGCGACAACCCACGGCCGCCGCGGCGTCGCGGCCCAGCGACCTCTACGCCCAGCTCGCAACCGCCGGGCAGGTCAGCGTCGGCGCCGCCATCGAGCACGCGCAGGCGGCCTGTGGCGGGCTGGGCGAGATTGTCGGCGAAGAGGCGCGCGCGCTGCTGTCTCGACGGCTGCCGCCAGATTGGGCGGCCCTGTTCGCCGCCGCCGCCGTCGAGCGAGCTCACGATCTCCCGCCGGGCACCGTCCCCGGATACGGCCATACTCTGGCCACCGGAAGGCCGGGGAGCTCTCGAGCGCTGGCCGACGCCGCCGGCAGAGATGAACGACCGAAGCGCTGACGATCGGCCGGATCTCGCACGAAGGAATTGCGCCCGAGCGAAGGCGAGCGCAGAAATTGCACGTCCCATCTGCGGTGCGCCGCGTTCCAGATGGCTCTGGCAATCTCGCGGGCGAGCTGGCGCCGACGGCGCGGCAGGCCTCCCTGTCGCCGGCGCGCCCGTTCAACGGTGGCATCGCGCATGCAAGCTGAGTCGGCACCATGGAAAGCCAAGCGTCGTTCACGGACAGCCCTGTCGTCGGCGTTCGGCTCCTCGACGCCCGAGTCGCAACGATCCGAGAGATGTTGTCGACTCTCGACACCGTGACGCACGCCGGGCAGCAGCACTTGATGAACCGAGTCGTCGATTTCGTAGAGGCTCAGGTCCAGCAGGCCTGTCGGCGAGCCAGCAGCGGAAACCGCCGCATGCTGCTCGAGCAGTTGGATCTGATCAAGCGGGAAGCCGGCCGACGCCTTCCCTCGGTGCCGGCGTTCAGACCACGCGCCGAGAACTTGCTGCGGCTGCTGAACACGCCCACTTGAGCGGCTCAAGACACGGACAACCCACCGGAATGCTCGCCTACCGCGATCTGCCCTTCCTGGACAGCGACGATGCACGGCCCCTGCGCATCCTGGCTGAATACCTGGAACCCTTGCAGCGGTTCCGCACGGAGCGCGTGCACGACACCGTCGTGTTCTTCGGCTCGGCGCGGTCGGGCCCGGACAGCCCTCTGGCCGGGTACTATGACAATGCGCGCGAGCTGGCCCGCTTGCTGACGCTGTGGGCGAAGACCCTGCCGGGGAACGAACGGTTCGTCGTCTGCTCGGGTGGCGGTGGCGGGCTGATGGAAGCGGCGAACCGTGGCGCCGTCGAGGCGGGTGGAAGGACGATCGGCCTCAACATCGGTCTCCCGCAAGAGCAACGACCGAACGCCTACGTCACACCGGAGCTGTTGTTCGAGTTCCACTACTTTTTCATGCGCAAGCTCTGGTTCGCCCACCTGGCCCGCGCTCTGGTGGTGTTTCCCGGCGGCTTCGGCACGTTCGACGAGCTGTTCGAGCTGCTGACGCTGGCCCAGACCGGGAAGCTGGAACGGACGATCCCGATCGTCCTTTACGGATCGGCGTACTGGAACGAGGTCGTCAACTTCGACGCCCTGGTCCGCCACGGGGTCATCGACCGACAGGATCTGGATCTGATCTCGTTCTGCGACACGCCGGCAGCCGCATTCGACCTCTTGCGAAGCAAGCTGCCCGTGCGTCCCGAACCAGCCACGCCGTCCTTCGCCAAGTCACGTACGCCGAAGAGGGCTCGGGGCAGCGCGCGATGATCGAGCTCATCTCGCTGGGCGGCGCCCAGACCGTCACGGGCTCGAAGCATCTGATCCGCACGTCGCGAACAGCGGTGCTGCTGGACTGCGGCCTCTTCCAGGGCCGGCGTCGAGAAGCATTGGACCGGAACCGCCATCTGTCGGTCGACCCGGCCGCGATCGCCGCCGTCGTCCTCTCACACGCGCACATCGACCATTCCGGGGCGCTGCCGCTCTTGTGCCGGCAGGGATATGCCGGCCCCATCTACGCCACGCCCGCCACCCGAGATCTGGTGGCACCCATGCTGGTGGACACCGCGTTGATTCAGGAGGCCGACGCCCGCCACATCGCCCGCCTGATCGCGCGCGGCGAGCGCGGGATCGAGCCGGTGGACCCGCTGTACACCGAAACGGACGCCGTCGCGACGATGCAGCACATCATCGGCCTGCCCTACCGGCAGCGCCACGAGATCGCCCCCGGCGTCAGCTTGCAGTTTCTGGACGCCGGCCACGTGTTGGGGAGCGCCGTCGTGGTGCTGGACGTGGAAGACCAGACCGGCTCGAAGCGGATCGCGTTCACCGGAGACCTGGGGCGCCCCCACCTGCCGATCCTCCGCGACCCCGAGGTGCCCGACGGCGTCGATTGCCTGATCAGCGAGAGCACTTACGGGGATCGGTCGCACCCGGCCATGGAGCAGACCGGAGCCGAGCTGGCCGAGATCATCACCCGGACCGTCGCGCGCGGCGGAAAGGTCATCATTCCCTCCTTCGCCCTGGAGAGGTCACAAGAGGTC
>Ga0070679_100006016_pt1 | contig 11289 bp, 8 predicted proteins | sample KBSC63BmetaG_FD_65652 | JGI IMG/M metagenome (GOLD analysis project Ga0070679, IMG submission 65652) | Corn rhizosphere microbial communities from Kellogg Biological Station, Michigan, USA - KBS C6-3B metaG | ecosystem: Host-associated > Plants > Roots > Rhizosphere | place: USA: Michigan... | reverse complement strand
AACCTTCCCCGGCCGCGTCAACAGCGTCCAGGCCGGCAGCGGCACCGCGTTCAGTCTGCTGCCGGCGGAAAACGCCACCGGCAATTATGTGAAGGTGGTGCAGCGGGTGCCGGTCAAGATCACGTTCGACCAGCGTCCCGATGTCGAGCTCGGACCGGGCATGTCGGTCGTGCCTGTTGTCACCGTGCGGCCCTGAGAGGAGCTGTGGCCGATGACGGACACAGCGGCCCAACACGACCTCAAAGGCGAGTACGGTAACGCCAATCCCTGGATCATCGCAGCCCTGGTGGCGATTGCGACCTTCATGGAGGTGCTCGACACCACCATCGCCAACGTCGCCCTGCGTTACATCTCCGGCGGACTTGCCGTCTCCAGCGACGAAGCGTCATGGGTCATCACCACCTATCTCGTCGCGAACTCGATCGTACTTTGCGCCAGCGGCTGGATTGCGCAAATGTTCGGGCGCAAGAACTTCTTTCTGGTCTGTATCGCGCTTTTCTCGGCGAGTTCGCTAATGTGCGGATTTGCATGGAACCTGCAGGCGCTGCTGGTGTTCCGCGTGTTTCAGGGCTTGGCCGGAGGCGGCATGACGCCGGTGGCGCAATCGATCCTGGCGGCAGCCTTTCCCCCAGCAAAGCGCAGCCAGGGCTTTGCGCTCTACGGCATCGCCGTCGTGGTGGCGCCCGCCGTCGGGCCGACGCTCGGCGGCTGGCTCAGCGACAACCTGTCCTGGCACTGGTGCTTTCTGATCAACGTGCCGGTCGGGCTGATCTCGCTGGTGCTGATCTACCTGATCGTTCCAAGTTCGCCGGAGAAACAGAAAGAACGCGCACGGCTCTGGGCCAAGGGCCCGAACTTCGACATTGTCGGCTTCCTGCTGGTCACGACCTTCCTCGGCGGCCTCGAGGTCGTGCTCGACCGCGGCCAGATCGACGATTGGTTCGGCTCGTCCTTCATCGTGACGTTCGCCGCGACTTCCATCACCGCGCTGCTGATATTTATCCCTTGGGAACTCAACCGGCCGCAGCCGCTGATCGACATCAAGATGCTCACCGGACGCCAGTTCGGGACATGTTTTGTCATCATGCTGGTGACCGGCGCGCTCCTGATCGCAACGACGCAGATCCTGCCGCAACTGCTGCAGGAGGAATTCGGCTACACCGCCACGCTGGCCGGCCTGGCGATTTCACCGGGCGGCCTGGTGACCATGGTGATGATGATAGCGGTCGGCCGCCTCGGTTTCATCCAGCCGCGATATCTAATCGCCGCCGGTTCGGCCATCGCCTGCTATGCCATGGTCTACCTGCTTCGCATGACGCCTGATGTGGATTTCTGGTATTTCGCGTGGTCGCGGATCTATCTCGGCGTCGGGCTGCCGCTGATCTTCATTCCGATCACGACCGCATCCTACGACGGCATTCCGCCGCAAAAGACCGACCAGGCCTCGGCGCTGATCAACCTGGCGCGAAATTTCGGTGGGTCGATCGGCGTGGCGCTGAGCCAGACCGTGCTGGCGCGGCGCGAGCAGTTTCACCAGAGCCGGATGGTCGAACATCTCGGTTCGTGGAATCCGTTCTACAACGACACCTTGAGTCACATACAGGCCTACCTGAACGGACGCGCCGCTACCGGCAGCTCATTCGGAACGAGTGCTGCAATCATCGGCCGTCTGGTCCAAAGCCAAACCACGATCCTCGCCTATATCGACGTGTTCGTGACGCTGGGCGTGATCGCCGTGCTGATGGTGCCGCTGGCGTTGACGCTGCGCTCGGTCAAGCGGAGCGCCGGCGCTAAGCCCGCGCACTAAAGCCCACAGGCTACTGCTTCGCAGGTTCCATCCGGGCCTTCCTGGCGTCGGTCGCTTCCCACACCATGCGCTTGCCGCGCTCGCGGCCGAGCAGTTCGATCGGATCGTGGTTGTCGATGTGGCCGAACTGTCCCTTGTAGACGCTGTAGCCGCACAGCTCCTGCAGGCGCCGCGGGAAGCGCTTCGCGGTGTCCTGGGAAATGCCGAGCTGCAGGTTTTCCTGCTGCCGCATCCAGCCCCAGCAATAGGCGCAGGAGAACGCAAACCGCCGCGCATCCGAGGTGTTGGCGCCGCCGCCGTGCCACAGTGCGCTGTCGAACAGCATCACGCTTCCAGCCGGCATGGTCGCGGTGACGGCGTCATACTCCTTGCCGTATTCCGGCGAGGAAGTGAACTTGTGGCTGCCCGGCAGAATCCGCGTGGCGCCGTTGTCGTCGCGAAAATCCGACAGTGCCCAGATCGCATTGATGGTGATCGGAATGTGCGGACGCGGCAGCGGGATCAACTGCGTATCCTCGTGGATCGGCTGCGCTTCCTGGCCGGGGCCGAGCACCAGCGAGCAGAACGAGGACAGTAAACATTCCTTGTCGAGCACCCGCTCAACCACCGGCAGAACGTTGTCATGCAGCGGCACCTGCCAGAACAGATCGTCGTAGGTAAGAAGATTGTTGATGCGGACGGTCTTGAAACCCTCGAACGAGGTTTTCGCCGGACCAAGACGATGTTCGCGCTCGATGCGCTCCAGCGCCTGCTTGAGGCCTTCGACCAGTTCACGGCTCGCCGCGTTCTCGATGACGGTAAAACCGTCGTCGCGGATCCGGTCGGCATGGGCTTGAACCTGGACATCCGTCAGCATTTGTTGCGCTCCCCGATTTATCCCGGCGCTGTGCCGCGCCTTCGGGACACAGGATAGCGCGGTCGTCAGAGATTGGGGAGGCATTAAATCGCGTCGCAATGACGGCCGAGTCTCAAGCCGGCGGGCGGGACTTCCAGAAGCCGACGACGCGCTCGGCAGTCGATGGCATCAGGCGCGCAAAGTTGACGCGCGCGCTTTCGATATCGGCCGGTGACGCCACCCGGTTCGGGCCGAGCCGAAGCAGGATCAGGGCACGCACGGTCGCCCATTCCAGGTTGACCGCCTTGCCCGCGATCAGGATCGGATCGTAACGGTCGCCGGTGATCAGACGATCCAGCGTCGCAATCTTGACGCCGGTCATCGCCGAAAGTGCTGCGATCGATTCCTCGTATTGGTGGGATTTGGCAAAGCCGAGCAGCGCGCTTTCGTTCAGCTCGCCAGCGTTATGCAGCGCGAGGACTGTGCGCTGGGCCGGCGCGAAGTCGCGGCTGCTCTCGACCCGCTCCATGATGCCGGAGATCTCGTTCAGCGCCCGCTTGATCGCCATTTGCCGGGCCGGCTTGACCACCTCGAACAGACGGCGGCGGATCACGTCGAGCGATCCGGCCAGCAAATTCTTCAACTGGTCGGCCGAGAGATCGTCGCGCTGGCCAACCTTGAGCGTCAGCACGCCGTCCTGGCTGGCACGCTTGATCAACGCCGAATAGCCGTCCGACGAGAACGCCGCACCGGCATTGCCGGCCGCGCCCCTGACGACGTCGCGGTCGCCGCGGCGAACCATGACGTCGGTGAGATCGGACGACAGCGCCGGCCGTTCCGTCATCGCCAGCAGGTGGCCCTGGCCCTTGGCCAAAGCAATTTCGATCAGCGTCTGTTGGTCGATCACGGGAGATCGCCGCAGCAGCGGCCCCGCGATCGCGATTTCATCCTCCCGCGCGAGCTGGCCGACCAGTCCGCGCGGCGCGTTACCCAGCAATGACAGCCGCTCGGCGAGATTGGCGCGCGCGGCAAGTTCGGCATGCGGGACGAGGCTGGTCAGGACGCCGTCGAACAGATCGACGTGATCGGCACGGAAACTCGCCGCACCCTGCAGGAATAATTCGCCGACCCGCCGCGCGGCGTCAGCCCGGCGTTTTGGGTCGCCGCGCCGGACAATGTCGTCGAGTTCCGGGATCAGCGTTGCCGCGGTGGTCATCAACCCATCCAAACCGGCCGAATTGGCTGGTTTTCGGGCAATCTAGGCATCGCAGGTGAACGAAGGGTTAGGTTTTGCGGTATCCCGGGAAACCCCGCAAAATCGCCCGCTGACGGCGCGCAGGCCTTGCCGGATTGCGGGAAAACCGCTATATCCGCGGCAACTTAAGTTCTCATACGATCGCGTATCGAGAGTGGGCCCTTCCGGACCCGCTCTTTTTTATTACCTGAACGACCCTAGCCCGCAAACGGGCGAAAGGCTAAATTCAGGGAGCCGGCCGGGTGCAATTGAACCCGACATAAACCCTTGTAAATAAGACGCTTTTGACCCTAGACATGACCGATCCAACTACTGGTTCCGTGGATATCGACCTGTTGGCCGAGCCCCGTCTCGTCGTCGAGCCGGGCGTGGCCGCGCGGGTGTCCGCGGTGGCCGGACCGGTGTTGCAGGGGCTGGGCTACCGGCTGGTCCGGATCAAGATCTCCGCCGAGGCCGGCTGCACGGTCCAGATCATGGCCGAACGGCCCGACGGCACGATGCAGCTCGAGGATTGCGAGGCAATCTCGCGGGCGTTGTCGCCGGTACTCGATATCGCCGATCCGATCGAGAAGGCCTACCGGCTGGAAATTTCTTCGCCGGGCATCGACCGCCCGCTGGTGCGCCGTACTGACTTCGAGCGTTACGCCGGCCATCTGGTCAAGGTCGAGATGGCGGTCGCCCATCAGGGCCGCAAACGTTTCCGTGGACACCTCGCCGGCGTCGAGGGCGACGCCGTGCGGCTGCATCCAGATGGCGTCCGCACCAGCGAAGATGACGACGTGTTGCTGGTGATGGAAGACATCTCCGATGCACGCCTGGTGCTGACCGACGAGTTGATCGCGGAATCAATGCGACGCGGCAAGCAGGCCGAGCGCGAGTTGAAGCAGAGTCTTGGAATCGCGCCGCCACCTCCTCCGCATGCGAAGCGCAGCGATCCGACCAAGAGCAACAAACCGAAATCGAAGCCGCTGAAGAAGCCGCTGCCGAAGAATACCAAGAAACACCGCCTCGCCGCGCAGGGTCTGCCCGGCGGCGAATTCGATCCTACCGAAGGAGACTAGGTCATGGCAGTCAGTGCCAACAAACTCGAACTGCTGCAGATCGCGGACGCGGTCGCCCGCGAAAAATCGATCGATCGTTCGATCGTGATCGCGGCGATGGAAGACGCCATCGCCAAGGCGGCCCGCGCCCGCTACGGCAGCGAGACCGACGTTCACGCCGAGATCGACGCCAAGAAGGGCGAGCTCAGGCTGTCGCGCCACATGCTGGTGGTCGAGCTGGTCGAGAACTCGTCGAACCAGATTTCGCTGGCGGACGCGCAGCGCGCCAACCCGGGCGCCCAGGTCGGCGACACCATCGCCGACACCCTGCCGCCGCTGGAATACGGCCGCATCGCAGCCCAATCGGCCAAGCAGGTGATCGTGCAGAAGGTGCGCGAGGCCGAGCGTGACCGGCAGTATCAGGAATTCAAGGACCGCATCGGCGACATCGTCAACGGCGTCGTCAAGCGCGTCGAATATGGCAGCGTGATCGTCGATCTCGGCCGCGGTGAAGCCATCGTGCGCCGCGACGAAATGCTGCCGCGCGAAGTGTTCCGCAACGGCGACCGCGTGCGCGCCTACATCTTCGATGTCCGCCGCGAAACCCGCGGGCCGCAGATTTTCCTCTCGCGCACCCATCCGCAGTTCATGGCAAAGCTGTTCGCGCAGGAAGTGCCGGAGATCTATGACGGCATCGTCGAGATCAAGGCGGTCGCCCGCGATCCCGGCTCGCGCGCGAAAATCGGCGTCATTTCAAGGGATTCCTCGGTCGATCCGGTCGGCGCCTGCGTCGGCATGCGCGGTTCGCGCGTGCAGGCGGTGGTCAACGAATTGCAGGGCGAGAAGATCGACATCATTCCGTGGTCGCCCGACATCGCTACCTTTGTCGTCAACGCGCTGGCGCCTGCCGAAGTCGCCAAGGTCGTGATCGACGAAGAGCGCGAGCGGATCGAGGTCGTGGTGCCCGACACCAACAACCAGCTTTCGCTGGCGATCGGCCGCAGAGGCCAGAACGTGCGGCTCGCCTCGCAACTGACCGGCTGGGACATCGACATCCTCACCGAGCAGGAAGAGTCGGAGCGCCGCCAGGCCGATTTCGAGAACTCGACGCGGGTGTTCATGGAAGCGCTGAACGTCGACGAAGTGGTCGGACAGTTGCTGGCCTCGGAAGGCTTCACCTCGGTGGAGGAACTCGCGCTGGTCGACGCCAAGGAGCTGGCGGGCATCGAAGGTTTCGACGACGAGACCGCCAACGAACTGCAGAGTCGTGCAAGAGAATATCTGGAACAGCTCGAAACAGAGCTGGAAAACAAGCGGAAGGAACTCGGCGTGGATGACGCTTTGAAGACGGTGCCCGGCGTAACCTCGAAAATGCTGGTGAAATTCGGCGAGAACGACATCAAGTCGGTCGAGGATCTGGCAGGCTGTGCCACCGACGACCTGGTCGGCTGGACCGAGCGCAAGGAAGGCGGAGAGCCGACCAAGCACCCCGGCATTCTCGACGCCAACGAGACCTCGCGCGACGATGCCGAGCGCATGATCATGCAGGCGCGCGTCATTGCCGGCTGGATCACCGAAGCCGACCTCGCCAAGCAGGCTGAAGCGGCCGAGGCCGCTGAAGACGAAACGGCGTAGTGCGGGTGTTCCGCACCATCCGATACTGTTTCTGCGCGCATCCCGTGCGCAGATGACTGGAGTGACCGAACAGGCATGCTCGCTTTGGCTGACCCCGATCTCGACAATGGGCCGCGGACCGACAAGTCCGCGACCATGCGGATGTGCGCGGTCAGCCGCGAGGTACGCCCGATCGACGAGCTGATCCGGTTCGTCGTCTCGCCCGCGGGCGAAGTAATCCCCGATTTAAAGCGAAAACTGCCCGGCCGCGGCCTCTGGGTCTCGGCCTCACACCGGACCGTTGCGGAAGCGGTGCGGCGTAACCAATTTAGCAAGGGGTTCAAGCGCCAGGTCCGGGCGGCGGCGACCCTTCCCGACGATACCGAGGCGTTGCTGGTTCGGAGCTGCTCCGACGCACTGGCCATGGCCGCCAAAGCCGGCCAGGTGGTTTCCGGCTTCAGCAAGGTCGAGGGCGCGCTCCAGCATGGCCAGGCCGCAGCCCTGATCCACGCTTCCGACGGCGCCGCCGACGGAATCCGCAAATTGGACGCGATCATCGGCCAGAGAGGCGGGAATTCCGGTGAATCGCCGGTTTTCCCGATCGTTACTGTTTTAGCGTCCGAACAATTGGATTTGGCACTGGGGCGGTCAAATGTGATACATGCTGCCCTGCTCGCGGGCCCGGCGAGCAAGACGTTCCTGTCGCGCTGCCAAATCCTGGTCCGATACCGGATGGCCGATGCCGACAAGACCGCCAATGCGGCCAGAAATTCTGACTAACGAAGACAGCTTCAAAGACGGTGCGGATGCGCACCACGCAACAAGATTAGGACTGCTGAATGGTTGATACCAAAACGCCTGGCGACAAGACTTTGAGTGTCAGCAAGACCCTGACGCTCAAGCCGCGTGTCGAAACCGGCACCGTGCGCCAGAGCTTCAGCCACGGCCGGACCAAGCAGGTCGTGGTCGAAAAGCGCGGCAAGCGCCGCGTCGGCGGCGACGCGCCGGCGACCGAAACCCATGCGCCCGAGCCGGTCGCAGCCGCGCCGAAGCCGGCTGCGGCTCCCGTCGCCAAGGCTCCGCTCTCCCGCCCCGCATCCGCCGCCCCCCGCAGCGGTTCCGGCGTCGTGCTGCGCACCCTGACCGAAGACGAGCGCTCCGCGCGCGCCAGCGCGCTGGCCGACGCCAAGGTCCGTGAAGTCGAAGAGCGGCGGATTGCCGAGGAAGAGGCCAAGCGCCGCTCGAGCAAGGAAGGCATCGAGCAGGCCGAACGCGAAGCCGCCGAAGCCCGCCGCAAGGCCGAGGAAGATCGCCACCGGATTGAAGAAGAAGCCAAGCGCAAGGCTGAAATCGAGGCCAAGAAGCGTTTCGGCGAGGCTGAAGCCAAGACCGCCGCGGCTCCGGCGACCGCCCGCCCCGGCGCGCCCCGCCCGGCCGGCGCCCGGCCCGCAACGACCGCGGCCGTGCCGCCGGCGCGCGCCCCCGGCGTCGCAGCCGATGCGTCCGACGAGGATGAAGGTCCGCGCCAGATCCGTCGCGGCCCCGGCGGCGCCATGCGCCCCGTGGTTCCGCCGAAGACCACCCACAAGCCCGGCCCGCAAAAGGACCGCGGCCGCCTGACGCTGGTCACCGCGCTCACGGCCGACGACGTACGCGAGCGTTCGATCGCCTCGTTCCGCCGCCGCACCCAGCGCCTGAAGGGACACGCCGCCAACGAGCCGAAGGAAAAGCTCATTCGCGAAGTGACGATCCCCGAAGCCATCACGATCCAGGAACTCGCCAACCGCATGACCGAGCGCGCGGTCGACGTCATCCGCCTGCTGATGAAGCAGGGCGCGATGCACAAGATCACCGACGTGATCGATGCCGACACCGCGCAGCTGATCGCCGAGGAAATGGGCCACAGCGTCAAGCGCGTTGCCGCCTCCGACGTCGAAGAAGGCCTGTTCGACATCGTTGAAGATGCCAGCGATACCGAGCCGCGTTCGCCGGTCGTGACCGTGATGGGCCATGTCGACCACGGCAAGACCTCGCTGCTCGACGCGCTGCGCCACGCCAACGTGGTCTCCGGCGAAGCCGGCGGCATCACCCAGCATATCGGCGCCTATCAGGTGACCTCGCCGGAAAGCGGCAAGAAGATCACCTTCATCGACACCCCCGGCCACGCCGCGTTCACCGCGATGCGCGCCCGCGGCGCCAAGGTCACCGACATCGTCATCCTGGTGGTGGCGGCCGATGACGGCGTCATGCCGCAGACCATCGAGGCGATCAACCACGCCAAGGCGGCGAAGGTTCCGATGATCGTGGCGATCAACAAGATCGACAAGCCCGACGCCAAGCCGGAGCGCGTGCGCACCGAACTGCTGCAACATGAAGTGCAGGTCGAATCGTTCGGCGGCGACGTCGTCGACGTCGAGGTGTCAGCCAAGAACAAGACCAACCTCGACAAGCTGCTCGAGATGATTGCGCTGCAAGCCGAATTGCTCGACCTCAAGACCAATTCGGAACGCCCCGCAGAAGGCACCGTGATCGAAGCCAAGCTCGATCGCGGCCGCGGCCCGGTCGCGACCGTATTGGTCCAGCGCGGCACGCTCAAGGTCGGTGACATCATCGTCGCCGGCGCCGAAATGGGCCGCGTCCGCGCGCTGATTTCCGACCAGGGCGAGAACCTCACCGCGGCCGGACCGTCGGTCCCGGTCGAAGTGCTCGGTTTCAACGGCCCGCCGGAAGCCGGCGATCGCCTCGCCGTGGTCGAGAACGAAGCCCGCGCCCGTCAGGTCACGAGCTATCGCGCCCACCAGAAGCGCGAAAACGCCGCCGCCTCGATTTCCGGCATGCGCGGCTCGCTCGAACAGATGATGTCGCAGCTCAAGACCGCGGGCCGCAAGGAATTCCCGCTGATCGTGAAGGCCGACGTGCAGGGCTCGCTCGAAGCGATCCTGGGCTCGCTGGAAAAGCTCGGCACCGACGAAGTCGCAGCGCGCATCCTGCATGCGGGCGTCGGCGGCATCTCCGAATCCGACGTCACGCTGGCGGAAGGTTTCAACGCCGCGATCATCGGCTTCTCGGTTCGAGCCAACAAGGAAGCCGCGGCCGCCGCCAAACGCAACGGCATCGAGATCCGCTACTACAATATTATTTACGACTTGGTCGATGACATCAAAAAGGCGATGTCGGGCCTGCTCGCGCCGACGCTGCGCGAAACCATGCTCGGCAACGCCCAGATCCTGGAAGTGTTCAACATTTCCAAGGTCGGCAAGGTCGCCGGCTGCCGCGTCACCGACGGCACCGTGGAACGTGGCGCCAATGTGCGCCTGATTCGCGACAACGTCGTGGTGCATGAAGGCAAGCTGTCGACGCTGAAGCGCTTCAAGGACGAAGTGAAGGAAGTGCAGTCCGGCCAGGAATGCGGCATGGCGTTCGAGAATTACGGCGACATGCGTCCGGGCGACGTTATCGAGTGTTATCGCGTGGAAACCATCCAGCGCAGTCTGTAAGTCCAAATCTTACAGGCGCTGGATATTTCGAGCTAAACCGTCATGCCACGCGAAAGCGGGGCATCCAGTAGTCACCGCAATTAAAATTTGAGCACGGAATACTGGATCACCCGCTCCAGTGCGCAAATTGCGCACAAGGCGGGTGATGACGACAATTGGGATTTTGACAATGCCCCGTCACCACACCAAGAGTTCCGCCCCCGGCGGCTCGCAACGGCAATTGCGCGTCGGCGAGACCGTACGCCATGCCGTCGCCGATATTCTGTCCCAGGGTAACGTCCACGACCCCGATCTCGAAGGCCACATTATTACGGTTCCCGAGGTACGCATGTCGCCCGACCTGAAACTCGCCACCGTTTACGTGATGCCGCTCGGCGGCCGCGACACCGACGTGGTGCTGGCAGCCCTTGAACGCAACAAGAAGTTCCTGCGCGGCGAGATCGCGCACCGCGTTAACCTGAAATTTGCTCCTGATCTTCGCTTCCGCACCGACGAGCGATTCGACGAAGCGGAACGTATCGAGAAATTACTGCGAACACCTGCGGTGCAAAGAGACCTCGCACCCGATTCGGACGACGAATAATGACAATGACGATCGCCAACAGCGCGATCGCTTCGGAAAACACCGAAGCAATCGACGCAGAAAAAAATATTTTTGTAGAAGCCCGAGACGACGTCGAACGCCGCGGCAACCACGATCCGCGCCAAGAATCACGTCAGGATCAACGTCAGGGCAAGCAGCCACGCCAGAACAATCAGCCGCGGCGCGACAAGCGCGACGTCCATGGCTGGGTGATTCTCGACAAGCCGATCGGCATGACCTCGACGCACGCGGTCGCCGTGCTCAAGCGCCTGTTCCAGGCCAAGCGCGCCGGCCATGCCGGCACCCTCGATCCCTTGGCCTCCGGCGGCCTGCCCATTGCTCTGGGAGAAGCAACCAAGACGGTTCCGTTCGTCATGGACGGCCGCAAGCGCTACCGCTTCACGGTCGCCTGGGGCGAGGAACGCGACACCGACGATACCGAGGGCCGGGCCACCCAGACCAGCGATCAGCGGCCCTCGGCAGACGCCATCCGGGCCCTGCTGCCGCGTTTTACCGGCCTGATCGAGCAGATCCCGCCGCAATATTCCGCCATCAAGGTCCAGGGCGAGCGCGCCTACGATCTGGCGCGGGACGGCGAAACCGTGGAACTGAAGCCTCGGCCGGTCGAGATTCACGAATTAACCCTTGTGGAACATGG
>Ga0070679_100006015_pt1 | contig 11290 bp, 10 predicted proteins | sample KBSC63BmetaG_FD_65652 | JGI IMG/M metagenome (GOLD analysis project Ga0070679, IMG submission 65652) | Corn rhizosphere microbial communities from Kellogg Biological Station, Michigan, USA - KBS C6-3B metaG | ecosystem: Host-associated > Plants > Roots > Rhizosphere | place: USA: Michigan... | reverse complement strand
CCCGGCTTGCACTGAAACGCGTTCGCGAACTCCGGCAGATTCGACAGCGGCCCATCCACCCGGAAGCGCGCCGGCGAATGCGGATCCACCGTCACCTTCATCCGCGCCGTCTCCGGCCGCATCTTCATGCACCACGCCTGCGCCGTCCCGAGGAAGAAGAGCTGATCGTCGGTCCACTTGCCCACCTTTTGCGCCGCCGCCCCGCCGCGCCCCTTGACGTACGCCGCGTGCGCCAGCTTCAACCCGCCGAGGTCCGCGATGTTCTCGCCGAGCGTCAGCTTGCCGTTCAGGTGCAGATCGTCGACGGCGACGTACCCGTTGTACTGATCCACCACGCACTGCGCCCGCGTCTCGAACTCCTTGCCCACCGGCGCCGACCACCAGTCGCGCAAGTTGCCCTTGGCGTCGAACTGCCGCCCCTGATCGTCGAACCCGTGCGTCAGCTCGTGCCCCATCACCATGCCGATGGCGCCGTAGTTGACCGGCTTGACCGCCGCGCGATTGAAGAACGGCGGCTGCAGGATGCCCGCCGGGAACACCATCTCGTTCAGCGACGGCTCGTAGTACGCGTTCACCGTCGGCGGCGTCATGATCCACTCGTTGCGATCGACGGGCTTACCGATCTTCGCCAGCTCGCGATGCGTCTCGAACTCGCTCGCGCGCATCACGTTCGTCCAATACGAATCGCGCTGCACCTCGAGCGCGTCGTAGTTGCGCCACTGGTCCGGGTAGCCAATCTTGTTGACGATCGCCGCCAGCTTCTCGTGCGCCTGCGCGCGCGTCGCGTCGTCGAACCACTTGAGCCCGTCGAGGTCCGTTCCCATCGCCGCCTCGATCTCGCGCACCATCGACTGCGTGCGCTCCTTGCCCTCGGCGCCGAACGTCTTCTCCACGAACGCGCGCCCGAGCGCCTCGCCCATCAGCCGATCGGCCGCGTGCGTGCAGCGCTTCCAGCGCGGCTCCAGCTCCGCCGTCCCCGACAGGGTCTTGCCGTAGAAGGCGAAGTTCTCGTCGACGAACGCCTTCGACAGCGCCGGCGCCGCGCTGTGCACCACGTGCCAGCGCAGATACGTCTTCCAGTCGGCCATCGACGTCGCCGTCAGCATCTTGTTCAGCGCCGCGAAGAAGTCCGGCGACAGCACGTTGATCTTGGTGACCTCGGGCGCGCCCACGTCGCGCAGATACGCCTTCCAGTTCCACTTCGGCATCGTCTTCTCGATGCCCGTCAGATCGAGCCGATGGTTGATCTTGTTCGGATCGCGCCGATCGACGCGCGCCATCGACGCCTGCGCCAGCGCCGTCTCGATCTTCAGCACCGTCGCGGCGTCCTTCTTCGCCTGCTCCGGCTTCTCGCCGGCGAGCGTCATCATCTTCTCGACGTGCGCCTCGTACGCCTTGCGCAGCTCCGGCATCTTGCCCGTCGACGAGAGGTAGTAGTCGCGATCGGGCAGCCCGAGCCCGCCCTGATCGAGCGATCCGATCACCAGGCTCGCGTCCTTGAAGTCCTGCTGCTCGCCGAACTCGAACATCGGATTGCCGATCGACAGGTGGATGCGCGCCACCTCCTTCTCCAGCGCCGCCAGATCGCGCACCACGTCGACGCGCTTGAGCTCCTGCTTCAGCTCCGCCGGCGCGCTCGTCTCGATGGCCGCCTCGTCCATGCAGGTGCCGTAGAGCGCGCCCAGCTTGTCGGCGTACTGCGTCTGCAGCTGCCCCTTGGCCGCCGACTCGAGCAGCTCGTGCAGCTCCTTCTCGTTGCGCTCCTCGATCACCGAGAAGCCGCGGTACCACGACGCCTTGTCGGCGGGGATCTCGGTGCGCTTGACCCAGTTGCCGCAGGCGTACTGATAGAAGTCGTCGCACGGGTTGACGCTGGAATCGATCGCGGTCTCGTCGAGCCCGGTCTCGACGGGCGCCGGCGGCGCGACGGGCGGCGCCGCGTTGGCGACGGGCGCGGCCGGCTTGGCAGCCTCTTGATGGCAGCCGGCAGCGACGAGGAGCACGAGCAGCAAACGACGCATGGGACCTCCTGGAGCGGAAAGTAGTGGCGGCCCGCTAATAACCTATATTGATGGCGATGGCCAGACGGCTGATCCCGGAGGCAGGCGACGCCGTCGTCGACGTCGGCGGCCGCCGCGTCAAGCTGACCAACCTCGACAAGCCCTTCTGGCCCGACATCACCAAGGGCGATCTGATCCAGTACTACGTCGACGTCTCGGAGTGGCTGCTGCCGCACCTCGCCGACCGCGCCATGGTCATGAAGCGCTATCCGCACGGCGCCGCCGGCGACTTCTTCTTCATGAAGCGCGCGCCGTCGCCGCGCCCCGACTGGATCGAGACCATCGCCATCGATCACGGCTCGGCGGGCGTGATCGATTTTCCGATGGTGCAGGACGTGCCGTCGCTGATGTGGTGCATCAACCTCGGCTGCATCGATCTCAACCAGTGGTACGCGCGCAAGGACGATCCCGATCGCCCCGACTACGTCCACTTCGATCTCGATCCCGGCGACGCGCCGTTCGCCGCCGTCAAGGAGACCGCGCTCATCGTCGGCGAGACGCTGCGCGGCCTCGGCATGACGCCGTTCGCCAAGACGAGCGGCTCCAAGGGCATCCACGTGTACGTGCCGATCGAGCGCGGCCCGGTGCAGGAGTCGGTGTGGGAGTTCGCCAAGACCGTCGGCACCGAGATCGCGAGCCGCTATCCGAAGCTGATGACGGCCGTCTACGCGCGCGCGCGGCGGCCGGCCGGCCGCGTCCTCGTCGACTTCAACCAGAACCGCTGGGGCGCGACGCTGGCGTCGATCTATTCGGTGCGCCCGACGCCCGAGGCGTCGGTGTCGATGCCGGTGACGTGGAAGGAGCTGCCCAAGATCGAGATCGCCGACTTCACGCTGCACAACGTGCCGGCGCGGCTGAAGAAGAAGGGCGACTTGTGGGCGCCGCTGGTCAGCGGCGACGACGATCCGGTGCGCTTCGACCTCGGCCGCTACGTCAAGCCGCTCGCCCACACCACGAAAAAGCCGCGCTGGGGCACGAACAAGAAGACACGCCGCCGCGGTTAGCCGCGCGCGTCCTCAGTACGCGACGCTCAGCGGCGTCTTCGCGCCGTCGAACACGTTGTCGAGCTCGCCGTTGACCCCGCGCATCGGCTCGTAGCTGCGCTCGCCCCACGGCTCGTCGATGCGCATGGCGTCGAGCAGCTGCGCCCACGACTTGTTCGTCCCGTCGAGGAGCGCGATCAGATACTTCGCCGTCGACTCGCCCATGCCGTTCCAGTACGCCGGCAGCCCGTTCATCACGACCTCGAGATCGCGCGACCCCTCGGGATGCATGCCGATGAAGTCGAGGTCGTAGTAGTTGTACGACAGGCACGAGTTCACCAGCATCACCTGGTAGCGATCGGGGAAGTTGCCCGCGCCGTAGTTGGTCGGCTCGAGCGGCCCGTGGCCGAAGTGGCTGTGGCCGGCGTACGCGAACACGTCGCCGTACCAGAACGCCTCGAGATAGCGCCACAGCGCGCGCTGCTTCGTCTCCGCCGTGCCGTCGTCCTCGACGCCCCAGAACGAGCGGATCTCGACGGTCATCTGCCGCGTCTGGCCCGCCATCGTCACCGTCGCCGGCATGTCCCAATAGATCCAGCGCTCGCTGAAGCGATCGATCACCTGCTGCCGCAGCGCCTCCTCTTTCTGCGCGTCGCCGGCGACGGCAGCGGGCCAATTGGTCCCCTCGATCATCCAGTGCGCGACGTCGTCCCAGGTGACGCCGGCGAGCTTGTCGCCATCGACGTAGAAGTCGAGCAGCATCGCCTGCGGATTGGTGTACGTCACCGCCAGCGACGGAAACCTCTGCCGCAGCGTGCGCAACAGCCGCTGATACTCGATGGCGCCGAGATCCTGCGAGTCGCGCTCGTTCGACTCGACGCCGACGAACGCGTAGACGACCAACTTCTGCCGATCGGAGCCGAAGCCCCACAGCCGGTCGTACTCGGGATACTTCGTCGGCGCCGCCGCGATCGGCGTCAGCTTGGCGCGCGCGCCGACGAAGCGGCGGTTGGCGTCCGACGCCGGAATCGCGGGCGTCGTCGACGCCGGCAGCTTCGCCAGATCGGCGTTGATCGCCGCCTGCTCGGCGTTGATCAGCGACGCGCAGGCCGACTGCCGCGGCTGAAAGTGGTACCAGATCGAGTCGCCGTCGGTGGGCTCGTCGACGCACGCCGGCTGCAGCGCCGCGGCGCCGGCGGCGTAATCGCCGAACAGCATGGTGAACGCAAACGCGTTGCCCGGATCCTGCGCCTTGGCCACGAGCGCGGTGTCCGTGTAGTGATAGCGCACGCGCTCGACGCTGCCGGTGGTGCGGCCGCTGGTGTCGACGACGGCGAGCGTGTCGCGCGTCCAGCCCGCCGGGTCGAGGTTGTGCAGCGCGGCGCGATCTTCGATGCCGACGCCGAGCTCGCGCAGCGCACCGAGCGACGACTTGACCTGCCTGGCGATGGCCGCCTGGATCGTGGCCACGTCGGCGTCGGCGGCGACGTAGACGAAGCTGTCCCAATCGATCTGCCGGGTCGTGCCGCCGACCGACGTGAGGTCATCGCCCGACTCGTTACCGCCGTTGCCGTCTTTGAGAACCGCGCCGGAACAACCTGCCACCCAAAGGACGATCGCCAACCAACCGCTCGCCAGGATCCGCATCGCTCGTAAGCCTCCGGGCGGCGCGGCTCAGCAAGCGACACGCCACGAAACATGGCAAATCTTTCGCGCGGTTGACCGCTACGGGGTGTGCAGCCCTGTCACAGCTGGCAGCGCCACTAGTCACTCAACGCTGAGTTACGCTAGGTCGCCTGGGGTGCGGGTGGCGCGGCGATTGAAATGACCAAAGGCATGGCGTCGAGAATGGTTTTGGTGCTGGAGGACGATCAGAACCTGCAGGAATCCGTGCGCAGGGTCGCCGAGCGACTCGGCTACAAAGTCGTCTCCGCCCGCTCGCTCGCGGAAGCCAAGCGCCTCCTCGAGCGCATCGCGCGCCCGTGCCTGGTCCTGCTCGACACGCTCATGAAAGAGGGGCTCGAGGCGATGACCCACCTCGGTGCTCAGTATCCGCTGGCCACGATCCCGGTCCGCTTGTCGGCGTCGAACGTGCGACGCATGTCGAAGAAGTCGGTGCACCTCGATCTGTTGCGCGAGGCGCTCAAGCAGCACTGCGGACCGAGTGACCCCGAGGGCGCGGCCAAGTAGGCCGCGGCGAGTCAGCGGTCGAGGATTTCGTAGATCAGCCCCCAGCGAATACCGCGGTCGCTGACGATGCACTCGGCGGCGCCGGCGCGCGCCATCACGCGCGCGAGGATGACGGCGCCGGCGTAGATGACGTCGGCGCGCTTGGGATCGAGCCCGGGCGTGCGGCGCTTGTCGGCGAGCGGCGTCGCGGCCAGCGTGTCGACGAGCGCGTCGACGGCGGCGCGCGACAGCCTGGCGCCGTGCACGCGGGTGGCGTCGTAGCTGTCGAGGCGCTGCGCCATCGCGGCCAGCGTCGTCACCGTGCCGGCGATGCCGACGAGCGCGCCGCGCAAGGGCGGCGCGGCCGCCAGCGCTTCGTCGACGGTGGCGACGAGCCGCGCGTGCTCCTCGCGCGCCGGCGGATCGTGCGCGACGATGCGCTCGGTCAGCCGCACCGAGCCGATCGGCAGCGAGATCACGCCCTCGACCTCGCGCTCGCCGACGATGAGCTCGGTCGAGCCGCCGCCGATGTCGACGACCGTGCGCCGGCCCAGCGACGGGAACGAGCCGGCGACCGCGCGCCAGCACAGCCGCGCCTCGCGCTCGCCGTCGATGACCTCCATGCGCCCGCCGGCGCTCTTCAGCGCCTGCGACGCGCGCGCCACGAAGTCGCCGCCGTTCTCCGCCTTGCGCACCGCCTCGGTCGTCACCGCGGCCACGCGCTCGCACCCGTACTTCGCGATCGCCGCGGCGAATTCGCCGACGACCGCGACGGTGCGCGCGATCGCCTCCTCCTTCAAGCGCCCGCTGCGATCGAGCCCTTCGCCGAGCCGCACGATCTCGGCGCGCTCGTCGATCGCCTGTTCGCCTTCGGTGATCGTCAACAGCGCCGTGTTCGTGCCGACGTCGATCGCTGCGACGCGCATCGCTACCTCTTCATGAGCGACGGCGACCACTGCGGCGCCTTGGCGCTGCCGCGATAGACCTGCCGCTCGGTGCGCCCGTCCGCCGTCGACACCCAGATGCCGCTGGCGCGCTCGAAGCCGATGGCGCGCCCGTTCGGCGCCCACGTCGGCCGCACGCTCGAGCCGTGCCCCTCGGTGACGCGCGTGTACTGCTCGGTGTCGGGGTTGATGGTGAAGATGTCGGTCGCGAACTTTTCGTCGCGCGCGGAGAACGCGATCTGCGGCGTGTCGAGGCGCGGGCACCACGACGGCTCCTGGTTGTAGTTGCCGCGCCGCGTGAGCTTGCGCTGCCCCGAGCCGTCGGAGGCCATGACCCAGATTTGCGGGCTGCCGTGGCGATCGGAGACGAAGGCGATGCGCGAGCCGTCGGGCGACCACGACGCCGAGGTGTCGATGCCGCGATCGTTCGTCAGCCGCTTGATGATCTGCCCGCTCGTCGAGAGCAGGTAGAGCTCGCTGTTGCCGTCTTGCGACAGCGTCGCCACGATCTTGCTGCCGTCGGGCGACCAGGCCGCGCCCATGTTGAGGCCCGGCCGCGACGAGAGCATGCGCGGCCGCCCGCCCGACGACGGCACCACGAACAGATCGGGCTTGCCGTTGACGAACGAGGTGAACGCGATCTCGGCCCCCGACGGCGACCAGGTGGGCAGGATGTTCTGCGAGCCCTTGGTGATCGCGGTGGCGCCGTAGCCGTCCCAGTCCATGACGGTGATGTCCTTGCGCTTGCCGTCGCCCGCGGCGAACACGATCTTCGAGGCGAAGAAGCCGTCCTCGCCCGTGTAGTACTTGACGACGTCGTTGGCGAACTGGTGCACCAGCTGCCGCACCTGCGCCATCGGGCCGCGATAGTCCTTCGACAACACCGGCACGTCGCCCTTGGCGACCTCGAACAGGCGGAACTCCAGCTTGACGTCGCTGCCGTACGCCGTCGCGCGCGCCTTGACCACGCCCTCGGCGCCGACGTTGCGCCAATCGGGCGGGTTGATGATGAGCTGCTCGGCTTGCAGGTTGGCGAGGAACGACGCCGGGTCGAGCACCTTGAAGAAGCCCGAGAGCGCCAGGTCGTTCGACAGCACCGTCTCCGCCGTGGTGGCGTTGGTCTTGTCGCCGAGCGGCAGCGGGATGGCCATCTTGTACAGATCGCGGCCGCCCGAGGTGATCTTGAAGCGCACGGCGTCGTCGGCCGATTGCGCCTCGGTCGGTCGCTGCGCGGCGGCGAGCACGATCAAGGTCGCGCACGCGGTCCCGACGGTGAGCACGATTCTCTTCTTCGCGGTGATGGTCATCATTTGGCTGGTGGGCTCAGCTCCGCGCACAGCTTGCCGTGCGTCGCGAGGTATTTGAGGTTCTTCGGACCGGCTGGCGTCTGCAGATCGCGATCCGGCGGCGGCGGCAGCTTCTTCGTCGTCGACAGCGCGGCGTCGAGCGAGCTGTCGAACTGCGAGTTGCCGCTCGACTGCACGATCTTGTAGGTGGTCAGCGAGCCCGACTCGGAGATGGTCAGGCACGCCACCGCCGTCAGCTTGGCCAGCTGCGCGTCGGTGAGCGTCGTCGGCACGCTCCACGCCGAGCCGATCTGATCGACGAGCTGCAGGATGTACGGATCGCCCTTGGCCTCCGACGCCGTGCCCGCGCGCGATCCCGTCAACGAGCCTTCGTTCGACGGCTCCACGCCCTCGTTCGGATCCTGCAAGTTCTTGAACTGCTCGGCGTGCGTCTTCTTCAGCGGATCGACGTCCTTCGGCTCTTCCTTCTTGTCGATGTGCGGCAGCGCGTTCAGATCTTTTGCCACCTTGATCTCGGGCGGCTTGTCTTTGACGTGCCCTTCCTTGTGCGGCAGGAACGACAGATCGCGCGGCTTGCCGAAGCGCACCAGCTGCGCGTCGACGTAGTTCTCCTTCGAAATGGTCGTGTGATGGAACGAGAACATGCGCATGATGAAGGCGCCGCCGAGCACGCCGGCGTGCAGCACGACGGTCAACAAGATCGCCCAGAAACGCAGCGGATCGCGGCGCTCGATCGCTTCCATCTCTACTTCAACGGATCGGTCACGAGGCCGATCTTTCCGCCGCCGTTGCGCGACAGCGCCGCCATCACCTTGACCACGTCGCCGTAGGGAAGGGCCTGGTCGGCGTGGACGTAGACCTCGCCCTCGGCCTGCAGCTTGGCGTTGCCCTTGAGCGCCTTTTCGAACTCGTCGCCGAACTTGAACGGCGTCTTGACGATGTAGACCAGCTGGTTCTTGTCGAACTCTTTGGGCACCGTGATGATGAGCTTGCCCTGATCGTCGGGGATGGCCTGCGCGTCGGCTTTGGGCAGCGTCACCGGCACGCCGACCTGCAGCATCGGCGCCGCGACCATGAAGATGATGAGGAGCACCAGCATGACGTCGACCATCGGCGTCACGTTGATCTCCGCCATCATCCCGCCCCCGCCGCCGCCGGAGCCGCTAGACATCGCCATGGTCGTTACCTCAAAAAGTGGCGCTTCACGATGTTGAGGAAGTCGTTGGAGAAGGCGTCCATCTCCGCCGACAGCACCTTGATCTTGCGCAGGAACCAGTTGTAGGCCATGACCGCGGGCACGGCGGCGATGAGGCCGACGGCGGTGGTGCCGAGCGCCTCGGCGATGCCGGGCGCCACGGTCGCGAGGTTGGCCGAGCCCTGGTTGGCGATCTGGTGGAAGGCGTCGATGATGCCGATGACCGTGCCGAAGAGGCCGATGAACGGCGCGGCCGAGCCGACGGTGGCGAGAAACGGCACCATCGACTCGAGCACCGTCGATTCGTGCGTGGCGGCGCGGCGCAGCGCGCGCTCGATGTTCTCGAGGTCGCCCTCGCCGTGCCACACCTCGCCGACGGCGGCGGTGGCGCCCTGCGCCTTGGCGTTCTGCAGCTTCGACAGCTCGACGTAGCCCGCCTTGAACATGTGCGCGATGGGCGAGCGCCGCTTGTGCTCCGCCTCCTGATAGACCGCGTCGAGCCGCTTGGCCTGCCAGAACGCCTCGAGGAAGCGCAGCGACTCGCCCTGGGCGCGATTCAAGTAGAGCGCCTTGTACCCGATCACGTACCAACCGATGATCGAGAGACAGACGAGCAGGAAGAGGACGCCGCGGACGACCCCGGATGCGCCGAGCAGGAGCTGCAAGAGATCGAAGCTGCCGTTGCCCTGCGCGGCCATGGGGGCGGCCGACAGAAGGAGGGTGATCATCTCTTACGGGGGTACCACGCTGATCGGGGCGCGTCAAACGTGCTACCGTCGAGAAACGTGCTGAGCCCGATCCGAATTTGCACGCTGGCGGCGGCGGCGCTCGCGCTCGCCGGCTGCAACGGCAACGGGGGCGCCGTCAGCGTGCGCTGGCGCGTCGCCAACTTGTCGACGGGCGCGACGTTCGATCCGATGAGCGTCGCCGCCGCCGATCACTCGTGCTGCTCCGACCTGGCGCCGGGCCGCGTCTGCTCGCCGACGAGCACGTGGGTGGTGCGCTCGGTGAGCGTGACGCTGCGCGATCCGTCGACGGGAGAGCCGGCCGCGGGCATCGAGCCGCGGCGCTTCCCGTGCGACAAGGGCGAGTCGACGACGGCGTTCGATCTGCCGGCCGGCACCTATGCGATCGGGCTTTCGGCCGACGTCTTCGACGGCAAAGGCGATGCCGCGCCGGGGGTGGTGCCGCCGCCCGAGCTGCACACCATCGTGCGCGGCGAGGTCGTCAACCTCCAGGACATTCAAATCGGCGTGCAGCCGTTGCCCCCGGGGGCGCCGGTTCCCTTGCCGCAGGGTACCGCCATGGTTACCTTCTAACGTATGGCCCGCGGACCTTCGCAGTGGGATACGTTGGGGCTCAAGCCCGATCGCGGCGTCATCGGCGCGATGATCGCGCTGACGCTCGTCTGGCTGGTGTTTGCCGTCGGCGGCCGCGCCGTGCAGCTGTTCTACCTCGAGCACCTGATCTTGCGGCCGCGTGCCGCGTTCGGCTGGGAGCCGTGGCAGCTGCTGACGAGCGGCTTCGTCAACGTGCAGCTGCGCGACGTCTTCTTCGTCGCCGTGTCGCTCATCTTCTTCGGCAATCCGATCGAGCAGCAGCTCGGCGAAAAGACGTTCTGGAAGGTGTTCATCGGCGGCGCCATCGGCGGCGCCATCTTCGCGGCGGCGCTGGGGCGGCTGCTCGCGCCCGACGCGCACTTCACCGGATCGCAGCCGGCGGTGACGGCGCTGCTCATGGCGTTCGGCGCGCTGTGGGGCGGGCAGCAGGTGCGCGCGTACGGCGTCATGCAGATGAGCGCGCGCACGATGGCGTGGATCTTCGTCGGCATCACGGCGGCGACGTACCTGTTCGCCATCGGCGACGATTGGCAGCAGGCGCTGCTCGGATTGGCGGCGATGACGGGCGCGGCGCTCGCCGGCTGGCTGCTCACGCGGCGCGGCGGGATGGACGTGGGCGGCTCGCTCGATCGCATGAAGATGTGGCGGCTCAAGCGGCGCTACAAAGTGCTCACGGGCGGGCGCGACACGCCCCCCAACAAGCGCTGGCTCAATTAGTAGCCACTCTCTGATAAGATAGCGACGTGCCGTCGAATCCGAGGGATCCCGGACTCTACGAAGAGAGCCCTGCGCTGACCACCGTCTTCGACGGCGCGCGCGCGACGGTGCGGCATCTTCGCAAGTCCAAGGTCGTGGTCGTGTCGGGGGCGGAGCAGGGGCGCGAGGTCGAGGTCGGAAAGCCGCGCGTGACCGGCGGGCGCAGCATCATTAATGACCTCGTGCTGTCGGACAAGGCGATCTCGGGGTCGCACTTCGAGATCCTGGCGCGCGACGACGGCTACCGGCTGCGCGATCTCGATTCGACCAACGGCACGTTCATCGGCGATTTGCGCATCCGCGAGGTGTGGCTCAAGCCGGGCTCGGAGTTCCGCGTCGGGCACACGACGCTGCGCTTCGTGCCGACGCAGGACATCGTCGAGATCCCGCTGTCCAAGCGCGACACCTTCGAGAGCGTCACCGGCTCGTCGGTGCGCATGCGCGAGATCTTCGCCACGCTCGAGAAGGTGGCGCCGTCGGAGCTGACGGTGCTGGTCACCGGCGAGACCGGCACCGGCAAGGAGATGATCGCGCGC
>Ga0070679_100006008_pt1 | contig 11297 bp, 4 predicted proteins | sample KBSC63BmetaG_FD_65652 | JGI IMG/M metagenome (GOLD analysis project Ga0070679, IMG submission 65652) | Corn rhizosphere microbial communities from Kellogg Biological Station, Michigan, USA - KBS C6-3B metaG | ecosystem: Host-associated > Plants > Roots > Rhizosphere | place: USA: Michigan... | reverse complement strand
CTTGGCAACGGCAACGCCGGCATGATCCCCAGGCATGCCAATGTTCTGTGGCCGCAGCTTGCCGATGATCGGCTGACTGCGACCCTGATTGCTGACGGTCATCATCTGCCCGGCGACATGCTGAAGACGATCTTGCGGGCCAAGGGGATCGATCGATGCATTCTCGTTTCGGATGCGGTTTCAGTCGGAGGGCTTCCGCCCGGGCGGTACCAGACAGCAGTTGGCGGCGAAGTGGAACTCCATCACAACGGACGACTGAATCTGGCCGGAACGGAGTTTTTTGCTGGTGCGGCACTCCCCTTAAAAGATGGCATCATGAGAGCCGTTTCCAGCGCCGGGATCTCCTTGTCTGAAGCTCTGATGATGGCAACCGTTAATCCAGGCCGCTTCGTCGGAGGCGCCGGAGTGATCCGTCCCGGTGCGCCGGCTGATCTCATTCGGTTCACCGTTGCGGACAATGCTTGTGGTCTAAACATTGAAAGAGTCTGGCTCAAAGGTCAACAGTGGCCTGGCGGATAGAAGCATTTTTTCGCAAATGCAATGCGCGAAAAGTATTGATCTGATCGTGTTATTCGATTGGACTTTTGATGTCTGCGGCGGTAAACGTGAGAACGTATTGCTCGATAACATCCGGCACATGCCTGCGGCGGCTTGGAGGGTTATGCGATTCCGAATTTTCTTCCTGATTGCACTCGTGGCAGTGCTCACCTCGTTTACTGCATTGGCCTGTCCGCAGCAGACTACGCCGCTGCCTTCCGCCGCCACAGGCACAGTCGAGCAAAGAGTCTTTCACAGCAACTCGCTCCAGCGTGACATGCCATATCAAGTGGTGCTGCCGATAGGGTACGTAGCAGGACGGCAGCGTTATCCTGTGCTCTATCTGTTGCATGGCTGGCAAGGTAACGAAACCGACTGGATCAAACTCACTCACCTCACGGAACTCTCTGCGAGTTATCAACTCATCATCGTCACACCGCGAGCAGAGAACTCCTGGTATGTAAACTCCGATACAAAGCCCGCCGATCATTATGCCGATTACATACTGGATGACGTTATCCATGACGTGGACAGTCATTATCGGACAGTTGCTGACACGCAACATCGTGCCATTGCCGGGCTCTCCATGGGGGGCTACGGTGCTCTTCTGTTTGCGTTGAAGCGGCCCGCTCTGTTTAACTTCGCGGCAAGTATTAGTGGCGCATTTTCAGGTCCGTCGGGCATCGAGGCCGTTATGCCCCAGCTAAAGCCGAGTATCGACCAGGCGTACGGCACCTGGGGAAGCGCCACACGCAAGTTGAATGACCTGGATTCACTCATTGTCGCCGCGGACCCGGCAACCTTACCGTACCTGTTCCTCGAGTGCGGTAGCTCGGATCCGTTGCTCCCATCCAATCGACACGTTGCGGCCGAGCTTTCTACGTACAGACTCCGATACGAATACCGCGAACTGCCGGGCGCCCACACGTGGTCCTTCTGGGACAATTCACTTTCCCCAATGCTGGCCGAAGTGGCAGAGCATCTTCATCTTCAGCCCGCGGCATCCGCCACGTACACCTCGCCGTAGCGCTAATACCAAATCGCAATTGCGAGGCCTGAGACTGCCTGCTTAATCCATCTAAATTCAAGATTGTTTCGGCTGCAAGATTCTATTGGACAGATCACGAACATCGAGACGAAGATTCATTGAAAGTTTATGAAGAACTTTTTTAGACAGAGCTGTAGCTTTTGCCGCGCATTCTGCGAGGCCATTTTCGAAGGCCAATTCGACAAGCATTTTCTATAGGACTGGAGTGACGCATGAGAAAGTCATTGAATCTGTTCTTGCAGTTCCTGTGTTATTCGATGCTGCTCCCCTTGGGGCTGCAGGCACAGGTTGGTGAGTCAAGTCTGGCGGGTCTGGTGAACGATCCGACAGGCGCCGTAATTCCTAAGGCGCAGATCGAGCTCCAAGGTGTGGATGGCTCGACGATTCGCTCCGTGACATCCCGGAGCGACGGTACCTATCTGATCCTGACGCTGCTTCCGGGGCGCTACAGTCTTACGGTTTCCGCCGCGGGTTTTGAGACACAGCGTACGCAGCCCTTCGATTTGACTTCGGGCCAAACGGCGGCCATCAACTTCAATCTCAAAGTTGCGAGTTCGTCCACGCAGGTGACCGTGCAAGATGTCACGCCTGTCCTGCAGACGACCTCTGAAAGCTTGAGTGCAACGCTGTCGGGGGCAGAATTGACCTCGATTCCGCTGCTTGGCCGAAGCTTCTTGAATGCTATCAGCCTGGTCCCTGGCGTCGTGCCCGTGCCCGCTGCGGGCTCCACAACAAATCACAGCCCCGTCAGTCAGTCCACTATTCCGTCCGTATTTGGCCAACGGCAAAAGGACAACAATATTCTTATGGACGGAGTGGAAAACCGCGATCCGAACTTGCTCGGTGTGGCGATTTATCCTCCGCCGGATGCGATCAAGGAAATGACCGTGGACTCCGGTGTCGGTTCTTCGGCGTACGGTCACGCATCCGGGGCCACCATCGACGTTGTCACCAAGTCCGGCACACCGTCGTACCACGGTACGCTGTGGGAGTACTGGCGCAACAACATTCTGGATGCGAAGGCGTATTTCAGCCCCTCTGTTGGGAGCTATCATTGGAACCAGTTCGGTGCTGAGGCTGGTGGTCCGCTCGTTCTTCCATGGCTAATTCACAACACGAATAAGTGGTACGTCTATGGCTACTACGAGGGTGTTCGCATCACTTCGCCGGCGAACTTTCTAGCGACCGTTCCTACACCCGCTGAAGTCGCTGGTGACTTCAGTGCCGACGCTCCAACCGATATGACTCAATGCAAAACCCAGGTTGTCCTGGATTCTGCAGGAAAGCCCTTCTGCGCTCTTATCTATAACCCTTTTGTGACGGCGGATCCCGTTACCGGTACATATTCGCGACAGCCCTTCGACGATAATAAGCTCCCCGCGAGCCTGATCAACAAATCCGCGGCGGCCATCGCCAACTACTATCCGAAGCCGAATTATTCCCAGGCGGGTAACAGTAATAACTGGATCAACCAGGCGGGAACGCATACTAACGGGAACCAATGGGATGCCCGAGTTGACCACCAGTTTGGCGAAAAGCATAGCTTCTTCGCGCGGTACACGGGCGCCAACAATCCCAGCGACTCCGTAGGTCTTCCTGGAGTAAGCGGGCGTACCAGCGATAAACTCGTCAACGCGGTGGCCAGCGACACGTACGTGCCAACTAAGACCATGGTTGTGACCGCTCGATACGGTGTAACTGGCGTCAACTACTTCACCGGCAATTCGAGCCCTCCGGGTCTGGCGCAATCCAGCGGCCTTGGCGCCGTCTTTCCCACATTCCTGGGTGCGCAGATTATTCCTCCCATCGGCTTTGACAGCTACACAGGAATCCCGGCGTCCGATACGACCATTGGGCCCGTATTCCAAAACTCTGGCATCGTGGACGTGCAGAAGGTGGCCGGACGCCATGCCATCAGTATTGGTGGCGCCATCGTGCAGACGCATGAGGTGCAGGGCAGTCTCGCCAGCACGAACCTCAGCTTCCTCAGGGGGCAGACCGGTGGCCTTGTTGCATCTTCCCCTACTTTCCAGGCGACAAGCGGGAACGCCTTCGCAAGCTTCCTTTTGGGGCTTCCAGATTCGGCGGCCCGGCAGTTGGGTGGCGCCGTCGTGGATCAGGCGACTTACGGCTATGGGTTCTACGTGCAGGACACATGGCGCAACGGCCGCCTGACCCTGAACGGCGGTTTCCGTTATGACTACAATGCCCCGCCGGTCAACTCCTATGGACTGGGGACGTACTACTTCGAAAAAGGTGCATACGTTTTCGACCAGAAGAACCCAATCACCGGTGACGCCGCGACAATTCGTAAGGGTGGCATCACACCAGACCGCAATAACTTTGCACCCCGCTTCGGATTTGCCTACCAGGTGACGCCCACAACGGTCGTGCGAGCTTCCGCAGGCGTCTTTTACGACAGTTTCGGCTCCAACTACATTCAGGCTTCACAGAGTGCGGCGGGCAATTGGCCGTTCTCTTCGCCGCAGACCCTCTCCGGTTTGAACAAGACGGCGGTCAATGCTCAGTTGCCGAATCCGTTTCAGAACTTCGGTAATCCGATCGGCAGTGCGACAACGACCGGCTGCAGCCAGTGTCTGAACGTCAATCCGGCAAGCTCGCGTACCCCCTATGTATCGGAATGGACCCTTTCCGTCCAGAAGCAGTTTGGTCGGGCTATGGGCATCGAAGTAGCCTACTTCGGCTCCAAGGGAACCAAGCTGACAGCGCAGATGCTTGACAATATTGCGCCTAACCCGAGTCCAGATCGCGCCAGCAACCTCCAGACAGTGAGGTTTCCTGGTGTATCGCCCTATGTTCTTAACGGCTACAACGAGTTCAACTCCTCGTACAACGCTCTCGCCGTGCGGGTCCAGCGTCAGTATTTCCATGGATTGAGCTACTTAGTGTCCTATACCTGGTCCAAGAACATCGACCAAGTCGACAATCTTTCGAGCGGTAACATCTTCGGCACGGCTACTGAGAACCCAACGCGCTGGAACGGCCGCATCAATCGGGGATTGGCCGGATTCGACATAACCAATATTCTTTCGATGACTGGTACCTGGCACATTCCGGGACGCACGGGCAACCGCATCATCAACGGAGTTGTTTCGGGATGGGAACTGTCAGATATCCTTAGCCTCCACAGTGGCCTTCCATTCTCTGTCTATATCTCGGGAGATAACGAGAATGTCGGCACCGTTTCCGGACGCCAGTCGCAATTTCCGAATCAGGTTGCCAGTCCGAACATCGCTCACAGAAGCCCGGCCGAATGGTTCAATATCGACGCATTCGCAGTGCCGACTGTGGGGACTCGCGGTAACGTCGTACGCAACCCGGCAGCACTGAGGTACGGCGGCCTGGTCGACGACGATATGACGCTAGGCAAGAATTGGAATATTTATCACGAAACAAAGTTCGAGCTACGCGGCGAGTTCTTCAACCTCTTCAATCATCCTGATTTCGGACCTCCAGGTCAGACGGTGGGATCAAGCAACTTTGGAAAGATATCCAGCACTATCCTCAGTTACGGCAGAACCGTTCAGTTGGCTGCAAAAGTCCACTTCTAACTAGCCAGACAGCGGCATCGAACTCGGTGCCGCTGCGCCCAATTCATCCCTCGCCCCGCGCGACTTGATCGCTTCACTTTGAATCCAGTGCATTCACGGCTGTCCACTTGCGTGGAGCGAACGAATCGGTCCCGTGCGCGGAATGATTATGTCGTCACATCATATATCGGGCTTTCAGCTCTCACCGTTGTAGCGGCCATAGTGCCTGGGCCTGCGGCCTCGGCTGGGACGTCGTCTGACCGTTGGTCCTTTGGAGTAACGAAACGAATTACCGATTCATCACGCTAGCGCCGTCTCTTATTTCAACCATCATCAATCTCCGTTTCTTGTTGCAGGAAAACCCATGCCCGCATTACGTCTTTCAACATGGCTTGCCTCGGTTGCCGGATTCTTTTTGATCGCAGCCGCTTGCGCCACGATGTCCGCCCAAACCCCCGGCCCCCACCGTCACGCTAGCGATCGTGTGCCCGTGGTCACCGGCAATTTGAAAGTGGACAGGCTGCTCTCCAGGATGACTCTTAGCCAGAAGATTGCACTCATTCACGGCGAAAAAGATCCTCCCGGGGAATCGCAGGGGCAGGCTGGTTATATGGCGGGAGACGCGAAGCTGGGCATTCCATGGCTTCGATTGGCTGACGGTCCCCCGGGGGTGCTGACGCGGCAACCGTCCACGGCGCCAACGGGCACGATGGGCCTGGGAGCAACCTTCAGCCGCGAAGATGCTCGTCTAAATGGCGTCGTGATCGGGCGCGATGCCGCAGCTGCCGGTGTCAATATCAGTTTGCAGCCGTTCATCAACATCATGCGCGATCCCGTCTGGTCGCGCGCCTATAACCTTTTCGGGGAGGACCCGCTGCTTGTGGGCGCGATCGGGGCTGCCCAGATTGAAGGCATTCAAAGTCAGGGAGTCATGGCTGAAGCGAAACACTACATCGCTTACAACGGAGGTGGCGATGTCGTGGTGGGACAACAGGCTTTGCACGAGATTTACGCGGCGCCATTTGCCGACGCCGTGGAGGCAGGCGTCGCGTCGATCATGTGTTCCTACAACAAGGTGAATGGGAGCTTTTCCTGCGGCAACCCCGACACGCTCGAGAAGCTTTTGAAGCAGGAAATCGGATTTAAGGGTTTTGTCGTTTCCGATTGGGGCGCGAATCATGCACCTACATTTATCAACGCCGGCCTCGATCTGGAAATGGCGGGTTACACAGCCGATAACAAACCATGTTTCTTTTGCCCGGTGTCTGAACCCTTACCACCGCCACCTCCGGAGCCAGACGAGAAAAGCAAGTCGTATGAGCCGTACGCCTGGCCGGCCCGCACACCCGAGGAGCCTCCGCGGTTATATATCGGACACGGTCACCACCAGGAGCCGCCGCAGGGCATGCTTGCCGCACTGAAGGCGGGGCAGGTGACGCCAGAGCGAATTACCAAAGCTGCCGGACAAATCTTAGCTGAAGAAGACCGCTTCGGCTGGCTCGATGGCAAAGCAAAGCATGATATCTCTCCAGTGCCTTTCGATGACGACGTAAAGATCATCGAAAAGACTTCAGAGGACGCGGCGGTTCTGTTGAAGAACCAGGACCGGGCATTGCCGATAACCCAGGATGATCTGAAGTCGTTGGCGATCATCGGACCAGGTGCGGGGCAGACGATTACTATCGGCCTGTCGATGGAAAAGGCGCTGGGTATCCCAGGCCGCGAACCAGGGCCACTCGCTGCGCTGAAAGAAGCCACGCAAAATGTCCCCGATCGGCACATCCTCTATGCCGTCGCCGACGATATGACTGGCACTCCAATTCCGGCCTCGCTGTTCAGCCATTCGGGCCAGCAGGGGATTGTACGGGAGGACAGCCAGGGGAAGAGTGAAGCCATCGATCCGATTGTGGACTTCACGATCGCGAGCGGGCACGCGCTCCCCGCAGGAAGCAGCTTTACCTGGCGCGGCACGGTGGAAGTTCCGGAGACGGGAACGTATTGGATTTATACGCAATTGCTAGGCTGCTCGGCCAGACTCACCATCGACGACCTGCCGGCCGGTAGCAGCGCAGGTCTCTTCCAGCACGGCGACTTCATCCAACCCGCCGAGGATAACGTCCTGCCCAGTGTAGATAACCTGGACGACGTGCGACGGGCGGTGCACCTTACAAAAGGATCTCATTCTCTTGTACTCACGGAGAAAGCTGACGGGTCGGGCCGTCCAGTCCAGATTCGGCTGAACTGGATGTCTCCTGCCGCGCGGCAGCAGGACTATCAGACCGCGCTTGATGCGGCACGTAAGGCGAAAAAAGTCATTGTTTTTGCATGGGCCAGGGGCCGGCCAGATTATGACCTTCCCGGGGACCAGAATCAATTGATTGAAGCGATCGCGAAGATCAATCCCAACACAATCGTCGTACTCAACAATTCCCAGCCGGTTGCGCTTCCCTGGCTCAGGCAGGTGAAGTCCGTACTGGAGATGTGGTATGCGGGCGATGCAGGCGGCGCTGCTACCGCAAATATTCTCCTGGGCCGCAATAGCCCGGCGGGACGCTTGCCTTTTACGTGGGCTGAGCGACTGGATCAATATGTCTCGCACGATCCCACGCATCCTGAGCGCAGTTCCGACGGTGTTGGCGGCAAAACAACATTTTCCGAGGGGGTCCTTGTAGGTTATCGCTGGTTCGATGCTCAAAAAATACAGCCGCTCTTTCCTTTTGGATTCGGCCTTTCCTATACAACATTCGAATATTCCGGGTTGAAGGTTGCTGATGCCAAAGATGGCGGCCTCGATGTCAGCTTTCGCCTGCACAACAGCGGTGCTGTGGCGAGTGATGAGGTACCGCAAGTCTATCTGGACGCACCCGAAAGACCACAAGGACAATCAGCCCAATTTGCCGTCCGTGCGCTCGTCGCCTTTGATCGCATTCACCTGAATGCCGATGAAATCAAAACTCTCACTCTCCATGTAGCAAGCCGCCAGCTTGAGTATTGGTCTCCCGAAGCAAATCATTGGGTCCGCGCGGTGGGGCCAAGAAAACTGCATGTTGGAGCGTCATCACGTGATCTGAAGCTGGAGGCAGTAACTACACCTCCGCGCGCATGATCGTGCGGGCGTTCGTTCCCGTCAACGTAAGTCATAACTGTCTCTAAAGGAGATTAGTGGTCATGAAAAGAGCAACCGTTTCACGATTGAATGGTGTGGTTTTCTCTCTCGGCATCCTGTTCATGGCTCTGACGAGTTATGCACAGACAGCGACCCCGTATGTCAGCCCATACGCGAACTATGCTCCACCCTTTCCACGGCTCGCCATGTACTATATCGGTGGTGACGCGTATATATCCCCGGTGGACTGGCCCATCCTGGGAAGGTTCAATCTCGTGATCCTCGGCTCGAATTACGAAGGCTGGGGCGGTGGCAATTGGCTCACGGCCTCCTCTGGCTCCTGGATCAACACCTACGGAACAACTCGGACGCGCTCGCTTGTTGTTGACGGCATCCATGCCGCATCGACAGCGCCCGGTGGCACGAAGGTCTTCCAGTATGTGGAACTGCAATCCGCATATGCGACGTTTGGCCTCGCTAGCTCCTCTGGTCCCTCCGGCGGCTGGTTGGATGGCACAAACAACCACGGCCTGACAGGCACAACTACCTTAACCCTCAATTCCAATAACAACTATCCCCACTTTAGTGCCCTTATAAACAAAAATAACTGGTGGCTCTATAAGAAGGGAACTGCCCAGGCGAACGGCCTCTCCGGACCGGAGGTTGTCAGCGGCGGTTCGGGCACCAACAACTCGACCCTGTGGGTCTGGAATTTCACGCACCAGGCACCGCCCGATGCCACGTTTGGCTACCCGTACGTGGCTGCAGGCAACTACGTCTACCACGAATATATCGATGGAAATATGTCGATGTTTCCCGATGCAAGTGGCGCCTATCAAAGGCCAACGCAGGCTGTACAGAATTCCTCGCCGCATTTCGACGGAATCTTCCTGGACAACTGCTGGTACGGTCCGCTGCAAGGCGGCGACTGGTTGCGGAATGGAGCGCCTGACTCAAGTGAGGCTTCGGCACAACCCGGCACTACTTTCATTACGAATCCTGACGTTATCCCCAGCTACCAACTCGGCAATGCCGATTTTGCCCATACAATTCATTCGCTCAGCTCAGCAGCGGGCAACACAAAGATGGCCATCTGCAATAACGGCAACTGGGTAGTGGCGTCCTATCTGGGCAGTACACCCGGTTCTCCCATTGGAACTGGGAACGCACCGGCACCTCCAACAGCTATCGGTTCGCTCTATCAGCAATTTGAAGGCGGCGTGGATGAAGCCGTGATCGGCGCGTCCTTCTCAAGGGAGACTTATCAGGGGTTCAACTCTTCGATGCACCAATACATGGACCTTATGGACATGACAGCGAGTCCCAAGCTGGAGTCATTCAACCAGGAATCCCTTCATGTGAACGGTTCCGACAACTATAACCCCGCGTCCGGACAGGCCATACGTTACGGGATCGCGATGTCGCTGATGAACGACGGCTATTACGACGGCGAAGTTGCCCCAAACCACGTTGGTCCCGGGTATGTCCCAGGGAGCCCAGGTTATCCGAATGGGACGACCGCATATAACAACCCCAAGTACTGGTGGGAAGAATATGACGCCGGTGGCATCGGCACGGGCTATCTCGGTCAACCGGCAGACAACGCGAACGGCGCAGTGCAGCGCTTGCCTCGCTGGGCGTATGGAAGCAATCTTGGGATCTCCTATGGATTGCCTGGCGGTGTCTGGGCCCGCGAGTTCCAGAACGGCATCGCAATTGTGAACCCGAAAGGCAATGGTGCAGTAACCCTGGATATCAATCGGGATCTGGGTGGCCCCGGCGTCTGGAAGCACTTCCAGGGCAACGATCCTGATATCACGAACGACCCGAACGACGGTTCATCTGTGACGAGCAACCTTACGCTCCAGGACCGCGACGGCATCATTCTTCTTCGCAAGAGCAGCCTGACTGCAACAACGGTTACACCGAGCGCTTCCTCCACGCAGGTGGGTGCACCAGTTACCTATACCGCGACGGTCGCCGACCAGGTTGCTGGCGGCGCGATCCCGGCAGGTTCTGTCAATTTCACCGACAGCACAACAGGGCAGAACCTTGGTGCGGTTACTCTGGATGCCGCTGGAGCTGCGTCCCTGACCGTTTCCACTACACCGTTAGGCAGCCAGGTTATTGTGGCCACCTATCTCCCGGGAGCCGACGCTCACATCACCTCGAAAGGACAGACGGTCGTAACTTCCTACTGTGGCACGCCCACTGCCGCATCGCAAAACGTCAATGCCATCGAGAACACAGCTTCCAACATCGCTTTGGTTGCATCGGTTGGAGCGAACTGCCCGGCCGGTGATCCTCTCACCTACGCGATTGTGACCAGCCCGCATCACGGCGCCCTCACAGGTGCTCCGCCAAACATCGTCTACACGCCAGCCGCGGGCTACATAGGCCCCGACGTCTTCGACTTTACCGTCTCCGACAGTGCCGCCGCCCCTTCTACCAGCGGCGCTACGCCGGTCAACATCAACATAGCTGCGCCCACGATACAACTCGTAACCATCGCTTCGCTCACGCGGCAACTGGACGGCAGCTACCAGGCCCTGGTGACTGTGAAGAACAGTGGCACAATCGCAGCGCAGAATGCGCAACTCACTGCCGCTACACTCGGCAGCTCCTCCGGTTTGCCGCTTCCCGCATCGTTGGGAACTATCCAGTCCGGCGGCACTGCGACAGCGACAATCAACTTCCCGGCCACAGCCGGCACGTCCGGGTCGGCCGTAATTCAACACTTCACTGGAACTTACAGTGGTGGGACCTTCGGTGGAGGCAGCCGCGCTGTTCTTCCATAAGGAACATGACAGCTAAACCTTGACGAAGACCAAGATCAGAAAAAGTGGAAAGACTCCATATTGAGTTCCCCCTGGCTCAGGTCAGGGGGAACTCTCTCTGACCGCATGAGTCGAAACCGCGACCATTCAAAATGTCTTAGAGCCTGTAATTAACTTTATTCCTGTTGGCTCAAAAGTTTAGCGCCAGGGTTGCCGATCTTTGAAGCTGTAGACATGGGTAATAAGGGTGGAATCGGGTATCCGAGCGATGTGAGTGA
>Ga0070679_100006005_pt1 | contig 11299 bp, 10 predicted proteins | sample KBSC63BmetaG_FD_65652 | JGI IMG/M metagenome (GOLD analysis project Ga0070679, IMG submission 65652) | Corn rhizosphere microbial communities from Kellogg Biological Station, Michigan, USA - KBS C6-3B metaG | ecosystem: Host-associated > Plants > Roots > Rhizosphere | place: USA: Michigan... | reverse complement strand
TGCAGTACCGGCAAGGCCGGCGACGGCGCACAGCGCGAGGATGGCTGCGCGGCTCATTTCAGAACACCCAGGCGATCTGAGAGGTGAACACGTCGATGTTGGTATTGCCGAGGAGCCCCGTGCCCCGGGACATCGCGTACGTGTACATGAGCTTCAGGACGACGTTCGCGTTCGGGCGCAAGTTGATGCCGCCGGAGTAGCCGCTGATCTGGTCGTACAGCGTGTTGTCGATAGGCTTGATGTACTCGGCGATCGCGAATGGCATCGCGTTCCAGTGGTGATCGAACCTGTATCCCGCGAGCGCGTAGCCGCCCCACTGGCGACCATCGGGGATGAACCCCTTCGCGCTCGTCGCGCGCGCGCCATCGGAGTAGTGGTGGTCGTTGCCGATCAGCTCGGCCTGGACCCGAAGTCCGCCGTGGTCCCACTGCGCGTCGACGCCGTACGACTGTTCCATGTAGCTCGGTGGGGTCACCCCGGTATCGACGACACCGGTATATCGGCCCATGTAGCCCGATGCGCCGAGCTTGAGCGTTCCCGCCCACGGTGCCTCGAATTCGAGCCGGCCGCCGAACGCGGGTTTGCCGTCTGGGTCGGCGACCGAGTCCACGGGACTCCGGCCGTTCGAGATCGTCGCGTGATAGCCGACCTCGTACTCGCCGATCAGCTTCTTGCCGTACAGCTCGATGCCGGTTTGCTGCTCGGGGAAATGCTGCTCTCCGATGATGTAAGGCCGATACGGCGCGATGATCACGGGCGAGCCGTGGTCCGTGTTCCAGATCCCGTACGGCGTCAGGAACCGACCCGCGCGGATCGTGAGGTACTGGTTGACCTCGTATTCGATGTACGCGCGCTGGATCGCGATGCCGCCCCAGGTGAGCGGGCGATCGAAGTTCGTCGGGTCGTTGATGGTCGTGAGCGTCGTGTGCCCGGCGCCATCGTCGCCGCCGTTCGGCAAGTAGAGGAAGCGAACCTCGGCGAGCGTGCGCCAGTGTTCGGCCAGGTTCTTGGAGAGGTACAGGTTCAGGTTTCCCGCGGCGAACCCGTACGCAGACGGAGCGCCGAGGATCTCCCGCCGGAAATGCGTCACCTGATACGACATGTCCGCGAAGCCGTAGATGTTCAGCTTGTCGTCGAACGCCGCGGCGTTCGGATCGAGCCCGAGCGCGGCGAGGTCGGCGTCGCTCGCGGACTCCGCAGCCGGCGCTGCGGGTGCAGCTACAGGCACGGGCTCGGGCGCGACGGCGGGCGCAGGATCGGCGGCAGGCGCAGCCTCGGCCGCAGGTGCCGGGGCGGGCGGAGGGGTTTCATCGGCGGCCGGCTGCGCGTGCGCGAGTGCCGGCACCGCGAGGAGAAGTGCGACGAGGCGGTTCATAGACAAGCTCCCGCGCACAGCGTGCCGAGGCCGTACTGCGAAAAGTCGCAGCACATCGTGCCGCGAGGACACGCACCGTGGTCGAGCGAGCAGCCCGCGACGATGCACGTGTGACTCTGGTAGGTATCGCAGAACGTCGCGTCGGTCCCGGCGCAGTCGTCCGAGGTCGCGCACGCAGTGCCGAGTCCGACGAACTCGCGGCAGTACGGCTGCGTCTCCCAGGTCGCACAGGTGTACGCATCACCGCAACCGGTGTTGTCGGTGCAGGTGCTCGTGCAAGACGAGCCCGCAACGCCCGGCGCGCAATACGCGTACGCCGGGTTCGTGCAATCGGCGCCCGTCTCGCACGCGTCGCCGAGGCCGGTGATGCGCTCGCACACGTTATCGGCGTTCTTCGCGGAGCCGGGGGCGCAACCACAGGCGCCGGCGATCACGACTTCGTCGGCGGGGCAGGGCGTGCATCCGAGCTTGTCGACGATCGCGTTATCGGCGCACAGGCAGGCCTGTAGCGTCGGGTCGTAGGTCATGTTGGGGCCGCAGCGCTCGCTCGCGTCGTAGACGCAGCTGGTCGCGGCGACCAAGAGCAGGATCGAGAGTTTCATTACGCCTCTCGAATCGACCAACTCCCACCGGCGTCGAGGCGATCCGAACCACGCGATCAACGATCCGGCGGCAACGCGGGGGCGTGGATGTAGGTCTCCTGGAGCTCGCCGGTCAGCGCATCGAGCCATGCCACGATCGCGGCGACATCGTCCGCACCGAGCGTCTCGCCGAGCTGGTACTGCCCCATCATCGTCACCGCTTCGCTCAGCGTCTTCGCGGACCCATCGTGAAAATACGGAGCCGTCTTCGCGATGTTCCGCAGGCTCGGGACCTTGAAGATCATCTTGTCCGTCGGCTGATGCGTCACCTCGAACCGGCCCTGGTCGGTCTGGTTCGGCCAGTCCTCGACGACGCCTGCCTTCTGGAACGTCGAGCCACCGACGAACTCACCGGTATGACACGTGATGCATCCGAGATCGGTGAACAGCTGCAGGCCAGCGACTTCGCGCGCTGTCAGCGCGGCGCGATCGCCGGCGAGGAAGCGATCCCAGCGCGATGGCGTCACGAGCTTGCGCTCGAATGCACCGATCGCCGCTCCGACGTTGTCGTAGGTGATCGGCTTGGCGACGTTCGGGAACGCGGCCTGGAACAGAGGGAGATAGCCCGGAACCGCCTCGAGCTCGGCGACGACTGCCGAACCATCGGGCATCGCCATCTCCGCCGGATTCGTGATCGGCATCTTGGCCTGGTCCTCGATGGTCGCGGCGCGGCCGTCCCAGAACGATCGGATGTGGCCGGCGGCGTGATAGACGGTCGGCGAGTTACGCCGGCCGCGCTTGCCCTCGGCGCCGACCGACGTGATCTGGCCGTCGACGCCGTAGTGCTCGAGGTCGTGACAGCTGTTGCACGACAGGTCCTGCTTCTTCGACAACCGCTTGTCGAAGAACAGCATCCGCCCGAGGTCAACGAGCGCGGCGGATGGCGAGGCGGCCGATGTCGCCGCGATCTCGGTACGCACCGGCTTGAAGCGACGGAGCAGCCGAGGGTTGATCGTGGTGCGCGTGGGCGCCGCGGAACCGTGGGCGACGGCGCCGGCCGCGTCGGCCGTGACCGCGGTGCTCGCGGGAGGCGCCGGCTCGTCGGACGAAGAGCCGCATGCGAACAGGAAACAGAGGACGAACGCGTTGCGCATGACGAGCTCCTGACTAGACCGCGAGTTGGTGAGCGAGGTGATATGAGGACGGCCAGGGCCAAGAGAACGTGAGCGTGGTGCCGCACCCGGGACGGGATGAGACCGCGACAAGACCACCGTCGCGTTCGCATGCCTCGCGCAAGACGGCCATGCCGACGCCGCGACCCGACGTCTCCGTCGCGACCTCGCGGGTCGAGATTCCATCTGCGAACAGCGCGGCCTCGAGATCCGCGCGTGTGGCGGCCGGAAGTCCCTTCGCGCGGGCGATGCGTTCGATCGCGGCCCACTCGATCCCGGCGCCGAAGTCCTCGACCTCGATCACGAGCCGATCGGACTCGTGCTTCGCGCGGAGCACCAGCTCACCGGCGCGGTCCCGCGTGCGCGCCTCCGGAGCCGCGACGCCGTGGTCGATCGCGTTGCGGATCGCGTGGACGAACGCGGCCCAGAACGGCGCCCAGCGCGCGGGTAACCTCAGTGCAGGATCGACCTCGACCGTGACGCTCAACGGGGCTTTGCCGAGGCGCTGCGCCAGGGCGCCGGCGTCCTCCGCGAACCGCTGCAGCCGGACTGCGACCCGCTCGTCCGCCCAGCTCTCGACGATGTCGACGAGCTCGCCGCGCGGTGCTCCGTGCGTGACCGCGGCGGCGAAGCGCGCCAGGTCGCCGCGCGTGACATCGATCCGATCGGCGACGACATCCATCAACGCCCGCAGCTTGTCGGTGACGAAGTCCCAGCGCGTCGCGATCGCGCCGCAGGTCGCGGTCGCACTGGTGTCGTCGCCTTCCGCGACGACGGTCTCGAGCTCGTGACACATCGCCGCGATCGATTCGAGGCCTTCGAGACCGCACACGCCTTTGAGCGTGTGGACCGCGCGGCGAAAACCGGTGTCGCCCAGCGCCGCGGTCTTCACGATCTCGACATAGCTCGTGGCCTCCGCGTGGAACGCGAGGAACGCGCTGCGGCCGCGCGCCATCCGAGCGACCAGCGCCGAGATCTCGCGCTCGTCGCGCTCGGCCGTTCGCCGGAGCTCGCGCGCCGTGACATCGGTGACGACGATCAGGATGCGCAGCCTGCCGCCATCGCTGAGCGGCTGATAGGCGAATTCGAGGTTGCGGTCGCCGACGTCGAAGCGTGCTGGCAATTGTGCGAGCGAGATCTCGAGCGGGAGGATGTCCTCGCGCAGCGCGTCCCACTGGAGCCCGAACCAGGCCGCGCGCTGCGGCGCGAACAGCTCGACGTATGCGTGGAGGTTCGCGGACGCCGGCACCACGCCGAGCCAGCGCTCGACAGCCGCCGACCGCTCCGTCGCGATCGTGCCATCGACCTCGACGATCATCAGGCCCTGATCGACGTGGTCGAACACGAGCTGCATCTCCGCCGTGCGCTCTTCGAGCTGTGCGGTGCGCTCGGCGACGAGCCGCTCGAGTCGCTCGTGATGTTGCTTGATCTGATCCAGCATCGCGTTGAACGCGCTCGCGAGTGCACCGATCTCGTCCGCATTCGCGTCGACGAGTGGTTCGTGATCGAGGTTGCCGCGCGCTACCGAGGTCGCGACGTTCGCGATCGCGCGCAACCGCCGGGCGATCCGGCGCGCGAGCTGCCAGGCGAGTGCGACGCCGCACGCCAGCGCGCCGATCGCGGTCACGATCGCGAGCCACAGGATCCGCCGCCGCGCCTCTCGGAGCGACGCCGTCGACAATTCGATCACGAGCGCTCCGCGCGGTCCCTCGACCGAGGTCACCGGCGTGACGACAGCGATTCGCGCGCCTTCGTCGAATACTGCCTCTGCCGTCGCGTGCAGCGCGGTGGTCGAGGCGATCGTCGGCTTGCCGCTCGCATAGAGCTTCGCGCCGCTCTCTCCGTAGAGTGCGACGCTCGTCACATCTGCATCCGCGTCGACCGACCGTAACACTTCGCGTGCAGTCTCCTTGTCGGAGAACGCGATCGCCGAGCTGACCTGCGGAGCCATCACCGAGCCGTATGTCTCCGCGCGCCGGCGGAGGCTGCTCGTCATCGCACCGATCTGTTGCGATGATTGATAGATCGCGAGGAACGCGACGACTGCGAGCATCGAGGCGATGATGAGACCTACGAGCTTCTGGTGGATCGAAAGGGAAAACCGTCGTCTCATGTAAGGTTCCTGCCTCCTGGGGTTCGGCCGCTGTCGGATGCCGTCGAGTTCCAAGCCGAGCGCTTAACGGCGAACGGGCGTGGCCGAACCTGTAATCAGCATGGCTGGCAAGATCCTCGTAATCGATGATTCGATGCTCGTCCGGAAGCAGGTTGGCTCGACGCTGACCGCGGCCGGATATACGGTGGTCGACGCCGCGGACGGCGCCGAGGCGCTGGAACGGCTGAAGGCCCACGGCGACGTGTCGCTGATCGTGTGCGACGTCAACATGCCGCGGATGAACGGGATCGAGTTTCTCCAGCACGTCCAGTCGTCGGCGCCCGTGGTGATGCTGACGACCGAAGGCCAGCCGGAGATCGTGCTGCGCGCGAAGCAGCTCGGCGCCAAGGCCTGGATCCTGAAGCCGTTCAAACCCGATCATCTGCTGGCCGCCGCGAAGAAGCTCATCGGGGCGGCCTAGGGGGCACTGTGGTGATGCGTGTCCTGGTCGTAAGTGACGATGCCGACCTACGATGTAGGTTGGCAGGCGAGCTCGACTCGAGCCGGCGCACGGCGATGGCCTGCGACGTCGAGCGTGCATCCGCAGCGGTCCGCAGTCAGCGTCCCGACGTGCTCCTCGTACACATCGCGACGAACGAGGACCTCGTGATCATCACCTCGCTAAGCGTCGAGGTGAAGTCCATGTACGTGCTCGCGCTACTCGGTGAAGACCTCCCAGCGCGGACGGCTGCGGCTGCGATCGCCGCCGGTAGCCAGGACGTCCTGCGGATGCCGTACACGCGCGAGGAGCTCCACCTGCGGGTCGACGCGCGCGAGCGGCTGTGCCGGTGGATCGGTTCACCACACGATCAGGCGCAGGCCGACCCAGGTGGGCCGAAGCTGCGCGCCTGGCAATATCTCGACACGATCGTCGCAGACGATCTCGAGGGCATGCTCGGCAAGCGCGTGTCGTTGACCGAGAAGCGCCTGCCGGCGACGACCGGGATGCACCTCGCGACGATCCCGATGACCGTGCTGGATGCGCAGCTCGATCTCTGCATCTCGATCGCGGCCGACGGTCCGGCGCGAAAGTGGCTCAGCAGCGCATTGCTCGGTGACAACGCCGCGAGCGATGACCTCGTGCAAGACATGCTGCGCGAGCTCGCTAACCTCGCGGGCGGCGCGTTCAAGCGCAGCGCGTTGGTCGAGCGCTCGGCGGTGAGCACCGGTATCCCGATCGACAACGGCTGGGCGCAGCTCGGTCCGAACGCGCGCTACTGGGAGGTCAGGACCGAGGACGGCAGCGTGTTCGGGCTGGTCGCGGACGCGCGCACGCGGGCGAACCGGCGGGTCCCTGCGCGGCGCCTCGCCGAAGGTATGGTCGTCGTGAAGGACATCCTGAACGGCGCGGGCGTACTGCTGCTTCCGTCGGGCACGCGGCTGACCTCGACGACAGCGGAGCGCCTGAGCCGGCTGCTCGATCAGACGCTGATCGACGTCTGCGCGTGACACCGATGGCCTGAACAAACCGGCGACTCGGCCGGATCACCATGCAGGTATGGTGTCGGACCTAAGTAGCTGTCTCGCTGACGTCGTTCAGCAATCCTGCATCGCGCTGTTCTCGCACTATCGAGTCGAGATCGCTGCGTCGGTGCGTCAACCTTCACAAGAGGTCGCACTCTGCGGGATCATCGGCTTCACGGGCGATGACCTGAAGGGCAGCCTGATGCTCGCCTGCTCGCGCGAGCCGCTAGAGCTCGCTCGCGATGGCGGAGAGGTGACGATGCGCGACTGGCTCGCGGAGCTCACGAACCAGTTGCTGGGCCGGGTGAAGAACCGCCTGCTCGCATTCGGTACGGTGATCCACTGCTCGACCCCTGTGGTGCTGGGAGGCGAGCGGATCGCTCCGATCGCGAGTCAGCCGCTCGGTCATTTGTTCACGGCTGACGGTGGTGTCGTTTCGGTCTGGTTCGACACCGTCATCCGTCCAGGCTTCGCCCTTTCGCCGCGCGCGGACGCTGTCGAGCTCCCCAGCGAGGGCGATGCGCTGATGTTCTGATCCAGGGAGACCCATGAGCGCCAAGAGAGTTTTGATCGTCGATGATTCGCAGACCGTACGGCTGCAGGTCGCGAAGGCCTTGTCGTGCGCCGGCTACGAAGTCCTCGAAGCTATCGACGGAGTCGATGGCCAGGACAAGATCGACGCCTCGGTCGACATGCTGATCTGCGACGTCAACATGCCGCGGATGAACGGTCTCGAGATGCTCGAGACGATCAAGCGCGACGGCAAGAACGCGAATCTGCCGTGCCTGATGCTCACGACCGAGTGCCAGCCCCAGATGATCGAGCGCGCGAAGAAGGCCGGTGCGAAGGGCTGGATCATCAAGCCATTCAAGGCCGAGCTGCTCGTCGCGGCGGTCACCAAACTGGTGGCGGCGAGGTAACGTGACGATCCAGGTCGCCGAGCTGGAACAACGACTCGCAGCCCTCGAGCTCCGGTGCGAAGAGTACCGGATGATGGAGGAGACCGCGGACGCGATTCCGTTCCGGATGACGACCGATCTGTCTCGGTTCCTCTACGTCGGGCCGCAAGCGGAGCGCCTGCTCGGAATCGCGCGCCACGAGTGGCTCGTACCGGGCTTCCTCGAGCAGCGCCTCGCGCCCGAAGACCGCAGCGCGACGCTCGAGCAGTGCCGACTCGTCGTCGAGTTCGGTGCATCGCACGAGGCCGAGTTTCGCCTCCGGCGCGATGACGGGACGTGGGCATGGGTGCGTTGCGCGATGCAGACGTTCGAATCGTCTGCCGGTGCGACGCTCGCGGGTCACTTCTTCGACATCACGGTGCGACGCTCGCTCGAATCGGACCTCGCGCAGTTCCAGCGGCTCGAGGCGGTCGGCCGGCTCGCAGCGGGCATCGCCCACGAGATCAACACGCCGGTCCAGTTCGTCAACGACAACGTGACGTTCGCCGGAGAGGCGGTCCAGGACCTCCTCGGTCTGCTCCAGCACTATCGCGACGCCTCGCATCAGCTGCCGGCGAGCGAGCAGGCCCGCCTCGGCCAGCTCGAGGAGAGCGTCGATCTCGACTATCTGCGAACCCATGTCGTCGAGGCCCTCGCCGCGAGCAACTCCGGGCTCGCCACCGTCGCGACGCTGGTCCGCTCGATGAAGGCGTTCGCGCATCCCGACGGCCGGCGCAAGGAGCCGGCGGACCTCAACGCTGCGCTGATGACGACCACCGTGATCTCGACGAACGAGCACAAGTACGTCGCCGACATCAAGACCGAGCTCGGCGACCTGCCACCGGTGGCTTGTTACATCAGCGAGCTCAACCAGGTGTTCCTGAACCTGATCGTCAATGCGGCGCACGCGATCGGGGACAAGGTCAACGGGTCGGGAAAGCGCGGCGTGATCTCGATCGCGACGCGGGTCGATGGCTCGCACGTCGTGATCGCGATCTCCGATACCGGCACGGGAATTCCCGAGCACGTGCGTGGACGGATCTTCGACCCGTTCTTCACGACGAAGGATGTGGGCAAAGGTACGGGGCAGGGGCTCACGATCGCGAGCACGATCGTCCAGAAGCACGGTGGAGCGCTGACGTTCGATACCGAGCTCGGTAAGGGCACGACGTTCTTCGTGAGACTGCCCATCGCGAGCTAGACAACGCTCGAAACCGGCCGATGTCATGAGCATGCAACGCGATCCGCTCGGCAAGCGGGCGGTCTCGATCTCGAGGCTTAGAACGTCGATCCTGCTGGCCTTGATCGTCGGCGTGACCATCTTCACGGCGGTCATGTTCTCGCTCGTGCAATCGCTCTCGGAGCGGTTCGGGCCAGAGGTCGCAGCCGATCTCGAGTGGCGCGCGCTGCGCGGCGCCCGCGAGCTTTCGTACAAGGCAGACCTCGGGCTCGCCGTCGGTGACACGGCGATGGTCCAGGAGTCGTTCGGGGTATACGCCTCGTCGCACGACGTCGATGCGATCGTCGCGGTCGACGAGCACGGGAAGGTCGTCGCGCAGCACGGTTCGTGTCCGCTCGTCGGCGTCGTGTTCGCTGCAAAGCCCGAGACCCTGTCCTACGGCCCGGGCTACGTCGCGAGCTGGGCGCCGTCTGCGATCGAAGGGACCGAGGTTGGAAAGCTCGCCGTCGTCGTCTCGACGCACCGGCTCGCCGATGCGGAGGCGACGCTGACGAACGTCGAGAACGCCACTCTGATCGCGGGCCTCGCGGGCGCGATCCTCGGGGCCCTGGTCATCCTGTTCTTCACGCGCGCGGTCTCGGTTCGCGATCGCCAGCTCGGCGATTACGCGAAGAACCTCGAGGCGAAGGTCGAGGCGCGGACCCACGAGCTCGACGAGCGCAACCGCGGGATGCGACTGGTCCTCGACAACGTCGCCCAGGGATTCATCACGATCGATCTCGATGGTGTGATGGCTGCCGAGCGCTCGGCGATCGTCGATCGCTGGTTCGGCGCGATCGCGCCCGGAGATTCTCTCGGCGCGGTGATCGCGCGGCATTCGGAACGAGTCTCGGCGTGGCTGGAGCTCGGCCTCGAGAGCGTGCGCGAGGGCGTCCTCCCGCTCGATCTCTGTCTCCACCAGCTGCCGAATCGCCTCGATATCGGCACCCAGACGTTCTCGCTCGCGTACTCGCCGATCGCGAACGGTGACACGGTCGATCGTGTGCTCGTGATCGTCAGCGATATCACCGAGCAGATCGTTCGCGAACGCGCCGAGCGCGAGCAGCGAGAGCTCGTCGTGCTGTTCCAGCGGATCACGGCGGACCGCTCTGGCTTCGAAGAGTTCGTCGCAGAAGCATCGGCGCTCGTCGCGTCGCTCGCGGTGCCTGGCGATCCGCTGGTCGAGAAGCGCGCGATCCACACGCTGAAGGGCAACTGCGCGATCTACGGGCTCGATAGCTACGCCGCGCTGTGCCACGCGATCGAGAGCGAGCTCGAAGACCAGGGCGGTCTCGTGGACGTGCAGCGACGCCGGCTCGACGACGCGTGGCGCGAGGTGATCGGCCAGATCCGGACGTTGGTCGGTACGGCACGCCGCGACGTGGTCGAGGTCGATACAACGGATCTCGCACGCACGATCGCGCAAGCGAAGCAGACGCCAGGCGCTCACGAGCTCGCGTCCGTACTGACGTCGTGGACCCGCGAACCGGTTCGCCGCCACTTCGAGCGCCTCGCGCGTCACGCGACCGGCCTCGCGCAGCGGCTCGGCAAGGGCGAGGTCGAGATCGAGATGACCACCCACGGGATCCGGCTCGACGAGCAACGCTGGTCGGGGTTCTGGACCGCGATGGTCCATGCGGTCCGCAACTCGGTCGATCACGCGTTCGAGACTGCCGGCGAGGCGACTTCCCCGCCGAAGCTGACGTTCACGGCCGAGCGCGCGGCCGGCTATCTCACGATCACGATGGCCGACAACGGCGGCGGCATCGCCTGGGACAAGGTGCGCGAGCGCGCACGTGCAGCCGGCCTCCCGGCGGCGTCGCAGGCCGATCTCGAGCAGGCGCTGTTCGCCGACGGCTTGTCGACAAAGGAGCGCGCGAGCGAGACCTCGGGGCGCGGCGTGGGGATGGCGGCGCTCCGCGATGCGGTGGTCGCGCTCGGGGGCTCGCTTCACGTGGACAGCTCGTCGCGAGGCACCACGCTGCGGTTCCGGTTCGTCGATGACGTCGCTCCGCCTCGCCGCTCCGCGCGGCCGAGCCAGAGCCTCGAGCGCGCCGTCTAACCCGTTCGGTCGTGCGCGCCGTCGAGCGCGCGCCGCAGCGTTGCGGCGAGCGCCTGGACCGTGAACGGCTTCTGCAGGAACAGATCATCGGGTCCGAGCGCGGCGTCCGCCAGGGCGGTGTGCTCGGTGTAGCCCGACATGAACACGACCCTGGTCCGCGGCCGGTCCTCGAGCACGCGCAGGCTGAGCGTGCGGCCATCGAGGTCCGGCATCACCAGATCGGTGAACAGGAGGTCGATGTGGCCCGGATGATTCGCGAGGAGCTCGAGCGCGGCGGGGCCGTTCGGCGCCTCGAGCAGCGTGAATCCCCAGCTCGTCAGGTGCTGGCGCAAGATC
>Ga0070679_100006003_pt1 | contig 11299 bp, 12 predicted proteins | sample KBSC63BmetaG_FD_65652 | JGI IMG/M metagenome (GOLD analysis project Ga0070679, IMG submission 65652) | Corn rhizosphere microbial communities from Kellogg Biological Station, Michigan, USA - KBS C6-3B metaG | ecosystem: Host-associated > Plants > Roots > Rhizosphere | place: USA: Michigan... | reverse complement strand
AGTTCTTCGCGCTTGATGCCATTGATCTCGAACACAGGCGCCGCCGGCCAATCGAATGCATCCAGGCGCATCTGGATCGCGTTCAACCGACGCAGCGCACCGCCGTAGTTGTTTTCGTAGTGGCTTACCAGCAACTTGTCGGACAGACCGTTCAACCGATGTGGCTTGAACAGCAATGGACGAACCTCGATTGTCATGGAATTTCTCCCGCTCAGGGCAGTGGCTTGATCGTCAGTGCGTCGAAATGCGTGATACTGTCGGCCTTTGTCCACAGCGCGACTTTGCCAGCACTGGCAAAAGTGCGGTCGTTGGCAGTGAACAGGGTCAGGCCATCGAAGCCGATGCTGAATCTGTCGCCCTCGGCCCGGATGCTCAGCGTGTGCCACTGATCTGACTGCACCTTGGCGGTGACGCCATGAATCTCCCGTCGCGCTCCCTGGACGACGCGATAGAAGTTGACATTGTTTTCCAGCGCATTGGCGCGAACCACGTAGTAGTTGTCGGCATCAGTGAAGCGGATGGCGATGCCACCGGCTCGATCAATCCCACCTGCAACCGGTTTGAAGCGAACCGAGACCTCGACATTCTTGGCATCGACACGGTCGTAGACCGCCAGCGGAAAGCGGTAGTCGGTCTGGTCTGCGCTCGTTTGCGCGAGTGCGCGTCCACCGGTCGCGCCGGCGTCCTCGACAATGGCCCATGTGGCAGGCGCACCCTTGCCGGTACGCGTGGTCCGGAAGCCATCCGGGAGTGCACCGATTTGAGTGGAGAACGGCACCATTCCAGCGCCTCCCTGGGTCGCCGCCGGCACGGCCAGGCATGCGAACATGCCTAGCAGCACCAGCGGTCGGATGGTTACGCGCGAAGCACGCGTGACAGCCGACGTCATTCGAACAACTTCACTGGCCCTTTGATCGCCTTCCAGGCGTAGTGGCCTCCAGCCATGTATCGCGCATCGAACCCGGCCTTGCGCAGCGTCTCAGCCGTTTCGCAGCCGATGTGAAAACCATAGACGCAGAACGTCACGACAGGATCGGTCTTCGACAGCTCGCCGATCCATTCATCGACGCGTTCGGGATCGCGCCAGGTTGCGCCCTCCATCATGTCCTGCGCCCTGGTGGTGTAATGCCGCGGACGTGCGTCGATGACCTGGATCGGCTTTCCCGAGTCGAGCATCGCCTTGACCTCCTCGGCTGTGATGGACGGAAGGTCGGGGAACAGCTTCTGCTCGAGACGCGGCGGTGGTGTGACCTTGATCGCGCCCTGATATCGCGCCTGCACGGCGTTCCAGTCGATATTCCGCATGAACGCCGCGATATACGCCGTCGCATTCGCGCCGAAATCGAGATGGTAGGCGTGCTCGTACATGTCGAGCGCCAGGATCGGAATGCCGCCCGCGACACTCTGGCTATGATCCGATGTCGTCTGGTTGATCAGCCGCCCGTCGCGCGGCACGTAGGTCAGCAACGCCCAGCCCGCCCCGTTCGCCAAGGCGCCGCCCAGCGCGATGAACTCCTGCCGCCAGCGCAGCACGGATCCGAAATCCCGAGCGATCGCGCCTGCGATCTCCTCGGGCAATGTTCTTCCGTCACCACCCAGGCTGGCGAAATACAGCTCGTGCAACAGCGTCGAGTTCAGCGCCGTCGCCTCGTCCCGCTTGAGGCGATTGATGACGTGTCCAGGTGTCGTCGCCGGATCAATCGCCTCCAGCTCCTCGGTGATCGCATTCAGGCGGTCGAGCGTGTTGCCGTAGTCATGTTCGTAGTGACTCTCGATGAGGCTTGGCGTGATGCCGTTCAGCGTCCACGGACGGCAGAACAGCGGAGCGATCTGGTATTTCATGGTACGACTCCTATCGAAGATATGGTTATGGCGTCGGTCAGTGCACAAACACCCATGCTGGTTGCAGGATTGGGAATGCGATCAAGCCGATCACCGCCGTCGCACCGACGAGGGCGGGGTTGCTGACCTTGAAGCGAAACAGCACGGCGAGGCTCGCGATGCCGATCAGCACTGTGAGCCAGTCGCCGATCGCGATGCGGCCGAGCAGGATGCAGGCGCCGAGTATGGTGCCGATCGCAGCCGCGTAGGCGCCCTTGATGAAGCCCTGCACATTCGGGTTGGCGCGATGCCGCCGCAGGATCGGCGCCGCGATCAGGATCAGCAGGAACGACGGCAGGAATATGCAGACCGTCGATACCAGCGACCCCCAGAAGCCAGCGACCAGATAGCCGACGAAGGTTGCGGTGATCACCACGGGTCCCGGGCTCAACATGCCGATCGCGACGGCGACCAGAAACTGGTGTGGATCGAGCCAGTTGGTGTCCTGCACCAACCCCTTCTCCAGGAACGGCACGATGACCAGTCCGCTGCCGAAGGTCAGGCTGCCCGCCTTCAGGAAGAAGATTCCCAGCTTGGTGAGAATGCTGGCGGTGACCGGCTGCATGGTGCCGACGGGAATCGGCGCCGCGAGCAACGCCAGCGCTGCCGGTGGTGTGCTGCTACTGCGGAACAGCGAGCCGTAATACAGGATGCCTGCGACGCCGGCGCCGATGAACAGCACCGCGACCTCGGCTTCCAGGCCCACCGTGATGGCGAATGCCACAGCGGCGGTCAGCCACTGGAAGCGATCCTCCATGCCGAGTTTTGCCAGGCGCCAACACGAATGCAGGATCAGCGCAATCACCGCCGGTGACACGCCGTAGAAGATCGCGGTCATCCACGACAGGCCGCCGAAATGCACATACAGCGCCCCAAGCGCGCAGACGATCAGGAAATTCGGCAGGATGAACGACCAGCCGCCAGCCCAGGCGCCCCAGAAGCCGCCACGCAGGTAGGAGATGAAGATGCCGACCTGGATCGCCAAAGGTCCAGGCAGCGACTGGCTGATTGCGATCGCCTCACGCATCTCGTCGCGCGTGAGCCAACCACGACCGGCAACGAGGTCGCGTTCCATTTGTCCGACCAATGCTACCGGGCCGCCAAACCCGGTGGCGCCAAGCCGCAGAAAATAGAGTACGAGTTCGCGGATCTTGCCCTTGCTCATGCTGCTGGCTTCCAGTTATGGGTTTCGTGCTGGAGCAATCGGCACCAGGTATACAGCGCGTCGTAGACCACCATGCCCTGTTCGAGCATCGCGTGGTCGTCATCGAAATTGGCGGACGGCCCAAGCGATATCGCCAGAAGTTCAGCGGCCTGCGGCGCAAGGTCGGGCTGCGCTGTGTCGGCGCCGCGGACGATGACGGCGAGTGGGTCGACCGCCGGCTGATGCAGGCGGTAGTGGTCAAGCAAGGCATCGAAGCTGCATTGTTCGCCGTGATGGGAGAACGGCTCCGCGCCGGGCAGGTCGTAGGGCGTTGCACCGGTCTCGGCAGCTGCGGCAAATACCTGCTCAGCCGGCACATGGAGGAACTCGGCATCCTTGGCGATGAAGCGACGGATGAGCCACGGGCAGGCGATACGATCGATCTTCGGCCGGTCGCGGGTGATCCATTCTCTGGCCATGCCTGCCTCCCCTGGGTTGGCGTCTGGCATATGATACACATGAACCAATCGGAGATACAAGTGTCTCATGATAACTAGATCGCGGGCGGCAGAACCGGTCAATTGGCTGCTGTTGATCCATCAGCTGCCGGCCAAGCCGGCCTATGCGCGGGTGAAGCTCTGGCGCCGGCTGCAGGCCCTCGGCGCCGTGGCGGTGAAGAATGCTGTCTATGCGCTGCCGGCGAGGCCGCAGGCACAGGAGGATTTCGAGTGGGTGCTGAAGGAGATTACCGAGGCCGGCGGTGAAGGCATGATCCTGGAAGCTCGGCTCATCGATGGGATGTCCGACGCGGAAGTCCGGGGGATGTTCAACGCGGCGCGCGAGGCGGATTACCGCGCGCTGGCGAAGGAGTTGCGCGCGGCGGAAAAGGCCGATGCGGCGCCGGCGCTGCTTGCCCGGTTCAAGGCCGATGCGGCGCGGATCGTTGCCCTCGATTTCTTCGGCGCCAACGGGCGTGAGGATGTGGAAGCGCGGCTCGGTTCGCTTGCTGCGCGCATAGAGCCGGAACTGCTCGTCCCGGGTGCGGCGAAGACGCGTCTGACCGGTGCCGGTCATGTCTGGGTGACGCGGCGCGATGTGCATGTGGATCGGATCGCATCGGCCTGGCTGATCCGCCGCTTCATCGATCCGCAGGCGTCATTCAAGTTCGTCGCGGCGAAGGGCTATCGTCCGCGCACCGGCGAGATGCGGTTCGACATGTTCGAGGCGGAGTTCACCCATGAGGGCGATCGCTGCACCTACGAGGTGCTGCTGCTGCGCTCTGGCCTGAAGGACAAGGCGTTGTCCGCGATCGGTGAAATCGTGCATGACATTGACCTGAAGGATGCCAAGTACGCGCGTGAGGAGGCCAGCGGGATCGCGCGGCTGATCGACGGCATTGCCGCGGCGGGAATGCCGGATACGCAGAGGCTCGAGCGTGGTGCGGGGATGTTCGACGATCTGTACGCGTATTTCAGCGGGAGACGAGGCTGAACAAAAATGCACCTCTCCCGCAAGCCGGCGAGGTGTACCGTCAGAGCAGCAATCCGGATACCGGCGCCGGTTCGCGCGACGTGGCCTCCTCTACCAATGGCGACGCACCGCACTCGATCAGGAATCGTGCGATAGCATCAAACTCCGCAGGCGACCGCGTAGCATCGTCGGCGTCACCCGCGGGCACCCAGATCACCGTCTCATAGCGGGCGCGTGTCAGCAGCACACGGTAGGTGTTGATCTGATAGGCGATGCTGGCCTCACCGCGCGGCTCCAGCCAACGAGTGCCGGAAAACGTGCGCACAACCCACTTGGCAGAACGATCAGTGCGGATCAGGTCATTCCCCCAGCACAGGCCCACATGGTCAAGTTCCAATCCCTGACACGCGAACTGCGTTGCCGGCACTTCGAGCGCATCAGAGGCGCGCACATCGGGCCAGCGACGCAGAAACCAGTTCGCGACCATTGCCGCGTCGAGATGCGGAAAATTCGGCGACAGCCCATCTGCCACCAGGCGCCGTGCCCCCCGCGCTGCACACCAGACCGGCGCGTCGCGTACCCCGCGCCAGCTGGCGTAACCCGGCACGCATTGCGGGCAAGGATCGCGTCAGCAGGAACGGAACCCCGCCAGCGGCATCGGCGATCATCGCAGCGCGCGCCACATCGCCGGCCAGGACAGCGTCGACCCACGGTGCCGCCGCGGACGATCGGATCGACCGGACTGGCACATCAAGATGCAGATCAGGATCCAGCACCATGCCCGCCGGTGACGCATCGAACAGGCGCTGCCGCGGGTCGGCCGCGCCAAGCACACCAGGCGCGGCCCGTGCGCGCCAATCCGGACGTTCAGCCAGAGCCTCGCCCCAGGTCGCCAGGCCGGCTTCGCCCGTATTGATCTCCTGTCCGTTCCCGACCAGCGCCACGATCACAGCCCAATCGCGGTGGCGACGCATGATGTCGAGGAACAGCGCCGCCTCGCTCGCAGTGCGGCCGAATTTGCGATGACCGAACGCGGCATCCCAGGCGCGCTGCGCCTCGTCGAAAACGATGACATGCTCATGCGGTGGCTCGGGCCGGTCCAGGTTGTCGCGCAAAAATCCCATGAGCGGCTGGATGGCGCCCTCGGTTTCCTGTCGTGCCATGCGGATGCTGCGCCCCTGTTCCTGCGCATCACGCGCCAGCGCCTCACGCATCACGTAGACCAGCGGCAGGTTGCCGGTCAGAAACGCTGCACCGCTTGACGCACCGAACACCACGTTGAGCCCGCAAAGGGTCTTGCCCGCACCAGGTATGCCGGTGACGAACAAAACCTCGTGTCGCAGCTCGAAGCGAGCTGCCTCGACAGCATGCACAATTGCGGTGGTGGTGCGGCCGAGATTGCCGACGTCGGCGCGCGCCGCAGCAATATCCGCGACACCGTGCCGATTGTACAGCATGGTTGCAGCTTCTACGATCGTCGGCACCGGCCTGTAAGCTGCGCGCTCCCATGCAAGAGCGTCCAGCGGTCGCGCCGACGCAGGGATGCGCGACGCAATGTCGGCCAGCAGCGGCCCCAGCGTGCCCGCGGACGCGACAAACACCGGCGTCACACCGTGCCAGAGCAACGGCCACTGTACAGCCGGCGGCTTCGCCTGTGTCGCCACGAGGATCGGCACGACAGGGTGGACGCGGCTCTCCGCATGGAAATCGAACAGGTCGAGCGCATAGTCTTCGGTCTGCTGGCGATCGAGCATGCCGATCGTCGTCGCGCCAACCTTGAATTCCAGCACCAGGATGACGCTCTCGGTCAGCAGAACCACGTCGATCCGTCGCCCCAAACGAAGCAGCGGATATTCGAACAGGACACGCCAGGTGCCGGGCTTGTCGCGCAACCCCGCACGCAGCAGGACAATCTGTTGCCGCCAGGCATGAAGCTGCGTGTCCCGGTTCAAATGGTGCGTTTCGATCAATCGCACCGCCAGGCGCTGCACAATGGCCTCGGGTTCGCTCGTCAGCAGATCAGCGACGTTGCCTGACCACCACGCTTCCACCCAACGATCCTTGCCAGTCGCGAGTACGGTGCGTACCTGGACGGAGAGTGCCGCTTCGCTTCGTTCCTCGCAATGACAAAGGACGTGCTACCCCGGCGCCAGCCGCAGGATCGCGGCGCCAATGGCGATCGCGACCGCGCCGCCCCAGCCGCGTCGTGTCGGACGCTCGCCCAACACTACGCGCGCCGCCACCACACCGAACACGATGGCGGTCTCGCGCAACGCTGCCACCGGTGCCACCGGCGCGCGCGTCATCGCCCACAGCACCAGCGAATACGCACCGATGCTGGCTGCCGCGCCACCAATGCCGCGTGCCGTCTCGCCCACGCTGGGCCAGCGCACCGGCGTGGCACGGTGGAACCACAACAGCGCCGGCACCGCGGACAGCGGAAACAGCCATAGTGTATAGGCCAGCGGCTGCTGAGAGATGCGCACGCCAACCGCATCGTTCACCGTATAGCCGGCGATCACCACAGCATTCGCCAAAGCAAACCGCATCGCCGTCGCTTCGCCGGCGACACCGCGACGACGCGCCAGCAACCCGACACCGGCACAGATCGTCGCCACCCCCAGCCACGCGGCAGCCGGAAGGGTTTCGCCCAGCAGCAGCCATGCCGCGAACAGCGTCAGCATCGGCGCCACGCCGCGCATCAGCGGATACGCGAGCGCCACGCCGCCATGCGCATAGGCGCCGGCGATCAGCACGTAATACAGCGCGTTCAACAGGCCTGATGTGATCAGATACGGCCAGGCTGTCGCCGGCGGGAACGGCAGGAATGGCAACACCGCCGCGGCGACCAATACGCCGCCGCCAATCATCAACACCGTCTCGCGACGGCGATCGCGACCCGCGCGCACCGCGACATTCCATCCGGCATGCAGGATCGCGGAGAACAGGACAACAGCCACAACCGGCGCGGAAAGCACCTGTCAGTCCAGCTCGTCGCCCTTGCGGAATGGCGACTGCTCCGCAAGCGCCGCCATCTCAGCGTGGATACCGGAGCGCTCATCATCCAGGAAATTGGCGATGGCACGACGCAGTCCGGAATGCGCGATCCAATGCGCGGAATAGGTCGGCTTCGGCAGATAGCCGCGCTGGATCTTGTGTCGCCCCTGCGCGCCGGCCTCGACGCGTTTCAGCCCGTGTTCGATCGCCCAATCGATCGCGCGATAATAGCACAGCTCGAAATGCAGGAACGGCCAGTCACCACGACAGCCCCAGTTGCGACCATACAGCGCCTCGCTGCCGGCAAGGTTCAACGCCCCCGCCACCGGCTTGCCGGCGTTCTCCGCGAACATCAGAACCACACGGTCGCCCAGCCGCTCACCCAACAGCGAGAAGAACGAACGCGACAGATACGCAGAGCCCCATTTGCGATCCACCGTCGAACGATAGAACCGGTAGAACGCGTCCCAATGCGCCTCGGTGATCTCCGCGCCACTCAGCGCATGGAATGTCAGCCCCGCCGCGTTGGCATCACGCCGTTCGCGCCGCAGCACCTTGCGTTTGCGCGACGACAATGCGCCGAGAAAATCGTCGAAGTTGGTATAGCCCTCGTTCTCCCAGTGGAACTGCATGCCGATGCGCTGCAGCCAGCCCGCCTCGCCCAAACCCTGCCACTCATCCTCGGTACAGAACGTCACATGTACCGACGAAAGGTCGAGCGATTGACACGCCTGTTGCAACGCCGAGGCCAAGGCCGCGATCGGCACGCCCGCGTCGGGGTGCCGCAGAAGACGCGGGCCGGGTGCGGGGCTGAACGGCGCGGCAACCTGGAGCTTCGGGTAATAATCGCCGCCGGCGCGTTCCAGCGCATGCGCCCAGCCGTGGTCGAACACGTATTCCCCGTAACTGTGCGATTTCGCATACATCGGCGCCACCGCAACCAGCTGGCCGGCTTCGCCTCGCAGGACGGCGTGTTGCGGCAGCCAGCCGGTGCGGGCGTTGGCAGACCCGCTGTCCTCCATCGCACTGAGAAACGCATGGCACACGAACGGATTGTCAGGCCCGGCGCAGGCGTCCCATTCGGCTGCCGGCACATCGGCAATCTTCTGGTGCAGCGTCAGGGTCAGAGTGGCAGAACCGTCAGGCATGGCGCGAGCCTAGTCGATCTCGAACATCCCCTCTACTTCCACCGCTGCATCAGCAGGCAGCGCTGGAACACCGATGGTTGTGCGGGCATGTCGGCCCGCGTCGCCGAACACCGCAACGGCCAGGTCCGATGCGCCGTTCATCACCAGCGCATGCTGGTTGAATTCCGGCGGCGAGGCCACGAATCCGCCAAGCCGCACCACCCGCTTGACGCGGTCCAGATTACCGCCGCAGGCCGCCTTCAGGTGCACCAGCACATTGATGAAGCAGAGCCGTGCGGCCTCCCGCCCCTGATCGACCGACAATCCATTGCCAACCTTGCCGGTGACAGCGATCCTGCCGTCCACCGCAGGCACCTGGCCCGAGACGACAACAAGGCTGCCGGTTACTGCGTAGGGAACATAGTTGGCGATCGGCGGCATGGGGCTCGGCAAGGTGATGCCGAGTTCAGCCAGCTTCATCTCGATCCGTCCGGCCATGGGAAGGTCCTCGTGGTTGATGACAGAGATTGCCACGGTCGACAGGCCTCGTCATGGCCACGCGGCTCAGCTACCGGGAAACCACCCGAAATCCCCGCCTGCGTGCTCGCGGCGACGCGTCGGCCGGCAGGTCCAGCGGCAGCAAGGGTGCGTGATCGCGGCTGCCGTTACCGACCGTGTCAGCGTCCTCGACCTCAGCCTCGGGAAGCCGCCGCCCGAGGTAATTCGCCGCCAGGTGACGGAATGTGTAATCGAGCAGCGACGTCGCATGCGCGACTGCCGGATCGCCTTCAACGGTGCCGGCTGGTCCGAAGCGGGTAAAGGTGAAGGCCTCGACATACGCCTCCAGCGGCACGCCGTGCTGCAGTCCCAGGCTGACCGCGATGGCGAAATTATCCATCAGACCGCGGAAAGCCGCGCCCTCCTTGTGCAGGCTGACGAATACCTCCCCCAGCGTGCCGTCATCGTATTCCCCGGTGCGCAGATTGAGCCGGTGGCCACCGACCACGGCCTTCTGGCTGTAGCCGGCGCGACGTGGCGGCAGTTCGCGACGACGCGCCGGGTGCAGCGGCTGGCGCACCGGTTCAGGTCGCTCCGGCATGGCATGCACGAACGGCGCAACCGCGTCGTACATCGCGGCGTATGCTGCGGCACTTGGCGTCGGCAACGGGTCGCCGCCGGCGAGCAATTCGGCCAGTGCGCATTCGGCCGTGATCCCCCGCGCCGCGAGCCAGGCGCGCGCGGCATGGCTGAGGCCACCGCCCTCCCCGAGCGGTGAAAAAACCGGCGCGATACCGCCGGTTTCCACTCCGAGCAGAGCATCAGCCTCATTGGGATCGGCAATGGCGGTCAGTATTGTATGACGCAACCCGTCGATGGTGCCGGCAATCTGCTGGGCCGCGCGCGCCGCATCGGCGAGACCCTCCACCGGCGTGTCACCGGGTGGCGCCGGCCAGGCCTTCGTCGGTGCGACGATGCCGAACATCCGGGCCAGGGCGCCGGAGGCCACCTCCGCTCGACCGCGCAGAATCGCTGCGAGCGAGCGCGCAACCGCCAACGAGGCCGGCGAATCGTAATCCAGGCCGAGCAGCGCCAGTAATCCGGATAGATCGGACATACTGACCGAAATGCGTGCGGCGGACGGGGCGAACAGCGTCAGGGCGATGACTGCAGTCTCCACCGCTTCGGCAAACGCCGGCGCATCGAACCCGGTCGCGGCCTCATGGAACGAGGCGAGGTTCAGAACGAACGCCGGCTCGACATCGGTTCGACCCTGCCAGACCGATGCGCCGGGCGCGCCATGGCGCAGCAGCAGCAGGCGATGCAGTCGTTCCGCAACGGGGATCTCCAATCCGGCCCGCAGCGCCCGTTCGGCGATCGGCCGAATCCAGTCATCGGCCGCCCCCGCCAGGGTGACCGGCCCATTTCCCGGCGCCAATGCAGCAAGCGCGGCAGCTGCCGCGTCATTCCAGGCAGCAGGCAGCGTGATCGGCCGGACCGGCGCATCAGGGTCCAATCCCGTCGCCGCACGACGCATCCGCACGCCCTGCCATGTCCGAGCTGGCTTCATGTCCTCATGCTAGGACCGCTGCAGCGGCACGGAAAGCGTATTTTGCGTCAATTCCCCCGAGGAACCACAAAATCCTGTGGATGAACGCATCGCTCACGGTCCCGGTGGACCGGACTCCAAGAGCTTCGTATACCGGGTGGCATGAACCTTGGCACCTGGCTGTTCACAATGTTCAAAGGACGGCGCATCGGCTCCGATCCCTATGGCAACTCCTATTACCAGGAGCGGCGCCCGCGGACCGGCCACAGAATTCGTCGATGGGTGACCTATCGCGGCCCGGCTGAAGCGTCCCGAGTACCGCCCGAGTGGCATGCCTGGCTGCACTACACCACCAACGAACCACTGGTGGAGCGGCCACGACAGCCATGGGAGAAGGCGCATCTGCCCAATCTGACCGGGACAACGGCCGGCTATCGCCCGCCAGGCCACGATTACGAAGGTGGACGGCGTGCCCGGGCCACCGGGGACTACGAATCCTGGACGCCGGACAACTGAGGCCAGACATATGGCACGCCGCCGCAACATCGCCGAGGTACTGACCGGCGCCGTGGTCCTGCTGGTCGCCGCGGGGTTCCTGGCGTACGCGGTCGCCAATTCCGGACGCAGCGCGGT